>Ga0099364_10000697_pt1 | contig 57330 bp, 46 predicted proteins | sample TergutTh196P3_FD_73070 | JGI IMG/M metagenome (GOLD analysis project Ga0099364, IMG submission 73070) | Microcerotermes parvus P3 segment gut microbial communities from Pointe-Noire, Republic of the Congo - Th196 P3 | ecosystem: Host-associated > Arthropoda: Insects > Digestive system > Gut ... | reverse complement strand
TTATTCTCCTCTGGACAAGGAAATTTCCCAGACTTAATGTTACCACATTTCGTTTCCCGGACTAAACGCCACTCCCCCCGACACTGTGGCACTTACTTTGGGAATTTACCCGGCTTTCCGGGGGGCCACGGTGCGCTTGACCAAAGGCTATAGTCATAATATAATGTTGTTTATGAGCAAATCAGAAATAAAAAGCAAGGCCAATAACAAAGGGGATATGGTGTTGAAAAACAAAGCGATATCATATGCCCTTTTGTTATCGGCAGCAGCACTGATAATCGCGGGTGTTTTACAAAAGGACTACGTAGATAATCTGCGAAAAGCGGTGCTGGTTTGCCTGGAGTGTATCGGAATTGGTTAAACGCGGAATGATAAAGCGAAAATATATCCAATTGCTGTCTGCGCTTATATACAACGCCAATATCGGCGGCTTTGTGCGGGGCAACATATATAGGGGGGGCATAAAAGGGGTTTGCGTGCCCGGACTGAATTGTTATTCCTGCCCCGGAGCGGCTTTTTCTTGTCCGCTCGGCAGTTTGCAGGCGGCCCTCGGTGAGACAAAGCATAAAATGCCTCTTTATGTGGTGGGTACGCTGCTGTTATTCGGAGTTCTTTTGGGCAGAAGCATTTGCGGATTCTTGTGTCCTTTTGGTCTCATCCAAGAGCTGATCCATAAAATTCCTTCGCCGAAGTTAAAAAAAAGCACTGTTACGCGGGCGGCCTCACTGCTGAAATATGTTATCTTGCTCGTCTTTGTGATTGCCATGCCGCTGTATTTTTTAATGAACACGGGTGTGAGCGTGCCCGCTTTTTGCAAATACATCTGTCCCGCGGGCACACTGGAGGCGGGGATACCGTTGCTGTTGGCCAACGAAAACCTGCGTGGAATCACCGGGGCGCTGTTCCAGCTGAAAATGACCGTGCTCATCGCCATGATTGTGGCCTGCGTTTTTATTTATCGGATGTTTTGCCGTTTCCTATGTCCGCTGGGAGCGATTTACGCTTTGTTCAATAAATATGCCTTGATTGGCCCGCGTTTGGAAGATAAGTGCAGTGGCTGCAACGCATGCTTGGGTTTTTGCAAGATGGATACCCAAAAATATAACGACCGTGAATGTATCCGTTGCGGCGATTGCCGTAGTCATTGCGTGAAAAAGACAGGGAGACATACTAATGGCAGTAACACTACGGGACATAGCATTAGCCAGCGGGGTATCCAGGGGCACCGTGGACCGGGCCTTGAACGGCAAGGGCAGGATCAGTCCGCAAACAAAAGAGAAAATCATCACCATCGCCAATGAAATGGGATATAAACCGGACTTGATTGCCCGAAGCCTGGTCAAGGGCAGGTCCATGAGTATCGGGGTCATCGTATTTGATATTTTGAATCAATATTTTTCGCAGATGGTCAATGCCATCGGAGTCGAAGCCAGAAACAGCGGTTACTCCATGGAATTCATGATGCAGGAAAAAAGCAAGGAACTGGAGATAACCCTGATAGACACCCTGATCGGCAGACGTACGGATGGCATCATTTTATGTCCTGTCAACAAGGGCTTGGATTTTTCCGCATATCTGTCAACATTGCCCATGCCCGTGGTGGTCGTTGGCAACAAACTGGATGATAACTTGCCATTTTTCGGAATGGACGAATACGCGGCCGCCAAAGACGCCACGCGGATGATTGCCGACAAAGGGTATGAACGCATTGTACTGATATGCCCATCCTTAAACGATACCGCCACGGAAAACATATTTGTTCACGAGGAAAGACGGCGGGGCTTCATGGAAGCCGTGACTGCCCGGGGTTTGACTAATTATGAAATCATTGATCATTGGGCATATACAAAGGCGGCACATGCTTGCCTACTCAGGGATAAGCTGCGGACAGCTTTTTTTTGCTCCGGTGATATTTTCGCCTTGGAACTGGTGAACTACCTAAAAGAGCATGGGTTGGTCGCGCCGATGGATTTTGGCATCATGGGATTTGACGGCATTGATGTTTTACGCTATGTTTCACCCCGGATTGCCACTGTATGCAGCCCGATCGAGGCAATCGGCGTGGCTGCCTTCGAGGGCATCGTCTCCCTGGTAAAAAAAGAGGCCGTGGCTAAGCAAAGACTGCTGCCTTACAGTATATCGGAGGGGGAGTCGCTGTAAGGTTGCGATTTTACCTTTACCGTTTACCATATTCTTTCAAAAAAATCACAACCATATTCTTTCAAAAAAATTACCATATTCTTTCAAAAAAATTAGTGTTGACAAAGGGAAAAAGCTGCGATATGCTAAATGTGCGTACACGTTCACGCCGATTTTTATCAACCGTGAGTGAACGTGTGCGCAGTGGCAAATAATGTGGTGGTGCAAAGGATATTTTTAGCCACGAAAGTACCGTGACTATAATGTCACGGCTTACGGAAAGGAGTGATTATGAAAAAGAAAACACATCTATCCAAAGTTATTCCCTTGACTCTTTTAATGACACTGATGTTATTGGCCCTGGGCGCGTGCGGAGCGACAGCAGACCCTTCCGCGAATGAGCCGCTCCCGGCAGACAGCCCCGCATCCGACAGCAGCAGCAATGACGTATCGGCCGATACGGCGGCAGGCGGCGGCGAAGGCACTACCATTACCTTTTGGAATGGATTTACGGCCTCCGATGGCGATATTCTGCGTGAGATTGTCGACAGATACAACGCCACCAACGCCAAAGGCATAACCGTCGAAATTGACATCATGCCCTGGGGCAACATGCTGGAAAAATTGGCCCCCGCCATCGCCACCAACACCGGCCCGGCCCTGATTTTACTGGGTTCAGACACGATACCGGAATATGCCGACAGCGGTGGTTTGATAGAGATGGATGATTTTTGGGCCATTAGCGGTCTGGACCAGTCAAACTATGCCCAAAACGTCCAGGATGCCTTTGCATTCAAAGGGTGCGTATATGGCATACCGATGCAGTTTAACACCAACTATCTCTACTGGAACAAGGATATTTTTATCGAAGCCGGCCTGGACCCCGATGTGCCCCCGCGCAACATGAGTGAATTGGTGGAGTATGCGGCAAAACTGACGGACAAAAGCAAGGAGCAGTATGGCTTCGGGATAGCCTTGGGCAACATAAACATCACAAACTTTTTGTGGAGCAATGGCGGGGATTGGCTTTCGGCCGACCAGACAAGGGCGGCCTGCGATAGCCCGGAGATGATCAAAACCCTTTCGATGCTGCAGAATTTTGCCATCGATGGCGTCACCCCCATCGGCATGAGCGGCGCCGACCTGGATAATCTGCTTTATGCGGGCCAACTGGGGCTTTACATAAATGGCCCCTGGCTGATAAACGGATGCCGGGAGAATAACCTGAACTTTGGCATCGGGGCCGTTCCCGGCGCGGATAATGGCCATTTACAGGTTCCCGGGGGCGGTGTTGCCTATATGGTGACGTCCAGTGCCAGTGAAGCGGAGAAAGCCGCGGCTTATGATTTTATCGCCTATTGGCTGTCTGATGAGGTACTGACCGAGTGGACCCTGCGCAATGGTTTTCCCGCTTGGTCGAAAACCGTCCTGGCCGATCCGGCGATACAGGCCGATCCCATCCAAAAGGTTCTCGGCCCGCTCAGTGATTACGGCCGTATTCCCTTTAACGGGATGCCGGAATACGGGCAAATGGCGGGTGATTACCTGGATCCTTTGTTTGAGCAACTGATGTATGACATGATTACGCCCGAGGATTGCGCCAGGCAGATGGCGGAGGGCATCGATGCCGTGCTTGGCAACTAGCTACTGTCGGCTAAATCGGGTACGTCAAACGGCGTACCCGGCGGGGTCGCAATGCTGATATCGCCATCCACGCCGCCAGGCGTTCCCGGCGCGGGTATCAAGGAGACCACTGAGATGATACGTGTCAAAAAATTCTTAAACAGGCCGAAGACCGCCGCATGGGTTTTCATCTTGCCGACCATCCTGTGTCTGCTGGTTTTTAATGTTGTGCCCCTGCTATCGGCGGTCGTGATGTCGTTTTTGAACATTGATATTTTCATGAACAACGTAAGTGTTGCCGGCTTTGACAATTTTCTGGAGCTGGTGGGTGACAGCCGTTTCTGGAACGCCCTACGAAACACGGTGTATTTTACGCTCGTCTCGGTGCCACTTAGCACAACGCTGTCATTGCTGGTCGCCACATATGTGCAGCGCGCGACATTCTTCCGAAAAAGTCTGCGCTCCATATATTATTTGCCCGTGATATGTTCCATGACCGCCGTCAGCATTGTCTGGGCAATTTTGCTGGACCCCACCATCGGTGTTGTGCCATATGCCACGCGGGTGCTCGGATTTGGTGATCATCTTTTTCTGAAAGACCCCCAAATGGCCATGCCTTTGGTAATAATCATGTCCATATGGAAAAGTTTTGGCGTGAACATGGTCATATTCGTGGCCAGCCTTTTGTCGATACCGGATGATTATTACGAGGCGGCGAACTTGGACGGGGCTTCGAAAATCCAGCAATTTTTTGGCATCACCCTTCCGCTCATCATACCGACACTGGGCTTTTGCCTGATCACCAGCACCATCGGCAGCTTCATGGTGTTTGACCAGACCTATATAATGACCAATGGCGGGCCGATGTTCCGCACCGAAACCATCGCCCAGTATATTTACATGCGGGCTTTCAAGATTTCACCGTTCCGGTTAGGTTATGCCACGGCGATAGCCCAGGTGCTGTTCATTATCATTGCCATGATTTCGATGTTGATGTATCGCTTTTTCATTAAACGGGAAACGGAGCAGGGATGACAGCTATGTCCATGTCAAACATAAGAAAACACGCGGGAAAGGCATTGGTGGCGCTGATTATGCTGGGCTTTGCCTTTCTTGTGTTCTATCCCTTGCTGTGGATATGCATATCGTCATTCAAGGTCGAGCGCGAGATCATCCAATATCCGCCCAAGCTCCTGCCCAGCATAATCACGCTAAACCAGTATGTCCGGGTGTGGAACGCCCTGCCGATGTTCACGATGCTAAAGAATACGATACTGTTTGCCGTCAGTGTCACCATTTCCAATTGTCTGCTGTGTTCGATGGCCGGTTATGCGTTTGCACGGATTAACTTCAAAGGGAGTGGCGGCATATTCAAGGCGATTATCCTGACCATGATGGTACCCTTCCATGTCATTATGATTCCCTTGTACATCCTGGAGTTTGAGATAGGCGTCCTGGATTCCTTTGTCGGTCTGATACTGCCACGTTTGACATGGCCCTTTGCCATCTATTTGATGCGTTCATTCTTCGTTTCCCTCCCGAAAAACCTCGAAGAAGCGGGGAGGATAGACGGGGCGAGCGAATACCGCATTTTTTGGTCCGTCATGCTGCCGCTGTGCAAGCCGGCCCTGATTACCGTCGGACTGATGACATTCATGAATAATTGGAATGACCTGGTGTATCCGCTGCTTCTGACCAACAGCACCAATATGCGTACCTTGTCCGTCGGTCTGGCGTTGTTTGTCGGTCAGCGGATTATTGAGTACGGGCCCACCTTGGCAGCGGCGATGATTTCCTTGGCGCCCCTGCTGGTGGCGTATATTTTCATGCAGAAATACTTCATCCGGGGAACGGTTATTTCAGGCATGAAGTAAAGTGAAAGGGATAACATGATTAAAGGAGAACTAAAGCTGTGCCGGGATTACATTGTTGGCGAGGTTGACGAGCGCCTTTTCGGCTCGTTCGTGGAACACATGGGCGCCACGGTCTACAATGGCATTTATCAGCCGAAACATTCTTCGGCGGACGAAGATGGATGCCGCCAGGATGTCATCATGCAGACAAAGGCGCTGGGGGTGACGACGCTGCGTTACCCGGGGGGCAACTTCAGTTCCGGATTTAATTGGGAGGATAGTGTCGGGCCGATCAGTGAGCGGCCGGAAAAATTGGATCTCGCCTGGCGGTCGCTGGAGCCGAACAGCTTTGGCCTAAACGAGTTCATGCGATGGATAAAGAAAGTGGCCTGCCAGCCGATAATGACGGTGAATCTGGGGACAAGAAGCGGGGATGATGCCAGGAATCTGCTGGAATATTGCAATTTCCCCCGGGGCGGTCACTATAGTAATCTCCGCATCCAGCATGGGATAAAAGCCCCCCACGGCATCAAGACATGGTGCCTGGGCAATGAATTGGACGGCCCCTGGCAGATTGCCGCCAAAACCGCCGAAGAATACAGTCGCATTGCCTGTGAAGCGGCCAAAATGATGCGGATGGTCGATCCTGCCATTGAGCTGGTCGCGGTCGGGAGCTCACATGCGCGGATGGAGAGTTTCCCTGAGTGGGACCGCATCGTTTTGACCCACGCATACGATTATGTGGACTATATTTCCCTGCATCATTATATTGACAAGATGATGGACTATGCCCCGCTCTCCGCCACGAAAGTCGTGCATGAGCAAAAAAACCGGGCCACGACTAAGGATTACTTCGCCAGGAATATCCATGTTGACAGGCAGATCCATACCGTGATCGCCATCTGCGATTACGTCCGTGCCCTGCATCGCGGCAAGAAGGATATTTATCTGGCCTTTGACGAGTATAATGTCATCGCCGAGAAAAAACATGGCGGTACAGATTTTGTGGAGTGGACTACCGGCAGTATGATCGACTGCGGCGAGCATAGCATGGAGGATGCCCTGGTATTTGGCTCGATGATGCTGTCCCTCCTGCGGCGGGCAGACCGGGTTAAAATCGCCTGTCAGTCGCTGCTGGTCAATACCGGGCCGCTGATTGTCGCCCTAGGTGACATACCGGCCTTCCTGAACACCATCGCCTATCCCTTCATGCATCTGTCACTGTATGGTCGCGGCGAGGTCCTGTATGGCGTGAGCCATATCCCGACGTTTTCGACGGACGAGATTGTGGACATTCCATATATCGATACCCTGGCTGTCCACGACGGGGAACATGATAGGGTGACGGTGTTTGCGGTCAATAGGTGTGAGGCCCCCGTGTCGCTCAGCGTGGACCTGCGCGATTTTGGCTCCGTCATATCGGGGGAACATATTGCGATGCACAGCGATGACTTAAGTGCGACCAACAACAGGCATAAGCCGCAAGCGGTGATTCCGCGGACGCGGCCTTTTTCGGGTAATGGTGATATGGCGACCCATACGCTGGCAGGCTACTCGTGGAATGTGTTGCGCTTCACCATGAAGGGTAGAGGATAATTATGAACGCAAAAGTGACTTTCATCAAAAATTTCCAGATCGGTGACATTGACCGTCGTATCTTCGGGTCGTTTGTCGAGCACTTGGGCCGGGCGGTCTATACGGGGATTTATGAACCGGGCCATCCCCAGGCGGACGACAATGGCTTCCGCCAGGATGTGGTCGAGCTGGTCAAGGAGCTGGGCGTGAGCCATGTCCGCTATCCTGGCGGCAACTTTTTATCCGGCTATGACTGGAAAGATGGGATAGGGCCGAAAGAAAGCCGCATGCGCCGTCTGGACCTGGCTTGGAAGAGCATCGAAAGTAATCAGGTGGGCATCGATGAATTTTATGATTGGAGCAAGCTGGTCGGCACGTTCGTCACGGCGGCGGTGAACATGGGCACGGGTACGCCCAAAGAAGCCGCCGAGCTAATGGAGTATTGCAATTACCCCGGCGGCACGTATTGGAGTGATTTGAGGATAAAGAATGGACACCATGACCCCATGGGCATCAAGCTGTGGTGCGTCGGCAATGAGATGGACGGCGCATGGCAGATCTGCCATCTGGATGCCGATGATTATGGGAAAAAGGCCCTTGAAACCGCAAAGATGCTGAAATGGGTGGATGACTCCGTCGAACTGGTCGTTTGCGGCAGTTCCAGCAGTTGGCAACCGACATTTCCGGAGTGGGATAGAAAAGTCTTGGAATATACCTATGATGTGGCGGATTATATCTCGTTGCACCGCTATTATGAAAACGAAGGAAATGACGATGATTTCCTTGCTTCTTTTGTGGACATGGAGCATTTCATCCATACCATCAGTGCCGTCTGCGATTATGTCAAAGCCCTGAAAAGAAGCACGAAAACCATGATGCTCTCGTTCGACGAATGGAATGTCTGGTATCAGCAACATCAGGCGCCCCACGATTGGATGGAAGCCCCGCCGCTGATAGAAGACCGTTATAGCCTTTTGGATGCGCTGGTTTTCGCCGGATTGGGCATGACCTTAATCAATAATTGTGACCGGGTGAAAATCGCCTGCCTGGCCCAACTGGTCAATGTAATCGCCCCGATACTGACCGAGAAAGATGGCGGCGCCATCCGCCAGAGCATTTTTTACCCCTTTAAGTATCTGTCGCAGTATGCGAAGGGGGTGGCACTGAAACCGGTTATTGATACGCCCTTCATTGAGACCAAATACGGTAAAACCCCGCTGCTGCATCTATGCGCCACATACAATGAAGCGGATGGTGAGTTTGTGGTCTTTGCCCTCAACATTTCCCGGGTCGAAAGCCTTACCGTGTCACTGGATATGCAGTCTTTTGGCGCAGTGAAAATGATTGAACACATCTCTTTGCGTGGTGCTGATACATCGGCGGTCAATACCTTCGCCAGGCCTGATGCCGTGGTGCCGATTAGGATTACACCGGCTGTCGCGTCGGCGGGGGTGTTTGAGGTTAGGCTGGAGCAATTGTCTTGGCATGTCATGCGGTTTGGAAGGTGAAACGGGGACGGTTCTTTTTTCACTTTTTTCATCCGGTAAACCACCGACAAATTTGGTGAAAAAAGAACCGTCCCCATTTCACAGCGCCGTGTCGGGAATGGAGACGAGGTTTTTTTCATAACGGTTGACTGCCGGTTGGGTCAGGCCCAGCGTTTTTGCCATTTTCATCTGTGACAGGCCGACGCTCATGCGAAGTGCGAGCAGTCTTTGGGCGACAGCTTCCATGTGGCACCTCCGTGAAGATGGTTTTCTTTTCTCCCGCGGGTGTTTTGGAAAAACCCATTCAATGCTTTATATTGCAGAAGCCTTGCGACATTCATGAAATTTCGATATAATGCAATTGTCACATTCCCGAAAGAGTCGCAAGTTTGAAAGAACTGCGTTCTTTCAATCATCGAGCCATTAGCTTCAGGCAATGCTCCGCATTGCTAAAAAGCAGCCAAAGCATGAGGCTAAATATGACCAACGCCAGGCAACGCTCCGCCGCAAAAAAATTCGCCGCCGAATGGAAGGGCAGGGGTTATGAAAAAGGCGAATCCCATTCGTTTTGGCTGTCCCTGCTCCGTAATGTATACGGCATTGAAGAGTCCGAGCAATTCATCCGCTTCGAAGAAAAGGTGATAATTGACCATACCAGCTTTGTGGATGCCATTATTCCCGCCACAAAGGTCTTGATTGAACAAAAAAGCTTGGGTAAAAGCCTGACAAGTCCCATCCGTCAATCTGACGGCAGCCTCCTGACTCCGTTCCAACAAGCGAAAAAATACATAGCGGAACTGCCCCTGTCCCAGCATCCGCGCTGGGTCGTCACCTGTAATTTCAAGAGTTTCCTCGTTTATGACATGGAACGCCCCGGCGGTGAGCCGGAGGAAATATTATTGGAGAACCTGGAAGAAGAGTACTTCCGTCTCGCTTTCCTAGTCGATACCGGCAATGAGAACTTGAAACGGGAAATGGAGGTCTCGATTGCTGCCGGCGAGATTGTCGGCTTGCTCTATGATGCCTTTGCCAAGGAATATATAGACCCGGACAGCGAACGGGCGCAAAAAAGCCTGAACATCCTCTGTGTCCGCCTCGTGTTTTGCCTCTATGCCGAAGATGCCGGGCTTTTCGGGCGCAAGGCCATGTTCCGCGACTATCTTGCCGGATTCGAGATGAGGCATCTCCGGAAAGCCATCATCGACCTGTTCCACATCCTCGATACCCGCCCCGAAGATCGCGACCCCTACCTCGATCCCGCCCTCGCCGCCTTTCCTTACGTAAATGGCGGGCTTTTCGAATACGAGGACATCGAGATACCGCAGTGCTCCGACGAAATAAGGGAATTGCTCATTCACCACGCCAGCAAGGACTTCAACTGGTCACAAATTAGCCCCACCATTTTCGGTGCGGTTTTTGAAAGCACCCTGAATCCCGAGACGAGGCGTTCGGGCGGGATGCATTATACCTCGCTCGAAAACATCCACAGGGTCATCGACCCCCTGTTTTGTGATGGATTGAATAAAGAGTTTGCCGATATATGCGATATCGCCGTCACAAAGACCAAGCTGGCAAAGTTGCGTGAATTTCAAAAAAAGCTTGCGTCCTTGTCTTTTTTCGACCCAGCTTGCGGTAGCGGCAATTTCCTGACCGAGACCTACCTTTCCATCCGTCGTCTCGAAAATCTAGTCCTCAATGAATTGCAACAAGGGCAACAGTCATTCACCGATGCCGCCGGCAGCCCCATACAAGTTTCGATCGGACAGTTTTCTGGCATCGAAATCAATGATTTTGCCGTGACGGTCGCCAAGACAGCGTTATGGATTGCCGAGAGCCAGATGATGAGGGAGACCGAGGACATCGTCCGTGTTCAGCTAGATTATCTGCCGTTAAAATCTTATGCGAATATCGTATGGGGCAACGCCCTGCGGATGGATTGGGAAGATGTATTTCCGAAGCACAAGGCGGACTATATCATGGGAAATCCGCCATTTGTCGGGGCGCGGATGATGTCGCCCGTGCAAAAGAATGAATTGCTTGCGGTATTCGGCAAATTGAAAGGGGTGGGCAACCTCGACTATGTGACGGCGTGGTACAAAAAAGCCGCCGATTTCATGCGGGGCAGTCAGATCCGTGCTGCCTTCGTATCCACCAATTCCATTACCCAGGGCGAACAGCCCGCCATCCTTTGGAAAGCGATGATGCAAGGCGGCATCCATATCAATTTCGGAATACCCACGTTCAAATGGAACAGCGAGGCGACGGACAAAGCGGCGGTTCATTGCGTGATAATAGGTTTCAGCCATGTGAAGACGGAGCGGACCCTCAACCAGTACTTGCTAGACGCGCCGACAGTTTTCATCGAGAGTCGCACCAAGCCGCTGTGCGACGTGCCGGAGATAAGCCTTGGCAACCAACCAATTGATGGGGGGAACTATCTCTTTACCGCCGAAGAAAAGGATGAATTTATTAGAAACGAACCACAGGCAGGGAAATGGTTTCGCCCTTGGGTAGGCTCGCATGAATTTGTCAACAATTATTATCGTTATTTTCTCTTTTTGAAAAATTGCCCGCCATCTGAGTTGAAGCTAATGCCCGAATCCGTGAAACGCATTAAAGCTGTTAGAAATTTCAGACTTAATAGCACACGTCAAGTAACCAGGACATTGGCGGAAAGGCCTACGGATTTCGCATTTACTAATATTTCTGAAAGTGACTATATTATTATCCCCGAAGTATCGTCTGAAAAAAGACGCTACATTCCTATTGGATTTTTACACCCTGATATTCTTTGTAGCAATCTGGTTAAGATAATCCCTAATGCAAGTCTATACCATTTCGGAATACTTACGTCAAATGTCCACATGGCTTGGGTGCGAACTGTTTGCGGTCGTTTGAAAAGCGATTACCGTTATTCTGGCACCATCGTCTATAACAACTTCCCTTGGCCGGATGTGACCGATGGGCAAAAACGGGAGATAGAGGAATTGGCGCAGGGAATACTCGATGCCAGGAAAAAGTATCCTGATAGCAGCCTGGCTGATATGTATGGTGAAACGTCGATGCTCTACCACGCCGCCCTCCTGACCGCCCATCAAACCCTCGACCGTGCCGTGATGAAGCTCTACGGCTTTCGCGCGGGGGTCACTGATGAGGCGGCCTGTGTGGCGGCGCTGCTGGAACGGTATGAAAAATTAGTTGGAGGTAGGGGCATATGAAACGGGATATGGATATTATCAGAAAGGTACTGCTTGCCGTTGAGGAGCAATATGTCGATGTGGCTATCCATGACCTAAAGGTTGATGATGCTGACAGGAAAACGCTCGCTTATCATTGTAAAATTCTGCATGAGGGTGGTTATTTGAGCGATTATAAGGCACAGTTTGCGGGCAATGAAATATATTCGTTTGGTGTGGGTTCCTTAACATGGGAAGGACATGAGTTTCTTGATAAAATCCGCGATGATTCTGTTTGGACAAGGACAAAATCCACCATAGTTGAAAAAGGCTTGCCAATGGCTCTTGATGTCGTGAAAGATGTGGCGACCGCCCTAATAAGCAGGATGACACAAGCGGCAATCCAAAATATCATATAAACATCCCAATACATATAAGATGATATGAATTTTACCGAGAAAGGAAAGTGCCATGTCAAATGAATGATTAATATAAAAATGTTTGCCTATATAAGCGGCATCATTGAAGAATCATGAGAAATGACATTCAGGAAGGTAGACGAAGATTTGATTCGTCTTTACTGGCGGGTCGGTGATATTTGTCGGCAGAAATCAAAACCACAAATTACGGCGATGGATATATCTGAAGTATTGCCGATTTTATAGCCAAAAATTACCTAGACTTGAAGGAATTCAACAAGTGCGGCCTTTACAAAATGAAGCAATTTTACGAGACTTACAAGGATGATGAACAAGTGTCACCACTGGTAACACAATTGAGCTAGACTAATCATTTGAAATTGCTTTTGGCTTGCAAGACTTCGGAGGAGCGGTTCTTTTACATGAGCTTGGCAGTGAAAGAGCGTTATAGACTTATTGATTTTCCATCATGTACTTTCGTTCCTTATTGTATTTGAGTTGAAAATAGGCGAGTTTATGCCCGAACACGTGAGCAAGATGGGACTTTATTTGGAAGCATTGGATAGAGAAGTCAAAAAAGAAAACGAGAATCCGAGTGTCGGCATTAAAAAGACAGAGTTTCCCCGATTTAGAAGTGACGAATGGAAAGGACGCTTTAACATTCCTCCTAAACATCTTGTCGGGGGCGGGTTCGCATTTGTTCCTAAAAACGGAGACTGGGGGATTTGAACCCCCGCGCCGGCGAACCGACCTACCGGATTTCGAATCCGGACCCTTCAGCCACTTGGGTAAGTCTCCACTCACGATTATAGGCAAAGCATGGCCGCAAGTCAAGTTTAATCAAAACGCTTGTCGCTCCATTTTTTTTGATGTATACTTAGGCGTGAGGAAACTTAATAATCTGAGCAAAGCGAGCAAGGAATAACGCCGAAATAGGAGCCGTAAAACCTATAGTGACCAGCACGGAGCAAGCTCCGTGTGCGAGAGCGAAGGTCCAACGGTGGTTATTGCGGCTCCGTACAAGGAGAAACCCATGAAAAGAATCGGAATGCTCACCAGCGGCGGCGACTGCCAGGCTTTGAATGCCGCCATGCGCGGCGTGGTAAAATGTTTGTTTGTAAGCGGCGAGGACGTGGAAATATACGGTTTTGTGGATGGCTACAAGGGCTTGATTTACGGCAATTTCCGCATGCTGACCGGCCATGATTTTTCCGGCATCCTGACCAAGGGCGGCACGATTTTGGGTACCTCCCGCACCCCTTTTAAAACCATTCGTGAACCAGACGCAAATGGCCTGGACAAGGTCGAGGCGATGAAGCAAAATTATCATAAACTGCGCCTGGATTGCCTGGTCATCCTCGGCGGCAACGGCACGCACAAGACCGCCCATCTGCTGAGCAACGAGGGCCTAAACGTCGTCACCCTGCCCAAAACGATAGACAATGACCTCTGGGGCACGGACATGACCTTCGGCTTCCAGAGCGCCATCGACATTGCCACCCACGCGATGGACTGCGTTCACACCACCGCTGCCTCCCACGGCCGTGTCTTCATTGTCGAGGTCATGGGCCACAGGGTCGGCTTCCTGACGCTGAATGCCGGCATGGCCAGCGGTGCCGACATCATTCTCATACCCGAAATTCCCTATGACATAGAAAAGGTGGTAAAGGCGATCAGTCTGCGCCATGAGCGCGGCAGTGCCTTCACTATTTTGGCCGTCGCCGAGGGTGCCATCTCGAAAGAAGATGCGGCGCTGTCGAAAAAGGAGTATAAAGAAAAACTGAAAAACCGCCCCTACCCTTCCGTTTCCTACGAGGTCGCCGCCCGCATCCAGGAGCTTGGCGGCCAGGAAGTACGGGTCACGGTGCCGGGCCACACCCAACGCGGCGGCTCACCCTGCCCATACGACCGTGTTTTTGCCAGCCGCCTGGGCTCGGAGGCGGGCCGTATGATATTGGATGGCGAATACGGTTTCATGGTCGGCTCGATAAACCGCGAGATAGTGAGGGTGCCGCTGGCCGATGTCGCCGGGAAGCTGAAAATGGTGTCCCCGGATTCCAGCATCGTGAAAGAGGCGAAAATGCTGGGTATTTGTTTTGGGGACTAGCGTGAAGCTTCGCTTCACGTGCGAATTTGCGAAAACGCCTAAAAAGGCGTTTTACACAAATGTCGCGGGTACTGGAAGAGGCAAGATTATCATATGAACTACACCGCCCTATACCGTAAATTCAGGCCGCAGCGCTTTGAGGATGTCTGCGGTCAGGATGCGATAGTCACGACGCTGAAAAACCAGATCGCGGCGGGCCGTATCGGCCATGCCTATCTTTTTTGTGGCACACGCGGCACGGGCAAGACGAGCATCGCCAAGATTTTTGCCCGCGCCGTGAATTGCGAAGCCCCGCAAGACGGCAGCCCCTGCGGGGTATGCCCGCTTTGCACAGCCATCGCCGCCGAGGCCAGCATGAACGTGATAGAGATTGACGCCGCCTCCCATACCGGGGTGGACAACGTCCGCATGATTATTGAGGAAGTGACCTATTCGCCCGTGGAGGGCAAATATAAGGTCTACATCATAGATGAAGTCCACATGATCAGCACCAGTGCCTCAAACGCCCTGCTAAAGACCCTGGAGGAACCGCCGGCACACGCCATCTTCATCCTGGCCACCACCGATGTCCACAAGGTCCTCGGAACAATTATTTCGCGCTGCCAGCGCTATGATTTTAGGCGGATTACCGTTCCGACCGTGATGGCGCGCCTCGCTGTGCTGTCGGCGGCGGAAGGGATAGCCATAGACGAGGCGGCCCTGTCCTATATTGCCAAGGCGGCCGACGGGTCACTGCGCGACGCCATCAGCCTGCTGGATCAATGCGTCTCGTTTTACCTGGGCAAGAGCCTGACATATGACATGGTCCTGGATTTATTGGGCGTGGCCGACACCGCGGTTTTCAGCCGCTTGTTTTGCGCTTGCCTGGCGGGCGACGCGGCGGAGAGTATCGCCATTTTGGACGAAGCCATCATGTTGGGGCGCGAGCTATCGCAGTTTATCCTGGATTTTACTTGGTATTTGCGCAATATCCTGTTGATAAAGGCCACGGATGGGGACACGAATCTCGTGGATGTTTCGGCCACGGAAGGGGAGCGGTTAATTGCGGAGGCGGCCCCGATTCCGGTGGATGTCATCATGCGTTATATCCGCGTCTGCTCCGAGCTCACAAACCAGATACGCTTTGCTGCAAACCGGCGCATCCTGGTCGAGACAGCCCTGATAAAACTGTGCCGGCCCGAGATGGAAAGCGACATACAGTCGCTCATGGACAGAATCCGGCGCTTGGAGGAAAAATTGGAGAGGGGCGTGCTGACTGACCCAGTCAGTCAGCCAAGCACCCAAAACGGCGGCGCAGCCCAAGGAATATTGACTGACTCGGTCGGTCAATCAAGTGCCGATCCAAGCAGCTCACCCGGCGTAGCACCAAACACAACACCGAACACCAAACAAAGCACCGCACCAAACAACGAACCCCTCGCCCCCTCCGCAGCGGACGCGGACATCAGCAAAAACTGGCCGGGCATCCGCGGCAAGGCACCCATGCCCCTGCGTTCATACCTGAAAAATGTCGATATAAAGGTCGGTGATACGGGCACAATCATAGCCGAAGTCCGCGACACGGATGCCTACGCCTGGCTCACCCGCCAAAGCGAACGCCGCGAGCAACTAAAGCAATTAATTTCCGCGGCGGGGCAGAAAACAGTGGAAATCGAATTTAGGCAGTGCACGGATGCAAAGACAGGGGCGCAGGCCTTTGAGAGCATCAGCGGCATCAATATGCCCGTGGAGATTATGGATTAAAGGAGGACCCACATGGCCAAAAAAAACGCCTTCCCCGGCGGCGGTATGCCGGGCAACATGAACAATCTGATGAAACAGGCGCAGCGTATGCAGCGGCAGATGGAAGAAGAGCAAAAGGAACTGGAAGGCATGGAGTTTTCTGCCACGGCCGGCGGTAGCGCCGTCCGCGTCACCGTCAGCGGCAAAAAGACGCTCAGCCAAGTTAAACTGGCAGCAGAAGTCGTGGACCCGGACGACATCGAAATGCTGGAGGATTTGATTGTCGCGGCGGTAAATGAAGCCCTGCGCGCCGCCGATGAGGCCAATGCCAAGATAATGGAGAAAATGACCGGCGGCCTGGGGCTGGGCGGCGGGATGCCTTTTTAAGGAACAGACATGGAAATCTACAGCGGACACATAAACAAACTGATAGATGAACTGGCGAAACTCCCCGGCATCGGCCAAAAATCCGCCGCCCGCATGGCATTTCATCTGATGAATTTACCCATGGAGCGGACCAACAGACTGGCACAGGCGATAGTCGAGGCCAGAAAAAGCGTCTGCTATTGTGCTACCTGTTTCACCCTGACCGACCGTAAAACCTGCCAAATATGCCAAAATCCCCGCCGCGACCCGGCCACCATCATGGTAGTGGAGACGACCAGGGATCTGGCGGCATATGAGAAAACTGGCCGCTACGAGGGCGTCTACCACGTCCTGCACGGTGCCATCTCGCCGATGATAGGCATAGGCCCGGCTGACATCAAGCTAAAGGAACTCATTCACCGCCTGGAAGGCGACGTGGCGGAAGTAATCATCGCCACCAACTCCAGCCTGGAAGGCGAAACAACGGCGATGTACATCAGCAAACTAATCAAACCGACCGGCATCCGCGTGACCCGCATCGCCAGCGGTGTCCCCGTCGGCGGCGACCTGGAATACATAGACGAAGTGACCCTGCTGCGCGCCCTGGAAGGCCGCGTGGAAATGTGAGAAAGGAGAACACATGAACATCAACAAAACACTCTTTGGCAAGACCCCGGACGGCCAGGACGTATACCTATACTCCCTGACCAACGCCCACGGCATGAGGGCCGACGTGATGAGCTACGGCGCTGCCTTAGTAAACCTCATCGTGCCCGACAAGGACGGAAAATCGGTCGATGTCGTCACCGGCTACGATAATCTGGAGGCCTACCTGGGCAGCCACCCCTATTTTGGCGTCGTCGTCGGGCCAAACGCCAACCGCATCGGCGGGGCCGGCTTCAGCATCGACGGTGAAAAATACCGGCTTTCGGTAAACGACGGCGAAAACAACCTCCATAGCCACAATGAGCTGGGCTACCAACGCCGTGTTTGGGGCGCGACCACAACAGACGTGGCCGTCACTTTCATCCTCTCCGACAGCGACGGTTGCATGGGCTTTCCCGGCAATAAAAAAATGAGTGTCGCCTATAGCCTCACGGATGACAACGAACTCAAACTCTCCTACAGCGCCATCAGCGACAAAAACACCATCATAAACCCCACCAACCACGCCTACTTTAACCTCTCCGGCCATGGTGCCGGCGGCATGGGCGACCACCTGCTGACCATCCACGCCAGCCGCTTCACCGCCGTGGCGCAGGGCGCCATCCCCACGGGCGAGCTGGCAGCCGTTGCCCATACGCCCCTGGATTTTACAAAAGCCAAGCGCATCGCGGATGAAATCGACGCAGACTGCGAGCAACTGAAACTCTGCGGCGGCTACGACCATAACTGGGTCATAGACGGCTATGACGGCACGCTGCGGGAGGCCGCAAAGTTATATAGCCCGCAAAGCGGCATCACGATGATAACGCTGACGGATTTGCCCGGCATCCAGTTCTATGCCGGCAACATGATTCCCGCCCATACGGGCAAAGGCGGCGCCGCCTACGACAACCGCTGCGCGCTCTGCCTGGAAACCCAGTTTTTCCCCGATTCCGCCAACCGCCCGGAATTCCCCTCTGCCGTGTTTGGCCCCGAAAAACCATATTTATCGAACACGATATACCGTTTTGAATCGTAGGGTGCGCCGCAGGAGTCAGGGGTCAGTGAACACAGATATTACCAACGAAAAAAAACGCCTCAACTACAAAGAAAAAATCCGCAGCCACCGGCTTACCCGCTTTTACCGGGTCGTCCTGTTTGTGCTGATAGTGGTGGGCGTTAGTGCCGTGTTTTATTATGAATGGCGGGGGCGGGTGTTTACGGATGGCATGGTAGTACATTCCGCCACAAACCGCATTGCCGATGGGACCCGGGTCATGGGTCTTGGTGGCCACGTCCTGGGCTATAGCAAAGACGGCGTCAGCCTGACAGATAGCGGCGGCACCACCTTGTGGAACCAGACCTTTGAAATGCAGGAGCCCAGCGTGGCCATTTGCCGCGACGTGGCGGCGCTGGCCGACTATAACGGCAGCACGGTTTATGTGTTGGATACCCAGCAAAAACTGGGCGAAATTAACACCAATCTACCCATTCGCGCCTTCGATGTCGCCGCCAGCGGCAATGTCCTGGCGGTATTGGAAGACGGCCTCACCACCTGGGTCAACCTATATACTGCCGACGGCACGCAAATATCCAACATCCGCACCAGCATGAATAATTCCGGCTATCCGGTCAGCGTGGCCGTCTCGCCGAGCGGCGCCCTGGTGGGCATATCCTTCTTCTTTGTGGCCGAGGGCATATCGCGCTCTACCGTGGTTTTTTATAATTTTGGCCCAGTGGGTCAAAACGCGCAAAATAACATGCGGAGTGCCTATAACTATAGCGACACGCTCGTACCCTATCTGACATTCATGGGCGACGACGCGGCCTTTGCCGTGTCAGACGACCGTATCATGTTTTTTGCCGGCTCGGAAAAGCCGCTGAGTATCGCCGAAACCTTTTTGAATGAAAAAGTACGCAGCATCTATTCCAGCGAAGACCATGTCGGGCTGGTCTTTTACGGACAGGGCCAGGACGCGCTGTATCGCTTGGACATATATGATAAAAAAGGCGGGATGATTTTATCAAAAGATTTTGATTTTGACTACACGGAAATTGTCTTTTCCAAAAACAGCTTTATCATATATAATGAACTGGATTTGCTTATTTGCGACATTAACGGCACGGAAAAATATAGGGGGCCTTTGGACAAGGTGACCATCCTTTTGATGCCTGGCGGCCAAATCAATAGATACACCGCCGTGACCAGCGAGACAATAGACACATTGGAGTTTAGATAGGAAGCACTGAGATGATGCAATATGTGGCAATAGGCCTGGTCATACTGATTTTCATCTGGCGGATAGTGGCCGGCTTCAAAAAAGGACTCGTCGCGGAAATCATCTCCTTCTTTTCCCTGATTGCGGCCGCCCTGGCCCTCATGGCGCTGCTGGGCGCCGTCGGCAACTATCTGGATGAAAACGTCGGCACCGCCCTGCAAATGCTGCTTATTTTGCTGGTCATCGGCCTGTTATATAAAATAGTCAACATGATACTCTCGTCCATCAAGCTCATCACCAAACTGCCGGTCATAAAAAGCCTGGACCGCATCCTCGGGGCCCTATTGGGCGCGGTGGAAGCACTGCTCATCATCCTGATTATCATCCAGCTGTTAAAATATTTTTACACTTCTCCGTTGCTTTTGTAGCGTTTCCCTATTATAATGGACAAGCGACTAAAAAGGAGACTTATTATGATAGCAATACTAAAACCGGAAGCCACGGATGAGCAGATAGAAAACCTGATCGTTTGGCTGGAGGGGCGGGGTCTGGCCGTCCATCTGTCCAAGGGTGATTTTCACACGGTCCTGGGCCTGATTGGCGACACAAGCCAGATAGACATCGAAATGTTGGCGGGCTTGGAGATGGTCGAGACGGTGCGGCGCATCAGCGAGCCATTTAAGAATGCCAACCGGAAATTTCATCCTGATGATAGCATCGTTGAAGTGGGTATCCCCTCTGGCGGGGGGGAGGGGGTAAAAATCGGCGGGCCGCATTTTGCGATTATCGCCGGGCCGTGTTCGGTTGAGAGCCGGGAGCAGATCCTTGAAATCGCCGAGTCCGTGCACGCTTTTGGGGCGACCATACTGCGGGGCGGGGCCTATAAGCCGCGTACCTCGCCCTATGACTTCCAGGGTCTTAGGGCCGATGGCATCGAGCTGTTGCTGGAAGCAAAGAAAAAAACCGGCATGCCCATCATCACCGAAATTATGAATGCCAATCATCTAAGCGTCTTCGAGCAGGTGGATATTATTCAAGTCGGCGCCCGCAACATGCAAAACTTTGAACTATTAAAGGAGCTGGGGGCGACCAATAAACCCGTGCTCCTAAAGCGCGGGCTGGCAAATACCCTGCAAGAGCTGTTGATGAGTGCCGAGTACATCATGGCCGGCGGCAACCACAATGTCATCCTTTGCGAGCGCGGTATCCGTACGTTTGAGACCTACTCACGCAATACCCTCGATTTATCGGCCGTGCCCATATTAAAGGAACTGACGCATCTGCCGGTGGTGATAGACCCCAGCCACGCGATAGGCATGGCCAAATACGTACCGTCCATGGCTTTGGCGGCGGTGGCGGCGGGTGCGCACGGACTGATGATCGAAGTCCACAACGACCCCGGCAGTGCCTTATGCGATGGCCCGCAATCCCTCACCCCGGCGGAATTTGGGGCATTGGCCAAGCGGATAACGAAGATACGGGAAGCGATTGCCCCGTAGGGGCGCTGCGCCCCCGGTCGCCCGCAGGCCGGGCATGAATGAGACCGTAGGGGTGCTGCGTCCTCGGTCGCCCGCAGGCCGTAAAAAAATAACACATGAAAGAATTGCCCACAAGAAAAAAGATAAGACTGGAAGCTTATGATTATTCCCGGCCAGGATATTATTTCGTTACAATTTGCGTCAAAGATGGACGCGGGATATTAGGCAGGGTTGTAGGGGCGACCGTCCTCGGTCGCCCGCAGGTTCTTCCGCACGTTGAATTATCCAAAATAGGGCAAATTGTTGACACGGCCATAAACAATAATAACAGGAACAACATTTCCGTTCCCAAATATGTTATAATGCCAAATCATATCCATATGGTATTGGTCATAGAGCAGGGAGCGGGCGACCGAGGACGGTCGCCCCTACAAGTGATTATACGCAACATGAAGGCATATATAACAAAGCAAATCGGATATTCGATATGGCAAAAATCATTCTACGACCACGTAATCAGAGGCGAGGATGAATATCTGCGTATATGGCAGTACATAGACGAAAACCCGGCAAAATGGGCCGAGGATCGCTATTTTACCCCGTAGGGCCGAGCGCCCCCGCCCGCCCGCAATAACGAAAGGAAAAACCCATGAACCTAACACAACTGCGCGAACGCATGGACAAAATTGACGATGCCCTGGTCGATTTATTTGTGCAACGGATGGATCTTACGGCCGAGATTGCGCTGCATAAAAAAGATGCCGGCCTGCCCATACACGATCCGGCCCGCGAACGGGAAAAACTGTACGACGTGACCGGCAAGGTGGACGAGGGACGTGCCGCCCATCTTAGCGCCCTGTATTATCTGATGTTTGAGCTAAGCCGCGCCGATCAAGAGCAAATCATTACGAGCGACTTCCCCCTGGGCGATAAAATAACAGCCGCTCTCAAAAACACGCCCCAGCTGTTGCCGGAACGTTGCGTCGTTGCCTGTCAGGGCACGGAAGGGGCCTATTCCCAGTTGGCAGCCGCAAAGCTCTTTGCCCTGCCCAGCATCATGTACTTCCAAAACTTTGAAAGCGTCTTTAGTGCCGTGGACAGCGGCTTGTGTGCCGTGGGCGTGCTGCCTCTGGAAAATTCCACCGCCGGCAGCATCAACCAGGTATACGACCTGCTGATGCGCTATCCCTTCAGCATCCTAAGAAGCGTTCGCTTAAAAATTGACCATTGTCTGCTGGCCAAGGAGGGGGCAAAGTTAACAGACATAAAAGAGCTCTACACCCATGAACAGGCCGCCATCCAATGCGCGGCGTACATAAAATCCCTGGGCGCCAAGGTCACTATCGTGGAAAACACCGCCATCGCCGCCAAGATGGTGGCCGAATCCGGACGCACGGACGCTGCCGCCCTTTCCTCCCGGCACTGCGCCGCCCTATATGGCCTTAGCCCGCTGGCCGATGCCGTGCAGGACAGGACTAATAATTATACACGCTTCATCTGTGTGTCAAAAACACTGTCCATCTACCCCGGTGCCAACATCACCAGCCTGATGCTGACCCTGCCGCACAAGCCCGGCTCGCTATACCGCATCTTAAGCCGCCTCTACATCCATGGCATAAACCTCATCAAGCTGGAAAGCCGCCCCATCCCGGACCGCGATTTTGAGTTCATGTTCTATTTTGACCTGGAAACACCCGTCTATTCCGCGGAGCTGCTGGCGGCCCTGCGCGAGCTGAGTGATTTATGCGATGAACTGTATTACCTGGGCAGTTATGCACAGATACTGTGATTTTTCATTTTTTTGTTGACAGGGGCGTATAAAATGTGTAAAATATTCACTATTGATGGCATAAGAAGGAGGAATAAAATGAAAAAGTTACTAGCTCTACTACTCACTGCAACACTACTGGTCGCCACTTTTGCGGCCTGTGGCACCACCGACACCCCGTCGGACACCCCGACAGCCCCGGCCGATGATGTCACGTCTGATGATGTCACCACCACGGACGATGCCGGCGGCGATGATGACGATGATGTTGATCCGCCTCTCGTGGGCGCACCGCAGATTCTGCGCTTTGGCACCACTGGCATCGATGGCAAGTTCCTGTCCGTTCTTCAGAACAATCTCTATGACAGCTATGTGTCGATGCTGGTCTTCGAGGGCTTGGTCTCAAATGACATCCAAGGCCTCCCGATTCCCGGTCCGATAGCCGAAGGCTGGGAACTCTCCGATGATCACCTAAGCTACACGTTCACCTTGAAGGATGGCGTCTATTTCTCGGACGGTGTGCCGATGACCGCCGCAGATGTCGAGTTCACCTACCGCACCATGGCCCACCCGGATTACGACGGCCCGCGTTCCTATGCTGTGGACTCCATGCTGGGCTATACAGAATTCCGTGCAGGTGAGACCGATGAATTCCCCGGTGTCGAGGTCATAGACGATAAGACCATCGTCTTCCACTTCGAGGACGCGCGCCCCACCAATATCTGGGATTGTGGATATGGCATCATGCCCATGCATATCTACGCCTTTGATAACTATGAGGAGCTGCTGGATCAAGTCTCCAACCCGATTGGCTCCGGCAAGTTTATCTTTGAGGAATATGCCCCGATGGAAATTGTCCGCCTGGGCACCAACCGCGGCTACTGGGGTCCCGATACCCCCACGATAGACGGCATCTTCATGCTGGAAGTACCCGGAGAAAGCCTGCAGGCCGCCTTCCAAAACGGTGACATAGACGTCGCCAATCCCGAGACCAACATCGACAACGACGAAGTCTTCAATGCCATGGCCGGTATCGAAGTCCAAAAGTTCCTGGGCAACGGTTACCAGTACCTGGCCTTCAACACCACCCGCCCGCAGCTTAGTGATGCCCGCGTGCGTCAGGCCCTGATGTATGGCCTGGATCGCCAGGCCTATATCGACATCAACTTCGGCTCGCTGGGCAGCGTGGGCATGACTCCGATTTCTCCCGCTTCCTGGGCTTTCCCCGATAGCAGCACCCTGAACGACTATGCCCTGGATCTGGACAAGGCCGCTGCCCTCTTTGCCGAAGCCGGCTGGGAAAAAGGCGCCGACGGCATCCTGGAAAAGGATGGCGAAAGGATGGAGCTATCTTGGCTGGTCTACACGGATACTGCCTGGCCCGGCATCCTCTCCGGCCTGGCCTATGACAGTTGGGCACAGCTGGGCGTGGATCTCAACATCGAGCTTTTGGACTTTGCCTCCGTCATTTCCCATACGATGGATCCGGAGCCCGGCGAAAAGGACTTCGACATCTACACGATGGGATTCTCGCTCTCAATTGATCCCGATCCCTCGGGCGCACTTTTCGACTACGATGCCTACAACGCCGGCGGGTTTAACGCTTCCGGCTACTATAACGAGCATTCCCAGGAACTCATCTATGCCGGCCGCACTGAATTTGACCAGGATGTCCGTACCGATATTTACCATGAGTGGGGTGAGCTGATGAACGAGGAACTGCCCAGTGTCATCATCGCCTACCGTCACGAGCTTTGGGCCGTCGCCGATCGCGTCCAGGGTCTCAATATAGACACCTATTGGGAATGGTATCGCGATTTGAGCAATGTCACCCTGAACTAAGCTAATCTGCTTTGTGCGGTGTCGTGGATTTTACCATGGCGCCGCACAAAACATATCCGAGGTTTTTCCATGAGATCATACCTTATCCGCCGCTTTTTGCAACTAATCCCCGTTTTCCTGGGTATACTCATTTTGATTTTCCTGATACTCGAACTCTCACCCGGGGATCCCACCGCCTTCTATACCTCCCCGGGCATGACGGCGGCGCAAAAAGCCGACATCATCGAACGCTTTGGCCTAAATGAACCGCTCCATGTCCGTTTCTTTTTATGGGTGACCAACGCCCTGAAAGGCGACTTTGGCCGTTCCACCCATTGGCGCCAGCCCGTCACCGAATTGCTAAAACCGATGATTGCCCCGACCCTGCAACTGTCCCTCTACTCGTTGCTGATTTCATTGCTGATTGGTATCCCGGCCGGGATAGTCAGCGCCACCAAGCAATATTCCTGGGAAGACAATGCCCTCTCGGTTTTTTCCCTGCTGGGCATCAGCATGCCCTCGTTCTTCTTTGGCCTGGTGATGATTCTGATTTTTTCCGTGAATTTGGGCTGGTTTCCTTTGTTTGGTTTATCCGACCCGGGCTACGTGGCACCCAATGCCTGGGCGGAATTTTGGCACAGGATCTGGCATCTGACCCTGCCGGCCATCGTGCTGGGCCTGGGCGGCATTGCCACCTTCATGCGTTATACGCGCTCCAGTATGCTGGAGGTGATTAAATCCGATTATATCCGCACGGCCCGGGCCAAGGGCATGAAGGAGCGGGTCGTCATCTATCGCCACGCCTTCAGGAACGCCGTCATCCCCATCATTACCTTGCTGGGTTTTTGGATTCCCGGTTTGCTCTCCGGCGCTGTCATCACCGAGACTGTTTTTGGTCTGCCGGGTCTGGGCCGCATTTCCGTCATGGCCGTCAATTTCCGCGACTATCCCGTCATCATTGCCGTCACGGCCATGCTGTCGATACTGACCCTGATAGGCACAATTTTGGCCGATGTTTTCTATGCCATTGCGGATCCGAGGATTAGGTATGAGTAAATTAAAAACAAAACATCATTCCGAAAGTGAGCTCTCCTACTGGGGCAGCGTCTTCTTTCGCCTGAAAAAGAACAAGCTGGCCATAGTCAGCATCTTTGTGCTGGGTATCATCGTGCTGGGCTGTGTCATCGTGCCGATGGTCTCGCCCTACAGCTACTATGTCACCAACACGGAAGCCAGCCGGATGCCGCCCAGCTCATCACATTGGTTTGGCACCGACGATTTAGGCCGCGACCTCTTCACCCGCTTTTTCTACGCCGGTCGTATCTCGCTGGGCCTGGCCTTGGTCGTCACCGTCTTCCAATGCATTATCGGGGTCATCCTCGGCGGTATTTCCGGCTTCTATGGCAAATTTGTGGATACCGTCATCATGCGTCTCTGCGAGATTTTTATGAGCCTGCCCTTTTTGATGATCTGCATCACTGTCGTCGCCCTCTTTGGCAGCAGCGTGAATGTCCTTGTTATCGTGCTGGTCATCCTTAGTTGGCCCAGCGTGGCGCGTATTGTGCGCGGGCAGATTCTGGCCCTGCGGGAAATGGAGTACATGCACGCCTGCGAAGCCTTGGGCATCAGCGATTTCAAGCGGATTTTCCGCCATTTGATGCCCAATGTCCTGGCCTATGTCATCGTCTATGCCACCCTGGGCATGGCCAGTGTTATTCTCACGGAGACGGGCCTGTCCTTCCTGGGCCTGGGTATTTCCCCGCCGATGCCCTCCTGGGGCAACCTGATACAGGATGCCCGCAACATGACCATCCTGACCCAGCGGCTGTGGTACTGGATTCCGCCGGGCTTGGGTATTTTTGTTTCCGTCATGTGCTTTAACCTGATTGGCGACGGGATGAGGGATGCAATCGATCCGAAGATGAAGCGGTGAAAACCGTCACCCCACAAATTTTTAATGCGGGGCCCCCTGACTCAGGGAATCCCCACACGAATGGGATTCCGCATAAAAGCGTTGCGGAATGACGGATAGTAAAATATAGGTACCCATATGCCAACCAAAGACATGCTCCTCGAAGTAAACAACTTAAAAACCTACTTCCGCACCGAGCGGGGGCTGCTCCAAGCCGTCGATGATGTGTCCTTTAATCTGTGCCGGGGCGAGACCCTGGGCATCGTCGGCGAATCCGGTTGCGGCAAAAGCATCTCCTGTATGTCGCTGTGCCGTATCGTCGAGAGTCCGCCCGGTACCTACGAGGGCGGCGAGATTATTTTCGATGGCCGCACCCTGCTCCGCATAAACGAAAACGAAAAATTCATGATTTCCGAAAAGGAAATGCGTTCCATCCGTGGCAACGAGATTTCCTATATTTTCCAGGAGCCGATGACATCGTTAAATCCGGTCTTTAAGATTGGCCGCCAGCTCTCCGAACCGCTGATGGTCCATCAGGGCATGAACAAGAAGCAAGCCCTGGAAGAGAGCATCCGTACGCTGGAACTGGTCCGCATTCCCAATGCCGAGCGGGTGGTGAATGAATATCCCTTCTCGCTCTCCGGCGGCATGCGCCAGCGGGCGATGATTGCCATGGCCCTGGTCTGCCAACCCAAGCTCCTGATTGCCGACGAGCCCACCACCGCCCTGGACGTGACCATCCAGGCCCAGGTGCTGGCCCTGATCAATGACCTAAAGACCGACACCAATGCCTCGGTTATCTTCATCACCCATGATTTGTCCGTCATCGCTGAAATGAGCGACCGTGTCATTGTCATGTACGCGGGAAAAATAGTGGAATCTGCGCCGGTGGAGCTGTTATTTGGCCAAGCCAAGCACCCCTACACCCAAGGCCTGATTGCCTCCCGGCCAGACTCTATCGAGCAGGAGGGTAGCTCGGGCGAAGCGGCAAAGCGGCTCACGGTCATCCCCGGCAATGTGCCCGACATGACCCACCGTCCCGAGGGGTGCCCTTTCTACCCCCGTTGCGAAAAGGGCATGGATATATGTGTGCAAACCTTCCCCCCGGCACAGGAGTTTTCACAGGGACACAGTGCCTGTTGCTGGCTGTATGACAAGAAATGAGAGTTAATTTGAATGAGCAAGACGGAAAAATATTCATAAGACCGAATGTGGGAAACGTCGGCACTTGGCCGCGTTCCAAGCCCGGCCTCGCCGGGCAAGCGGCCTTAGTACCGCTACGTTTCCCCCATAGCGCGAGCGATCGGTCGTTGAATATATTTTCCAGTCTTGCGGAGTAAAAATCGGAGACACCAATGACCAACACCCCCACCCCTTTCCTCGAAGTGCAAAACCTTGTCAAACACTACCCCATCCACGCCGGGGTGATGAAGAAAACCGTCGGCCATGTCAAGGCCGTGGACGGCATCTCTTTTTCCATCGCCCGTGGCAGGACCATGGGCCTGGTCGGGGAATCCGGCTGCGGCAAATCGACGACCGGCTATGCGATGCTGCGTCTCATCCCGGCCACCGGCGGCGCCGTCCATTTAGGCGGTACCGATGTTTTTGCGGCCGATAAAAAAAGCCTGAACAAACTGCGGACAAAGATGCAAATCATCTTCCAGGATCCCTACAGTTCGCTAAATCCGCGTCTCCCCGTCTGGCAGATCGTCGGCGAGGCCATGCTACAGCATAACATCGTTGCCGACAAGCAAGAAGCCAACGAGCGCGTCATCGACATCATCGGCAAATGCGGGCTTTTGCCCGAACAGGCCCTCAGATACCCCCACCAGTTCTCCGGCGGCCAACACCAGCGCATCTGTATTGCCCGTGCCCTGGCCCTGAGTCCGGAGTTTGTCGTCTGCGACGAGGCCGTCTCTGCCCTGGATGTCTCGATCCAGTCGCAAATCATCAACCTCTTAAAAGACCTGCAAGACGAGCTGGGGCTGACCTACCTGTTCATTTCCCATGACCTCTCGGTCGTCAAATTTATCAGCGATGATGTTGGCGTGATGTACTTGGGCCAGATGGTGGAATTTGGCAGTAAAGAAGAGATCTTCCAAGCGCCCCTCCACCCCTACACCCAGGCCCTGCTCGCCGCCGCCCTGACCATCGAACATAAAGCCTTTGGCGGCAAAAGAGAACGCGCCGTCCTGGAAGGCGACGTGCCTTCCCCCGCCAATCCCCCCTCCGGCTGCCGTTTCCACACCCGCTGCCCCATCATGGACGACCACTGCAAAGAAGCAGAGCCGCCCCGTCGCGAGATCGGCAGCGGCCACTATGTCATGTGCCATAAGGTAAATTAATGTTCTGGTTAAACAAGCGGGTGGAAGAAGACCTGAAACGTATAAAATCGGCAAACGTGCCGGACATGACAGCAGACATGCGCGATACGGAAGCGGCGATGCCTGCGCCCAAACCCGAAAGCGAGCAAATCACCCCCAAAGACATCTTCGCCATCTGCTTGGCGATTTTCAGCCTGATCGGCCCCTTTCTCATTGCCATACTGATAATCAGCACCCTCGTCCTGCTCTGGTTTTTCCGCTAAGGAGCCAGAGCCGAAAGATTATCACTTATCACCATAATGGCCTTTACATTGTGATATTTCTACCGCTTCACTCCCGATCAACCGATAAACCAAGCGGTTCTTTTCATCAATACGGCGCGACCACCAGCCGGACAAATCGCCGCGCAACGGTTCGGGTTTCGCAATGCCAACATGGCCGCCACGTTCAATGTCGGCAATTAGTTTATTAATTTGCTTTAACATCTTTTTGTCTTGGCTTTCCCAGTAAAGATAATCCTTCCAGCCCGTTTCTGTAAAATGGATTTTCATCCTTCCATCACCCGCAACTCGTCCAGCGTCTTTGTGACGAACTTCCCCTCGTTGGCCTCTTGTATTGAGTGACGCAAGACCGCCATGTTTCCAGGGTTATAAAAAGGATCTGATACAACGGATAGCTCAAAAGGTATTTTTCCTTGCCGCAATGATTGACGCACAAATATATTGAAAGCCGATGACATATTCAAGCCCAATTCATTGAAAAAGACCTCGGCCTGTTCCTTCAACTCTTTGTCAATCCTTATATTCAAGTTTGTTGTAGCAGCCATAAACGAAATCTCCTATCAAACGCATTCGCCACTCTTAATATAACATGTATTCCGCGCCTTGCCAATACATTGCGCGGAATATGCAACGCAACAGATCGCTTATTACCTCACAGCTGCCAAATATCCCGGTTATATTCTGCTATCGTCCGGTCGGAGGAGAAGAAACCGGCCATGGCGATGTTTACGAGCATCTTTTTTTGCCATGCGTTCTTATCCGCATAATCGGCAAAGGCCTTGTCCTTTATGGCAATATATTCCTCGAGGTCCAGCAGCGTCATAAACCAGTCTTTGTTTAAGAGTTCGGCGTGCAGGCGTCTCAGACTCTCTTCGTCGCCCACTTTCAGGACCCGCTTCGAGATGATAAAATCCACCGCCTTTTTTATCGTCTTGCTTTTTTTATAGTAGTCGCGGGATATGTAGCGGTCTTTTTCGGCGGCCTCGATCCGGCGGTAGAGCTCGATGACCGTGTCTTTGTCCTGGCCGAAGGTATAGATGTTTTCCTCGCCGACCAGCTCCAGTATCTCGACATTGGCTCCGTCCAGCGTGCCCAGCGTCACCGCCCCGTTGAGCATGAATTTCATGTTGCCGGTGCCGGAAGCTTCCTTGGAGGCCAAGGATATTTGTTCGGAAATATCGCAGGCGGGAATCAGCCGCTCGGCAAAGCTGACATTATAGTTTTCCACCATCAGCACACTCATGTGCGGACGGACGGCCTTGTCATTTTTCACTATTTCCTGTAAAACCAACAGCAAGTGGATGATGTCCTGGGCGATAGTATAGGCGGGGGCGGCTTTCGCCCCAAAGATAAAGGCCAGTGGCGTGGCGGGCAGTATGCCGGCCTTAATCTCAAAATATTTGTGGATGATGTAGAGGGCGTTCATCTGCTGGCGTTTATACTCATGGAGCCGCTTTATCTGAATGTCGAAAATGGCGTTTTCATTGAGGACGATGCCATCGCTGTTTATGTAATCCGCCAGCTCGCGTTTTTTATTTTGCTTGATCTGGGCAAGGCGGGCCAGCACGTTGGCATCGTCGGCGTAATCCAACAGGCGCTTCAGCTTGCCTGCGTCCTTTTTCCAGCCGCAGCCGATAAGCTCGGTGATAAAGGCGGCCAGCTCGCGGTTGCAAGATAAAAGCCAGCGGCGGAAGGTGATGCCGTTGGTTTTGTTGTTAAATTTCTCGGGATATATGCGGTAGAAATGATTCAGCTCGCTTTCTTTGAGAATATCAGTATGCAGAGCGGCAACGCCGTTGATGGAAAAGCCGTAGTGCATGTCCAAATGCGCCATGTGGACGAGGCGCTTTTTGTCGATGATATGCACCCGGGCGTCCTTTTGGGTCTTTTTTACGCGCTTATCCAGCTCTTTTATGTAGGGTACAAGTTGCGGCACCACCTTATTCAAGTAGCGCAGCGGCCATTTTTCCAGGGCCTCGGCGAGGATGGTGTGGTTGGTGTAGGCGCAGCATCTTTGCACCACCTCTATGGCCTCGTCCATGGAGAGGGCCTTGTCCTCCACCAAAATGCGAATAAGCTCGGGGATAATCAGGGTGGGGTGGGTGTCGTTTATCTGAATGACGGCATGGTGATAGAGCGTGCGCAGATCGTATTTGCGCTCCTTCATCTCGGCGATGATGAGCTGGGCGGCATTGGCAACCAGGAAGTATTCTTGATAAATGCGCAGGAGGTTGCCCGCCTCGTCGGAATCATCGGGATAGAGAAAGAGGGTCAGATTCTTTGTGATGTCTTTTTTGTTAAAGCTGATGCCTTTTTTTATCAGGCTCTCATCCACGCTTTCGAGGTCGAAGAGGCGCAGACGGTTTGTGCCCTGCTCAAAGCCGATGACATCTATGTCATATAGGCGCGAGGTTACTTTTTCCGTGCCAAAATAGACATCGTAGCTAATATCGGTCTTATTAAGCCACGACCCGGGGCTTATCCAGGCATCCGGCGCGGCCGTCTGATGGCGATTTTCAAACAGCTGCTTAAAGAGGCCAAAATGGTATAGCAGCCCAATCCCGTCACCTTTCAGGCCCAGGGTGGCAATAGAATCCAGGAAACAGGCGGCCAGGCGTCCCAGTCCGCCATTACCCAAAGAGGGTTCGGGCTCCAGCTCGCACAAAGCGGATAAGTCCTTGCCATAGCCCGACAGTATCTGCTCTATCTTCTCATATATGCCCAGATTTATCAGGTTATTGGACAAGAGCTTGCCGATCAGAAACTCCATCGAGACATAGTAGACCTTCTTTTCGCCCTCGATACGGTCGGTCACACTCAGCAGGCGCTTGACGACGGCCAAAATAACGAAATAGGCCTCCTGATCGGTGAGTGCAGCGGGCGATTTCGCAAACATCTCCTCGCTAAGCGACTGAAACTGGTCCTCCAGGTTCATAATGAGGATGTCTTTTTTTAGGTTGGTGGGAGCTGGCATGGGATCCTCCTGTGTTATTATTCCGGCGGACTCTCTTGACCGGGTTGGTCAATTAACGCCGCCACGCTGGCCGCATCTATGGCTAAATATTTTAGTACTTCCTTTTGCTTTACGCGCTTTTTCTTATCCATGCTGACCTGGCTTATGCTCAGATAATCTGTTTCTGCGGGGGCAGGAGCGGGTGTGGTATAAAAAGTAAGGCGCATGAACAGGGCATCACTCGATTTACCCGCAGCGGCCATGGCCAACAATTCTTCAAAATCACCTTGCTCCAGTCTTGCCTTAAAACGCTCAAAATCTGCGGGATAATCCATCTCGACAAACGCTGTTTTGCTCACATGCCAAGTGCCCTGCTCCTCCGAGAAGGGGCTTCTTGGCCGGGCACTGCTCACAAGGCACGCTGCGCCGCCCAGCACCAACAGCTCGCCAATCCAAACAATCAATAAAATAACACCCGTCACGTAATCGCCTACCGCACTACTGTCGCGGGTAAAGGCCCAAACGCCGTATTCGTTGATAATAAGTGCCCAGTCAAACACATATAGGGGGTAAAAGAGATTGATGATGCCTTCCAGCAGTTGATACGGGAGCGAAAGAGTATAGCCGTATTCATATAAAAACCATTCGTAGACAGCATTTTTAATCAAAGGCACATAGAAGCACCATTGGAAGTATTTCATCAAAAGGCTGCCCAGTATGGCCGAAACCATGACCACGGCCGGATTTCTGACTTTGCCCAGTTTTGCGGCGTGGCTTATTACCAGGCCCAATAAAGCGCCGCAGCCAAACGCCAAAAATATCGCCAGCCAAACATAGGGCAGATAGTGGACGGCGTAGATGTAGGCGACGCTGAGCAGGGGAATGGTGATTAGCCAAAACAAGCCAAGCCACAGAAAATAGCTGGCTTTTAGCTTGCCGCTGGGTTGGTAGTAGGATTCTCGCAAGGGCTTCTCCTTAATATCAATGTATTTCCACCATGCCCGGCACATAAATCAAATAAAAGGTCTCATGCTTGATGGACAGGGGCAAAATGAGCATCTCGCTGGCACTTATGGTGCTTATTTTAGCATGGGATTTGGCCGGCATGAGATCCACTAAAATACTGTCCTGACTAAGCTGTGTTGCATAGGCGGTACTGATTTTATTTAAGATTTCGCAGAGTACGTCCAGTACCTCGTCGTCGGCATTGCTTTTGAGTTCATGCAGATAGGAGCTCGCGATACCGGCCAACTCCTGATCATAGGCCACGAGGCCGTAGGCAAACTCACGATCTCCCTGCGCAACTTGGAAGACACCCCGCAGACTATTGGCCCCGCTGTCCACACAGGCTTCCACGCCGGGAAAAATACTGGCTACGGAGGCGGGCTGAAAGGGATAGATATTGGAATCCACCTTGCTTTCCAGGTAGCGCACGGCGCAAACGGCGGCATTTATATACTTAGTGGCTTCCGGGGGGATAAAGAGGGGAATGATACGATTGACGTCATTACTCTTCAGGTCATCCAGCTGCACGGGGTTCTCGATGATGGGAAACTGCGTGGTGACCTCCTCCAGCTGGACAATATCAATGATATTCATTTTTTCCAGGGCCTGGACGAAACACAAGTAGCTGTCGCCTTGCTTGCTGGCGAGGGATGCGATTTGGCCCTTGCTCAGATAGCCCTTTTCCAAGGCGGCATCGGCAAAAGCGCGGTCGGAAAGCGGGCCGCTCTCCACTATTTCCGCTTCGAGTGCCTTGGCTTCATCCGGCGCCATAAGACCCTCGGAGATGGCAACGAGGGAAAGGCGTGCCCGGAGCCGTTTGCGTTCCTTGTGGAGGATCATCATCTGCCCCCGGGAGATGATGCCGCGCTCAATCAGGTACTTTCCGATTACTTGTGCTACCATGTTTTAGCTCCCATTTGCAATGCATAATTCTTTAGTATTTTTGGCGTACCAGATGGTGGGGAACGCCGTCCACGAAGAGCGGCGTCAGTTCGCCCATGATCAGGGGACGCGCATATTTTAGGAAGCCATTGTTCAGGCCGCAGCCATCTTCCGTAATCCATTCGGCCGGCAGGGGACGTTCGACATTGGCAATATCATGGATGTCGTAGATGCCGGTGCCGCATTGATAGGGTTCATCGGCGTTGCGGTCCAGGGTAATCATCATGCCGCTTTTGCCTTCATGGGCGGCCTTAACGGCATCGTAACCCACTTGGAAGGCTTCGTTAATGTCGGTCAGCGAGGCGATGTGGGTGGCAGCGCGTTGCAGGGTCGAAAATTCGATGGAGCGCGTCTTCAGGCCCGTTTCGGCGGCGATTCGCCCCGCCAGCACGGCGGCGCAACCGGAGAGCTGCTTATGGCCAAAGGCATCGACAAAATCCGAAGCCTGGCCCAGCTCGCAGACAAAACGGCCATCGGCCAGTTTCACCCCTTCGGACACGGCGATGACCACACTGGATTTTACGGCGGCCAGTGCCTTGATCTTGGCCAAAAAGGCATCCATGTCGAAGGTCACTTCCGGCAGATAGATGGCGTCCGGGCCCGCGCAGTCGTCGCCCTTGCTGAGGGCGGCAGCGGCGGTGAGCCAGCCGGCATGACGGCCCATAATCTCCACAATGGTGACGGTCGGCTTTTCCACGCCAAAGGATTCATTGTCGCGGATTAACTCCTTCATGCTGGTGGCGATGTATTTGGCCGCCGAGCCGTAGCCCGGGCAGTGGTCGGTGATGGGCAGGTCGTTGTCCACGGTCTTGGGCACACCGATAAAGCGCTGCTTTTTGTTATGGGCGGCAGCGTAGTCGGACAGTTCCTTGACGGTGTCCATCGAATCATTGCCGCCGATGTAGAAGAAGCAGTCTATCGCATGCTGATCCATGATGTCAAAGATTTTTTCATAGATGTCGGGGCTTTTCGCCATCTTGGGCATTTTGTAGCGGCAAGAGCCGAGGAATGCCGAAGGGGTGCGCTTTAACATTTCTATGCGGGTATGGTCGAACAGATAATCGTCCAGGTCACAGAGATTTCCCTGTAAAAAGCCCTGGATGCCGTGGACCATGCCATATACCTTTTCGACACCCAGGTGTTTGGCCGAGGCATACACGCCCGCAACGGATGAATTGATGACGGCGGTGGGTCCGCCGGACTGCCCTACTACGATGTTTTTCATGTTAGTCTCCTTTTTTTTATTCCGGAACCAATATTTTCTTCTTTATAGCCCGCTTCAGTCCCGATTGATTGCGCCCTTCCACGCTAATGGTATTGACACCCTTGGCCAGTACCAAGGTGGCTGTCCATTTACCGGCCCGCTGATTTATCTCTTTGCCATTTACAAAGACATGCGGGTCTATGTCATTTTCATCGCTGATTGTGCCGCTTATACGGCAATGCGTTTCGGAAATTTGCTTTATTTCGTCGTCTATGGTTACCGTCGGCGGCGAAGGCAAAAAAATGACTTGACGGGTAAATGATAAAATCTGGCGGCCGCCAAAGTCAACGGCGATGGGTATCTCGGATTTATCCGTGCGGATGTTGGTTTTGTAGCTGAAGGTATCACCCGTGACGGGCACGATTTTACCGTGGATGCGAATATCCATTTTATTTGCGTCAAAGCCCGACAGGCGCCCGGTAAAGTTCATTTGGCGGCTGGTGATGATGGGGCCTATGCCGCTAAAGATGATTTCCGGGGCGTTTGGGTGATGCTCCACGAGCTTGCGGATGACGGTTTTTCTTAAGGCCCCGTCGTAGACAATGATGTCAAAGTGGTTGGTGCCTGGCACCAGGGGATAGTTTTTCCGGAAACTGCCGTTTTCCGGGTCTATTTCGATGACTTCGCTGTTTATCTTTAAGGTCAGGATGCTCTTAAGTTGGTTCACATCCAGGGCCGTGCCGCAAAGATCCATACTGGTAGCGGCGGTGACGTCCGGCAGCTCGTCTATATGCAGGCTGGGCGGCAAGAAGCCGCAAAAAATCGTCCGCTGCTCCTTGGCGATGGCGCCCATCTCATCTGCCACGACTATCTCAAAATCGTTTGCGCCGTCTTCCAAGGGGAGCGATGCCATAAACTTGCCCTTGTGGATCTTAAACTCCTCGCTATTGATGAACAGTAATAAATCCGGCTCCTCCGAATGGACGGTGCCGGCGATGACCATTTTTTTGTTTGTTGTGGCCACGGGACAGCTAGTGATTTCTATTATGGCCCTCTTTGTCTCGTCTGTTTGCATATTGCTTCTCCCATGCTTTTTCGATAACCCGCGATGCCATCACAATCTTTTTATCATGTTTGGCCTGAAATGTCAAGCCCCAAACAAAAAAAGAGGGGTCTGTCAAGGCGGTGCTGTTTATGTTATAATGCTTCCAGAAGAAGTAAAATACCACGGAAAACCAAGGAGGTAATACATGACCAAGCACGAAATTATGATAAATAACGCGGCGGATGAGTTCCGCAAACTGCTAAACGACCAACTCGCCCGCGTCCTGGCGATAAACGCCGGCGGTGAGTTCGTTGATTACGCTGCCCTGGACCAAATCGTCATCGGTATCTGCGGCGGCGACGGCATCGGCCCGATGATTAGTGCCGAAAGCCAGTCGGTCCTGGAATTCATGTTGGCGGACGAAGTAAAAAAAGGCCGCATCCGCTTCAAAGTCATAGACGGCCTGACGATAGAAAACCGTATCGAAAAAATGCAGGCCATCCCCGATGACGTGCTGGCTGAGCTAAAAAGCTGCCATGTCATCCTAAAGGGGCCGACCACCACGCCCCAGGCCGGCGACGGGATGCCCAATATAGAAAGTGCCAACGTGGCCATGCGCAAAGCCCTGGATTTATTTGCCAATGTCCGCCCCGTGAAGGTGCAAGACCAGGGCATAGACTGGACCTTTTTCCGCGAAAACACCGAGGGGGCCTATGCGGTCGGCAGCCGGGGCATACACGTCACCGACGACTTAAGCATCGATTTCACCGTCGCGACGAGCGAAGGCTGCCGACGCATCGCCCGGCTGGCCTATGAATTTGCCCGTAAAAATAATAAAGACCGCGTCGCCATCGTCACCAAGGCCAACGTGGTCAAGGCCACCGACGGCAAATTTTTGAACATCTGCCAGGAAATAGGCGCCGAATATCCGGAAATACAGACCAGCGACTGGTACATAGACATAATGACGGCGAAGCTGATTGACGAGGAGCGCCGCCGCGATTTCCAGGTCTTCATCCTGCCCAACCTCTACGGTGATATCCTGACCGACGAGGCCGCCCAGTTCCAGGGCGGTGTCGGCACGGCCGGCTCGGCCAACATCGGCAAGAAATATGCCATGTTCGAGGCCATACACGGCTCGGCCCCGCGCATGGTCACGGAAGGGCGGGCCCAGTTCGCCGACCCCTGCTCGATGCTCAGGGCCTCGGCCATGCTGCTTTCGCATATCGGCTACGGCGACTTGGCCGACAAACTCTCCCGTGCCCTGGACATCTGTATGTTTGAGGACAAAAAACTAAAAATAACCGGCCGCCCCGGCGGCGCCACTTGCAAAGAGTTCGGGGAGTATGTGCGGGAGGTGGTTGCTTTGTCTCTTTGATGCGGCTATTGTTGGCAATCCTGCTTGGCCAGCAGTACCCGCATCGCATTCATCACTGCCAGCAAAGCCACGCCGACATCGGCAAAAACGGCCGCCCACATCGAGGCAAAACCCAGTGCGGCCAGTATCAGCACGGCGATTTTAACGCCCAGGGAGAGGACGATGTTTTGGCGGACGATACGCACCGTCCGCTGCGAAAGGGCAATGGCTTCGACTATCTTAGTCGGTTCGTCGTTCATGATCACGATATCGGCGGCCTCGATGGCGGCATCGGACCCCAGGCCCCCCATCGCGATACCGATGTCGGCCAGGGCCAGCACCGGGGCGTCGTTCAATCCATCGCCAACGAAGGCGAGTTTGCCGCCCCCTTTGGCTCCGTCTTGGCGGGAGGTCAACAGTTCCTCGATTTTGGCCACCTTGTCCGCCGGCAGTAAGTCGCCGTGGTATTCGTCCATGCCTAATAGCCCTGCGACATCGGCGGCAACTGCAGCCCTGTCACCACTGAGCATCACCGCTCGGATGCCCGCGGCCTTTAGGTCCGTTATCGTTTGCCGGGCACCGGGTTTAATTTCGTCGGCAATGAGGATGTGGCCCAGGTATACGCCGCCGTAGGCCACATGGACGCTGGTGGCGGCGGGCGATGGGACTGAGCTGAGTTTGATTCCTGCCGGGGCCGACTGACTGATTCGGTCAATCATAACCGCCCGTGCCGCATTGCTCGATTGACCGGTCTGGTCAACGCCTTCCTGCGCCATCAACTGTGCATTGCCCACGCAGACCCTCCGCCCATCTATCTGTGCGACCACACCCAATCCCGCCGTTTCTTGGACATCGCTCAAACGTGTCTTATCCGGTGCGGGATGACCCGCCGCCGCATGGGCTGCCATAAGCGCCGCCGCGATCGGGTGAGGGGAATGACTTTCAGCCAGGGCAGCGAGGGAAAGAATTTCGGCGGCAGTAGGCGCAGGACTTGTAGGGCAGGGGCTTAAGTCCTGCCGCTGTAAAGCGGGATAAATCCCGCTGACGACAAAATTACCCTGCGTGAGCGTGCCCGTCTTATCAAACGCGACAATTTCTATCTGGCGCAAGGCTTCCAGGTAGTTACTGCCCTTCACTAAAATGCCGGCCCGCGAGGCCGCGCCCAGGCCGCCAAAGAAACCCAGCGGGATGCTGATGACCAGGGCGCAGGGGCAGGAGATGACCAAAAATGTCAGGGCGCGGTAGGCCCAGGTTTGCAAATCCGCCCCGCCAATCAGCGGGGGTAGCAGGGCAATCAGCAGGGCCGCCCCCACGACGATGGGGGTGTAGACGCGGGCGAATTTTGTGATAAAGTGTTCTGCCGTGGCTTTGCGGCCGGCGGCGTGTTCGACCAACTCCAAAATCTTGGCGACTGTTCCCTGGCCATATTCTTTCTCGACCACGACTTCAAGGACGCTGCTCAGATTTATGCAGCCGCTAAAGACGTTCATTGCCGGGGTCACCTTGCGGGGGACGCTCTCGCCGGTGAGGGCGGCGGTGTCGATGAAGCCATGACCGCTTATGACGCGGCCGTCCAAGGGAATCCGTTCGCCGGGATTTATGCGGATGGTCTCACCGATGGCGACGGCCTCCGGCGCGACTTGGATATAGTCATCCCCCCGCCGGACATGGGCGCAGTCCGGGCGGATGTCCAAAAGTGCCCGAATCGAGCGGCGAGATTTACCCACGGCGTAGGACTGAAAGAGCTCGCCGACCTGGAAAAAGAGCATTACTGCCACCGCCTCGGCATATTCGCCGATGAGAAAGGCACCCAGGGTGGCGATGGTCATTAAGAAATTCTCGTCAAATACTTTACCGCGAAAAATGTTTTTTATGGCCGCCCGGACGATGTCGCCGCCGATGATGAAATAGGCGATGAGGAATATCGCCAGCAGGGCGGGCGCGGGCAGGGCGGGGGCGAGCCATCCGGCCAGGATGGCCCCGGCGTATATGAGCGTGCCGACGGCGAGGATGACGATTTTGGGGCGCAGGCTTGTTTCGTGTCCATCCTCGGTGCAAGCGCAGGTATTGCTGTCCATGTTATCTCCTTCATTTAAAACTTATCAATTATACTAACTGGATTGCCACGTCGCGCTTCGCGCTCCTCGCAATGACGGAACTTGAAGACTTCGACATTCCGTATTGCACCTGCCCGCTGGCGGGCAGGATATGAATTGTGAATAATGCATTATGAATTATGCATTATGCATTATTCATCCACATGCTCCATCCCCTGGGCGAGGATGGACTTGATGTGGTCGTCGGCCAGGGCATAAAAGACCGTTTTTCCCTCGCGGCGGCTGCGGACAAGCTTCATTTGCTTGAGTGTGCGCAACTGATGGGAGATGGCCGAGGCGTTCATTGAGAGCATTTCCGCCAGATCGCAGACGCACATCTCGGAATACGAGAGGGTATAGAGCATCCGGATACGGGTCGAGTCGGCAAAAACCTTGAAAAAGTCGGCCAGTTCATAGAGGCTGTCCTCCGGCGGCAGGGATGCGCTGATATGCGCCATCGTGTCCGGTGTCAGGTGCAGGCAGGGGCAGGGGTTTTCGATGTGTTTCATGTGGGGGCCTCCTTACTTCATATGCGTGATTGCTCATATGTTCATTTTATCAGACCTAAACCGCCTGTCAAGACTTTTTATAAAATAAATCAAAACAATACAAAAAACCCGGCCACCGCCCTCGCGACGACCGGGATTTTATTAGTATATACCGACTCCTGACTCCTGACCCCTTATATAACCCCTAGCGCCAGCGCCACGAAATTCAAGATAAACAACGCCGTCGAGCCATAGATGATCGGGTGTACGTCCTTGGCCTTTCCTTTTACCAGCATCGCCAGGCAGTAGAAGATGAAGCCGGCGGCGATACCGTAGGAGATATTGTAGGCGAAAGCCATGATCAGGACGGTCAGGAAGGCGGGCACGGCTTCGTCCAGCTCAGCCCATTTGATGCCGGCGAAGGACTCCGCCATCAAGATACCGACCACGATCAGGGCCGGGGCCGTGGCCTCACCCGGCACGATGCCGAACAGGGCGGCAAAAGGCAGGCAGAGGATGAACATCAGCGCCGTCACCACCGAGGTAAATCCCGTCCGGCCGCCGACATTGATACCGGCCGCGCTCTCGATATAGGTCGTGGTGTTCGAGGTACCGGCCAGTGCGCCCACGGAGGTGGCGATGGCGTCGGCGAACAGGGCCTTGTCCATCTTGGACTTGAAGCCGCTGCCCTCGGCGAGGGCCTTTTCGTCCTTGTCATCGAAGATGCCGCTCTTGCGGCCGGTGCCGATGAAAGTGCCGACCGTGTCGAAGGTATCGGTCAAACTAAAGGCGAAAATGACGATGATGACAGGCATAATCCGCGACGGGTCGGAAAAGAGACTGCCGAGGCCGGGATTGCCGAAAAAGGCGAAGGCGACGTCACCCAGCTCACCGGTGCGCATTACCAATAAATCTGCAAAAGAAGGCGGGGTATTGGCCACACCGAAGGGGATGGCGATCAAGGTCGCGGCGATGATGCCAATCAACATCGCACCCTTTACCTTCAGGAACATCAAGACGACGATAATCATCAGGCCCAGCAGGGCGACGATGGCCCCGGCGTTGTCAAAGTTCGCCAGACCCGGCACAATAGGAGCGCCGCCAATCATGTGGCCGGGCACGACTGCCGCCGCCCCGGTATCATACATATAGGTGTCGGGGAAAATAATGATGTCGGCGGTGTAGCTTAAGAAACCGGCGTTTTTAATGCCGATATAGGCGATAAAGAGGCCGATGGAGCCGCCGATTGCCAGTTGCAGGCTGCGGGGTATGGCTTTGATGATCGCTTTGCGGACCTTCGTGACGGTGATGAGGATATTCACGATACCGCAGATAAAGACCATCGCCAGCGCTTCCTGCCAAGTAAAGCCCAGACCGAAGCAGACGGTGTAGGTGAAAAAGGCATTTAAGCCCATGCCGGGGGCGACCGCGTAGGGCACGTTCGCGACCAGGCCCATGATCAGGGTACCGACCACAGCAGCAATGATGGTTGCCACGAACACACCCGCCCAGGGCATGCCCGTTGCCGATAAAATGTCCGAATTTACAAACATGATGTAGGCCATGGTAAAAAATGTCGTGATTCCGGCGATGATTTCCGTTTTTACATTGGTGCCATGCTCCTTGAATTTGAAGAATTTTTCCATCTTCCCCTCCTTGTGAAAATGCATAATAGATGATCAGCGACATAGTAATTTTATGGTATCGATAATAAAAAAGCAATATACAACTTGCATAAACTCATGTTAAAATAATGGGGCAACACAACAATTATGCATTAGCAAGGAGCCGCCATGCACCATCACTTCCCCATGACCATCGCCGGGCTGTCCCGTAAGCTGCCCGTCTGCCGTATAAACGACGACCTCTCCATCGCTGCTTTCGTGCTCTTTGGCGATGTGGAAATGACCATCGCTGCCGCCGAACATTTACTAAAGCTTGCGCCGGAACACGACATCCTCATCACTGCCGAGGCCAAGGGCATTCCCTTGGTTCACGAGATGGCACGCCAAAATGGCGAGAGCCGCTACATCATCGCCCGCAAGGTCGTAAAGCTCTATATGAAGGAGGTGTTTTCCGTGGAGCTTACATCGATCACCACCGAAAAGAGGCAGCGCCTGTTTATCGACACGGCCGAGGCGGCGCTGATGAAAGGGAAGAATGTGTTGATTGTCGATGATGTCATCAGCACGGGCGAGTCCATCCGGGCGGTAGAAAAGCTGGTCAAGGAAGCGGGCGGTAATATCGTCGGCAAGATGGCGGTCCTGGCCGAAGGCGACGCAAAGTACCGCGACGACATTATCTTTTTGGAATACCTGCCGCTGTTAAACAACGATGGCACGGCGAAGGGCTAGCGCGCTACCTATACATATCCGACAACCCGCGATGTTTTGGGCCCGCCCCACAGGGGCGGATTGGCACAAAACTCGCAAGTGAAGCTTTAGCTTCACTCAACGCTCTTCAACGAATATATCATATCAATCCCCTTTAATTTCTTATAAGTGATAAGCTGCATCAGAAAGGCAAAAAACATCGTCAGTCCCGCCGATACAGCGTAGCTTTGCCATTTTATGTACTGCGGCAAGGACAGGGCGCCGGCTTCAATTTGCCCCAGCACATAACCATGCAGCGCGGAACCCAAAAACATGCCCGCCGCAATGCTAATCAGGGTCAAAATCAGGGCCTCGCGGTAGATATAGGCATTGGTTTCGCTGTCATAAAAGCCCAGCACCTTCAGCGTGGCAATTTCACGAATCCGCTCACTGATATTGATCGCCGTCAGGTTATAAAGGACGACCAGGGCCAAGAGACCGGCGGCAAAGGTGACAAAGACGACAATCCCTGTCAGCCGCTCCGTACTACTATTGACCGAGTCAATAATATCTTTCGTAGTGACCAAGGCGGTCACTAAATCACTGTCCATCAGCCGTGTGGCTGACACAGCGCTGTCTGTCACGATGGCGTTTATCAGCGGCTCGGCGCCAAAGGCATGGCGGTAGGCATCTGCGCTCATATATATATAGGAAGCCGTGTAGTTTTCGGCGACATCGGAGACGATGAGCGCATGGCTTATATTATCCTCGTCCTTTACCATGAGGGTGTCGCCCACTCCCAGCGAGAAGACTTTTGCCATTCGCCGGGTAATTATGACAGTATCGTCATCTAACGCCATATCCTGCCCATCCAGTGTGCTTTGCAGATGATAATACTGCTTAAACGCGGCAGTGTCTAAAGGAACAACAAGAAAAAAATCATGCGAAATGCCGTCCTGTTCGGCCTTGTAGGCAGCGTGGCGTATCGGCAGGGCATCAAAAATCTGCTCACCAGCCAGCAGAGCCTCCAGTTCCCCCGATATATCCGCCGTCTCATCCTTTAGGATGATCATGTGCTCGTAGAGTAAAATTTGGCCAAACTGCCGCATGGCGATTTCATCCATGCTGTCGCGCAGGCCATAGGCGACAATCAGGATGGAGGCACAGCCGGCGATGCCGACGATGGTCATCAGGGCGCGTTTTTTGTAGCGGACGATGTTGCGCAGCGTCACCTTCCATGTAAAAGAGAGCCGTTTCCAGATAAAGGCAATTTTTTCCAATAACACCGCCTGGCCGCGCCGGGGCAGGGGTGGACGCAGGAGCGCGGCCGGTCTGTGGCGCAGGGACCGCTTACAGGCATAGACAGTCACCGAGCCCATGGAGACAAAGGTGACCGCCAGGATGAGCAAGAAAGCCATGGGGTCGTAGTGCGTCGATATGGGCGGCAAGATGAAGACGAAGTTGTCATAAATGAGCGGAGGGATGAGGGCGCAGCCGCCAAAATAACCGATGGCGGCGCCCAGGGTGGAGGCGGACAGCACATAGAGCAGATAACTGGATATGATACGACCATCCCCATATCCCAGCGAGGTCAGGGTACCCAACTCCCCCCGCTCCTCAACGACCATCCGCGCCATGGAATTGGAGGTCATCAGCACGGAGATGGCGATGAAAAAAACGGGAAAGATGGACGAAAGGATGGCCACCACGTCCACGCTGCTGCCCAAATCGCCGTAGCCGGCCACGCCAGCACGCCCCGCGATGTACCAGCGGGGCTGGTCGATGTCGGCCATTTCGGCATAGGCTTCGGCAATTTTTTCTTCGGCGTCGGCGATTTCTGTATTAAACTCACTAAGCCCCTCTTGATATTCTAAAAAGCCGTCGGCCAGTGTTTCCTCGGCATCGGCGATTTCGCTGTTAAATTCGGCCAGGCCCTCATGGTAATCCAGCCAGCCCTCAGCCAGTTTTTCCTCGCCATCGGCAATTTCGGCCTCAAAGTCGGCCAGGGCTGTATGGTAATCATCCCAGCCATCGGCCAGTTCTTGCTCGGCTTTTGCCATCTGCGCATGGAAGCGGTCCAGGTTTTCATGGTATTCTTTGTAGCCATCGGCCAGTTGTTTCTCACCGCTCTCCATCTCGGCATTAAAGCTGTTTACTCCCGCATGGTACTGCGCATAGCCCTCGGCCAGTTGCTGCTCACCGGCGCTTACTTTGGCACTGGCGGACTTTAGTTGATTCATCGCCTTTTGGGTCTCGGCCTCAAAAAGGGCGATGCCGGCGTTTAACTCCTGCTCGCTTTCAATCAGCATGTCCAGGGCCATGCTGAGGGGGATAAGCTGGGAAAGCGCCGCTTCCATTATGGAAATCTCGGTCATAAGCTCGCTGTATCCCGGATCGTCGGGGGTCATCGCCTCGCGCCGGGCATGGGCCAGCGCCAATGCCTGTTGCAAGCCATCGATATAAGGCCCCAGTTCACTTCTGTTAATACCCATCATTGCGAGCGCGGCGTCTATCTCCAAAAAGGCCGCGTCCAGTTCTTTTCTGGCGGCATCAAAGATCTCATTTTGGGCGGCGATGGCGGCGTTTAAGTCGGCCAGGCCCCGGGCTATTTCCGCACTGGCCTCGCGCAATGTTATTTTGTTCTTATCCAACGTCGCCTTGGCGTTTGCCAGCTCGGCCTCGCCCGCCATCCGGCCTTCGTATAGTTTGTTACTGCCCGCGTGGAGTTCGGACAGGGCGGCGCTAAATTCACGCAGGGCTTCGTTTCTACCGTCCTCTAACTCAGTGGCCGCTTCCTCCAGTTTTGCCAGGGCGTCGGCAAACTCGCGCTGCCCCGTCGCCTTGCCATCCCGCAGCTTTTTCTCGTTATCCCTAAGCTCCGTGAGGGCATCGTCCAGTTCAATCTGCCCGCTTTCTTTGGCGTCTGCCAGTTCCATGCGGCCATCTTCCAATTCAGCAAACGCTTCGGCCAGTTCTTTTTCTGCCTTTGTGCGTTCGTAAAAAAGCTCATCCTCGGCCTCGCCGATAAGCTCCCGCGCCTCGCCCAAAATTTCGGCATGGCGCCCGTCTTCGCGGATGGGCCTAAGCAACGCGATCTCATCGCCCAATAGGGCCGCCCAGTCGTCATATGTGGCGGAATAGGCCGCCGCGTCCCCCAAATCGGCAATGACATATATTTCCGTATAGGCCTCCAGGTCAAACACGTCTTTGTTGATGAAAATATAGGCAGAGAGAAAACCGTCGCCGACGGTAGATGCGCCGTAGTCTTCCAAGATATAAAGGGGTGATTCCATGAGGCCCACAACGCTAAAAGTATCATGTGTTATCTTATCGGTCGCATCGCCTTCCAGGCGGACCACATCACCCAGCTGCCAGCCCTGGCTGTCGCCGAGACATTCGGAGTCTGACAGGGGCATGCGCCCGCTGACAAGCTTTATCTTGTTGACATCGTCCTCGATGGCGTGGACACGGATGGCGCGGCCGTCGCTGATGGCATCGAGAGAGTAGCTGGGAATGGCGCGGACAACGCCTGGCAGCAGGGAGAGCGCGGCAACGTCCTCCATGCCCAGCCCCATCGTGCTCACGATCTTAAAGTCCATCAGTTGATGCTCGGAAAAATATAGATCGGCGGCGTTTTTGATGTTGGGCGCGGTGATATGTATGCCGGAATACACCCCCACGCCTATCATCACAATGGTGAGCAGCGACAGATAGCGGCCGAGGGATTTTTTGATTTTTATTAGTGTGTTTTTTAAGAGCAAATTAACTCCCTACCAAATGATCTGATCCGCCGTCTTCGGCCGCTCATTCAGCGTGATACTGCCCACGGTGCCGTTTTTGATGCGGATGACCTTGTCGGCGATGTCGGCGATGACACTGTTGTGGGTGATCAACACCGTGGTCATGCCCATTTCCTTGCAGGTTTTTTGCAGCAGGGCGATGATGCGCTGCCCCGTGTCGGAATCGAGGGCGCCGGTAGGCTCGTCGCAGAGGAGGATCTTAGGGTTTTTGGCAATCGCCCGGGCGATGGCGACTCTTTGCTGCTCGCCACCGGAGAGCTGGGCGGGGAAATTATTCATTCGCTCCGCTAGTCCCACCTGCGTTAGGATATGTTCAGGCGAAAAGCTGTCGGGGCATATCTGACAAGCCAGCTCGACATTTTCCAGGGCAGTGAGGTTGCCGACAAGATTGTAAAACTGAAAGATGAACCCGATGTCGGAGCGCCGATAACTAACCAGCTGCTTCTTGTTATATTCATGGACAGGGGCGCCATCCACCAAGAGGCGTCCGCCGTCGGCGCTGTCCATCCCGCCCAGCAAATTAAGAGCCGTCGTCTTGCCAGCCCCGCTGGGTCCTAATATGACAGCCAGCTCCCCCTTGTCAATCGAAAAGGAGCAATTACTGAGCGCCGAAATTCGCACGTCGCCAACCAGGTATTCTTTTTTTATGCTGTTAAATTCTATGAAAGACATAGGGTCGCTCCGCATTCCGCATTCCTAAGGATCCTCGTAGGTGTCAAAGTTCACCGCGTCCACTACCGCCCCTGCCGCCTTGTCATAGACCACGATATTCAGGCCGCGCATGTTGGGCGAGTATTCCACGGCATCTATTAGGATGGCAGAGGTATCTCCGGCATCAAAACCGGCACTTTCTACTTCAATGAGGACATCACCCACGCCCTGTGCATGCTCTATTAAATCCGGGGATATATCCTCAAACACTACATCATCGCCATCGATTATGGCTATATAGGAGTGTCTGTACTTATCCTGCGGGCTTTCCGACAGGCCCAGGTCACGGAAGGCTGCTGCCATGCCCTCGGTGAAGGCAGTGCTCGCCTCGTCTTTTGCGGAGATGATGATGATGTGATTATCGTCTTTTATCTGGGCCAGATAGGCGGGGAGGATGTCGGCTGCCGTACCGCCGCCGGGGATGCCCAGGGTCGCCTCTGCCTGTGCCACCTTGTACTCATAACCCGTTGAAACATTTTTCACCGTCACCCAGGCCGCATATGCGCCATATGCCTTTAGCGGCTCTATGTAAAAACGGTCCGAGTCCGTTAGCCCGTCATGGACTAATACGCCGTTTCTGAACAGACGCCAATGATATTCATAGTCATGCGCGACCAGCTCCGGCGCTTGATAGTGGCGGGCATGGAAAGCATGACCTTCTTCGCTATTATTTTCGTGGATTACGTCGGCTATGCCATAATTAATGACGATTACATCGAAAATAACGGCAACCGAGCCCTCCAAGGGCCAGGGAGGCATATTAGTGTCCAGTATTTCCTGCCTAATCGCCTGTTTCGTATCATCATCCCGTAAGAAACTGACGTTTATTCCATGCAAATTACTTAGATTATTTATAAGTTGACGCTCCCAATTCATGCCCAAGAAATAGAAACCGTAACCTTCGCTATTGAGAGGAGAGCTGCGCCATCTGGGGTTTTCGGTAAACTCATTCGATACTGTCTTCAAGAATTCATTTGGGATACCGCCAAAATACGTGATTTGTCCCGATTTTGAGTAAGCTAATTGCTCCTCCACACGGGAAAAAACGCGCGTTGAAATGGAGTTGCTTGTCTGGTTGAAAAACCACGCCTGTAAGTAATAGACATTATTTACGATAATCCAATTTAGGGCAATGAAGATGAGCAAACAAAGGAGAGTTGATTTAATCAGTGGGTAGATATTGACCCGTTCAACGAGAGCCAGAAAAAACGCGAATATGAGTACAAATGCATAGATAGACCGCATATTTACTGAGCCGGACAAGTCAATGAAATTACTAAAATTGCTGGAAAAAGGAATGAGCAGCACCAGTAATCCTAACATGAAAAGGCGGCTTGGTTGCTTATATATTTTTTGCTGGATAACAATAATAATCAGAAAAATTGCCGCCAACAGCATTGCGAAGATATATGCGTATTTTAGTGGGTCAACGAGCATATAAGTGGTTGTAAGATCAAATAATCCGTTAACATAGCTCTGGTAACATCTTTTTATGGCAGTTACCAAGCCGGGTAAAGAAAAAAACATGCTTCCAATACGGCCCAAATCCATGCCCCTGTAGCCGCTCAGGGAGCGGTTGTTTAAATGAGTGTTCATAAACAAGGACAGCACATAGAGTGCGCCGGACAAGCCGCCCATTAGAAAAAATCGTAACACACTGCCCCTAAAAGCCTTCCAATTAGTATCATTGCGCAGTGTTTGTGAAATTAGCACAAGCAAGCATAGCGTGATGGTAACGTTGAACATCGGTTGGTAAATTGCCAAAACACACATGGACAAAATCCCGCCCACCAGGAAACCAAACCGCAGTTTCATGGTTACATACACGGCAATCACGGCAAGCATTGTCGCAAAATGATAGTTCGCACTATCGAGGAGGAAGACATTTATATTGGATATGGAGGGAAAGGTCGTAAGGAGGGCAGCCAATAAAACGGCATTTGCCGTTTTGTTTATATCAATCAACTTGCAAATCAGGAACGCGGACACGGCCAAAAAAAATGTCACATATATTCCGGATACAAGCGGAAGGATATAGCCATAATTAACATTGGTCATGATTATGGACAGCCATCTTCCGCTGCCGTGTGATGGTCCATGCTTGGCAATCATGCCCACATCATGGTCGCCAAAGTAGCGGTTCGTGTATATGAAAAGGTGGGATATAAAACCGATGATGAGGGCGGCATAAAACGCCGTTTTTGCCGCCTTCGATTCACCGCGCCACCACTGGGGCATGAGCTTAAAGATGTCAATGGATAGGGCCGCGCGCAATGCGGCAATGCTTTTATTCTTGATGGTATTTAATTTGTTCATCCCAGTGTCCTCTGGAGCTGCCACCCACGAAAGCATCAGCGCCTACGGCGCTGTGTAGGTGTCAAACGTCACCGCATCCACCACGGCCCCTGCCGTCTTGTCATAGACCACGATGTTTATGCCGCGCATGTTTTGCGAATATTCCACGTCATCAATCAGGATGCTGGACATATCCCCGTTGTCAAAGCCGGCGCTTTTTACTGCCATGAGTACATCGCCAACGCTTTGCGTGTGGCTGATTAAATCCGGGGAGATGTCTTCGAACAGCACCTCGTCGCCATCGATGATGGCCGCATAGGCGTATCGATACTTATCCACCAGGCTTTCCGACAGGCCCAGGGCGTGAAACGCTGCCGCGTGTGTTTCGGTGAAAGCAGTACTGGCTTCATCTTTTACGGATAAGATAATGATGTGCCCATCATCTTGTGCATGGGCCAGATAAGCGGGGAGGACATCCGCCGCGCTGCCGCCTTCCGGTATGCCCAGGGTCATCGGTGGCAAACGCCGCAGCGGATATTCATAATCGGCCCGGGTATTTTTTATCACCACCCAAGCGGCGTATCTGCCATATGCCTTTAGCGGGTCTATATATAAACGGTCCGAGTCAGACACCTCGTCAAGAATCAAGGCACTGTTTCTAAATAGCCGCCAATGGTATTCATATTCCGCTGCTGCCAGGTTTTCATCCCGGTAATGACGGGCGCGAAAGACGACCCGCTCTCCCTCGCTTTCGCAAACCACATCCGCTATGCCGTGGTTTATGACAATCACATCATCGATGACATCTATGGAGCCTTCCAGCGGCCAGACGGGCATGTTTGTGGCGAGTATCTGCTCCCTGATGGCGGCCCTTTCATCGCCGAAAGGCAAATAATCCATGTCCACCCCATGTAAATTACGCAGATTATTGACAAACATCTCGTGTCCAAAGCGGTTATCGCTTTTCATGTGTATGAAATATGAGTCGTATTCATTGCTGTTTAACGGTATGCCATACCATGCATCCAGCTCGGTAAACTCATTGGATACTTTTGTCAGAAACTCGTTTGGTATGCCGCCAAAGTATGCGACTTGTCTGGAAGCGGAGCGGGCAAGAAATTCCTCCATGCGGGCCACGATGCGTGTGGTGGCGGAATGGGTCGCTTGATTAAAAAACCATGCCTGCAGGTAATAGACATTGTTGACAATTATCCAGTTGCCGGCGATGAAGATGATGCAGGCCACAAGGGTGGTTTTTAGCAGTGGAACAGCTGTGGGCATCTGTTCCAAGAAAAGTATGGCCAAAACAAAAGTGAAGGTGAAGGCGTACATCATATGCGCCCTCAATCCACTCGCCGCAATGAAGTTGGAGAAATTACTGGCCATGGGTATCAGCAATAAAAACAAGGCCAGTAACAGTAAGTGCAGGGGCTGTTTATATATTTTCCGCTGGATGATGATGCCGGCCAACAAAGCGGCTGAGAGCAAAAAAAGTATTAAATAGGCCATCTTTAGTTGGAACATAAGCATATATATCTTTCCGCTGAGAAGGCCGTTCATGTAACTGGAGTATACGGCCTGCAAGGCGTGAATCCATCCTCTAACGGACGATAAATCCTCACGGACGCTGGCAAAACTTATGCCCCGGTATCCACTGAGGGCGCGGCCGAAGATATGCTCGTTAAGCAACAGGGACAGGCTGTAGAATATGGCGCCCGAGGCTCCGAGCAATAATAAACGGACGCTTTCGCTTTGCAGCTTTTTGTAGCAAAAATCCCCGTCCAGCATACGCAGCAGCAAAACAGACAGGCACAGGATACAGGCCACATTGAACATGGCCTGGTAAATGGCCAGACAACACATGAGCAAAAGACCGCCCGCAATGAAACCAAAACGGTATTTCATGGTCACATACACAGCAAGAACGGCAAATAGTGCCGCCAGATGATAGTTGGCAGTGTCATATAGCAAGAGGTTGGTGTTGGAAATGGAGGGAAAAGTCACCATGAGGATGCCGACCAGGACAGCAGATATTCTGGCACGGATATTAAATATTTTGCAAACGAAAAAAGCTGCCACAGCCAGAAACAAGCTCACATACAGGCCGGAGAGCAGGGGCAGGATATATGTATAGTTCACATGGGTCATAATGGCGCTTAGCCATCTGCCATGGCCATGCATATAATCCCCGTGTATTTGGCCCACCACGCTGATCATCCCCATGTCATGGTCGCCAAAGTATCGGCCCGTATAGATGAAAAGATGGGATATGAAACCGACAATGAGAGCCCAGATAAACGCCGCCTTTGCCGCCGGTGATTCGCCGCGCCATAGGCGGGGAATGATTCTGTAAAGATCAATTTCCAATGCTTTTTTAAGCAAAGGCATGGAGCGTTCCTTGGGTGTCGGTTCTGTTATAATTTGTTTGCTCATGCTGGACATTATAACACAGAAAGCATTGCGAAAGCAAAGACCTCACGAGCATCAGCGCACCAGCTTCTCCGGCGCCTCATATGTGTCAAAGTTCACCGCGTCCACTACCATGCCTGCCGCCTTGTCATAGACCACGATATTCAAGCCGCGCATGTTGGGCGAGTATTCCATACCATCTATTAAGATGCTGCCCATGTTCCCGCTTTCATATCCGGCGCTGTTAAGTTCCATCCGGGTGCTTCCCATCTGTTCAAGATGATGTACTTGCGTTGCGGAAACATCCTCAAAAACCACTGCGTGGCCGTCGATAATGGCGGCGTAGGCATGTCTGTATTTATCCCGAAGATTCTCTTTAAGCCCCAGGGCATGAAGGGCGGCTTGCGCGGCTTCGCTAAGATTTGTGCTGGCCTCATCCTTTGCGGACAGCAAGATGATGTGGTTTTCATCTTGGATACTCAGCAGATAGGCGGGCAGGACTTCCGGGGCATCAAAACTGCCATAGTCGCCAAAGCCCACGCGGGCCGTGGTTTCCCGATAAATGTAGCCGGTGTTAAGATTTTTTATTATCACCGTTATTTCGTAGTGGTCAAAGAGACTCCCGGCTTCGATGGAGATACTGTCTTGGGCGGACACGCCGTCATAGACCAGTGAAAAGCCGTTTCGACGCACGCGCCAATGATATTCATACTCGTGGTCCTGGTGGCTTGCGCCGACAAAGTGCCGGGCGCGGAAGCTTAAGATACCATCTGCATATTCACTGATTATGTCCGTTGCCCCCAAATTGACGACAATCGCGCCATCAATGGCAGCGATGCTGCCCTCCAGCGGCCAAACGGGCATATTCATGTCGAGGACTTTTCCCCTTACTATGTTCCGGCCTTCATCCACCCGCAAAGAGGACACATTCAAACCATGGAGGTTTTTAAGGCTGCGCATATTAAGGCCGATAAAGGCCCTGTTGCCCAGGGGAGGCCCGAGGAAATTACCGGATTCGGTAAATTCGTTTGATACTGCGGGCATATATTCACTTGGGAGTGAACCAAATATTGCCACCTTCCCAGCCGCGGACTCGGCTAAAAATGGCTCCATGCGGGCGACAATGCGGGTGGTGATGGCATTGGTTGTCTGATTAAAGAACCATGCCTGCAAATAATATACATTACATATAATGATCCAACTGGCCACGATAAAGGCGGTGCCAAAGAGCAGGAGTGATTTTATCAGTGCATATGCACCCTTTGTCTGTTCCGAAAGCGGCAAAAAGAAGACAAACACCAACGAAAGCGCATACAAGCGGTGCATGCCCACATAGCCGGTGTCCAGGAATTGGCTGAAATTGCTGGCCAAAGGAATAAGCAATATGAATAGTCCCAAAAGTATCATCCGCCACACTTGCTGATATATTTTCCGTTCTGTGATGATGAATATTAACGCGAGGGCGAAGAGGGCAAACAGTGACACATAAGCTATCCTCAATGGATTTGTCAGTAGATACTGGCTCCCGCCAAACAGACTGTCAAAATAGACGCCATATCCCCGCTGCAAGGCCTCTGCCATCCCCCTGATGGTGAACAGGCGCTCACCCATGCTCTCGAAACTCATTCCTTTATAACCGCTAAGCTCCCTGCCAAAAATCCATTGATTTAACAAAAGAGACAAAGCGTAAAACGCTCCGCCGAAAAGACCCATCAGTAAAAAGTTTAAAGCAGCCTTGCCAAAGGTTTTCCACTCAAAATCCGCGCTTATCAATCGAATAATTAAGACGAACAGGCAAAGCGCCGCCGCCACGTTGAACATGGCCTGATAGATTGCCAGGGTACACATCAACAAAAGGGCGCCGGCAATAAAGCCGCGACCAAATCTCATGGTCACATATATGGCACAAACGGCCAGCAGGGCCGCCAGATGATACGAGGCGGTTTCGATAAGAAACAGATTAGTGACGGCTATGGAGGGAAATGTCACCATCAGCAGGGCCATTATAATGGCGTTTGCCTTTTTTTCAATTTGGAAGATCTTGCAGACATGGAAAGCAGCCGTAGCTAAAAACAACGTCACCAAGGCGCCATGTATCAGCGGCATGAGATAAGAATAGTCCAGCAGGCTCACAATTCTATTGAGCCATCGGCCGCTGGCATATACGGGGGAGTTATTGGTAATCATCGCCAAATCATGGTTGCCGAAGTATCGACCGGTATAAATGAAAAGGTGGGAGACAAAACCGATGATAAGGGCGGCGTAGAACGCGGCCTTTGCCGCTTTCGATTCACCGCGCCACCACTGGGGCATGAGCTTAAAGATGTCAATGGATAGAGCCGTGCGCAATGCGGCAATGCTTTTATTTTTGACAGCGTTTAATTTATTCATCTTGGCGTCCTCTCCAGATTCGTCATTGCGGGCGCTTCCGCAAAGCGGAAGATGGATCCGCAATCTCGTTTTTCATAGCTCACTTGACACTACCTTACAAGGCTATTATCACGGCAGCATCAGCACCTATGGCGCTGTGTAGGTATCAAAATTCACCGCATCCACCACTGCCCCTGCCACCTTGTCATAGACCACGATGTTTATACCGCGCATATTGGGCGAATACTCCACGGCATCAATCAGGATGGCAGAAGTGTCTCCGGCGTCAAAACCGGCGCTTTTTACGTCTATTTGAGTATTGCCGATGGTTTCGCCGTGACTAATTTGCTCCTGGGATACATCCTCGAATAACACCTCGTCGCCATCGACGATGGCCGCGTATGAGTGCCGATACTTGTCCACCAGGCTTTCCGTAAGGCCCAGGGCGCGGAAAGCGGCGGCCATGTTCTCAGTGAAAGCAGTACTGGCCTCGTCTTTTGCGGAGATGATGATGATGTGATTGTCATCTTTTATCTGGGACAGATAGGCGGGGAGGATGTCGGCAGCGTTGCCGCCGGTCGGCACACCCAGCAGCAGCCGTTCCGAGTGCGCCAGCGGATAGGCGTAGTCCGTTTGCTTATTCTGCACCGTCACCCAGGCCGTGTATGCGCCATATGCCTTATGCGGCTCTATGTACAGGACGTTCGAGGCAGACACTGCGTCATGGACCAATGCACCATTCCTAAAGAGCTGCCAATGGTATTCGTGGGTCTGGGCGACCGGGTCTGCGTCCATATAATGGCGGGCGCGAAAGACGGAGGCCTCGCCCTCGCTTTCATAGACCACATCCGCCATGCCAAAGTTAATCACAATCACATCTTCCATGGTAGCGACAGAACCCTCCAAGGGCCACGGCGGCACATTGTTCGCGAGGATGTGTTCCCTGATTTTTTCCCGGAGCGCGTCGTCTTGCAGGGGGCTTACATTCACGCCATGCAGATTGACGAGGTTATTGACAAGCATTTCATGCCCAAAGCGACCGTCGCTTTCCATGTGTATGAAGTATGAGCCATAGCCCTTGCTGTTTAGTGGCATGCCACGCCAAGTGCCGTGTTCGGTGAACTCGTTCGATATTTCTGTCAGGTATTCGTTCGGTATGCCGCTAAAATATGCAATCTGTCCCGATTTTGAGTAGGCCAGTTGTTCTTCCACACGGGCGGCTATGCGTGTCGTGGCTGATCGGGTCGTCTGGTTAAAAAACCATGCCTGTAAATAATAAACATTGTTTACGATAATCCAGTTGATGGCGACAAACATGATACAGGCCGCAAGGATTGACCTTATCAGTGTGGCATTCTTTGCAACGCATTCGGCAAGAATGGGGCCCAGGATGAAGGTGAAAACGAACGCATACATCATATACGCGCTGACCGGACCAGCGGCAATAAGATTGGAAAAATTAGCGGCCAGAGGGATCATCAATATGAATAAACCTAATAAAAGCAAGCGTAAAAATTGTTTATATACCTTTCGTTTGATAATGATGGCGGCTAATAACATTGCCATGAGCGCAAAAAGCAATATATAAGCAAATTTAAGCTGCGGCATCAGCATATAGCGGTCACCGCCCAAAAGGCTGTCCATATAGCTTGCATACGTTATCCGCAAAGCATTGGCCATTCCTTTTACAGATAAGAACCTATTGCTAATTTTTTCAAAGCTCATGCCCCTGTATCCGCCGAGGCTGTGGCCGAAAAACCGCTCGTTTACTACCAGCGACAGGCTATAAAACGCACCCCCCAAGCACCCCAGTAAAAAGAAGCGGATGGACTTATTGCGGAGGTCCTTATAGTGAAAGTTCTCATCCAGCCCTGCTGTAATCAAAACAGACAGGCACAGAATACAGGCCACATTGAACATGGCCTGGTAAATCGCCAGGCAACACATTAGTAAAAGCCCGCCTGCAATGAAACCGAAACGGTATTTCATGGTCACATACACAGCGAGAACGGCCAGCAGTGCCGCCAAGTGGTAGTTGGCGGTGTCATAGAGAAAGAGATTGGTGTTGGAAATGGAGGGGAAGGTCACCATGAGGATGCCGACCAGGACGGCACAAGCCTTACTGTGGATCTTTAATATTTTGCAAACGAAAAAAGCCGCCGCTGCCAGGAAAAAGCTCACATACAAACCGGAGACCAAGGGCAGGATATATGTATAGTTCACATGGGTCATAATGGCGCTTAGCCACCGGCCATGACCATGCATATAATCCCCGTGTATCTGGCCCACCACGCTGATCATCCCCATGTCGTGGTCGCCGAAGTATCGGCCGGTATAGATGAAAAGGTGGGAGATAAAGCCGATGATGAGGGCCCAGAAAAAGGCCGCCTTTGCCGCCGGTGATTCAGCGCGCCATAGGCAGGGAATGGATGCATACAGATCAATTTCCAATACTTTTTTTAGTAAAAGCCTGGAGCGTTTTTGGGGTGTCGATTCTGTTATAATCTGTTTGCTCATGCTGGGTATTATAACACAGAAAGCACTGCGAAAGCAAAGACCTCACGAGCTTAGGCCTCCTTGACCTCCCCCCGCATTCCCCATATAATGAAAGCATGGAAGCTAAAACCGCCAAGAAGCCCAAAATACAACGCCACTATACCTTGGGAGAAGAAATCGGCAATGCGACCAGCCATGGTGTGATGGCACTGGCGGCGCTGGGTGCCATTGCGCCCACGGCCATAAACGCCTATGTGAACGGGGGAACACTGCCGGCGGTCAGCGTGTCCATCTTTATGTGCTCAATATTTCTCATGTTCCTATCCTCCGCCCTCTACCACAGCATGAGCAGTGCGTCGCGTGAAAAGCAGATAATGCAAATACTGGATCATATTTTCATATATGTGGCGATAGCCGGCACCTACACCCCCATCGCCCTGGTGGTAATTGGCGGATGGGTGGGGATAGTGGTGGCCGCCCTGCAATGGGCAATGGTGATATTTGGTGTCCTCTATAAGTCCCTCATCAGACGCAAAATCCCCAAAATTTCACTGACCATCTATTTGGTCATGGGCTGGTCGGTGGTCTTTGTCGCCCCGATGTTTTTCCGCAACGCCAATATGGGTATGATACTGCTGCTTTTGGGCGGCGGCCTGTTCTATTCAGCCGGCGTCTTCTTTTATGCGAAAAAGGATAAACGTTTTTTCCATATGATTTGGCACTTCTTTGTAAACATGGGGGCCATCTGCCATTTTCTCGGCATACTGATGTTTTTGTGAGGTGCCGTCCGAGCATGAAAAGTCGGTTGATCTATTAATACAGCATTTGGCAACCTCCGAAAACCCCTGTCACGCACCCTTACCGCGCCTTTTGCCGCACTTCTTTGCCAAAAAGCCTCGCCGTAGCGCTGCTACGCCTACGTTTTTTGGCTT
>Ga0099364_10000696_pt1 | contig 57342 bp, 44 predicted proteins | sample TergutTh196P3_FD_73070 | JGI IMG/M metagenome (GOLD analysis project Ga0099364, IMG submission 73070) | Microcerotermes parvus P3 segment gut microbial communities from Pointe-Noire, Republic of the Congo - Th196 P3 | ecosystem: Host-associated > Arthropoda: Insects > Digestive system > Gut ... | reverse complement strand
GTTTAACTTTGCGTAACAATACAGAACGACCTGTTACACTGAGAGAACATGACGGAGTAAGCCTTTTGGTTGGAAATGACATCGAAAAATTGACAATAGAATACAGAAGCTCTATAAACCAAAAACGAATGCCGGTTCGTCCTGAGCTTTGGGATGGTCACACTGCAGAACGTTGTTTGCAACAAATAATACTTCACTCGTCATAACTTTTTCATACGCATGTTTCTAAATTGTCCGCCGGCATAATACGTAAAAAAAGTTAGTCTTGGTGCAATTGTGCCACCGCGAAGATGAATTTTTTTGCCGGCAGTTGCGATGTCAACTACCGACACATCGTTGATGCTTGCACGTATGCTGTCGCTTGTAACGCGCAAATAGACCGGATACCACTCGTTATCTTCAAAATTGATAATTGTAGTGGTTTCGTTATCGTAGGCACATTTTCCGTCAATACATGACAGACCGCATATTGTACCGCCCCAGCCACCAATAACAAGAGTGGCATAAGAATTTTTGTAAGGAAAAGAAAGCCCGCCAAAGATGTCGAATCCTTCTATACGTCGTACCTCATAGTAAATGGCATAGTTTACTACCGGAAACATTTTTTCATTTTCTATGCACAATCCCGTCATAGCTCCAAATACAGACATAGGCAACGTTAGAACGCCATCCTTTATAATTGGTTGCGCCTCTCCTACATTACGCACTGTTTCCCAGCCTTCAAAGCTGTTTTCATGCATCATCGGCTCCCATCCTTCAGCCGTAACATGCTCAAACGTCGGCTTGTGCTCTATACCAAGCATCTGTTCTCTATAATGCGATTTGATACCGCTACTGAAAATCATAGCTAAAGCAACGAAAAACAACATTTTTTTCATTTTTCTATTTCTTCTATTTTCATTTTATTATTTAAAAATTATTATTACTATATTTCCTTTTTGCGAAGCAAACATTTGACAAAATATTTGCCGTTTCGCTCTATCATCCGGCTTTCTAACGCCTGTATCCTGTCTTCCCGAAACTGCGCGAGTTTATAGTCGGAATCCTTTAAAATGAATGACAATAACATCGTATATCAATTTGGGTGCAAAGATAGATGAAATTTTTGTTAATTCCATGCGTATGAAAAAAAATCAAAAAAATAATTACTTTTGCAAAATGGAAATTTCTTATTTGTTATTGGGAGGAAATGTTGGCGATAGGATGGAATACCTTCGCCGTAGCGTTGAATTGTTAGAACGTGATGCGGGCAACGTTATAGCTATCTCGTCAGTATACGAAAGCGAACCATGGGGCTTCGACCATCCGCAATGGTTTCTTAATCAGGCAGTAGCATTGGAAACAAATCTTTCGCCACCCAATCTTTTGGAAAAAATACGCCGGATAGAAAATACTTTGGGGCGCCAACGTACAACTTGTGGCTACCAAGCGCGAACCATTGATATAGACATTATATTATATGCTAATCTTGCGTTCAACAGTCCAGAACTTGTTATTCCTCATCCGCGCATGACTGAGCGCCTGTTTGTAATGCTGCCAATGGCAGAATTAGCGCCAAATGTGAAACATCCGCAATTGAACCTCACTATGACACAATTGAGAGAGAATTGTAGCGACGCGAAGCAGGCAAGGAAATTCAACAAGTTCCGTTTTACAACACTGTCACATTTGCCTTCACCTCTTTAATATTACCGTTAGTTTGCGCAACGCCTGTTATCGTTATGTTGCCGGTTGCGGAATAAACGGTGGCAGGTATTGCGTTCCATGTAACATTTACATTTGATGTAGCCCCGGTTTTCAGGTCTATATTTTTTACGGTTTGCGGTAACGTCGGGCTAAATCCGGCTCTTGTGGTTACATATATCTCATTTTCGAGAACATTCGTGGCATAAGCGTCACTGTATACTCTTATGGACGAAAACGGTTCTCTGTCATTTCCGGTTCCTCTAAAGTTCACTCTTGTGCCTGCCCAGGTCCAGACTCCTTGTCCAACGTTGTCGGGAAGGTCGTTCATTATAGCGAACAATTGTGCAAATTCGTCGCCCTGTGTTTGAGCAGAAAAGGGGAAGCCTTCAGGGTAATTGTTATGTCCGGCACGCGCTGCACCCTGCACTCTTGGGGAACATTCGGATATATTTATTTTTACTCCGGGCAAAAGTTTTGAAATTTCATAAGCAAAGCGTTCTATTTCGGCGTAGGAGCCGTGCCAATCTTCGTAATACGAAATGCCAACGCGGTCTATTCTGCTTCCCATTACATTCAGTCTTTTAGTTAGTTGAGTGATAAATTCTGTTACTTTTGGCATTTTATCTTCGTCGGGAACAGGAATTCGAGCCGAGCCTTCAACTAAATTAATTGCTTTGTGTATTTCAATTTCAATTTCAATGTTCATTTCTTCTTCAACTTTGCGCACCGCCTTTATTCCGGCGTCTATTATGCGAGCAAAGCGATTGAAAGATTCAATATACTGCCGGTATTGTTCGGCGGTAACCCTATCTTCGCGCCAGTATTTCCAAATAATACCGCCGCCCCATTCATGAAGATGGCGTCCGCTCGTGTAGTAATGATGATGGTCTACTCCTGCGCCTAAATCATCGTATTCCTTGCCCCACATCAACCCGTTGGAAACTTCGTTGCCGATTGCTACTATTGTGGGAACCGTGCCTTGAACAACTAAATCACGTATCATCTTGTATGTGAAATCATAAGTTGCATTAACAAGCTCATCAAACGGCAGTTCTGCCCATGCGTAAGGCTTTGGCTGATTTTGAGGGTCTGACCAACTGTCAGAGTAATGAAAATTTATTGCTAAATCAAGTCCGGAACCTGTTACAAGTCTTGACATTATGAGAGTATTCTCAGGGCTGCAATTACTAACTGCATTATTGGGTATTCCGGTATTTTCGCCTTTGGGCTCGTTCCAAATTCGCAACCTGTTCACTGACCAGCCTAAATCTTTGACAAGCCCAAAAATATTATCCCCAGCATTTGGGTCGGAAGTCCTTAACATTCCTCCGCGATACTCAGTTGGCGGATTATTACCCGCGTGATAAAAGTACGTGGTATGATTGTCATCAGCCATATTAGCGCCTAATTCCGACATATCGGAACCGTTTGTCATATTATCGCGCAAATAATTGATAACCTTAAATTCGCGGATACCTATATTTTCACTGCTTGTAAAAGTCAATTTAAGAAATCTAATACCCTTACGCACAAAAATATCACTAAAACCGGCAACACGTTGAGTATTATTACTCCGGTCAGAGAGAGTGAACCAGTTAGTAGCATCTTCCGACCCTTCTAATTTATACTGATAAACCGTGTTATTGTCGGCAAATACAACTTCTGTTCTGCGAACGGCATCATAAGCGCCTTCAAGATCAATCATCAGCCAATGATGCGAACTGCCCTCGGCTGGCTTCCAAACAGTATTTTTATTGCCGTCGAGCGCCAAAGCAGCGTCTCTTGAATTACTGCTTACAGCAGCCCTAACCCAAAACTTTTGGGCGATGTTGCTTTCAACCGGCAAAAACTCAGCTGTTCCTCTCGGCGCCTGTGACTGCGCCCCCGGCTGAGCAAAAATGGCAGACGAAAACACGAAAAAAATCGCACACGCCACGCACAGCATCCCTACAAAATATTTTCTAAATTCTACTAAACTCATTATCTCAAAAATTTAATTAATCTATTATTTAATTTCGTAATTCATAATTCATAATTCATAATTCATAATTCATAATACCTCCAACGCAGATATTCTAAAACTCCCTACAATCGGGTTGAGCGCCGGATATGGAAATTCTGCGCTGTCAAAGGCTTTCATAAACACACGCACTCTCGACGCCGCTACGGGGTCAAACTTGATTGACGTTGCACCGTCGCCTTCGGTAGCCCTTATAACGCTCTGATTTTTAGCATTTTCCCATTCAAAACCGTCCCAATATTGCACAATCAATTCCGTTGGGATGATGTAGTTTGCATCGGGGATAACAAAGTTGATGTTTACCCTGTCAAATGTCCTCTCATTTTGCCAAAACACCTCCACTATATCGCTCGCCCGGGCGCTTGCTGCAAGCGGCGCTCCTGTTGTGTTGCCGATAACGGCGCTGTTCATCCACTGCGACCTGTTGTCCCAGAAACTTTCTGCGTCGCTGCCGTCTATAATATGATTTGGAAAGTAATTGCCGGTCGTATGCGTGGCTGTGACGATGGCGCCTGTGGTCAAAAGCTCGCCGGTAATTGATGAAACATGCTCGTGCCAATTGTTTCTCGGTATTCCGGCTGAAGGCGCTCCTTCTATTTCGCCTTTAAGTTCGGTATTCAGGGCGATGTTTTCTCGTTTTTCCAACATCGGTATAACGTTAACTTTTATTGTCGGGTTGAGAGCCGAAAGTGACGGCTCGTCGAAAGTACCGTTTACAATAAATTCTCCTGCCGTGTTAAACTGCGACGCAGGGATAGAATTCCATCTAACCTTTTTTGGTATGGTAACTCCTCCTGTGAATGTAACGTTCACGTCTACGGGCAGTGTAACCGGCGCGCCCCTGAGCGCTGTTATTGTTTTTGGAGCAGCGGCTGTAGCCCCAGCCGGATTAAGCTCCCTAATGGTAACTGCGGGCGACGCGCCCGTTGCCGTTGAACGCACGGAGAGCGTTGCAGGAACCATACCGTCGGAAGAGGCGGTAAGAGTAATATTGCCTTGTCCGTCTTTTTCGCCTATCAAAATTACAAGTATTTTGCCCATCCATGCCGAACGTCTGGAATGATTGTTCTTTTCGCGGGCATTTGCTTGATTCTCAATAGAACTGTCCCAATAATTATTCCACCACTTTGTCGTTTCTGCGTTTTCCGTTGCGCCGTTTTCTACTCCAAATATGGATGCGGGTCCCGCTACGTCAAACTTCATAAGGTTATTAGCCGAAGGAACGCGCTCGCCCTTTTGGTCTACTATATCTACTTCGACAAACATCAGGCTTTTACCGTCGGGAAGCAAGTATTCTCTGTCGGGGGTCATATTCACAGTGTAAGGGATGTCGGCTGTCCTCAAAACGTAGGTTGCAGTTTCTCCGCGTTGCGCCGCCTGTTCATACGTTGTGCCTTGCGGAAGCTGTGCAAGGTCAGCCGCGCTGGGGTTCTCTCTGACGGGGTTGTAGGCTACCACTTTAAGTTCGCCCGGCTCGAAAGGAACAACCCATGTCAGGTGTATTTTGCCGTGAGAGCCGCCATCGGTTGCAAAGGCAAAGCCGTAGGTTTCACTGTCTACCCCGTGAGGCAAAGATGCAGGAACATTCCCGTTGGGGCTGGTATATCCGAATGGATTAGTGTCGGGTCTGAACAGTCCGTCATGTGTGCCGACCGGACCGGATGCGTCGAATGTAGCCTCGTCTGTTTCCCAATAATACTGTCCCTGATTAGTTTTTTTTCGCTCGAAACGGGCTTCCGGCTCACCCATACATTTTCCGTTTAAGTAGAGTCTGGCGTCGCCGGCGTTGGTGTAAACCCAAACGTCCACAAGCTCGCCCTCCTGATAATCAGTCCAGTTATTGGGCGCGATATATGCGAACGGGTCTTTTGTCCAGCAGTTCCACATAGCTCGATATGCATAGTAAGACGACTTTGGGAAACCGGCAAGGTCTATTGCGCCAAAGTTTGACACTCCTACCGGAAACAGTCCGTATGGCGTCGGTTCTCCCAAATAGTCTATTCCTCCCCAAATAAACATGCCTGCGAAAAAGTTTCGGTCACGGTTTTTCTTAAGTCCGTATTCATGTGGCATTGTCCATGATGCGAGGTTATTGTCGAATGATGATACGCCGCGGTTTCCCGGCGTTTGGTCGGGAGGCGTCCATGGCAGCCGTGGCGATTGATATTTACCTCGCGTGGACGTTGCCGAAGATGATTCTGCCTCGAAGAAGAAGGTGCCGCGCCTGCCTTGTTGCGAAAAGCTCGCTAATAGAACATCAAGGCTGTGTGCCGTATTATAGTTAAAGCCAAAGCCGTCTAAGGCTCTCATCACGTTTGCCCATTCTGCCGTGCTGTTTGCAGCAGGCGGCGTGCGCACGTGGTCGCCGCCGTAGACAATGTATCTCGTCGGGTCAATGTCGTATACAATGTTTCGAAGCCTCAAAGCCTCAGTCCAGGCGTTATGCGTGGTAGCTCCCGATGTGGGTTTTTCAACTCCCTTCCACTGGTCAAGCGCTATGTTTTTATAGTCAAGCGCCGGATTTGCGGCAACTTGCTCGTCGGTAAAGAAGCCGTTGTCAATTCCGCGCCAGGAATTTTGCCAGTCATACCATGCAGGGCGGATTCCATGTTGGCGCACCTCGTTGCCGATAGACCACATAACGATGGAAGGCTCGTTTCTGCCGCGCAGAACCATCTCCCGCATGACCCATTCAGACCAAGTCAGTCGGGCGTCGGCAGGCATGGGAATCCAATGGTCGGGAAGCTTGGAAACGCCAAGCCCGGGAAAATCGTGAGGAACAGCTCTGTGGAACCAGTTGCCCATATCATTAGCCGCTTTGGGACCTCCCCACCCGTCGGAGCCCTCGTCTACAACCAATATGCCAAGCTTTGAACATACCTCTATTGTTTGGTTGGAATGAGGATAATGAGCCGAACGGTAAGAATTTATGCCCATGCCCATCAGGACACGGAAGTTACGCTCTAACGCATCGCTGTTGATGGCAGCGCCTATGGCGCCAAGACTGCCGTGCAAATTACTGCCACGCAAATCTACGTGCTGACCGTTAAGAAAAAAACCTGAATTGGGACAAGCGTGAAGCCATCGGAAGCCATACCGTATATCAACCGCGTCGAGAACCGATTCTGTTTCTTCAACTAATGTTTGATAAAGAAGCTCTACTCTGACCGTATAAAGATAAGGGTCGCCCTTGTCCCATGACCACCACAGGTTTACGTTGGGAACGGTAACCGCGAAATCTTTAAAACTAATCGGCGTAGTTGGATTTGAATCGTTGTCGCTATTATTTGTTCTGTTCGACGCCACAACTGCGCCGTCTCTATCAAGCACCGACACGCGCAGGTTAGAGATTCCGTTTACGAGGTTATAGTTGAAGGCGTCGGCGCTGACAAGTAATTGGGCAGAACCATTAGCATTATACGTTCTTTCTAATTCAGGCGTTCTAATCAATATTCCGTGTCGATTGAAACTTGCCTGATTTGTTACTATAAGGCTCACCGGTCGTGTTATGCCCGAACCGGAGTACCATCTACCCGAAGGAACGCGATGTTCAACCCTGACAACGATTACGTTTTTTTCGTTGTATCTGATGTATTCTGTTATATCGTATGCAAAACCGGTATAACCGCTTGGGTATACTCCAAGCTTTTCACCGTTTATCCACACGGTAGAGTTTTTGTAAACTCCCTCAAAGTTGATGATAAACCGCTTGTTGTCTCGTGTTGAGAGCATATTTCCGGCATCATCGTCGAACGTCTCTGGCACATAGAAATGTTTTCTATACCATCCAAGCCCGCCTTGCGTGAAGGCTTGCGAGCCTGCGCCGGGTACTCTGGCGCCTTCTATGCTCCAATCGTGCGGCACGTTGAGCCGTCGCCATTGGCTGTCGTCAAAGCCGACGTCAATAACTTCTGCGGTGGAAGGCATACCTTCCGGGTCGGCAAGACCGTTATCAGCCCAATGCGCGCCGGTTGTACCGCCTCCTTCAATGGTAGGAGTGCGGGTGGCAAGAAGAAAACTCCAATCGAAATTAAAATCAATGTTTCGATGGGTAACGTCGATAACCTGAACGTTTGCTTGCGCCAAATCTGCGCATGTTTTTGCATCAGCGCAAAATAACGTAAATAAAAATAAAAATAATAATCCTATTAATCTCATTACAATATATTTAAATTATAAAAAATTTTGTTTCCTCTTAAAAAATCTGAAACTTCCATGCGTTTTTTCCCTTCTAACTGCAGGCTGCGTATGGAAAGCCACCCATCGCTTGTCGACACTCGAAGGTACGTTTTGTTGTCAGATTCTATGGTTCCCGGAGGTGGCGGCGAGCTGTCGTGTAATATCGTTGTTTCAAATATTTTTAGCGTTGCGCAGTCGCCTTTATCGTTCTCAAAAGTTGTCCATGCTGCCGGATAGGGCGAAAGTCCGCGTACAAAATTGTGTAGACGCGCCACTTCGTTGTTCCAGTCTATTTTGCATGTTTCTCTGAATATTTTTGGAGCGGCTCTCAATGGCTGATTTTGCTGAACGCTCGCTTGCGGTATATTATTAAAGTTACCGCAACATATACCCTTCACCGCTTCTGCTAAATGCGCTGCTCCGCTGTGCATCAGACGGTTGTGAAGAGTTCCGGCATTGTCGTCGGGGCTGATTGCCTCTTGGCGATACGATATAATGTTCCCTTTGTCGAGCTCGCTATTGATGAAAAAAACAGTTGTTCCGGTTGTCGTTTCTCCGTTGATTAGCGCCCAATTTATAGGCGCTGCGCCACGATACTGCGGCAACAAGGAGGCATGTAGATTCACAGTACCCAAGGGCGGTATTTTCCAAACCACCTCGGGTAACATTCGGAAAGCTACTACTACAAACAAATCTGCGCTATAAGCTCGCAAGATTTCAAGAAACTCGTTACATTTCAGCTTCTCAGGCTGCAATACCGATAATCCCCTTCTTACAGCAGATTGTTTTACTGCCGATTCATGCATTTTTTGCCCTCTGCCTGCCGGCTTATCGGGCGAGGTTACAACTGCTACTACTTCATTTCCCGATTCAATCAACGCCTCTAACGAAGCAACTGCGAAATCGGGAGTTCCCATAAAAATTATTCGCTTGTTACTCAAAATGCAACAAATGCTTAGGTCGAAGCATCAGAAAATGGAATTGAACCGCCGACAAAGAGCCGGCGGTTATTCCTCTTGTTCTTTTACCCCAACGGATTGTTGAAGATACGACTTAACTACGGTATCGCTGTTGCTTGGTACACCGTAGTAGTCACTCCATCTGCGGCAGTAACAGTGAAGGTATGCGTCGTACCGTTCTCATAATTCAGAGACGCAGTACTACCATTTGTTACGCCGCTTACCGATGCACCCGCAGAAAATGTTACGGTAGCAACCAGCCCGCTTAAATTATCTTGCTTTGCCTGATAAGCCGCATTTGGCTTAATAATACGTGGGTTGCCGGTGGTAGCTACATTCCATGCTACTCCCTGGACTGTAAACCCAGTGATTAAAGCGGCGTTACTCGGCGTTTCCGACGGCGGTGGGTCATTCTTGCCTCCGCAGGCTGCAAATCCTATTGCCATACCTGCTAACATCAATACTACTACAAAAAATCTATTTTTCATGTTTATAAAGATTTAAAAAATTAAAAAATATTTTCAGCGGCAAAGGTAAAATGTTTTTTTTTAATTCCAAAAAAAAAATAAAAAAAAAATAAAAAAAGTTTTCAACATTGTTAAATTTTTTCTATTTTTGCAAAAAAAAAATAAATGCAAAAATCTCTTTTGTCAGATTCTCCGCCCTTCACCATGTTTATCATGCTTGGATTTACAATGGTGTCTTGTTTTTTGTTTTTTATGTTTATAGGCATCTTGCTTGCGCCCCCTATACTTGGGGTGCCTGTTGAGGACTTTATGAATATAGTTGAAGACGGCGCTATGCCTCATAATCTTGATGTTATGCGCTATTTGCAGGTATTTCATAGCGTGGGTATGTTTTTACTTCCGGCGTTCTTTGCAGCCTATTTGTTTTCAAAAAATACCTTCTCTTATTTGGGCTTGCTGCAGGGCGCTTCTTTCAAATGGTTCGCAGCAACGTTTTTGTTGATGTTTGCGGCTATCCCTTGCATTAATCTGCTTGTTGAGTTTAACAAAATGATTTTTTTTCCTGAAAAACTTGCCGTGGTCGAAGAGCATCTGAAGCGCCTTGAAGAAAACGCTCGGCAAATGACCCTTTTGTTCTTGAATGTAGACAACGCGGGAGCTATGTTTTTCAATATATTTATGATGGCTATGCTGCCCGCAATAGGCGAAGAGCTGATTTTTAGAGGGTTGCTTCACAAAATTTTTGTGAAATGGACCGGCAGCATACATGCGGCTATCATCGTTACCGGTTTTTTGTTCAGCCTGATGCATTTACAGTTCTACGGATTTTTTCCGCGCTGGGTCTTAGGCGTTATCTTCGGCTATATGATGGTGTGGAGCGGTAGCATCTGGCTGCCCATTTTCGCCCATTTTTTGAACAATGCAGCAATAGTATGCGTTTCATACCTTATTCATAAGGGAACGCTGTCTGAAAAAATTGAAGATTATGGAACTAATGCGGCGGATATTCCCGTTATCATTGCTGCAACCTCAATATGCGCCGCTATTATGTGGATGATGTGGCGCAAATGGAAAGCAAAATATAATTATACATTATATTAATATGTCGAAAATTTTTTTTTTGTTTATATGATTTTTTTTTCTATTTTTGTACGTTTTTAAAATTGATGTTTATGAACCGTAAAAATTCATTTTTTTGTTGTATGCTCCTGCTTATAGCCAGCTTGGCAGGCGCTCAGGAACTGCGTTGCAACATATCGCTGAACACCACGCAGATTCAAGGTTCCAACCGCAGTGTTACCGATGCTCTTCAAACGGCGTTGAACGAGTTTGTGAACACTCGCGTATGGACAAACAATGTTTTTACAGCCCAGGAACGTATTGAATGTTCTATGATGCTGAATATCACAAGTCTTGTAGGCACCGAGTTTACGGGAACTATGACGATACAATCGCGTAGACCTGTTTTCAATTCCGGTTATTCTACCACCCTGTTAAACTTTATCGACCGAGATATAAAGTTTACCTACGTTGAAGGTCAGCCTTTAGAGTTCAGCGATGTAGCCTTTACGTCGGAGATTACTTCTATCATTGCGTTCTATGTATACATTATAATTGGTTTGGATTTCGATTCTTTTTCTCTAAACGGCGGCACTTCTTATTTTCAGAGGGCAGAGACTATCGTAGCCAATGCCCAGCAGTCGAACGAGCGGGGCTGGAAAGCCTACGAAGGGAATTACCGTAATCGTTACTGGTTAGTGCAGAACTTGTTAGACAATAGGTATCGCGGCGTTCGCGAGTTTTCGTACAGATACTACCGTTTGGGCTTAGACCGCATGAGTAGCCGCCCGAACGAAGCGCGCGCAGATATAGCCGACCATCTCAGGCTTTTGCAGGAGGTATACCGACGCAGACCCGACCAGCATCTTTTTTTGTTGCAGGTAGTGTTCGACGTAAAAGCATCTGAATGGGTCGATATTTTCACTAATGGAACTTCCGACGAAAAAACAAGAGTAGTAAGGCTTTTAAAAGAAATCGACCCGCCAAATATTGCAAGGTATGATGGGATTAATCAATAGTTAGTTTAAGGTTTAAGGTTTAAGGTTTTAATTTTTAAGTATATATAATAAAAATAATAAATAAAATGAAAAATAGAGTGTATTTTTTTAAGCCGGTTTTGTTGCTTATAGTTGCGGCAATATTCGGTTCGTGTATTGTAAGTAAGAAGAAGTTCGATGCTTCTGAAAGTGGGCGTCTTAGCGCCGAGCGCCAAGTTAGAGAATTGACGGCAAATGTTAATTCTCAAAACGCCAAGATTTCCGAATTGGAAACTGCCATTGCCGGATTGGAACGACAAATTTCAGGATTGGAATCAGACACTGCCCGTTTGGGCAGGGATATTCGCGAGACGCAGCGGATACTGACGTCTAACTTGTCGCAACAGCAGCAGTTGGACGCCATGCTTAGAAGTCAAAGAGAGACTTTAGCAGAAATGGATGCCGCTCTGAAGAGCAAAATTGATGCTTTGGACGAGCGCGAGCGTACCATCAATGAATTGAGAGCAATTATTCAGGCGCAAAACGACATGGTCAACAGCCTTTTAAGACAGGTTACCGATGCGCTGACGGGTTTCAGCTCCGACGAATTGACCGTTGAGATGCGCGACGGCAAGGTCTACGTTGCCATGTCAGACAGGCTGCTGTTCAGACCGGGCAGCGCCGACGTCGACAATCGCGGCAAGCAGGCGCTTTCCATATTAGCCAATGTTTTGACAAGCCATCCCGAAATCGACATTTTCATAGAAGGACACACCGACAGTCAACCTATCAGAACAGCCCGATTCAACGACAACTGGGACCTGAGCGTATTGCGCGCAACATCGGTTGTTCGTATCCTTACGGTTGAATACAGCGTGACCCCCGAACAAATTATCCCGTCGGGACGCAGCCAGTATTTTCCCGTTGCCGACAACGCAACAACAGAAGGACGCGCAAGAAACCGCAGAACTGAAATAATACTGTCTCCAAAACTTGATAAACTGTTTCAAATGTTGAACGAATATCAAATTAATTGAAGATTTTTTGTAACCTTTTAAAATAATATTCGTATAAGGGTTAATGAACAATAAAAAAATATTATGTCAAATTCAGTATTTTTCACAATAATTCTTCTCAGTATAGCAGTTGCTATAATAGGGATAGCCAAAAATCGACTGAAGTACAAGAAGAGTATTATCTTTTTTATTACCTCCATTGTGTTGTTTCCTATATTGATTACCGCTATTCTGGGGGTTTATGTTGGTTCTCGCGGAATAATACATTTTATTTGGGCAGCTCCTTTGATACTTGTATCAACAACAATCGGCTATGAAATGATTGCCCGAAAAATACAAAAGCCTTTGAACGAAATTTTAAAAACGATTGATGCGTTGTCAACCGGCGATGTTGAGGTTGTTTTAGATGAAAAGCATCAGAAAGGCGAGCATGAATTAGCGCATATAATGCGCATGATGAACAATTTAGCCGTCTCTCTGAAGAACATTGCATATTTTGCCGGACAAATAGGAAGGGGCAATTTAGATGTTGAGTACACTCTGACGGGCGATAAAGATATTTTGGGCAAGGCAATGCTTGATATGCGCGCCAATATTCAAAAAGCTGAGGCTGAAAAAGAAGAGCGTCGATTAGAAGACGAGCGTCGCAACTGGGGAACGCAGGGCGTAGCCAAATTTGCCGAACTATTGCGCGAAAACAATGATAACATGGAGGAGCTGTGTTATTCAGTAATCAGCAACATGGTAAAATACGTCGGCGCTAATCAGGGTGGTATCTTTCTGCTGAAAGAAGATATAAGCCCTCCCGTACTTGAACTGCAAGCGTGTTATGCCTACGAACGTCGCAAATATAACCAAAAAACGATTGATTTGGGCGAAGGACTTTTAGGCGCTTGCTTCCTCGAAGGTCAAAGCATCTACTTGACCGATATTCCGCAAAATTATATTCACATTACCTCCGGATTGGGCGATGATGCGCCCCGTGCGTTGATGTTGGCTCCCCTAAAAGTGAACGACCATATATACGGAGTTATTGAGATAGCCGGTTTCAAGGAATTTGAGCCGCATGTGCGCGAATTTGTTGAAAAAGAAGCCGAAAGCATAGCTTCCACTATCTCTTCCGTAAAAGTGAACGTGCAAACGAACGCTCTATTAGAGCGCTCAAAGATTCAAGCAGAAGAGTTAGCCAATCAAGAAGAAGAGCTTCGCCAGACTATGGAAGAGATGCAAGCCACTCAAGAAGAAATGACATTGAAGCAGAATGAGACGCAGCACGCACACGACGAACTCGCCAAAGTTATGGTAGAGAACGACTATAAAATAACCAAATACACCCTGCTTATAAAGGCAGCCAAAATTGGTTTATGGGATATGCACGTTGTACAAGGCGACCCTGTAAATCCTAACAATACTTTCGAATGGTCTGACGAATTCAGACAAATGCTTGGATTTTCGAGCGAGGCTGATTTTCCTAACGTTCTGCACAGTTGGAGCGACAGATTGCATCCGGAGGACAAGGAAAAAACTTTAGAGGCTTTTTCAAAGCATTTGTTAGACCGCAGCGGACAAACGCCCTACGACCTTGAATACCGTTTGCAAAAAAAAGACGGCGAATACGTTCATCTTCACGCATTTGGCGCTACCGTGAGAGATGAAAACGGTTACGCGCTTAGAGTAGCAGGCGCTATACAAAAAATAAAAAAATAAAAAAAATAAAAAAAAAATAATTATTTTTGTATATTAAAAAAAAATACTATTTTTGCCGTTTGAATTAAAAATCGTTATGCAGGAATATAAGGCAGTAGTCATAGGAGGTTCAGCCGGTAGTTTTCAGGTTGTTGTGCGGATTTTACAATCTTTGCCCAAAAATTTTAACTACCCGGTATTTCTATGTTTGCATCGTTTGAAACATGTGCGTTCGGGCTTTGTGGAAGCCTTGTCGCTCAAATCGAACATCCCCGTTATCGAGCCGCATGATAAATCCAGCATCAAAGCCGGAATAGCATATTTGGCTCCGTCAAACTACCACATGTACGTTGAATTGGCTACTCAAATAGCCTTGTCGACAGAAGAGCCTGTTTGTCATTCGCGTCCTTCAATCGATTTGACGTACTTTTCAACTGCCTACGCATATCGGCATAGATTAGTAGGCATAATACTTTCGGGGGCTAACAAGGATGGCGCTCGCGGAATGAAAAAAATAGCCGAATTTGGCGGAACAACAATAGTTCAAGACCCCAACGAATGTGAAGTACGCACTATGACGCAGGGAACGCTTGACATCACCAAAGTAGACTATGTTTATAAAACTGACCAGATTATTCAATTTTTAAAAAGTATCAGCAAGCCATGAATAAATCAAACAAATATTTTAATAGGGGGCTGTTGATTTTCATTTTCCTGACAATCAGCATGCTTTCTTCTATATATTTTGAACATGCAGGGATAGCGTTTCTATTTTTCGGCTGCATAATATTAAGTATCATCCTGTCGTTGGGGATGTTGCTATTGTTATTGCAAACTAAAAAAGACATCGAAAAATTTGAAGACGAAATAGTTCAAATGAGAAAACGGGAAAAAACTCATGTAGAAAAAAATCAACAAAAAGATGACGATTCTAATCGGCATTATACTGAGTTCAGGATTGAAGATTCGCTTGCGCGAATTATTCCCGCCGAAGATGTTCATTTCGACAATGTTAATGCGTACTCTGAAAAGGTACTCCAGAACATTGCCAAGGAATTGAATATCGTGCAAGGCTTGGTCTTTGTGTTGAACGACGCCGAGCAAATGTTCAATATTTCAGGCGAATACGCCTATTTTTCGGAAGAGCGTCCGCGCAGTTTTCCCTTAGGAGAGACCATTTCCGGACAAGTTGCAAAAAACCGACAAGCTCTTAACCTGAAAGAACTGCCCAAAGGTTATATTACGGTGCTTTCCGGTTTGGGCAAAAGCGCTCCGCCCCAATTGGTTATCGCGCCAATTGAACACAACGACTATAGTATCGGAGTTATTGAATTAGCCTCATTCAAACCTTTCGACGAAAACGAAGAGTTGCTGATTAGCAAAATTTGCGAATCGATGGCTAACAAGTTGAACGAATTAAGAAGTTTAAATTTATGAGTAATCAAGCCAACAACCCTAAAAAACAAAAGAACGCAATTGTACCATTTGCCGTTTGCACATCAATCATATTTATATTGATTGCGTGGATAATTGGTTTTGCAACAACAGGAATAAACGCAAGCCCTATCGGATTGTGGGAACTGCACAAAACAGTATCCGTATTGTGGCTTATGTACCTGATACCGTTAGCAATATACTTTTTTAGTAATTTATTAATAAAAGCATTTGCCGAAGAGGTCGATGATTTGAAAACCAAGTTAAACATCAGGCGTAATCGCGGCGATGCAACAGCTAAATTTGCTCAAGAAATAGGCTCGGGGAACTACGAAGCCGATTTTTCGGCAGAAGACGACGATATTTTGGGCAAATCATTGTTGCTTATGCGCGACAATCTCCTTGAAAACAGCAAAAAAGAAACCGAACAACTGTGGATTAGCAAAGGAAAGGACGTTATATCCGAAATTCTTCGACTTCACAACAATTTGGAAGATTTGTCGCTCGATGCGCTTATAAACATAATAAAGTATGTGAACCTGTTGCAGGGCGCCATCTATTTCTACGACGAGGATAACCGTAAATTGCGCAGTTTGGCGACCTACGCCTATAATCGCCGAAAATATATCAATCAGGAATTTGCTGTCGGTCAAGGGCTTATCGGACAGTGCGCCTACGAAATGGACTACATCTATCGCACCGATGTTCCCGCAGATTTTATGACCATTACTTCCGGTATACTTGGCGACAAAAAGCCCGCCTGCTTATTGATTGTGCCGCTTATTGCCGACGAAAAACTGCAAGGCGTTATTGAATTTGCCTCATTAGATAAGGAAATTCCCAAAACTGCCATCAAATTTTTGAACGAATTATCAGAAATCATTGCCCGCACGTTCTTTAACCTTCGTGTGAACAAGAAGACTGAAAGTTTGCTACACGAATCGCAAAAGATGACGGAGGAGTTGCGTGAAAACGAAGAGCGTCTTCGTCAGAACGCCGAAGAGATGCGTGCCACACAGGAAGAGCTTTGCAAGACCAACGAAAAACTTGAAGCCCAGATACAGGAAGTACAAAACGCTCAACGACGCCTTAATTCGCTGCTTGAGAACGCTTCCGAAATCATCTCCATATACGACAAAAACCTCAAGCAGACATACGAAAGCCCGTCAGTAAAAACAATTTTCGGCTACACGCCCGAAGAGGTGCTAAGCGGAGCGGTCAACAAGTTCATCCCAGAAAGCAAGGAGGCGTTGCATAGCCTGATGAAAGAGTTATTAGCCAATCCGGAAATAACCAAAACTATCGAATGTCAATGCGTTCGCCAGGACGGCTCGCCGATGATAGTTGAAATTACCGGACACAATCTGATTGACGACAAAGCCATACAGGGCATCATCCTGAACACAGTAGACCGCACCGAACGCAAACGCGCCGAAAAAGAAGAACGGCTGCGAAGCAAAATGCAGTCGCTGTCGGAAAACTCATTAGACGTAATACTGCGTTTAAGCACCGAAGGAATTTTCTTCTATGCAAACCCCGTACTCGAAGACTATCTCGGCGTTCCGCCAAAAGACGTAGTATATAATAATGTAAGCGATATTGCTATTCAAGACAGTTTGAAAGAATATTTTATCGAAACAATAGCTCTTATCAAGGAAAAACCGGTCAAAGTCAATAAGGAAATAGATATTGAGGTGCAGATGGTTGGAAAAACCACGACACGAATTGTCAATTTTGTCGCTATTCCCGAAATGAACGAGGACGAGTTGGAGACCATTCTTTTCGTTGGTCACGACATCACCGAGGCAAAACGTATCGAATTGGAAATACAGGAAAAGAACAAAAAGATTGAAGACAGCATTGATTATGCACAACGCATTCAGCAGTCAATCGTTCCAAGCACCGAACTGATAAAGCAACAATTGCCCAAGTCTTTCATCTACTATGTGCCTCGCGACGTTGTCAGCGGCGATTTCCCCTGGTATGCCGACCGCAATAACAATATCTATATCGCTGCGGTAGACTGTACCGGTCATGGCGTTCCCGGCGCGTTGCTTTCATTTGTGGGCTATTTCATCCTCAATAATATTGTAGACCACCGCAAAGCCTATTCAGCCGGCGAGATATTGGACATGCTGCACGACGGCGTACGCACAACTCTCAAACAGGACATGGAAGGCGCCCAAGCCCGCGACGGAATGGACCTTGGCTTATGCAAAATAAATGTTTTGAAGAACGAGGTAGAATATTCAGGCGCTCATCGTCCGCTGTATCTGTTGCGTGGCGGCGAAATCATCGAATATAAAGGCGACCGCAAGGCTATTGGCGGTATCCCTATTGGGAGAAAACCCGAGTTGCCCTTCACCACTCACCGTATCAAGCCTGAAAAGGGCGACAAAATTTTCTTCTTTTCCGATGGATTGCCCGACCAGTTGGGAGGTCCCGAACGTAAGAAATATTCGCCAAAACGCATCCGCGATATGATTGTTGAACATCAGCATTACACTATGGACCAGTTCCACGATTTGTTTAAGAACGATTTCCTCGAATGGAAAACGGGGCTCAAACAAGTTGACGATGTTTTGCTTATTGGTATTGAATTTTAAAATAACTAAATATAATGTATAATAAAATCGATAATTTAAAAATCATCAAATATGAGTAAACCGATTGAAAAGAAGTCCTTCGTCGAATTTATTCTCGACTTTTACAAGTACATGCGAGAATATGAGCTGTCGTTGGTCTATGAGGGCGAAATAACTCAGCCTATTATTAAGGCATTTTTGTCTTTGACCGAGACAAAAATGATGCAGCAGGATGAACCGGGCGCGGTGCAGCGCAAGGTTTTCCACGTGATGGTAGAATGTTTGCAGAACGTAAGCAAATATAGCGACTCTACCATAGAGCAGAATTATTTGTATGCGGGAATGGGAGTTTTCGTTGTAACTCGCAGTACAACTGAATATCGTATCACCACCGGTAATGCGATGGAGACAAAGAAAATATCCGACCTAAAATCTACGCTTGAGACCATCAACAACATGGATAAAGATGAGTTGAACGAAGCGTACAAAAGACAAATAAAGGAAGGTCATCTGCACGAAAAAGGCGGCGCAGGATTAGGTTTTATCGACATCAGGCGCAAAACGGGGAATTCTCTTTCGTATGAATTTATGGAAATTGACGAAGAGTTTTCTTTCTTTATTTTATCATCATGTGTTTCAAGAATTTAACATTAAAATCGTATATATAAAACAATGAATCCTATCATAATAAATGCAACCGAAGACACTCCGGGAATCAAATTAGATGCAGCAAGTGAAATTTTCGAAATATCAGGGCGTTCACTTCCGGAAGATGTTGTGAAATTCTATAAACCTATATTAGATTGGTTGGAAGAATACTCAAAATCGCCTAACTCAAGTACCGTATTTAACTTCAAGTTGTCGTACTTCAACACGGCTTCGTCAAAAATTATTCTTGATATTTTGATGAAACTCGAAAAAATAGCGAACATAAATATCAAATGGCACTATCCGTCGGACGACGAGGATATGATGGAAGCCGGAGAAGAGTACTCTGACATTGTAGATGTTCCCATCGAAATGGTTGAATACTAAAAGATGGTTATTTTGTGCATACCGTGCGCGATAAACCAAAATGTTCACAAACGCAAAAAGATGTTGACCAAAGCATCTTTCTGCGCAGCGTGGGTAATGATTCTACTATTCTGACCAAAAACAGTAAAGGCGAGGTTGTTGAGCATTTGTTAAATGAACTCCGAACACAAAAAGAAATAGCAGACAGAATAGCCGAAGAAAAATACAAAGTATTGACTTCGCTATTGCCCGAAATGGTTTTAGAAACAAATGTCAAAGGGCAATTAGTATTCGTTAACTTGAAGGCAATTACGGTTTTTGAATATGGCTCGGATTTCTATGTCAACAATCTCAACTTAGTTGAACTCATCAGTAAAGCAGACAGGCGACGCTGTTCGAAAGACCTGAAAAAATTTGCCGAAAATGAAAGCGACGTTTTCGAAGCAGAATATACGGCTGTTACAAAATCGGGAAAAAAGTTCCCCGTTATGCTTCACGTTACGAAGATGTATTCCGACAAGCAGTTTTCGGGGCTGAACGTTCTGATGTTAGACAAAAGCGTTGAAAAACGCGCCGAAAATTATCAGGTAAATTTGTCGTTCCTGTCCAAATCGGCGCTCAACTTTCTGACCCTTTCCAACGACGACGACATATTCATCTTTGTTGGAAAAACCTTGTCGAAATTCGCTTCAAAATCCGTGATTGTTGTTTTCTCATACGACCAAATCAGCGATATTTCCAAAATACGCTACGTATCGGCAGGTATTCCCTATATCAGCGAATTAATAAATATCATCGGAAAATCGCCCGAAGATTTTGATATCAAATTGCCCGAAAAATTTAGACGCAAATATTTATCAAACAAAATCCTGAAAAAATTAGACAGCTTGAAAGACTTCTGGGTAGACGATTTTGCTAAGGAAACAATAGACAAGATAGAAAAACTGCTTGACGTAGATGATTTACATTCGATGGGCATCGTTCGCGACGGTAAACTGTATGGCGGCTTGCTTATCGCCAATAGAAACGAAGCGAAAGCCATTGATTCGCAAACAATAGAAACATTCATCTACCAAGCCGGCATTGCGCTTCATCGAATTCAGATAGATAATGAACTGATGAAGGCAAAATTGGCTGCCGAAGAATCAGACCGTCTAAAATCGGCGTTCCTCGCAAATATGTCACACGAACTGAGAACCCCGCTGAACGGCATACTCGGACTTGCGCAGGTGATGTTTACCGCCGAAAATATTGACCCCGAAATTAAAGAAAACGTGAAGATGATTGTGGAAAGCGGAAATTCACTGCTTTCTTTGATTGAAGACATAATGGACCTGTCGAAAATAGAGGCTGAACAGTTGAAAATTAAGAACATGCCATTCGTTCTAAATACGCTGATGGAGCAATTGTATTCAATCTTCACCGTTCATCCGATTTACATTCAGAAAAATTCTGCCCAAAAGAACATTGATTTGATATATGACAAGCCGGATTACAAAATTTCGATAATTTCAGACCCCGACCGTTTGAAACAAATATTTATCAATCTGATAAGCAATGCACTGAAATTCACGCAAAAAGGATTTATACGTTATGGCTGTTCGGTCAATAAAGATGACATTACTTTCTACGTAAAAGATTCGGGAATAGGCATACCAAAAGACCAGACCGAAAAAGTATTCGAAAGGTTTACTCAGGTAGACAGCACGTTATCGCGCAAATCCAAAGGTTCGGGTTTAGGATTGGCTATTTCAAAAGGATTGACAACATTGCTCAATGGCGAAATATGGTGCGAATCGGTTCTTGGAACCGGCTCAAGCTTCTTCTTTACAATTCCGTATATTTCTGCCGCTATGCCGCCAAATTTCAATACTTTACGCGAAGCTAACGATATGATTTACGACTGGAGCGACTACACTATCCTGATAGTTGAAGATGATAAAATCAATTTCAAAGTGATAAGGGCAATGCTGCATAAAACGAAAGTGAATATTATCCATGCCGACAACGGGCTGAACGCAATTGAGCAAATATGTCTGAATCCTCAAATCGACCTTGTGCTAATGGACGTTCACCTTCCCGAAATAAGCGGTCTGGAAGCAACCGGCAGAATAATGGAAATTAACCCTTCGCTGCCAATAATAGCGCAAACAGCAAATGCAATGGCTGACGACAAAGACAGATGCATAGAAGCCGGATGCGCAGATTATATCAGCAAACCTATCGATATGAAGACACTTTTGTCGAAGATAGCCAAATTTTTATCCAACAGTTCAAATTTTTAAAATATTTCAAAAAAAGTTGTTTTTATAAAACAATATTTCTTAAATTTGCCTTTTTTTTTGTAAATCATCTTAAATAATGTAAAAATATAACATCATGTCTGATAAAAAATTGTTTTCCGAGTTTCCGCCCGTATCTACATCGCAGTGGGAAGAGCAAATTGCCAAAGACCTGAAGGGCGCCGACTACGAAAAGAAATTAGTGTGGCGCACCAACGAAGGTTTTCCCGTGCGACCGTATTATCGTGGCGAAAACCTTGCCGGACTTGAGTACCGAAATGTACTGCCGGGCGAGTTCCCTTACGTAAGGGGTAATCGCAATGACGCCAATAATTGGCAAGTTTGTCAGGATTTTTGCGTCAACGATGCAAAAGAATCCAACGAAAAAGCGCTTGACGCAATAGCGCGTGGAACCGACGCAATCGGATTTTCCATCTGTGGAAAAAATTTGGTGCAAAACATTGACGTTACCGCTTTGTTGAAAAATATTTGCACCGGATGTAATCCCGTACATTTCGACGTAGGCATTAACTCGGCTAATGTGCTTGAAGCAGTTATTAATGACGCAGAAACCAAAAAATGCGGAGCAAAAGGAATTCGCGGTTCGATGTTCTACGATATACTCGGACGTATAGCGGTGTGCGGATGTTTCGGAGCCGACAGTGATACTGTGTCATCCAGCATAATTAATATGTTGTACATGACCAAAGAGTTGAACGGATACCGTGTGATAGGCGTTGATGCCGCACATTTTCAAAATTCGGGCGCAACATTAGTTCAGGAATTGGCAATTTCGCTGGCAATGGGTAGCGATTACCTGACTATTTTGCCCAATAATGCTTTCCCCGTAGCAGAGATTGCTAAACGTATGCACTTTCGTTACGCTATCGGGTCAAACTATTTTATGGAAATAGCCAAGTTGCGTGCTGCCCGTCTGTTGTGGGCAAACATAGTTAAGGCTTTCGACCCCGATTGCGGCGATGCTGCCTACATGTACATACACGGCGAAACAGCCGATTGGAACATGACCGTGTACGACCCCTACGTAAACATGCTTCGCACTACCACCGAAGCCATGTCGGGCGCTATTGCGGGCGTCGATTCGCTCTGGGTGCGCCCCTTTGACGCAGCGTATCGCAACCCCGACGCTTTCTCGGAACGTATTGCGCGCAATCAGCAGATTGTTCTCAAAGAAGAAGCGTATATGAGCAAAATTGTAGACCCGTCGGCAGGCTCGTACTATATCGAAAACCTTACTGCATCAATTGCTGAAAATGCATGGAAGCTCTTCCTCGAAATAGAAGACGAAGGAGGATACATAGCAGCCATGAAGAAAGGCGTCATTCAGGGGCAAATTAAGGAAAGCGCTGCCAAACGCCGCGCCGCTGTCGCCTCGCGCAAAGAAACATTATTGGGAACAAATCAGTATGCCAATACAGGCGAGTTTATGAAAGACAAAATAAGGGATTATCGTTGCGCCGTGTCGTGTTCGGAAGAAAAATTTGCAGAAACTATTGAGCCGTTCCGTCTTGGTGAAGCCTTTGAAGATTTGCGCCTGAAAACTGAACGTAGCGGACGTCGCCCAAAAGCGTTTATGCTAACAATCGGTAATTTAGCAATGCGCAAAGCGCGCGCGGGTTTTGCATGCAATTTCTTCTCCGTTGCCGGATTTGAAGTTGTAGACAACAACGGATTCGCCACAGTTGAAGAAGGCGTGGAAGCCGCAGTTGCCGCCAATGCCGAAATCATCGTATTGTGCAGCAGCGACGACGAATATCCGGAGTTAGCGCCGCAAGCCGTAGCAGCAACTAAAGATAAGGGAATACTCGTGCTGGCAGGATACCCCAAAGCAATAGTGGAAGAACTGAAAGCCGCAGGAATAGAGAACTTTATCTTTATGGGGCAAAATGTGTTGGAAGCGTTGGAAAAATATCAGAAAATGTTAGGGATATAGCAAAAAATGAATCATTTTAAAGAAATATTAATCATAGCGTTAAGCCTGCTTTTTCTCTCTTCTTGCAAAGAGAAGCCTATTGCGCCAAACGAAATGAAAGATGCCGCCGGAAATATATACAAGACCGTCACAATCGGCAATCAAGTGTGGATGGCTGAAAATTTAAGGGCGTTGTATATTAATATGCCCAACAGTATTGGCGAAGGCTCAGTGAACGCTATTGAAGCCTACTGTTGGTTTCCAGATTATAATCCCGCAACAATGGCTAATTATGGCTTGCTCTATACCTTTGAAGGTGCAGAAGATTTATTGCCAAGAGGCGGATGGCGAATCCCTACATTGCTCGATTTTACAATACTTTTGAGCGAACTTGGCATTAATCTTGAAAATGGAAGCGTGGCAGTGGTTAATGAATTGAAAATAAATGATTACCCCGGCTCAAATGACGACGAAATTTTTACAATAGACAAATATTTTTCGCTGTTGTTAGACCAACCCGCTACAAGCATGGCTTTGGATTACCAAACCATTAGAATTCATGCAAGAGATTATCCTGACGATGAAATATACCGTCGAGAATTATACTTATATAACGTAACGAAGAATTTTGCAAGTTCAGTACGTTTTGTTAAGAACATTGAATAAATAAATTTAAATATAATGAAACCTGATTTTAAAAATATAAATTACAATACCGCCCAAACATTGGGCAAAAACCCCGAAGTTGGGGCGATATGGCAAACGCCGGAACAAATTCCCGTGAAGCCCTTATATACTGCCGCCGACCTCGAAGGCATGGAGCATCTGCAATATGCCGCCGGCATCGCGCCGTTCCTGCATGGTCCGTATTCGACCATGTACGTGATGCGTCCCTGGACTATCCGCCAGTATGCCGGTTTTTCCACTGCCGAAGAATCCAACGCCTTCTATCGTCGCAATCTTGCCGCCGGTCAGATGGGGCTTTCCGTAGCCTTCGACCTTGCTACGCATCGCGGCTACGACGCCGACCACGAGCGCGTTGTTGGCGACGTTGGCAAAGCGGGCGTGTCGATATGCAGCGTGGAAGACATGAAAGTTCTCTTCGCCCAGATTCCGCTTAAGCAGATGTCAGTGTCGATGACCATGAACGGCGCAGTGTTGCCCATCATGGCGTTCTACATAGTGGCAGCGCTCGAACAGGGCGCAAAACTTGAAGAACTGAACGGAACCATACAAAATGACATCCTCAAAGAGTTCATGGTTCGCAACACATACATCTATCCGCCCGAAATGAGTATGCGCATAATTGGCGATATATTTTCATATACATCAAAAAACATGCCAAAGTTTAACTCTATTTCCATTTCGGGCTATCACATGCAGGAGGCGGGCGCTACCTGCGACATAGAGATGGCATACACGCTTGCCGACGGTTTGGAATACCTTCGCACGGGCGTCAACGCGGGCATGAGCATAGATGATTTTGCGCCGCGCCTGTCGTTCTTTTGGGCTGTGGGTATGAATCACTTTATGGAAATAGCCAAGATGCGTGCTGCACGTATGCTCTGGGCGAAAATAGTAAAACAGTTCGAGCCGAAAAACCCAAAGTCGCTGATGTTGCGCACACATTCGCAGACGTCGGGATGGAGCCTTACCGAGCAAGACCCCTATAACAACGTGGCGCGTACCTGTATAGAAGCGATGGCGGCTGCTCTGGGGCATACGCAATCGCTGCATACCAACGCATTAGACGAGGCTATAGCCCTGCCTACCGACTTTTCTGCGCGCATAGCCCGCAACACGCAGATATATATTCAGGAAGAAACCAATGTTTGTCGTGCAGTAGACCCATGGGCAGGCTCGTATTACGTGGAATCGCTCACTCATGAACTTGCACAGAAAGGCTGGGCGCTGATTGAGGAAGTAGAAAGCCTTGGAGGAATGGCAAAAGCCATCGAAAGTGGAATCCCAAAGATGCGCATAGAAGAAGCGGCGGCACGCAAACAGGCGCGCATAGATTCGGGCAAGGATACTATCGTGGGCGTTAACAAGTACCGTTTAGAGAAGGAAGACCCGCTCGAAATATTAGAAGTGGACAACAGTTCGGTACGTCGTCAGCAGATTGAGCGTTTGGAAAAATTACGCGCCAATCGCAACAATGATGAAGTTAGCGCCGCGCTGGAAGCGATTAGCGAAGCGGCTCGCAACGGAAGCGGTAATTTACTCGCATTGAGCGTGGAAGCCGCTGCAAAACGCGCCTCTCTGGGCGAAATATCAGATGCAATAGAAAATGTTTCAGGAAGATATAAAGCAGTGATAAGAACAATTTCAGGAGTTTATTCGGCAGAAAGTCAGGAAGACGCCGATTTTATAGAAGCCAGAACAATGGCTGAACAGTTTGCCAAAAAGGCAGGACGACAACCGCGCATAATGGTTGCAAAGATGGGTCAGGACGGACACGACCGCGGAGCCAAAGTAGTAGCCACCGGTTATGCCGACTTGGGTTTCGACGTAGACATGGGACCGCTGTTCCAAACCCCCGCCGAAGCCGCAAAGCAAGCCGTTGAAAACGACGTGCATGTATTAGGCGTATCGTCGCTCGCAGCAGGACATAAAACGCTTGTGCCACAAGTAATTGAAGAACTTCAAAAACTTGGACGCGACGATATAATGGTCATAGCAGGAGGCGTGATACCGGCGCAAGACTACCAATACCTGTACAATGCAGGCGTGGTAGCCATCTTTGGACCGGGAACTTCGGTAGCCGCAGCAGGAAAAAAGATTATGGAAATCTTGTTGCAGACTGTTTAAGATGTTTAAGATTAACAAGTATATTAGGTCTTATACCCAGCGGGAACTCATATTTTTTATTAGTTTCCGCTGAGTATAGGAACTCTATAATCTTTGTAAATAGGTCATATATAGTTGTTTTTTGTTAACGAGGCGGCAAATTGGCAGACCAATTCGCATTCTGCGCTATTCCCGATGCGTTGATTTCGTTGGCAGGAATAGGATATACGAACTTGGAAGCGTCCCAATCGTTGACAATAGAAGAGCCTCCTTAATTCGGCGGCAAAGACGATTAACAAATTTTCAGCAAAAATGTATTTATGCAGCGATTTTTTTTTTTGAAAAAAATGTGAAAAAAATGTTGTTTTTTTTGAAAAAAATATTACATTTGCGCAATTTTTTTTTGTAATCTAAAAAGTTATTCAATGAACAAAATTTTTAGTGTAATTTTAATTTTTATGTTTGGGCTTAACAGTTTATCAGCCCAAACAGTGCAGATTTCAGGCGTTGTTACCAGCGCCGACGATGGGCAACCGCTGCCGGGGGTATCGGTTGTTGTGTTGGGCACCACAACAGGCACGGTGACCAATGCGGATGGTAGATATACGATAAGCGCACCCGAGGATGGAATATTGCAGTTTACATTTGTAGGAAAAACGCCTCAGGAAATTCCGATAGAGGGACGGCAGATGATAGTGGTAGTGATGGAGCATAGCGCCGAAGCTTTTGATGAGATAATTGTTGTTGCGTATGGAACATCAACACGGGCTTCATTTACGGGCTCGGCGGCTACTGTCAGAGCAGAAGAACTTAACAGGAGAAGCGTATCTAACATAACTAAGGCATTAGACGGTCTGGCTCCGGGCGTGCAGGTTACTTCAGGCAGCGGACAACCCGGTTCGGGTTCAAACATTTTTATCAGAGGATTAGGCTCTATCAATGCGGCTAATACCCCATTGTATGTAGTAGACGGCATTCCTTACAATGGACAAATCAACGCTATCAACCCCAATGACATCGAATCTATAACTTTATTGAAAGATGCTTCTGCCGGAGCATTGTATGGTTCGCGCGGAGCAAACGGGGTAGTGATGATTACTACAAAAAAAGGCAGAAGCGGGACGGCAGAAGTTAGCCTAAGTGCTAATTTTGGAATGTCGGGAAGATACATCCCGCGCTACGACACAATGGACGCAAAAGAATTTATTGAAGCAAATTTCTCTGCTTTCTATAATGATGAAATCAGGAGTGGGCGACATCCCGATGTAGCCGGACAAAGGGCATTATTGGCAATGTCTGGGGGACCTCAAAGAATTTTCGGAAGCGCAAGCGCGCAAGAATACAATCCATACAATTTTCCGGTTGCCGAATTGATAGACCCGCACACGGGTCGGATTCGCAGCGACGCCCAATTGTTGTGGTCTGACGACTGGTTAGACGAAGTGACGCGCAACGACGCATTCCGTCAGGAATATACCTTGAGCGTTAGCGGCGGAGCAGACAATTCGAGATACATGGTTTCATTCGGATATTTGGACGATAACGGTATTTTGGAAACTACCGACTTTAAACGATATTCAGGAAGAGCCAACATAGAAACAAAACCTCATGACTGGCTCACGGTTGGATTAGGAACAAGTTTTGCGCGAACGCAGTCAAACTATTTAAGCGCCACCGGTTCAGCATATAGCAACGTGTGGTATACGGCTCAATTAATGGCTCCCATTTATCCGGTATATCAACGCGACCATTCAACAGGTAATCATATTTTAAATGAATTTGGAGCCAAAATGTTCGATTACGGTCCAAATAGACCCTCCGGCTCGAATGCAAATTGGAACACGATTGCCACTCTTTATGATGATAAATTTTATAATCATATCAACAATCTATCGGGACGCGGACATTTAACCATTGGCGATACCGGATGGGCTACAGGATTGACGCTGACAATGGGTTTAGGTTTTGATTATTTCGACAATGACAGGATGGCGTATAACAATCCTTTTTTTGGAAATGCCGAAAATCAAAGTGGACTTGTAGTCAAAAGTACAAGAAAAACGCTGAGTTATACGGCAAATCAAATGTTGAACTACAAAACAACGCTGTTCGATTATCACAATCTTGATTTTTTGGCGGGTCATGAGTATTATGACTATCATTATTCAATCATTTCGGGCGAAAAAACAGGCTTCCCCTTCGGCGGACTTTACGAGCCCGATGCAGCAGCAACGGTAGTCGATATAACCGGATATTCCGACCGTTACAAGATACAGTCTTTTTTGGGACGTATTAACTACGACTACCATAATAAATACTATCTTTCGGCAACAATTCGTACCGATGCTTCATCGCGTTTTCATAAGAATTATCGATGGAGTTCTTTTTGGAGTCTGGGTGGAAATTACCGTATTTCAAGAGAAAGTTTCATGCAGGGTTTTTCTCATTGGTTAGACAATCTTGCAATCAGAGCAAGCTACGGGCAGCAAGGCAATGACAATGTATTGGATTCTGACGGCAATAGTCTTTATTATCCGTGGCAGGCTTTATACATTCTTAGTTGGACAAACGCCAATCAATCGGGCGGGATGATAGAATCTATCGAAAATCCGGATTTAACTTGGGAAAAAAGCGCTATTTGGAATATCGGATTAGATGCAACATTGTTGAACTCTCGCTTGCATGTCAGCACGGAATGGTATCGGCGCGAAACATCTGATTTGTTGCTTGATTACCCAATGTCTCTTTCGAGCGGCTTCAACAGTTATTCGCGCAATTCGGGCAGCATGTTGAATACCGGTGTTGAAATGACGATTTCGGGCAGTATAATCAAAACTGCCGATTTCGAGTGGAACGCTACGTGGATGGGCGCTACATTTAAAAACAAGGTACTAAAATTGACCGAAGATGATACTGATATTACTACCTCAAGTCGTATTATCCGAAAGGGCGAGCCTTATAATTCATACTTTCTTGCTCGCTCGGCAGGCGTAGACCCCATGACGGGACAACAACTTTATTGGGCAACAGTAGATTCAGATGGCGACCCTGTAGACGCATATATAACCAGCAATACCGGCTTGGCTACTGCATCACGCTATGTGGCTGGCAACCGATTCCCCGACTTATTCGGCTCGTTGAGTACTCAGTTGAGATATAAGGCATTTGACCTTTCTATTTATACAAATTACTCGATAGGAGGAAAAATGATTGACAACGTTTATTGGAACGGACTAATGAGTTTTTCATATGCCTCGTCGGCTAAGCATAAAGATTTGCTCAGAGCTTGGAAACAACCCGGCGATGTTACGGATATTCCACGCTACGAGATTGGCTTAAACAGGATTCAATCTGATAATATGTTGATTAACGCGTCATATTTTTCAATAAAGAATATCAATCTTGGCTATACAGTTCCGTCGCATATTTCGCAAAGAATTGGCGTCAAAGACTTGCGCGTATATTGTGCGGCTGATAATTTGCATGTCTTCACGCATCTGAAGGGAATGGACCCGCAATTTAATGCTACCGGAGGAACTGATTACGTTTACTCCCCTACTCGAGTGCTGTCAATAGGTGTTGATTTGAAATTTTAAAGAAGTAAATAACAAAAAAAATATAATAAAAATGAAATTTAAAAGATTAATATATATATTTCTTGCAATAGTTGCCGTATCTATTTGTCCGTCATGCGATTTGGACACAGAGCCTACTGATGCATTATCAGCATCGTTAATATTCGAAACGGCTGAGGGCGCTCAATTAGCTCTCAACGGTATTTACCGCGCTCTGCATGAGCCCGGATGGTCAATAGGCTGGGAACATGAAAATACGGGCTTGTTTGCATTATCATTGGTGAAGTCTTTGAACGGAGAAGACCATCTTATGCATAGTCAAGGAAGCGGCTGGTTTTACTATGATTACGCGTATTGGATTGACGCCGACTTCACATCATCAGCCGGACGTCAGTACGCACAGTGGATTTTCAACTATACTATAATTTCTCAAACGAATTATGTTATAGCCCACGAAGACAGATTTATTGCAATGGGCTCGGGCGGCAAAAATGTTATTGCACAAGCTTACGCTCTACGCGCGATGGCTTACACTTGCCTGTACGAATGGTTTTGTCAGGGCAATTATGTTGAAAATAGCGATGCGCCGGGAGTGCCTGTTTATACCGAACCTACTACTATGGCTACCGTAGGAAAACCGCGCGGAACAGTGGCGGATGTTTTTGTTCGTATACATGCTGATTTCCAGAGAGCAGTCGATTTATTTACGGAAGCTGGTATTGGGCAAGCTCATTCTTCGCAGATTGATTTGTATGCAGCCAATCTTTTGTGGGCGCGCTCTGCAATGATTACCGCTACTACGCCGGAGGATTGGGCAAAAGTGGGAGCATTGGCAAATGCAGCGCTATCAAAACCCGGATTGTCAAGAGTTTCTACTCTAAGCGAATTAGGCGCTTTAAACAATCGCAATGCGCCAAGTATTCTATGGGCTTTTCAAGTTGTTGATGCCCAAGCCGGAGAAGCAGGTTATTTCTTTGGCATTATGGACCCTGAATCCAGCTACGGTAGCTCGGGTCCCCAATGTATTGACAGATGGCTGTACGAACAGATTCCCGACAGTGATTTGCGGAAAACAGGATGGTGGGGATTCGTAACCTACATGCCTGACGAACCTGGTTATTTTGATGAATATGGTCGTTACTGGCAAATAAAATTTCGTTTTTCCGATTTGACTACAAGTTTGGGCGATGGTATCTTTGCGCGAGCAGAAGAAGCGTTACTAATTGCTGCCGAAGCAGCTTGCCGTCAAGAAGACTGGGCTACTGCGCGTCAATTGTTGTTGGAATTGGGAGCAAGACGCGACCCAAACTATGCAGCACGATTAGCAACACGCACAAATTCAGCATCATACAATACCAATACACGAGGCGCTTTTACTACATTGATGGACGAAATATTGTTTCAAAGGCGCATAGAATTGTGGAGCGAAGGTTACGGACGCGTATTCGACCTGCGACGTTTGAACTTGGGATACACACGTGATTACCCAAATACAAACCACACAGCTATGATGACTATGCAGCCCAACGACCTGCGATTTGTTCTTCGTATTCCGCAGAGAGAAATTGATAGCAACCCAAATATAAACTTATCAGACCAAAATCCAAGATAACATTTAAATAAATAATAATAAATAATTGATAAAAATGAAAAGGATAATAAATATATTCAGCGTATTTACGCTTTTGTTCTTGACAATTTCATGCACCGAAAAAGAAGGTACCCTGTTTGATTTTGAAGGCAAGGACTATGCTTCATTCATGAGAGCGCAATATACAACCAATGCCAGCGACGACGGAAAATTTATAGTATACCTGTATCACTTGACAGACGGCTCAACTCCGAGTTCAACGTTCGACGTCACAGTTGAATACGGGGAAGGCGCCGCAGAGTTGTTTACGGTTAGCCAAACCCAAGTAACCTTCACTAATGATAAGAAAGCGGCTATAGAAATCGGGTATAACAAGTTTGATTTGGAACTGCTTGTGCCTTATACTATCACGTTTTCTATTCCCGAACAGAATTATCCCGGCGCCAGACTGATAGAAAGTCAAACGGTTGTCATCACGCTTCAACCTGAATGGGAACTATTTGGTATAGGAACTTTTGAGTCAGAATTTGAAGAAGATTCATGGGAACAAAGTCTTTATGTAGGATTAGGCGTTGAGGCGTTGGGCATTGAAGTTTACAATTTCCCGGACGTTTATGGAGATGGCATTGATTTTATTTTCGCTATTGATATGGAAACCGGCGCAATTAGTATTCCGGGCGTAGAACCGGATGAAAATGGACATTATGTCTGGAATACCGGATATTACTACAGCGATGCTCACGGATATTTTTTAGCATTATTGGAACCCGAAAATTCGTGGTTTGATAAGGATGCTAAAACAGCCTTATTTTACAACAGTTCCCTGTTCACTTCTGTTACACTAATAGATTTAGGCGACATGACTGAATTTTTCGACTGGGGCGAAAAACAACCGGTTTTCGACTATTCTGCCGACGTTGAATTTATCGGACGTTTTACTAATACCGCGAGTAGAGATTTTGCTATTGCTGAAGTGGTATTAGGAGAAGATGTAGCCTATGCAAAAGTAGCATTAATACCCGGAGATATTGAAGACGCTATCGCAGACGACAGCATAGACGATATCATAGAAGGTATAACCGACGGCTCTATTGAAAGCGTGGAAATTGACGCTAATGGAACGGTGCAGATTGAATGTCAGCAGCAAGGCGTGTTCTCGTTTGTTGTAGTTACTTATGACAGTGAAGACAATGCGATGGAATTTGCCTATGTCACATTTAATTTCCCGCCTGTCTCTACATCAATTGAAGATTTTTATGGCGATTACATACTCACGGGTACAAGTATTTTTGCCTCCTATGGTGTTCCTGACGCCGAAATGCCCGTAACTATAAAAGAAGGCGCTGAGCCAAATACCTTTATCATTACGGGAATTGAACTTGCTGAAATCATAACGGCAACGTTCGACCCTGAAAGCGCTACAATGAGCATTGCGCCGCCACAGGAGCAGGATGATTTTTGGGACGATTATTATGAAGAAACAGTTACAAATGTCGTATTTCTTACCACGCTTCCGAATGGCGATGAAAGCGAAACAGCAGAGATGACATTTAGACGTATGTTTAACGGCGAATTGCGATTAACGCCTACAAGCGCCGCAACAGGATATATTATTTTCGGAGATGACGAAGACGGTAATAACTGGGAATATGACGGATACTATGATATTGTATTCACGCCCGAATCTCTCTATGGCAAAAAATCTGTGATAAATAGAGCCTCTAAACCTGACATAAAGTCGCTGACACGGACAAAAGATTTTAGCAAAGCGCCGGCATCGATTGTAGAAGAGGAAGAAATCTATAAAAAAGGCAGTTTTCCCATTAAGCGTAAAACAAAGTCAGAGAAAAGAACGGGAAGGATGAATTTTCTATTTTGATATGATGCTTGGATTTGAGATTTGAAAAAAAGTTGTATCTTTGCAACCTGAAAAATAATCATTTAATGAAATGTATCAATAATGGGTTATTTCAGTGATTTACAGTGGCGTTCTTGATTGGACTGCTTGCTGGAAAAACAAAAAACCTCTCATTGAGGGCGAATGGTATTGGGGAATGTTCCGAAACATACGAACCACCCAAGAACGGCGTTACTCATGCGCTTCCGAACATAAGCCCTTTGTAAGAGGCAAGCGTAGCATAAGGGGATTTTTAAAATTTTTCACAAATTTTTTAATTTTTTAAAGTTTGGTACGGTATTTGTTGTTTATTTAAATAAATATTAAATGATAAAAATCAATGAATACGCTCCTTAAAATAAAAATTGTGCTCGTAGCGCTTTTCGCTCTATCTTCTAATTACGGGTTATGTGGAAATTCCGAAATGCTTTTTCAAAGCAAACAGACCGATACTATCTCATACGTAGATGTTGAACAAAAACCCGAGTTCAAAAAGTTTAGGGACATGACTAGCTATGAAGGTTTCTCGAGAAATATAAGCGGACAGTTACGTTATCCTGTAAAAGCCATGACTGAAGGAATTCAAGGAACTGTGCATATTCAATTTATTATCAATACAGACGGAGCCGTTACTGATGCAAAAATTGTTAAAAGTGCACATCCTTTATTGGATGCAGAGGCTCTGCGGGTAATCAACATGTCGCCCAAATGGATACCCGGAAGACACCAAGGACAACCGGTAAGGGTGAGATATAGTGTTCCGGTTTCTTTTAGATTAAGATAAGATTTGATAAGATTTTCATGAACAACAAAAAGCATCACATCTCTTCTCGGAAAAAAATTCTATAAAAGTTCATATCTTTTTCGTCGTCGTAGCCTTTTTCTATCAATTGGCGGTTTCCATGCACATAGATATGGAAATTTTTGTCTAATTTTATTACGCTTTTGAATATTTTCGCCTGTTTTTTTACTGCCGGCGCCGAAATTTCAAACTGCTCGTCAATCGTAAAATCATGAGCTTCCTGATATTCATCGCGAAATTCTTTGAACGACTGTATTGCTTGCGGCTGTACTATAACCTGTTCGGCAAAATCATCGAACGAAAACTCGGCGTTATCCTTAAAGAAAGCCGCCGATTTGTTTAGAATATCTGCCTGCTCAACTTTATCGATGTTAAAGTTTTCGGGCAATCGGTTAGTAACGAACTGTTTACACATATCCAAACATTGTTTTGTTTGGTGGAATATATCTCTTCGCGGGGTTATGTTCAGGAAATTTTCGCGCCAGTACATCGCCTCGCCCGATTGTCGCACACTGTCTACCACTGAAACCAGGTAGCCGTTTTCGCGTTCGGTATTGAAAATCAGGCAACCTTTATCCAATTTGTTAATATTTATACCGTCTTCGTAATCAATTTGAAAACTGTCTGAGGTCGGGTATACTTTCAGGAATGTTTCCTTCGATTCTGATTTGAACAGTCCTATTGCGTCCACTTGTTCGCCGTCTACATTGCAATCGCGCAGGCGCACTACATACAGTTCGCCCGTTTTTATTTTCGGATGCGTTGAAACTTCGTAGAGATGGCGGGCAAAATTGACCGACTGCTCGTAAAATGTTTCGGGATTATCGAAAATTTTCGACGCATAAGTATACACCTCGTTCAATGCTATGTCCGATTCATGCGTGAGGTTAAAATACTCTTCCGACTTGAAAGGCGATAAAAAATACTGCAATAAAAGGCTTTGGACTGCATCATCGACCCTCATTTGAGAAGATGCGAAATGGATGCCCTCTTCCTGCGATTTATTGCCTACTTTGTGGAGTACCAACGATTCGATACCTATTTCTTCAGTATATAACATTTTTTTAAATTTTTAAATTTGAATGTTTTTAATTTTTTTTTTGCAAAAATAGTAAAGTTATGAATATTATTTATACTTTTGCAAAAATTTTTTTAAACATGGAATACAATACCTCACAAAAAAGATTAATTATGCCTGAATATGGGCGTCATGTTCACCAGATGGTTCAGCGCGCCGTACAGATACAAGACCGTGAACAGCGTAATCATGCCGCCTATACTATAATCGGCGTTATGGGAAGTTTGATGCCTCACCTGCGTGATGTTCCTGATTTTAAGCACAAATTATGGAATCATCTCTTGTTTATCTCCGACTTTCAATTGGATATTGATGCGCCCTATCCTCCTCCTGCGCGCAACGAAATGATTGATTGTCCCTACATGGTGTCATATCCGCAATCGCATGTCCGCCAACGACATTATGGAAAAATTTTGGTGAACATGATTCGCGAAGCCGGTAAATTGGAAGATTGCCCGCAGAGAGACGCGCTTATTTTGCTATTGGCGATGCAGATGAAAAAATCGTACACAACATGGAATCGCAGCGAACTTAACAAAGAGCAAATCATTCAGGATATTTGGGACATATCTGACGGAAAAATCAAGTTAGACCCCGAAATAAAGCTGTTCTCAGAACATACGCCAAGAGAAAATGTCCACCCGCCCCAAAACTATCACCAATATCAAGGGCATGGACACGGGCATAATTCAAAAAGAAAACGGAAATTTAAAAAATAATTTGAAATTTTGAATTAACAAAAAAATGACATTTGAAATCGAAGGCGGTCAACGAATGAAAGGTGATTTGCATCCGCAAGGCGCTAAGAATGAAGCATTGCAGGTTATATGTGCGTGCCTGTTGACCGAAGAAAAGGTAATAATTCGTAATATTCCAAATATCAGGGACGTAAATGTGTTGATTGAGTTGCTTCAAGATTTGGGCGTTTCTATAAACCGACTATCTTCCAACGATTTTGAATTTTGTGCAAAAGATTTGGATATTGATTTGCTCAACGATTCCGACGTTCAAAAAAAGACAACTGCTTTGCGTGGTTCTATATTGCTGCTTGGTCCTCTTTTAGCTCGTTTTGGTAAAGGCGTTATTTCACGACCGGGCGGCGATAAAATAGGGCGACGGCGTTTGGACACGCATTTTGTAGGTTTTGAAAATTTAGGAGCTAAATTTACCTACGACGATACGAAAAGTTGCTTTTATGTAGAAGCCCGACAATTAGTTGGCAATGATTTGCTGCTCGACGAGGCTTCTGTAACGGGAACCGCAAACATATTGATGGCGGCAGTTATGGCAAAAGGCGTCACCACGATTTACAACGCAGCCTGCGAACCCTACATACAGCAACTTTGCCGTATGTTGAACCGTATGGGAGCGAAAATTAGCGGCACAGGCTCAAATCTGTTAACCGTTGAAGGCGTCGCACAATTAGGAGGATGCCAGCACACGCTGTTGCCGGATATGATAGAAGTAGGCAGTTTCATAGGATTAGCGGCGATGACCGGCTCGGAAATTACTATCCGAAACGTCGGCTACGAGCATCTGGGAATTATTCCGCGCTCGTTTCAAAGATTAGGAATATGCATGGAACGACGCGGAGATGATATTTATATACCGCAACACACGGACTACAAGATAGAAACGTTCATCGACGGTTCAATAATGACCTTTGCCGATGCCCCGTGGCCAGGACTGACGCCCGACTTGTTGAGCGTTTTTCTGGTTGTGGCTATACAGTCGAGCGGAAGCGTGCTGATACACCAAAAAATGTTCGAAAGCCGGCTGTTTTTTGTCGACAAGTTAATAGACATGGGTGCGCGTATAATACTTTGCGACCCACACAGGGCTACTGTTATCGGATTAGGCAACAAGCAACGCCTAAAAAGCACGGTTATGACATCGCCCGACATACGCGCCGGAGTAGCGCTTCTGATAGCAGCCCTCAGCGCCGAAGGAAAAAGCATAATACACAATATAGAACAAATAGACAGGGGATACGAAAATATTGATATGCGATTGAATAAAATAGGAGCGCGTATCGTCAGAGCGAATTAACTCAACTGTTAATAATTGTTAAAATTTTGTGTGCGTATAACATTATATAATATTTATGTTTATATTTGTCGGTTTTTTTAATGGTCGTTATTTAATATTATGCATAAGCAGTATGATTTAGGAACATTGCAGGAAATAGCCCAGGGTGACGAGGCTTTCGTTCAAGATATGTTGGTTACTTTTGTTGAAAATGTAACTGAGGATATTGAAAAAATCCAATCGTTGCGCCCGATGGAAAATTGGAAGTCTATTGCAGAAATAGCACATAGGTTAACGTCAAGGTATGCTTATCTGAACGCTGTCAGTTTGCAGGCATTGTCGGCTGATATTGAAAAATCTGTACTTGAAGACAACAATTTTGCAGGAATTGCTGATAAGCTCGACAGTTTGAGCGATTCAACGATTTTGCTGATTGCTCAATTGAAAAACGATTTTGAATTTTTGTGTAAAACTTGAAGATATATGAAGATATTGATTTGTGATGATGACCCTATGACTATACGCGCATTGGAGTTTCAGTTCAAAAAAGAAGGTTTTGAAGTAATCAAAGCGCTTGACGGACGGATTGCCTCTGAAATATTAAGAGAAACCGATGGTATTGACGTTATGATTACCGACGTTTACATGCCCTACATTAACGGTATGGAACTTATCACGTATACCCGAAAGGTTTTGCATCGTATTTTTCCAATCATTATTGTGTCAAAAGTAAACATTGATTACAATATTGAACAGGCATTGGAATTAGGAGCCAACGCCTACCTCACAAAGCCGCTCAATTTAGTAGAATTGTCGGCAAAAGTTAAAGAATTGTTGAATATAAATTAATGTATATAGTAAAAAAAATATTTTGTATTTCCCTTTTATGCTGGTTGACGCCGATATTCATTCTGGCGCAACAAAAGCCCAATGCCGATTCATTGTTCCTGAAGGCTCGCGAAGCGGCTTTTAGCGACCGCTGGGCAGAAGCAAGACAAATGGCTCGCACGTTGCTGGCGCACTACCCCGACTATCACGATGCCAAAATGCTGATAGGGCGCACTTATGCCTGGGAACATAAAGCCGATTCGGCGCGTATGACAGTAACACCGTTGCTCGATATAGAACCCGACAGCTACGATGTACTGATGTTGCTTGTAGATAACGAAATGTGGAGCGAAAACTATGACGAAGCAATAATTTTTATTGACAGGGCGCTGATATTTTATCCGACTGATGAAGACTTCCTTTTCAAAAAGGCAAATGCTCTTTATCAGAACAAAGATTTTGAAAATGCAGCCAAAGCAGTGCAAGAACTATTAGACGTCAATCCAAACCATGCGCAGGGCAAAGACTTGCAGTCACTGGTAGAATCGCCTAAGTACGCCGATTTGTACAACAATGCCGAAATAGAAACAAGGGCAGGCAACTGGGACGAAGCCCGCGGATACCTCCGACAAATATTAGCCGAAGAACCCTCTCATTTTTTGGCGCTATTGCTGATGGCAAATACATATGCGTTCGAAAACAAGTTCGATTCGGCGCGACACGTCACAGCAAAACTATACAGCTGGGAACCTGAAAATTACGAACTGTTAGATTTGATGGTCAAGGTAGAAATATGGGACCGTAAATACAAGGTAGCCATGACCGAAGTTGAAAAAGCGTTAGAGGCGCATCCTGACGATGCCGAGTTCCTCTACAAAAAAGCGCTGATACAGTATCATCAAAGGGACTACAACGATGCTCTGGCAACCCTTGACCACCTGCTCGACGAAATCGACCCCAGACATGCCGACGCAATAGCATTGAAAAATGAAATCTTGAAAAATAACCGATACAGAGATTATATCCTGCACGAATATTATTACGAATATTTCGAAGAGCCGTACTATAGCCACAAGTGGATTACTTCCACGGGACTTGCCAAATGGACAAAATTCGGAACGTACATCGGTAAATTTAATGTAGGACACGACTGGGGAAAAGACGCTTTACCGCATAGACCGCTGCCGACTTACCAGTTAGAATTTGAAGCCTATCAAAACCTGTGGCCCTCAAATTATCTTTGGCTCAACCATGCCGTGGCTTTAGACACAAGCGGATTTTTCCCTCAACATAGAGGCGGCGTTGAATTTTTTCAGCGTTTGCCGCAAGGATTAGAAGCTTCGCTGGGGGTCAGATACATGTATTGGTCGTCGTTTATAATGTTCTACACCGGCTCAATAGCCTGGGTTAATAACCTTAATTATTGGAGTTACAGAATTTTCCTTGACGACAAGATAAACGTCACGAACATCTTTACATATCGCCGCTATTTCAGCGCCAGACCTGAATATTTTTATCTTGTGGCAGGATACGGCAATTATAGTGACGATTTTTTGCGGCTCGACGACGAAAAGCAAACTATGATGTGGCTGTGGCAAGTCGGAATTCACAAATTTATCTCGCCACGCTGGTTTTTCCTTGCTTCTGTAGGAGGACATCATGATATCCGAATCCGCTGGACAGGGCAAGCAGGCATTAGATATTATTTTAATATGTTCAAATAGAATGAAATATACTAAAAAAATAGGATTCGTTATATTGATGCTGGTTTGTTTGTTAAGCACCCAACAAGCTGCTCAAAATCAGGAAGAACCACATCCTGAAGTACAGGTCAGTGAAGTGCCTAAAACCGTAGAAAAATCCACATCAATATTTCATATATGGTGGAAAATGTTTGAAGAAAACGAATATTTTCGGATAATAAAGGTGTTGCTCGTTGTTATTACTTTTTGCATCATCTGCATGATTGTATTACTGTTTTGGATATTAATACATCGAAATCGTATGATGGCGCGCGAAGTTGAAACCCAACGCTTGACGGAAGAATTTGAAGGGCTGCTGTTCGACTATTTGACAGCCGAACGTAGCGAACCCGCCTATAAAAAAATTGCGCGTACCGCCCTGTCTGATTCAAACCGCGAAATACTTATCAATCAGATTCGCGAATTGAGCAAAAGTATGACAATGAGCGCCGGAGTGAACGAAAGAGCAAGAGAGCAGTTGAGGTATCTTTACACTCACCACCTGCACCTTGACCAGGATTCCATGAGAAAACTATATAGCCCCAAGTGGCACATACAAGTGAAAGGGTTCAGAGAATTGGCTTTTATGGATATCACTGATGCTAACAATAAAATACGTCATGCCCTTAAAAGCAAAAACGATATTCTCCGCATGGAAGCGCAGATAGCGTTAATAAGGTTAAACAAGAACGACCCCTTCGGATTCCTTGACCATTTAATACATCCGTTTACTTTGTGGGAACAACTGAACGTTTACGAACTGATAGCCATACACAACATGGCAGTTCCTCAATTTGCCCGATGGACCTCGTCGCCAAATAAAACAGTAGTCATATTTGCCCTGCGAATGATTCAGGTATTTAAGCAAAAAGAAGCTGTTGCGCAAATTATCGAATGTTTGGAACATCCCGACACCCTTGTTCGTCATACGGCAATTTTTGTATGCGGCGAAATACAATTGCGCGAAACTTTTACACATCTTAAATACATGTATAAAAACGAAGATTATGACAACACGCTGGCTATTGTACAAGCATTGGGCAAAATGCCCGACGAATCGATGCTCGGATTCCTTAAATTGGTTCTCGACAAGGAAGACGACGTGGTGCTGCAGATAGAAGCCGCTAAAGCTATCAGCAGAATGGGCGAAGTAGGAATCGCTGCATTAGTAAAACTAATGAAATCGGAATATAAAAATTATCAAATCATAATACGTCACGTACTCGATAAAAGAATTTTCTAATGGGACAAATAATTTCAGATGTATTCTTATTCATAATGAACAACGTCATTTTTATACTGACGAGTTTCATTTTTGGAGTATATCTTACTCTTACCGCCGTATCGGCTGTTGCTCTGCGTGACTATCTGCGGAAAAACAGTTATGTAGACTATACCTCTATACTTTTAGCGCCGCTAACTCCGTCTATTTCGGTGATAGCGCCGGCTTACAACGAGGAAGTCACAATAGTTGAAAATATACGCGCATTAATGTCGCTGTATTACAATAATTACGAAGTGCTTGTTATTAACGACGGCAGCAAAGACAACACTTTAAGAGAAATGGTCAGCGCATACGAACTTGAACGCGTGAATTATTATTTCGATTACCACATACCTTGTGAACGTATCAGAGGCGTTTACAAATCAAAAAACGGAGCCTTCCGAAAATTAACGGTAATAGATAAGGTGAACGGCGGAAAATCGGATGCGCTAAATGCAGGTATAAATATTTCTAAAAAAGAACTTGTTTGCTGTATAGATGTGGATTCAATAATGGAACCCGACGCTTTGCTGAAGATGGTAAAACCGTTTATGGAGGAAACCGACAAAAAAATTATCGGAGCCGGTGGAGTAATACGAATAGCCAACTCTTGCATAATAGAAGGAGGTCAAATTCAGGAAATAAGACTGCCGAGAAAGTTCCTGCCGCGTATGCAGGTATTGGAATACACGCGCGCATTCTTGCTGGCGCGCATGGCTTGGAGTAGATTAGACGGACTATTGCTGATTTCAGGAGCATTAGGGCTGTTCGATAAAGAAACAGTAATAAAATGCGGTGGATACAGCACTAAAACAGTGGGAGAAGATATGGAATTAGTAGTGAGAATGAGACGCCACATGGTCGAGCAAGGATTGCCCTACAAAGTAGAGTACATACCCGACCCATTGGTTTGGACCGAAGTGCCGTCAACAGCAAAAATACTCGGAAACCAGAGAAATAGATGGACACGCGGAACATTGGAAGTACTGCTGACGCATCGTAAAATTTGCTTCAACCCAAAATACAAAGTATTCGGAATGTTCGGATACCCCTATTGGTTATTATTCGAATGGTTAGCGCCAATATTGGAATTTTTAGGATATTGTTATTTCTTATTCCTTGTGATAACCGGACAGGTTAACTGGCCATTTTTCCTGTTGTTGCTAACATTCGTGTATACTTTTGCCGTAATGCTTAGTACTTGGGCGGTACTTTTCGAAGAAAAAACTTTTCACAAGTACAAATCACGCAAAGAAGTACTAATGCTGCTCGGAAGCGCGTTCCTTGAACCTATTTTTTACCATCCGCTCACCGTTTGGTGGGCTATACGCGGAAATGTAGACTATTTGCGCGGAGTCAGAAACTGGGGTAAACAGAAGCGGGAAGGTTTCGGTAAAAAAGAACCCAAAAAAATAAGAGTACGTGAAGCAGAAACAGTTCAGCAAATAAAAGCAGAACAAACTGCCGAAGAAAATTGATATTTTTTGAAAAAAATTCAACTTTGGTATAATATTTGTAAATAATTTTCAATACATAAATAATAAATTTAATAACAATCAAAAAAAAGATGACAAAAATAAAAGTAGGTATTAATGGTTTTGGTCGCATAGGACGCTTGGTCTTCCGTGCCGCCATGGAAAGAGACGACATTCAAATAGTAGCTATCAACGACTTGATTGACGTTGATTACATGGCTTACATGCTTCGTTACGACACGATACATGGCAAGTTTAACGGCTCCGTGAGTGTTAAAGATGGTAAATTAGTAGTCAACGGACAATCTATCTGCGTAACAGCAGAAAAAAGTCCCGCAAACCTGAAATGGAGCGAAGTAGGCGCCGACTACGTGGTCGAATCGACGGGCTTGTTCCTGACAAAGGAAACATGTCAGGGTCACATCGACGCCGGAGCAAAGCGCGTAGTTATGTCGGCTCCATCGAAAGATGACACGCCGATGTTCGTAATGGGAGTGAACCACGCAACGTACAAGGGCGAGCCGTTCGTTTCGAACGCTTCTTGCACCACGAACTGCTTGGCGCCAATAGCAAAGGTGATACACGACAATTTCGGTATATTGGAAGGATTGATGACCACCGTACACGCTACCACCAACACGCAAAAGACAGTCGATGCACCCTCGGCAAAAGACTGGCGTGGCGGACGCGCAGCGGCAGGAAATATAATTCCATCGTCTACCGGAGCTGCAAAAGCAGTCGGTAAAGTTATTCCATCGCTCAACGGTAAACTCACCGGAATGGCGTTCCGCGTGCCAACCCTGAACGTGTCGGTAGTAGACCTGACGTGTCGCTTGGAAAAAGGCGCTTCTTACGACGAAATAAAAGCAGCCGTTAAAAAAGCAGCCGAAACAGACATGAAAGGAATCCTCGCATACACCGAAGACGAAGTCGTTTCAAGCGATTTCATAGGCGATGCGCACACATCGGTGTTCGACGCAAAAGCAGGCATATCTTTGAACAACAATTTTGTGAAATTAGTTGCCTGGTACGACAACGAATGGGGGTACTCCGTAAAAGTTCTCGAACTGATAGCCCACATGGCGACAGTATAACCCAAAAAAACTCCCTTCGGGGAGTTTTTTTTAATAGACAATAACAATATGTACAAAATAACCATCAATTTTGACAATACCGAATCGCAAGTAGTAGTTGGCGAATCGTATCGCAATCTTGCCGAATATTTGCCGTCGGGCAAACAGATAATAGTGATTGCCGATACCAATATTATCAAATATTATGGCGATTTTTTTCATAAATGGGCTGTTATTGAGATAAGCAGTTGCGAGCATAACAAGACTTTGGATACTGTTGCCCATATCTATCAATGCTTGTTGGACAACAACGCCGACCGCAGCAGCTTCATTGTTGCCGTCGGCGGAGGCATTGTGTGCGATGTTGCGGGCTTTGCTGCGTCCACTTTTATGCGGGGCGTTCCGTTCGGTTTCGTATCAACTACGCTCTTGTCGCAAGTGGATGCGAGCGTAGGTGGCAAAAACGGCGTGAACTTTGCCGGCTACAAGAACATGGCAGGAACGTTCAATCAACCGCGTTTCGTGCTTTGCGATACCGAGATGCTACAAACGCTGCCGGAGCGAGAGTTCATTTCCGGTTTTGCAGAAATAGTGAAGGCGGCAGCAATTCGCAACGCCGAACTATTTGATTATCTTGAACAAAATGCCGAAAAAGCCATAGCTCGCGACCCGGAAGTAATACGCCATTTAGTTATCGAATCAGTAAAAATTAAGGCGGATGTGGTACAGCAAGACGAGCGCGAGCAAGGCTTGAGGCGTATTCTAAATTTCGGACACACCTTTGGGCATGCAATAGAAGCGCTTACAGGCTTTTCGCACGGCGAAGCGGTGAGCATAGGAATGATTATTGCCGCGCACCTCTCAATTGCCAAATCTGCATTCCCGAAAAGTCATCTCGCTCGGCTCGAAAAATTATTAGTGCGCCTTGAACTTCCGGTAACCACAGATGCACAACCGGAAGCCATTTTTAAAGCGCTGCAAAAAGACAAAAAACGCGAAGACAGCAACATTCACTTTGTAACGCTTGAAAAAATCGGAAATGCGATAATCAATTCGATTTCGCTCAATGAACTCCGTTCGACTTCATTCAAAAACAATTAATATATTAAAACAATGAAAAAACCCACTACCGTTGAGGCGCAAATACGTAGCCGCGCCAGAAATTTGCCAATCTATAAATGTTATGTAAACGAGGATTGGGAAGAAAGTAAATTAGCTATAGTTACAATCACCCGCAAGCATACCAACGGGAATATCACTGTTGCCGTTTTTGAGGTCGACCTCAAATTACGCGGCATTACTGACTGTATCTACAAGTTTAATGAAACGCAGCGCTCATTAGACGAAATTGTAAGCGAAAACCCCGAATTACACGAAGAGTGTGGTTACGAGTTAGCACACAACATAATACATGCAGCCTTGGAATTTGCCGAAGAGAATGGTTTTAAACCACACAGGAACTTTAAAACCGCGCAATACATTCTTGAAGAAGACACCGACGATATTCCAATAATAGAAATACCCTTAGGTGACGACGATGATGAACGACCTTACGCGGAAGTAGTTCAGGATATTTTAGACATGGGACCCGAAAAATACATTGAAAAATATGGAATTGAGACAAATTCAGAAATCCAAGCGCTTACCGACATGGTCTACATTGCAAAAGTATATACCGAAGAAGAGCGTGAAAAGATAGACAATGAAGTAGACCTCATAATAAAAGACCCGCGACTGCTCATGACTCGTCAAAAATTAAACGTTGACGAAAAGGAACTTGAAAAGGCACGCAAATATTTTTACGATGAAGAATATGACAAGGGACATATCAAATTTCGAAAAATTATTGAAGAATATCCCAATGAACCGCTTATTTGGAGTATATATCTTGAATGTATTGCGATGGAAAGCGAGCGGATAGATGAGGATGTGGTTAATGAGGCTTATTCTCTTTTCCCTGAGCATCCGACAATAAAGGCTTGGTATGCCGAATGGTTGGCACAAGAGTACTGTGGCGACAAAGTGATTGAGCTGTTCGATAATAAGCCCGGATTAGATGCTTTGACAACTGATAAGAACCAAAACATCGATGCAAATGCATTCTTTTCATTTTGCAATGCATACGCAATGGCTTGGTTAGAAAAGGAAAATATACTGCAAGCGGAAACATATTATCAATTGATAGTTCGCATGCAACTATATTATCGTTTTAGCGAAGATATTCGAAACGTAATGAACATACTGAAAAAGAGCAAATTAGAAGAAATGGAATCATAACAAAACCTTTATTCGTCTTGTTGGACGTATATCTGTTCATTTAGAGCCATATCAAAATATTTTTTTTGATGATTTTTTTTTACGTAATAGCGCAGTCGCCCCAAAATCACCCGCGTCGCCAAAGTCACCCCAAAAAACTAACCCCGAAAAAACTAACCCTCCTCCGAAAAAAAAACTGAATTTTTTTTTTTTTCTTGTTTCTAAAAATTTATTACTACTTTTGTATTTCCTTTTCGATGACGATTTTTACAATCCGAAACGACGAGGAAAAGTTTTATTGGAAAAGCACACATTGGCTTTACTCTTTGTAGTCTAAAAATTTCGCGATTAGAGGATAGTACGAAGAAGAAAAAGTTAGGTGTTCACGTGTTGCGTGGACTTGACTAATCGTTTTCTCTTTGTACAAGGTTTCGCGAAATACCATAGACTGCGGGAAATATCCAAGTTTCGCGCTTTTTTGTTTTGGTGTTCTTTGAAATATTTAAAAATCAATAACTTAAACTTATAATTTGAAAGTTTGAAGATTTGAAGTTAGAAAGTTAGAAGCGTATGGGCTATCCATCCTCACGTTTGTCCATGAGTTGTCGCTGAAAACTGAAAACTGATAATCGAAAATCTTTATATTTTTTATTTTTTAATAATTTTATAAATTTTAATCGTATGTTTAAAAAATTTTGTAGTATTTTAGTAGTAGCAGCCTTGATGATGACGGCTGCAGTAGTAACGTCGTCTTGTGGAAAAGACGACAAGGAACCTCCGACCTTCACGGTGACTTTCGACCCTGACGGCGGAACGCCCGCGCCGACGCCTCAAACCGTTAAGCAGGGCGCAAAGGCGACTGAACCTTCGACGCCGCCCGAAAAAGACGGGTTTACTTTCGTCGGTTGGTTTAACGGCGCATCGCAATGGGATTTTGATACGCCCATTCCTGCCAACCTGAGCCTGAAGGCGCAATGGACGGCGATACCAAAGCACGCCGTAACCTTCGACGTAGATGGCGGAACGTCTGCGCCTCCAACGCAAAACGTTGAAGAAGGAACAAAGGCGACAGAACCCCAACAAGCCCCAACAAAGGCATTCGTGCCTGAAGCAGGTCTATATCAGGGAACGTTATCAAATCTTCCGACCGCCTACGAATTCGATGGTTGGTACAACGGCGAAATAAAATGGGATTTCAATAATTCCATAACTGCGGCGGTAACCCTAAAAGCCAGATGGACTGCGCCATCATTTGCCGCTCCCATCCCCGATGTTGAACCCAACGATGTAGCCGAAGCCGTTGACTTCATCAACGACAACGCCGATGAATACACCCTGCTGTTGGACGAAGACGTAACGGTATCAACGGCGCAAAATCTGAACATGTCCGGCGTTAAACTGACCATCATCGGCATAGGCAGCGAGCGGAAAATATCGCTGACAGCGACGGGCAGAATGTTTAACGTTGGCGCAAGCGATGAAGAAGACATTGAACTGACCCTTGGCGCAAACATCACATTAGTGGGGTATAGCACCAACACCAACGCCTTTGTGAATGTTCAAAACGGCGCCGCCTTAACAATGCTTGACGGCTCAAAGATTACGGGAAATAATTCTAACAATTATAGCACTGACGCCAACGGCAGAGGCGCTGCGGTAATTGTTACCGGCGCCGGCACCACGTTTACCATGAAAGGCGGAACTATTACCGGAAATAAAGCCACATATGACGACCTTCCGTTGTTTAATCCGGGCGGACTGTATGCGTATGCTAATGGAACCGTTATTTTGGAAGGCGGCAGCATTGAAGGAAATGAGGGTACGGTAGGCGATGTTTTGATTTCGAGTAATGGTGGCGCTTTTACCCTTTCGGGAACTGCCAAAATTGAAACGCTTACCATGAGCGCAACCACTACAACCAGCCGCGCCCGTTTGACCATTTCCGAAGGCTGGAGCGGAACCGTTGAGGGGCTTAACCTTCGGAGTAATAATGCCGATATGGACATCATAATCAGCTATTGGGAAACAGCCGCCGCCCCTATACTTCTTGGCGCCGGCGTAAACGCTACCACAGTGGGTCAAATCACACTTGGTAACTTTATGGGATTTTCGGCTGCAGTCCCTCAACCCATCAGCGATACGCATGAGATAGATGAGGATGGCGTGCTTTTTGAGAAATAAGAGTATAGTATTAAAAATTAGAGTGTAGATAATAGAGTTTAGAGTGTAGTTGTTCGTCGAACTAACTACACTCTATACTCTATACTCTAAAAACTGATACCAAACCATCGATGAAACGATTTGTTACGTTCCTTTTCGAGCCTCTGCATTTTGGCTGTATCGGGTTAATTATACTTTTTTTGTGGTGGTTAGTACAATCGTTGATTGGGTAAGTAGTTTTCAGTTTTCAGAGCGTCATTGCGCACACGCTAAAGACTAAAGACTACCGACTAACTGCTAAAAAAAACGGGTTGCTTGCAACCTGTTTTTTTCTGTTATTCCGAAACGTCAAATACCGCAGTTCTTATATCCAATATAGGTTTGAAATTTCTGATTTTTTCGACTGCTTTGATTGCAAGATTGACTTGGGCTTCGGTTACTTCATATTTGTTAGGGTAGCGAATATCAGTGGCAAATTTAGTTAAAAAAATACATTCGTCATATATACTTTGGAATATATTGTCTAAATCACTGCAATCAATGTTCAAGTGTCGCAAATCATGTGTTTTTTTGGGCAGTATGTCATTAAAAACCAAATAACCTTTTAAGTATTTCTCGCCTGCCTGCGCACAAAGATAGCAAATAACTTCGAAATGTCTGCGCACGGCTTCGTTCAATAATAACGCCGAGTCTAAATCTCTATCCGCTACTTCTAACCATTCTTTTACTTCTTCATTGTTCATATAAAATCCTCCCTTTTTGATAAATTGTTCGCTCAAATTTTCTTTTCAATCTTCGTTCATGAAAAGAACTTTCGGTATCAAATGACATATCAATTGAAAATATTCTCTTGTGTCCTAAATCACCCATTATTTTTACGTAAAAATCCATAAAATCCTTCGTATCATCGGGCATCACAACAAAAATGTCAATATCGCTATCTTCAGTCGGACTGCCATAGGCATAAGAACCGAACAAATATATACATCTTGCCGGCACGAACTTCAGTATTGAGTTCCTGATATTTTCTATATCTTGCTCATTTTTCATGCCGCAAAGTTAAATCTTTTTTTACTTCCAACAAAATTTTTGATTTTTTTTTTTGTTGGCTGTACAGGCATCAAGCGGGAAATCATTTTCTACTGTGGCTGTTTTGTTGGGAAAATAAAGACAATCTTATATCAATTCCCGAATAATCCCCAATGGGTTGTCTGCGCGAAAAATAAAACTTCCCACAACGAAGACATCTACTCCGGCTTTCGCTAATTTTGCAATATTGCCGGTATCTACGCCGCCATCAACTTGAATAAGCGCGTTGGAATTTTTCTTTTCTATCAGTTCGCGCAGGCGGGATGCCTTTTCGTATGTATTTTCGATGAATGCCTGTCCGCCAAAGCCCGGATTGACCGACATTAGCAAAACCAAATCGACGTCGGCAATGATATCTTCCAGCAAACTGACGGAAGTATGCGGATTGAGCGTCACGCCCGCTTTCATGCCTTCTTGCTTGATATTTTGCACTGTTCGGTGCAGATGCGGGCATGTTTCGTAATGCACGTTAAGCCAGTCGGCGCCCGCTGCTTTAAAATCCTTGATATAGCGGTCGGGATTGGCAATCATCAGATGCACGTCCAAAGGTTTTTCCGCCTTGCTTTTCACAGCTTGAATCACCGGAATACCGAAAGAAATATTGGGGACAAACACCCCGTCCATTATGTCTAAATGAAACCAGTAGGCTTCGCTACGGTTAATCATCTCTATTTCGCGATTCAGATTCCCAAAATCGCAATTGAGGATAGATACGGCTATCTTATTCATGGTTAATCTATTAATTTATACTGTTTTATTTCGTGTCTCAAAAATTTGATATACTGTCGTAACATGAAGTTATAGTATGGCGTCATATATCCATTTTCTTGCCCTCTATACAAGGCATCTATGTATTTCAACCGGTCGGATTTGGATACAACAAGCATTGGCATTTCGTAGTATGCCAAAATATAGTTCATCAGCAATCGCGCCACCCGCCCGTTGCCGTCGGCAAAAGGATGTATGCTCACAAAACGAAAATGCAGTTCAAAAGCAAGTTGTAATACATCAACATCCTGCTTCCCCTGCTCGTTATCAATATATTCAATCAATTTTTTCATAAGCGCCGGTACTTTTCGATAGTCGGGGAAAGTTCGCTTTCCGGCATGGACGCCAACAAGCCGGTATTCGCCATTGCTGCAATCAAAGGCGCCAACTGCGGTATTGTATTGAATGCCTGTGTTTTTCATCACCATTGCGCTGATATTCTGTATCAGTTGCTCTGTAAGTTTTTCCTTGCTTTTTGCTGCTTCAACGGCGTACCTCAAAGCGTTATGATGGTCGAAAACCATTAAGTTATGTTGAAATTCGCGATTTTTTGCCGGTTTGCCGATGTCAAGCAGCTCTATAACTTCGTTTCGCGTCAGGGTACTTCCCTCAATCGCCGTTGAATGATAGGTAATAGCATATTCGCTGTACTTTTTCAGGTCGGGTTCGCTCTGAAAAAGTTGATAGTATTGCTCAACAAGTTCTGCAAGTGTTTTTCTGTCTTTTTCGGTCATATTTATCCTTTTTTCCATTTTCTGCTTTGCAGTTTCAATTGCGTAAGCAGCAAAAACACTAACGTTACTCCGAAAAAATATACTAAATCGCGAGAATCGACCACGCCGCGACTGATTGAGTTATAATGCTCTTTTATGCCAAGATAGGACACGAAATCCTGTAATGCAGCCGATTCGAACAGTTTTGCCAAGGCGTCGAAGCCTTCGTAGAACACAAAACATGTCAACGCCGCCGCTATGAACGCTATTATCTGGTTGTCGCTGAGCGAAGAAGCAAAAGTGCCGATAGAAGCGTATACAGCGCCAAGCAACAAGAGTCCAATCATTGCCCCGTAAGTAGCGCCGGTGTCCAAATTGCCGGGCGGACTGCCCAAACGCCACACCGAAATGATATATACCACGCAGGGCGTCAAAGATATAAGTACTAACGTTGCCGCTGCAAGAAATTTCGCAAAAGTTATTTCCCATTCGCTGATTGGTTTAGTGAGCAGCAATTCAATGGTTCCCGTCTTGATTTCTTCAGAAAACGAGCGCATAGTGATAGCCGGAACCAGGAAAAGAAATACCCATGGCGCAATGTAGAACAAACTCTCTAACGAAGCATACCCGCTTTCGGGAATATTCAGAACGCCCGGAAATACCCAAAGGCACAAGCCCGTAACAGCCAAAAAAACAGCAATAACCAAGTATCCTGTAAGAGACGAAAAAAAACCTTGAATTTCTTTGTTGAAAAGATGACGCATGATTTTTCTAAATTTTTGATGCAAAGATAGACTAAATTTTCCAAAAATGAAAAAAAATTGAAAAAAAATGAAAAAAAATGTTTTTTTTTGTTTTTTTATGAAAAATATCTTATCTTTGCTTTTTCAAATTTTTCATATCAGACAGGATAAAATGATTGATTATCAGCATCTTTGTATGCAAGTGTGCGATATAGCAAAACAGGCTGGCAGCTTCATCCGCGATGAATCTGCCGCATTTTCGACAAAAAGCGTTGAAGTGAAGGGGCTTCACAACTTCGTTTCTTATGTTGATACGGGAGCTGAAAAACTGATTGTAAGCAGGTTGCAGGAATTGCTCCCCGAAGCCGGATTCATAGCGGAAGAGGGGACTAATACCACTCGTGGTGCGCGGTTCGACTGGGTTATTGACCCCCTTGACGGAACAACCAATTTCATTCACGGATTGCCTCCTTATTCCGTTAGCATTGGGTTGCTCGAAGATAACAAGCCCATTATGGGCGTGGTATATGAGGTCACGCTCGACGAATGTTTTTATGCGTGGAAAGACGGAGCAGCATTTTTGAACGGCAAAGAAATACGTGTTTCTGACAGAGATAAGGTGCAGGATGCGCTGATTGCCACCGGATTTCCGTACTATGATTACCATCTTATGCGCCCCTACATCGAGTGTTTGGAACATTTGCTGCGAAATACGCATGGTGTGCGTCGGCTCGGCTCAGCAGCCGTTGATTTGGCATACGTTGCCTGCGGACGCTTCGAGGCGTTCTACGAATATGGACTAAGCCCGTGGGACGTTGCCGGAGGAGCGTTCATACTGCAACAGGCAGGCGGCAAATTGAGCGACTTCTCAGGAAAAAATAATTATATATTCGGAAAAGAACTGATAGCAACTAATAGCGCTATCTTTGACGAATTTTTAAAAATAGTGTCCAATTTTTTAAAGTTATAAAGTTTTGAATTTTTAAATCTTAAAATTATAATAATATGCGAAAAATAGCATTAGTAACAGGTGCAACAGCCGGAATAGGAGTAGCAACTGCCGAAATCTTAGCAGAAAACGGATATAATCTGATTATAACGGGGCGACGCAAAGAAAAGTTAGACAAGTTGAAAAGCGAATTAGGAGTTAAGTATAAAAGCGATGTCCTCGTATTAAACTTTGATATTCGAGACCGTAAACAAACAGAAGACGCTATTGATAATTTGCCAAAGTCGTGGGAGAATATTAACGTCCTTATCAACAATGCCGGATTAGCTGCGGGATTTTCTACCATTCAGGAAGGCTCGATTGACGACTGGGAGCAGATGATTGATACAAACATCAAAGGCTTATTGTTTATTACACGCAAAGTAGCGCCAATAATGGTAAGTAGAGGTAGCGGACATATTGTAAATATCAGTTCAATTGCCGCTAAAGAACTGTATGAAAAAGGCAATGTATACTGTGCCACCAAACATGCTGTAGACGCTCTCACAAAAGGGATGCGAATAGATTTGGTTAAGCACAATGTTAAGGTCACTTCCATTTCGCCCGGAGCCGTTGAAACGGAATTTTCGTTAGTCAGGTTCAAAGGCGATAAAGAGCGCGCCGAAAAGGTGTACGAAGGAATGACGCCGCTTAGCGCCGACGACGTGGCTGAAGCAGTATGGTTTGCAATATCCAGACCGGCGCACGTAAATATTAACGATATGTTGATTATGCCAACGGCACAAGCAAATATCACAACAATAATAAGAAAATGAAAAATAAAATATTTGTATTTTGTTACATCGTAGCTATCGTCCTATTTTCTGCATGTATGCAGCCATCCGGAAAAATCACAGTATATACTATTGGCGATTCAACAATGGCAAACAAGGACACATCAGAGCGCAACCCCGAACGCGGATGGGCGCAAGTATTACATGAGTTCTTCGACGCCGAGCACGTAATCGTCGAAAATCACGCCGTAAACGGACGAAGCTCAAAGAGCTTTTTCGACGAAGGTAGGTGGAAACCAATAGTTGATAAGTTGAAACCAGATGATTACGTGTTCATTCAGTTCGGACACAACGACCAAAAAAGCGAAGACCCGGCACGTTATACCGACCCTAATGGCTCTTACCGCGAATTTTTGACAATGTATGTCAACGAAACCCGCGCTAAAAACGCAAATCCGGTGCTGATGACGCCTATTGTGCGTCGCAAGTTTTCTCCCGGCTCGGCATTGCCGGAAGATACGCACGGAGAATATGCAAAAGCAGTGCGAGAGTTAGCTATTCAACTCAACGTTCCGATGATTGATATGGCAGAAAGCACCGGACGACATCTATTAAGTATAGGAGCAGAAGAATCCAAACGTTTGTATATGTGGCTGCCACCCGGAATATATCCAAAATATCCGAACGGATTGCAAGATGATACACATTTGAACGAACTCGGTGCATTCCGCTTCGCGCAAATTGCAGTCAACGGAATGAGAGCACAAAACCTCTCAGTAGCGCAATTCCTGATAAGAACAATTTACGACATGCGTTGGAGTAGCGTAGCATTAGAACAACCGGAAGAATGGTACGCTACTGACGAAGCTATTGCAGTTGCCGAAAACGTATTATTATATCAACGCAACACAGGAGGATGGCCCAAAAATATCCCAATGCACCACAAATTGTCAGAAGGCGATAAACTTGCTCTAATCGCTGCAAAAGATAGAACAAACGACAGCACAATGGACAACGACGCTACTTATTTGGAAACAGTATTTTTGGCGAAAATGTACAACCAAACAGGAGATGCAAGATATAAAAATGCTGTTCTTAACGCTCTGGAATATATATTGGCGGCGCAATATCCAAACGGTGGATGGCCCCAGTATTATCCTCTGCAAAGAGGTTATTATCAGCGCATCACATATAACGACAATTTGATTGTGAACATGCTCACTATAATCAAGGGAATAGTTGAGCGCGACGAAATTTTCGCATTTGTAGATGATACGGAACTGTTGAATCGTTGTGCCGATTCATTCGAACGCGGCATAGATTGTATCCTCAAAACTCAATATCGCCAAAACGGACAACTTACGGGATGGTGCGCCCAACATGACGAAAATACTTTTGAACCCGCTCCGGCGCGTACATACGAGCTGCCATCGTTGAGCGGAAGCGAAGGAGCTGACATAGTGCTGTTTCTAATGGAATTAAATGACCCGAAACCCGAAATAAAAGAAGCTATTGCCGCCGCAATAGAATGGTTCGAAAAAGTGAAAATTTCAGGTATAAAAATAGAAAACTTTGTTGGCAGCGACGGAATGCGCGACCGACACGTAGTTAACGACCCTTCGGCGCCCCACATCTGGGCGCGCTTCTACCAATTAGAAGACAACATACCTTTCTTCAGCGACCGAGACGGTATAAAAGTGTTCTCTATGGCTGAAATAGGACACGAACGGAGAAATGGATACTCATGGTATACATACGCTCCTCAAAAAGCTATTGACGAATATAAAGAATATCTGAAAAAATTTTGAAGTTTTTTGAAGTTTGGCACGCTATTTGTTTTACTTTGATATGAAGAGAGGAATCTCTTGAATGTTCTTTTCAGGCGCCTTTGTGTTTTTTACTTATCTGTCGATGATGACAGTTATTGATACGTTGATTTTAATTTTTTGTAATAAATTGTAATAAAAAAAATCGTTATGGAACTGAAGAAAAGTAATAAAGCGAATTTAGAATGGAAACGCGGTCAGTTTTTTGAAGTAGGGTTATTGATTGCGTTAGGGGTTGTGTTCCTTGCCTTCGAGATGCAAGTTGCATCAAAAACGGAAAAAAGGACAGATGACGTGGTATATGGCGCGTTCGAAGAAGATTTTGTGCCGATAACACGTATTGAAGAGCCGCCGCCACCGCCGCTGCCGCCGCCAAAAGTTACCGATATCCTGGAAATTGTTGCAAATGAGATTTTTATTGATGCAAATATCCATATAGATATCGAAGTTGACCTGTGGAAACCGTTATCATTTTCTGATTTTTCTCCAAAAGAGATGGAAGATGAACCTGAGGAAATATTTTTTATTTCCTTAGTCGAAGATAAGCCCTTGTTCGAAGGCAAAGACGCCGAAACAGGGTTTCGCGAATGGGTAAACAGCAAAATACTGTATCCTCCTTTAGCGGTAGATAACGGAATAACGGGAAGAGTTTATACGGAATTTACCATCGATAGAGACGGTAATATCACCGATATAAATATTCTTCGAGGCGCCGACCCCTTGCTCAACGCTGAGGCTTTGCGCGTATTGCGTATGTCGCCAAAGTGGACGCCCGGAATGCAACGCGGTAAACCGGTTAAAGTTAGATACCAGTTTCCCTTTGTTTTCCAACTGCGTTAGGAATGAAAAAAAATGCTCCGAAACCCGAAATTTTGCGTTTTGGAGCATTTTTTTTTACTTTTTTTATTTTTTTTAGCAAATAATAAAAATAATATATTATTTTTGCGCCGTTAATAATTTAATGTAAAAAAAGAAATGAAGAAAGTAATATATTTTGTGGCGCTCGCTATATTGTTCGGCTGCGTCAAGAAAGAAGAAAATTTAGGCGGTATTGCCGGTAGGGTAATATGCAGCGAAACTAACGCGGGAGTAGAAGCAACGATAGTGCTTATAAATCCGCACCCGGAAGAAATTTTTGATTCCCCAGACGGAAATTTTGAGTTCGTCAAATTGAAGACGGGAGAATATACACTAAATATATCCGCGCCCGGATATTATACCGAAAATCCGTACACATTTACGGTGGAAAACGGAAAAATAGCAGGCGGAGATATTACGTTAGAAAAAATAAATACGCTGAGAGTGCAAAATATTGATGAATTGGATATCAGAGAATTGAACTTCGGAGACGACGAAAATCTTGTAACCCTTTCTTTCTACATCTTTAACTCAGGCAGCGAAACATTGGAATGGGAAATTCCTACTCCCGATGCACCATGGATTAACAGCATAAGTAAAGATAACGGAAGCCTCGATGCAGGCATCAGAGAAGGAGTTGTAATTACAATTGACCGCGATTTATTGGACGGCGGAACTAATGTAGCTGCGATTGAAGTAAACGCTATCCCGAAAGAAATGGGAGGCAGATTGTTGGAATTAAAAGCAACGGGGAAATACAAAGAACAACCGCAACTTGGAAATATGACAATAATAAACAGCCCCATCCTGACCTCAAAAACGTTCAGCGCAGAAATTATTAACTCAGGCTATCCTTTATATCATGAACGCGGCTTTGTTTATTCTTTCAGCAATCCGCTGCCAACCATCGACCCACAAGGAAATATCCCGCACGGAGTGCAAAAGGTAATTGCGCCGGTAAGCGATACAAAACCTTTTAGCGCAATTGTTAATTTAGAACCTAACCGGACGTATTATGTTAGAGCATACGCTATAAACGTAAACGGGGAAGCTTATGCTGACAACAGCGAAGAAACAAGCATTGAGACTACCAGTACGCAGACAATTAAACCAATAGTGGTTACATCAAATCCTCACTTGGATATCTTTGCAGGAAAGGCAACCTTATATGCAGAAGTAACAGGAGGCAACCCGGCGGTAATAGAACGCGGATTTGTGGTGGCTAATGTTCCAAATCCTACTGTCGCTAACACCTTGATACCGGCAGCAAACACAAGTCATTTTTCAGGCGAAATAACCGGCTTGATAGAGGGTCAAACGTACTATGTGCGCGCTTTTGCCAGAAATGATACGGAGCCGGAATACGGAAATCAAATCGATTTTAGATTCGAACATGCACCGCCAACTTTATCAATGAAAGAAATAACAGATGATAATAGAACCACGAAAAAAGCCGTTTTCCATGGAGATATTACCCTTCATCAATCCTCGCGACCAATTACTGAATACGGATTTGTGTACGGAACAACGCAGATGCCTACTTTTGAAAATGGCGTTAAATTGTTAATATCAAATACGGGACTTAACCCATCGAATAATCGTGAATTTAGCTGCAACGAAGTCACTTTCAATAAAGATTTGGCTGTTGGAGAGATATACTATGTGCGGACTTATGCAATCAATTCAGCGGGTACGATATTGTATAGCCCTAACCAAATACAACTGGATTTCAGGCAAAAACCCCCAATAATAGAAACTATTAGACCT
>Ga0099364_10000695_pt1 | contig 57349 bp, 58 predicted proteins | sample TergutTh196P3_FD_73070 | JGI IMG/M metagenome (GOLD analysis project Ga0099364, IMG submission 73070) | Microcerotermes parvus P3 segment gut microbial communities from Pointe-Noire, Republic of the Congo - Th196 P3 | ecosystem: Host-associated > Arthropoda: Insects > Digestive system > Gut ... | reverse complement strand
CCTGACAACGCCGCGTTCCACCGATCACGTTCAACAATGCAACTCATACATGAAGCAGGGCATCGGATGCTATTCCTGCCTCCATATTCACCGCATCTAAATCCCATCGAAAAGCTATGGGCAAACATCAAACGTACATGGCAAAACAAACAACAATATTCCATCGAACAAATTATTCAGGAGTCCGGTTAATTACGGGAAGCACTATATCAAACTATCGAACATGATGATCTCCGTGGATAGCCCGTAAAACAAGGGCTGCCGCATAGCGGCAGCCCTTCAGGGATGCGCTTACCGGCCCGGAACAGCCTTGTAGGCGTCCCATCGGCGCATGGCGAATTTTTCAATCTCAACCACGATAAAGACGATAACGCCGAGCAGGATGGGCGCCAGCCAACCCTTTGCTCCCAGCGGCACGGTGCCGAATATTGTATTCATGAACGGCAGATACACGACGGCAAGCTGGAGCAATACCATCAGGCCGCATACCGCAAAAACCGCCTTGTTTCCGAAAAAATCAAGCGCGAATGCCGACTGGCGGATGCTCCGGCTGTTAAAGAGATGGAACGCCTGGCAGAGCACGATGGTTTGCAGGGTTATGGTGCGAACTTCCGCTTCCGGGTAGCCCAATTCGAGCAGCCAGACACTTAAACCAAGGGTGAACCCGCCGATCATCACGGACACGAACAGAATGCGCCAGAGGAAATAGCGGCTCAAAAGAGGTTCGGCGGCATTGCGCGGCGGTCGCGCCATTGCGCCCGGCTCTACCGGCTCAAAGGCCAGGGCCAGCGAGATGGTAACCGAGGTCACCATGTTCACCCACAGAATCTGGACTGGCGTCAGCGGAATCATCGTGCCGAACAGAATGGCAGCAATGATGAGGAAACTTTCCGCGCCATTGGTCGGCAGGATGAAGAGGATGGTTTTTTTCAGGTTGTCGTAAACCCTGCGTCCTTCTTCCACCGCTGCCGCAATGGTGCTGAAGTTATCATCCGCCAGCACGACTTCCGAAGCGTCCTTGGTCACTTCCGTTCCCTTGATGCCCATAGCCACGCCCACGTCAGCCATACGCAGCGCCGGGGCGTCGTTTACGCCGTCGCCGGTCATGGCGCAAATAGCACCGTGCGCCTGTAGCGCCTTGACCAGTTTCAGCTTGTGTTCCGGGCTGGTGCGGGCGAAAACGTCGTATTTGCAGGCGGCGGCGTAGAACTGCTCATCGGTCATCTCGTCAAGCTCAGTGCCGGTGAGAGCTTTTTCCCCGTCGCCGATGCCCAGTTCCATGCCGATGGCTCTGGCCGTGTCCGCGTGGTCGCCGGTAATCATCTTGACCCGGATGCCAGCAGTACGGCACACGGCAACGGCGTCCACCACCTCTTCGCGCGGCGGGTCTACGATACCCGCGAGTCCGAGGAAGATAACGCCTTCCTGCAAATCCGCGTGCGTGATATCTCTCTTGGCTGCGGGGACAAACTTGATTGCCGCGCCAAGCACGCGCTTGCCTTCGGCTGCAAGATCGGCGACCGTTTTTTCCCAATGTTCCCGCTCCAGCGACGCGGGGCCGCCCGCCGTCATTTCCTGTCGCGCCACGGCGAGCAGCCTGTCGGGCGCGCCTTTGATGTACAGAATACCCTCGTCCCTGCCGCCGGCCAGGGTAGCCATGTATTTGTATTCCGAATCGAACGGCAGGGTGGCGACACGGAACGGCAGCTCTGTCTCAATCTTCGCCTTTTCATAGACAGCCAGCAACGCGCCTTCAGTCGGGTCGCCCTGCACCGTCCAGGCGTCTTCCTGCGACAGGGAGGCGTCATTGCAGTGCCTGAAACAGGTAAGGAGCCGGTGCAGCAACGCGCCTTCGTTTATGGTGGCGGGTTCGTCTCCTTGTCTGATCTCCCCCACCGGCGCGTAGCCGGAACCGGTGACGGTGAAGCTGGCGTCATGCGCGACAAGGTTTTTGACGGTCATCTCGTTTTTGGTCAGGGTTCCGGTCTTGTCCGAGCAGATGACGGAGACGGATCCAAGGGTTTCGACCGAGGGCAGGTTGCGGACGATGGCGTTACGCTTTGCCATGTTCTGCACGCCGATGGCAAGGATAATGGAGAGGATGGCGGGCAGACCTTCGGGAATCGCCGCGATAGCAAGACCGATAGTGGAAAGCAGAAGTTCCGATGGTTCGTACAATTCTTTGCGGAAGAAATGCCCGAACAGGTAGATCAGGGCGGCAATGCCGATGATGACTGCGGAAATGGTCTTGCCGAAAGCTGCCATCTGCCGGATAAGCGGCGTGGTGGTGACGCCCACTTCGGCAATAAGTTGGCTGATGCGGCCTATTTCCGTGTCCGTGCCGATGTCTACCACCACGCCGTAAGCCGTGCCCGCGCTTACAGTAGTGCCACAATAGGCCATGTTGGAGCGGTCGCCAAGCACTGTTTCCGGGGCAAGGGACAGGGTATTTTTTCCGGCGGGCACGGCTTCGCCGGTAAGCGCCGCCTCTTCCACGCGCAGGTTTTCTGCCCGAAAAAGACGCAGGTCGGCGGGAATCTTGTCGCCGGGAGAAAGGTAGACGATATCGCCCAGAGTCAATTCCGCAGCGTCCATGTCAATGCGCGTGCCGTCCCGGATGACTGCGGCGCGTAGCGAGAGCATGTTGCGGATGTCGTTCAAGGCTTTTTCCGCCTTGTTTTCCTGAAAATATCCGATGGCCGCGTTGACCACAGCCACGACGATAATGACTATAGTATCGGTGTAATGCCCAAGTACCAGGGTTACGAAGGCGCAGACGAAGAGGATATAGATCAGGACATCGTGAAAGTGGCGCAAGAAGCGGATAAAGGCGGAGTCTGCCTTGGCGGCGGGAAGCTCATTGGGGCCGAATTCTGCCAGCCGGGCGGCTGCTTCTGTGGCGGACAATCCTTTATCCGGGGAAGTTTCCAGCCTTTCCAGCACGATTGCCGCGTCTTTGGCAAACCATCGCGCGTGGGTATGGACATAGTTTTTTTTCATGTGGGGTTCCTTTCCGGTTAAGTTGATTTTTTGGTAAGTTTACTTTTTATGAACGCCGCCTGAATACGGCGCAGGGTAAATTATCCCGGCAGCGGCAATGTCCAAAAATCCTGCGGCTATTTTAAGTGATGTGTAAAGACCCTGTAGGAGCAGCGCGATTCACCGGTCTTGCATATGGCATGTATTGCAGACCGCCGGTGATTTGTTGAGCCGGGCGCTATTTATCGCGCCCGTACATTGCCGTCTGCAAGACCCGTCTGCAAGACCGATTTATCGCGCCCGCTCGCTGTCTATTCCGGCATGAATATTTGCCGCCACAAGACCATTCAAAATACCGAACAGGAGCGCGGCAAGGGCAAAGACCGGAAGCAGACGAAAAATGCCGTCGTGCGGAACCAGCCAGAGGCGGGCCAGCAGAATTTGTCCCGTAATATGCGCAAAACTGGCGCATAAGCTCCAGCTTACCAGGCCGAACCAACGCCGGGGCAAACGATAGACAATACCCAATACCGCCAGGCTGGCAATAGCTCCGGCAAGACTCAAAAAAAATCCCGGTGCCAGAAATTGCCCCAAAACCAGCGCACTGGCAACAACCCGCAACAAACTCACCCACGCGGCAACACGCCAGCCATAACGCGCCAGCGCCAAAAGTGTAATAATGTTCGCCAGTCCGGGTTTGACGCCGGGCAAAGGTAGAGGAATAACCGCGTCAATAATGGCAAGGCCAACCGCCGCCGCCGCCAGCCGCGCAATTTGCCGATCATGCGGGGTAACAACAAGTTCTGCAGTTACCTGCGGCGGAACAGGCGGGTCGGCATCAATAGTTGAGCGAGTCATAAATTTCGTGTCGTCCGACAATGGATAAACTCACGCGATTAGGCGCGCAAATAGCAATAGCCCCGGCGCGGGAAAGCCAGCCCTGGCGCACACAGTATTGGCGCAGACCCGGATCAGCCGCTACACGGGCGCGTCCCTTCTCAATCTCAATTCTCGTCTCGCCCAACGCCCCCCGCACAACGATGGTTGCCGCCCGGTCAAGCGCTACCTCCCGAAAAATCTCGCCATCCACCCGAATAACTGCCCGCTCGCCCACTCCGCTACTCCAAAAAAGAGGAAAGCTGGCGACCACGCAAAAGGCCGCCAGAAGTATGAGCACAATATCGCCCGGCCGGAAAAAGATAAGCCAACGGGTCATGCGATCAATCGGGAAAAATCAGACAATTTGGTAATGTATTCGCCGCTAATCTGAATTCCCGCCTTTACGGAAATAACGAATGGATGCGTTGGAGCAGCAGGAATAGCAGGGGCGCAAACCCTCTCTGCTTCAGACCGCCGCCTCGTCATGCCGCCAGACCCCGATGCCGCACCAGCACTCTGGATACTTTCCCCTGAAACTGCCGTCCCAGCCATTCCGCAAGATAGACGGAACGATGTTGTCCGCCGGTGCAACCGACGGCAACGGTCAGATAGGCGCGGCTATCGCGGAACCAGGCAGGCAGCCAGTCCGCGACAAACCGTTGAATATCCTCGCGCAACCGCCGCACGGTTGCGTCCGCTTCCAGAAAATCAATAACCGGCGCATCCAGCCCGGTCAGCGGGGAAAGGGCAGGATCATGAAAGGGATTAGGCAGACAACGCACATCAAAAACCAGATCAGCGTCGCGCGGCAGGCCATTCTTGAAACCGAAGGATTCGATCAGCAAAGTCAACCCTTCATTTGCTGCCACATCCGCGCTTTGCAATACCCATTCCCGCAAAGCGGAGGGACGAAGCCCGGAAGTGTCCAGGCGTTGTCCCAATTCGGCAAGCGGTAGGAGCAAGCGCCTCTCTTCCAGAAGCGCCTCCATCAGTGTCCTGCTCTCCGAAGTCAACGGATGGCGACGCCGGGTTTCGGAAAAACGCTGAATTAGTACCTCGTCCTGCGTTTCAAGAAACAGAAAAAGCAAATGATGTCCCGCCTGACGAAGAGCCGCGATTTTTTCCGGCAAACCAGCAATATCTCCACCGGAACGGGCGTCCACCACAACGCCAAGGCGACTTTCCACGCCCATATGCCCGACAAGCATATCCAGCATGGCGACCGGCAAATTATCCACACAATAATAGCCACGGTCTTCCAGCGCCTTTAACGCCACCGATTTACCTGAACCAGACAGGCCGCTAATCAATACAATTTCCATGAGCACGCAAATATAAAAACGCACATGCGCCACCGGACACCATAAGCGAGAGCGCCTTTTCAGGCAACTGCAACGCCTGTCCAAAAACATACTCCCCTGTTCCGCTTAGCGCTTTTGCTACAATAATCGTTATTTTTTACTGCGCATTTCCAGCACACTCTCTTCGGACGCCTCTTTACCATGCGCTTTGTCATCCTTTGCCTCTCTTGTCTGTGCCTTATCCTTTCCGGTTGCGCGACTCCGGCGCAGACCGAAGAAACGGAACCTGCCATCCCCGTGCCGACGCAGTTTCCCGTCAGCGCGCAATTCCGCCTGGAAGCGGGAAGACACTGGCAAAGCATCGCGGAAGACGCCGCGCGCGCCCTGGTATTCGGGATGCGCGGGCAACGCTGCGGGCCGGGGAGAAATTGCCGTCCGCTTTATGTCCTCGCGTCTGAAACCGAGACCACTTTTTCCCGCGCCTTTACCAATGCCCTGATTACCGCGCTGGTAACACAGAACGTTACTGTAACAAACACGCCTGATAACGCGCTTACGCTTAACATTGACGTGCAATCCCTGAAATTCGGCTACGGCGACAAACTGGAACCCGACCAAAAAGTCCGCCCGCTCATGCCAAATCTATGGGTGGCAACCCCGGAACCCAGGGAAACAAATCCAAACCTCGTCCACCTCTTCCCCTCCCGCGCCGCGCATTGCGAAATTTTTGTGACCCTGTCGGTACTGGACGGGGCGCGTTACGTCGCCCGCAACTCGCAAACCTATTACATCAGCGCCCACGATTTGCGCCTCTATGAGCAACGCATCTGCTCCCGTCTCAATCCCTGCGAAGGCGGCATAACGAAAGGCTCAATTTCCATCGTAGGCGACCCCCAAAAACCGGATTCGCAAAAGCCGAACCAGGAAAAATGACCTGCATGCGCCGCCCTTATCTGTCGTTCCTGTTGCCCATCCTGCTCCTGTGTCTGGCAGGATGCCTCACGTTTTCCCGCCAGCCCGGATACCGCGCCGCTTCTTACGCGAGCGTGGCAGAAAGTGAGCTGATTCTCACCAGCTACCGCGCCGCCGATACCCTGCTCGCGCAGGCAGAAGGACGATTGTCGCCGCAGCACCCCATCATCGTCGCCACTCTGGTCAACATCAACGCGCTGGAAGAATCTTCGCCGTTAGGGCGGCTGATCGCCGAACAACTGGGGGCGCGTCTCGCGCAGCAAGGTTTCAGGGTCGTGGAACTGAAAGTTCGCCAAAAACTCTATATGAAGCGCGACGAGGGTGAATTGATGCTGACCCGCGAAATCGCAGACATCGCCCAACAGCACGAAGCGCAGGCGCTCTTAATCGGAACCTACGCCGAAAGCGTCGACCGGGTGTTCATCAACCTGAAACTGACCCAGATCGAAAGCAACATCGCGCTGGCCGCAGTAGATTACGCCCTGCCGCTGGACATGAACATCCGCGCCCTCTTGTATCGCAAGCCAGAACCGTAAATCTTGCGCCCCGCCTTTGGCGTTTTAAATGTTACCCTGTCGCTTTTCCCACACCTGCCCATCCGACCATGCGCTACCAGATCGTTCCCGTAACTCCGCTCGAACAAAACTGCACCCTTCTCTGGTGTGAAGAAACCCGCGCCGCCGCAATCGTTGATCCGGGCGGCGACGCCGAGCGCATCATCGCGGCTGTTGCCGCCGAAAAGCTGAAACCGGCGCTCGCCCTGATAACTCACGGTCATTTCGACCATGCGGGCGCGGCAAGGGAAATAGCCGACCATTTCGCTATCCCCGTCATGGGGCCGCATGAGCGCGATCTTTTCTGGCTTGAACGCATTTTTGAGGTCGGCCAGAGCTATGGCATCGCAGGGGGGCGTTCATTCAAGCCGGAGCAATGGCTTGGCGACGGCGATCGGATACATTTCGGTAAGGAAGAACTGGAAGTGTTGCATTGCCCCGGACACACCCCCGGACATGTCGTGTTTTACCATCGCGCTTCTCGCCTGCTGCTGGTGGGCGATGTGCTGTTCCAAGGCTCCATCGGGCGCACCGATTTCCCCGGCAGCAAGCACACCGACCTCATCGCTTCGATCCGGGAAAAACTTTTCCCGCTGGGAGATGACGTTCGCTTCATTCCCGGGCATGGCCCGATGTCTGTCCTGGGATACGAGCGTCAATACAACCCCTTCGTGGGCGACAACGCATGACGCAACCCCCCCAGTTTCCCGACTTCGTTCTGTTCGGCAGGACGGAACCGCGCGCCATTCTGCCCGTTGTCGACCATTACGCCGGCTCGGAAAAAACCATTCTCAGGGCGCTTCTCCTGCAACAGAAAATGAGTTCTGAAAGCGGCGCAGCCCTGTTCGACGTGACCTGCGATTGCGAAGACGGGGCCAAAACAGGAATGGAAGCCGCGCACGCGACAATGTGCGCGAACCTTGTCGTCAGCGCGGAAAATCGTTTCGGGCGGGTCGGAATTCGCATCCATGATGTCAGCCATCCGCACTGGCAAGCAGACCTGCAAATCGCGCTCGAAATAGCAGGCAAGGAACTGGCCTTTATTACCCTGCCCAAAGCCCGCGCCGCCGCCAATGTTGCGCAACAAATCGGGCTGCTCCGCCAGCTTGAGGCAAGCCTCGACCTGCAACGCGCCATTCCCGTCCACGTCCTGATCGAAACCCACGGTGCGTTGCGGGAAGTCTGGCAAATTGCCACGCTTGCCGGTGTGGAAAGCCTGGATTTCGGCCTGATGGATTTTGTCTCCGACCATCAGGGCGCGATCCCCGCCGCCGCCATGCAAAGTCCCGGCCAGTTCAGCCATCCCCTGATTGTCCGCGCCAAGTGCGAGGTTGCCGCCGCCGCCCATGCGGCAGGCATTACCCCGACGCATAATGTCAGCACCGAACTGGAAAATACGGATGTAATCCTGAACGACGCCCATCGGGCGCGGCAGGAATTCGCGTTTATGCGGATGTGGAGCATTCATCCCAATCAGATACCTCCCATTCTCGCTGCCATGCGCCCGGATCTTTCCGAAATTCATGCCGCTGCCGATATTCTTGCAGAAGCCCAGGCAAGCGGCTGGGGGCCGATTCGCCATCAGGGGCGTTTGCATGACCGCGCCTCCTACCGCTATTACTGGAATCTGCTCTGCCTCGCCCGGATCACCGGCATCGTTCTGGCAGAGGAAATACGGCAGCTGTTCTGGCATGACGCCGATCAGAAATAATCGCCATGCGTCAGTTGCTCCTTGATTTATTGCCTGAAAGCACGCCCACGCTGGCCAATTTTATTCCCGGCGCGAATGAAGAGGCATTGAGCGCCTTTAGCTATTGGCTGGCCGCGCCGGAAGGCGAAGAAAGCGCGTTCCTCTTCTGGGGAGACCCCGGTTCCGGCAAAAGTCATCTATTGCAAGCAAGCGGTTTTTTCTACCTCGACATAAAGCAGGATCGCGCTTGCGCCAATCTGCCGGAAACTGCTTCTCATCTCGCGGTAGATCATGTCGAACTGCTTGCTGAGACAGGACAAATCGCGCTTTTTCACGCGTTCAACCAGATTCACGCCCGGCGCGGCAAGCTACTTGTCGCGGCTGCCGCGCCGCCCGCCCAACTTATTCTGCGCGAGGATTTGCGCACCCGCCTGGGAAGCGGACTGGTCTACAGACTCAATACCCTGTCCGACGCGGAAAAAAAAACCGCGCTCGCCGGAATCGCAGCCACCCGCTCCCTGCCGCTTGGCGACGACGGTCTGGATTATCTGCTCAGCCATGCCAGCCGCGACATGCGTATCCTTGCCGCTACCATGGCCGCGCTCGACTGTTATTCGTTGGAACAAAAACGCCCGCTTACCGTGCCGTTCCTGCGCGCCATGCTGGGCAATCCCCTGCGTGAATCCTGTCTGGAACCCTGACTATGCGCCTTCTGCTGTTCGACCTCGATAACACGCTTCTGGACGGAGATTCCGATTTCGCCTGGGCAGAATTCCTGATTCAGAAAGGCGCGCTTGACCGGCAGACACAGACAGAAAAAAATCGTCGTTTTTTCGCCGACTATGAGGCGGGAACGCTCGACATCAACGCCTTTCTCGCCTTCCAGCTCGCGCCGCTCGCCGCTCACCCCCGCGCCACACTGGAAACCTGGCGCGCCGAATATATGGCGGAAGTCATTCGTCCCATGATTACACCGGCGGCGCGCGCCTTGGTAAATCGCTATCTGGCGGAAAAAGACAGTTTGACGGCACTGGTAACGGCAACCAATAGTTTCGTTACCGCGCCCATTGCCCGCGAGTTCGGCATCCCTCATCTCATCGCCACAATCCCGGAATGTAGCAACGGCGAATTCACCGGCAAGGGCAAAGGAATTCCTTCCTTTCGCGCAGGAAAACTGCTCCGGGTGGAAGACTGGCTGGAAGCGCAGGCGCTCCACTGGGGAAATTTTACCGAAAGCCGCTTTTACAGCGACTCCCACAACGACCTGCCCCTGCTTGAAAAGGTTTCCCATCCGGTCGCGGTTAACCCGGATACTCGTCTTTTTCAGATCGCAAAAGCAAAAAAATGGGAAATTCTGCAACTACGCCGCAACAAAATGGAAAGCGCCTCGTCATGACGATGTACAAATCCTGACGGTTGTAGCATTATTAACCCTTGTTTCTATCTGTAAGCGGAAACTTTTATGGTTGCTACCGATCCTTCCCAAAACGCGCCCCAGATCAGCGGCCTGGCTCTGGCACTGGTCAAGGCAGGACATCTGCAGGAAAGCGACGCTAAGCGTCTGGCGAATCGCGCCCTTGTCGAAAACACCTCGCTGCCGGAAGAATTGATCAACAGCGGCAAAATGCGCGCGGCTGATCTGGCGCGTTTTGCTTCGGAAACTTTTTTCATCCCTCTGTTCGACCTTTCCGCTTACGACAGCGCTTACGTTCCGGAAAACGCCATTGACCCCAAACTGATTGGGCAACATCGTATTCTGCCCTTGTTCAAGCGAGGCAACCAGCTCACTATCGCTACCGCAGACCCCACCAACCGGCAGGCGCTGGACGCGATTCGCTTCCAGATTTCCATGACCATAGACCAGATTGTGGTCGAAATTGACAAACTGCTGCCCCTGCTCCAGAAATTTTCGGAAGACACCAGCAAAGCCCTGCAAAACATCATTGGCGACTCGGATGACCTCAACTTTGAAGAATTCAAAGACATCGTGGCTGAAACCGAGGAGCAGCCTGTCGGCGACCTGGGCGCGGCGGCAGGAGTTGAAGACGCGCCGATCGTCAAATTCCTGCAGAAAACCCTGGTTGACGCGATCAATGAAGGCGCCTCCGACATTCACTTCGAGCCTTTTGAAAAGTTTTATCGTATTCGTTTCCGGATTGACGGCAAGCTAAAAGAAGTTATGAATCCGCCTGTTGCCATCAAGGGACAACTGGCTTCCCGGATCAAGGTAATTTCCAGATTGGATATTTCGGAAAAAAGGCTGCCGCAAGACGGGCGGATGAAGCTTGTGCTATCCAAATCCCGTGTCATTGACTTCCGGGTAAGTTCCCTGCCTACCCTGCATGGTGAAAAAATCGTCGTGCGGATTCTTGACCCGGCCGTAGCCAGTCTCGGCATTGAGGCGCTGGGTTACGACGAAGAGCAGAAGGAAGCCTTGATGGAGGCCATTCATAGGCCCTACGGCATGATCCTGGTCACCGGTCCCACAGGCTCCGGCAAAACGGTGTCGCTTTATACCTGCCTCAACATCCTGAATGATCCGGGTGTCAACATTTCTACCGCCGAGGACCCGGCGGAAATCAACCTTCCGGGGATCAATCAGGTTAATGTAGACGACAAGACAGGATTGACCTTCCCTACCGCGCTGCGGGCTTTTCTTCGCCAGGATCCGGACATCATCATGGTGGGTGAAGTCCGCGACCTGGAAACGGCGGAAATCGCGGTCAAGGCAGCCCAGACCGGACACATGGTGCTCTCCACCCTGCACACCAACGACGCGCCGCAGACCCTTACCCGGCTGATGGATATGGGAATTCCCATGTTCAACATCGCTTCCAGCATTCTGCTCATCACCGCGCAGCGTCTGGCGCGCAAGCTCTGTTCCTGCAAGCAGCCGGTTGAAATTCCCGATTCGGCGCTTCTGGAAGCAGGGTTCAGCCCGGAAGAACTGGACGGTTCCTGGATACCCTACGAACCGCGCGGCTGCAACCATTGCAAAGGCAGGGGCTACAAGGGGCGAGTCGGTCTGCATCAGGTCATGCCGATTTCGGAAGAAATGCAGCGCATCATTCTTGCCGGCGGCACTTCCCTGCAAATCGCCGATCAGGCGGCAAGGGAGGGCGTCAGGACCCTGCGCGAATCCGGTCTCAGAAAAGTCAAGGAAGGCATTACCTCCCTTGAAGAAGTGCTTGGTACTACCAATCTTTAATAAGGAACACACTCATGGCAACTTCGACAAGAGGCAAAAAGGCGATTAAAGAGTTTGTTTTTGTCTGGGAAGGCAAAAACAAGGAAGGGCGGGTCTTGAACGGCGAAATCCGCGCCGCGTCTGAAACGGTTGTACAAAACCAGCTTCGCCGCCAGGGCATCATTTCTCCCAAAATAACCCGGCAACGTCTAAGAACGGGGAAAAAGATCAAGGAAAAGGACATAGCCATTTTTACCCGCCAGTTTGCCACGATGATGCGCTCAGGGGTACCGCTCCTGCAAGCCTTCGACATTGTCGGGCGCGGGCATGCCAATCCCTCGGTCGGCAAGCTCCTGCTCAGCATCAAGGCCGATGTGGAGACCGGCAATTCCCTGGCAACGGCTTTTCGTAAACACCCGCTCTATTTTGATGCTCTTTATTGCAACCTGGTCGCTGCTGGCGAACAGGCTGGCATTCTGGATACCCTGCTTGATCGTCTGGCAACCTACAAGGAAAAGATGTTGCGCATCAAGGGCAAGATCAAATCGGCGCTTTTCTATCCGGCCGCCATCATCGTTGCTGCGATCCTTATTGTCACCCTCATCATGATTTTCGTGATCCCGGCCTTCAAGGAACTGTTCAGCGGTTTTGGCGCGGAGTTGCCCGTTCCCACTGTCGCCGTCATCACCATTTCGGACTTTTTTATTGATTACTGGTATCTCATCATAGCGATACTTGGCGGCGGCCCAATCGCATTTTTTTGGATGCTGAAACGCTCGGAAAAGCTGCAGCATACTATGGATCGCTTAGGCTTGCGGCTACCGCTCTTCGGCGAACTGATCCGTAAATCCGTCATTGCCCGCTGGAGCCGTACTCTGGCGACCATGTTTGAAGCCGGGGTGCCTTTGGTCGAGGCGCTGGATTCCGTCGGCGGCGCTTCCGGTAGCGTCGTCTATCGGGACGCTACCCGCAAGGTGCAATCTTCGGTCAGCACCGGCACCAGTCTTACCAATTCCATGCAGCAGGTTGGCCTTTTCCCCAACATGGTCGTCCAGATGGTCTCTATAGGGGAGGAATCCGGTTCATTGTCCACCATGCTGGGCAAGATTGCCGATTTTTTTGAGGAAGAGGTAGACCAGATGGTCGATGCCCTCTCCAGCCTGATGGAGCCCATCATCATGGTCGTTTTGGGCGTTTTGGTCGGGGGCATTATTATTGCCATGTATCTGCCGATCTTCAAGATGGGCGCCTTCGTTTGATGTCTCCTCCCACCTTGCTGCAAATCCTGGCCGCGCCGGAATTTTTTATCGGCGCGGCTCTGCTTCTTGGTCTTGCCATCGGCAGCTTTCTCAATGTTGTCATCCATCGCCTGCCCCGAATGCTGGAGATGGAATGGCAGCAGGAGTACGCCGCATATCGGGGCGAAGCGCCGCCAGAGCCAAAGGCGACCTTCAATCTTGCCGTGCCGCGCTCGCATTGCCCGCAGTGCGGGCACTTAATCCCGGCGTTGGAAAACATACCCCTGTTAAGCTATCTTTTCCTGCGCGGCAAGTGCCGGGTCTGCCGCGCGCCGATTGGTTTGCGCTATCCGCTTGTTGAAGCTGCCGCCTCCCTTTTGGCGGGCGTTGCCGCCTGGCATTTCGGCTTTGGTCTTACCGCCATCGCTGCCATGCTCTTTCTCTGGATCTTGTTGGCACTGGCGATGATTGACGCGGATACCCAACTCCTGCCTGATCGCCTGACTCTGCCGCTTCTCTGGCTTGGATTGCTCGTCAATCTTGCCGGCCTGTTTGTGCCTCTGGCGGATGCCGTGCTCGGTGCGATGGCTGGCTATCTCTTCCTCTGGGCGGTGTATTGGCTGTTCCGCCTTGCCACCGGCAAGGAAGGCATGGGTTATGGCGATTTCAAGCTGCTTGCCGCGCTCGGCGCCTGGATGGGCTGGGCCATGCTGCCGGCTATTGTGTTGCTTTCCTCATTGGTAGGTGCTCTTGTCGGGGCAAGCCTGATTGTTTTTGCCAAACGCGGCCGCCAGATTCCCATTCCCTTCGGCCCTTACCTGGCCGCCGCCGGCGCTATTGCCTTCTTCTACGGGAACGACCTGAACCGCCTCTATCTGGATCTGGCTTTCTGAGCTTGCCGAGCAGCCCTGTATTCTCTCGTCCGATGCCGGAAGCCTCCCTGCCCCTGCCGCCCGATTCACTGGCCTTAGCCTTCCGGCACGCTGCGGATAGCCTTGTCCGCGTCATGGCAGGGCAAAGTCTGGCGGATGGCTTTTTGCAAAACATTCCGCCAGCGGCGCGTCCGGAAGCGCAGGATATGGTCTATGGCGTTTTGCGGCGCTACGGACAAGGCGAGGCGCTGCTTGCGCCCCTGTTGCGCGATACGCCTCGCCCAGGAATCCTGGCATTGTTGCTGCTGGCGCTCTACCGGCTGGAGAGCAACCCCGATAAGGCGCACACCGTCGTCAATCAGGCGGTGATGGCGGCGGCCTTTCTCGAAGGCGGGCATTACAAAAATTTGACGAATGGCGTATTGCGCCATTTCCTGCGGCGGCGGGAAGAATTGTTTGCCGCCCTGCCGGAAGCGGCAAGGTTGTGTCATCCTGACTGGTGGATCGCCCGGCTCAAAGTAGCCTACCCACAATCCTGGCGGGAAATAGTTGCGGCGGGCAATCAACCGCCGCCGATGGCCTTACGGGTCAACTTGCGCCGAACCAGCCAGGAAACCTGCCTTCTCCGCCTACAGGAAGCCAACATTCATGCGGAAGCGCGTGGACAATGCGGCCTTCTGCTGGCACGTCCCGTGCCGGTAGAACGCCTGCCCGGGTTTCAGGAAGGGGAATTGTCCGTACAGGATCTGGGTGCGCAACGCGCCGCGCAAATTCTGCTGCCGGAGAAAGGCGCAAAAGTACTGGACGCCTGCGCCGCGCCTGGCGGAAAAACCGCCCATCTTCTGGAACAGGGCGACAATCTTCTGCTGGTGGCACAAGATATTGAGCCGACGCGATGCCAACGCATCCGGGAAAATCTTGCGCGCCTGGGGTTAGAGGCTGAAATTCGTGTCGCCGACGCCACCCGCCCGCCCAGTCCGGCAGAGCGGGAAGAACGCTTTGCCGCCATCCTGGCCGATGTCCCCTGTTCCGCCAGCGGGGTAGCGCGGCGCTTTCCTGACGTAAAATGGCTGCGGCGGGAAACGGACATTGCCCGTTTTGCTCAAACCCAGGCGCGCATTCTGGCAGGGCTTTGGCCGCGCCTGCAAACGGGGGGAAAATTGCTTTATGCTACCTGTTCACTCTTTCCGCAGGAAAACGAAAACCAAATCAGGCGTTTCCTGAAGCAAAATTCAGACGCCAGTTTGCAGTACGAGGAACATTTGCTGCCTGATGCGGAACACGACGGTTTTTACTATGCTCTGTTGCAAAAACATATCTGACCAGCTCCAGCTGCCTCGCCCATTGCGCGTCTGTGTTCAGCTTGTCTTCGTTGTTCTCGTCGCAATTCTTTGCGGCGCGTCCAGGGCGGAAGGCATTGAAATCCTCAATCCGAAAATCGAAGCGGAGAGCGACGCAAGCTATGTTCTGTCCTCTGCCGCGAAAATAGATTTCAATCCCCGTCTGGAAGACGCGGTGGAAAAAGGTATTCCGCTTTTTTTCACACTGGAATTCGTACTGGAAAGACCGCGCTGGTACTGGAGCGACCAGAGCGTTGCCAAAGCCAGCCAGACCTGGCGCTTAAGCTACCACGCCCTGACTCGCCAATATCGACTGACAACTGGTTCCCTGCATCAAACCTTCCCTGATCTGGCCTCGGCGCTGCGCGCGCTTGCCCGCGTGCATCGCTGGCAGATCGTGGATAAGCCTCTCGAACCCGGCGAAACCCTGAACGCGAGTTTGCGCCTGCGTCTGGATACTACGCAACTGCCCAAACTCTTCCAGGTGAGCGCCTCTTTTACCGGATCCGCCCGTAGCGAATGGGCGCTGGATTCAGGCAAATATGCCTGGAAATACACCGTGCCTGCCGCTTTTGTCACGCCGCAACCGGCAGCAGAAGAGGATGCAGCCCTATCCGACGCGTCATTTGAGGAGCCTGCGCCATGAAACGCCTAATCCCGGTTTTGGGCGTGCTGGCCCTGGCGCTTGGCATAATGCTCTGGATTTTGCTGCTGACCTCGATTACGGCGGACGCGATGAGCAAAAATTACTCGCAAATTTTGCTTGCCAGCGCCCTGGTTACTGTCCTGTTGCTGGTTCTGGTTGGCTGGCAAATCGCAAGGCTGCTGCGGGATATTCGCACGCAAAAATTCGGCGCGCGCCTGAAACTAAGGCTCATGTTGATGTTTGGCCTGATTGCGGTCATTCCCGGTTCCCTGATTTATGTCGTCTCGGTGCAATTCATTACCCACTCAATTGAGAGCTGGTTTGACGTGCGCGTGGAAAAGGCGCTGGAATCCGGCCTTGATCTGGGGCATTCAGCCTTCGATTATTTGCGGGGGGAACTGGCGCAAAAAGCGCAAGGCATGGCGCACGATATTGCCGGCAGCCCGGAAGCAGGGCTACGCGCCCATTTAGTGCGCCTTCGCGAGCAGGCTGCGGTAGATTCCGTCGCGCTTTTTTCGCCTACCGGCCAATTGCTGATTAGCGCCCAGCGCGATTTGACCCAGCCTTTGCCGCCCTTGCCCCTGCCCTCCGAACTGAAGCAGGCGCAAGCCTTGGCAACCGCTCCGGCAGGCATGGACGGTCTGACGCCTCTTGTGGTCATTGACGAAAAAGACGCACTGGAAGAAGCAGCGCAAAGAAAAAAAGCGCAAGGGAGAGAAATGCGCCTGCGTGTTCTGCTGCCCATTGCCAGCCGCAGCTTTTTTGAGACGCCGCGTGTCCTGCAACTGGCGCAGGATGTGCCGGAAAACCTGAACCGCAACGCCGAGGCAGTGCAACTGGTGTATAGCGAATATCAGGAATTGCAGCTTGGCCGTCAGGGGTTAACCCGCATCTATGCCCTGTCTCTGACCCTGACCTTGCTGGTTGCCTTGCTCGCGGCGTTCGCGCTGGCTTTTCTTCTGGCGCGTCGTCTCTCCGCGCCTCTCTCCATTCTGGCGGAAGGTACTCAGGCGGTCGCCCAGGGAGACTATTCGCAACGACGGATTATCAAGGGCGGCGATGAACTGGGGGCGCTGACCCAATCGTTCAACCAGATGACCCGGCAGCTTTCCGAAGCTCATCAGGAAACCGAGCGGCACCGAAACGAGCTGGAGAGCGCCCGTGCTTATCTGGAATCCATTCTTGCCAATCTCTCCGCCGGGGTGCTGGTATTTGACGCCGACCGTGTGCTTCGCACCCTGAACGAGGGCGCGCTCTCCATTCTGGGCGAAGCGCTGTCCACTGAACTGCACGTTCAGGCAGCGGCATGGCAGCGTTTCCCTCTGCTCGGCAAGCTCCTGGAGGAGTATTTCACCCAGGCCGGCGAGGCAGACTGGCAAGGACAAACGGAAGTCGAAAGCCTGTCCGGGGAAGGCCAGATTCGGCATCTGCTCCTGCGTGGCAGCCGCCTGCCGTTGGTATCGGGTGGCGGGTTTGTGGTAGTGTTCGATGACATTACCCGTCTGATTGCAGCGCAACGCAGCATTGCCTGGGGAGAAGTCGCGCGTCGCCTGGCGCATGAAATCAAGAATCCGCTGACGCCCATCCAGCTTTCCGCCGAGCGCCTGCAATTCAAACTTGCCGATCGTCTGCAAGGCAAAGATCAGGAAATACTGGAGCGCGCAACTCAAACCATAGTGAATCAGGTTTTGGCGATGAAGCGGATGGTGGACGATTTCCGCGATTATTCGCGCCTGCCCGCGCCTGAACTGGCGCCTCTTGACCTGAATGCCCTGATTCTGGAAGTATTGGCGCTCTACGAACATTCCAGCGCCCCTATCCGCTCCAGTCTGAATGACGATTTGCCTTTGGTGCAGGGTGACGCGAATCAGTTGCGGCAGGTAATTCACAATCTGCTGCGTAACGGTGAAGACGCGCTGGAGAATGCCGAGGGATCGGAAATTTTTATCCGTACCAAAGCAGAAAATGGCGTTGTCCTGCTGCAAATAGAGGACAATGGCGATGGTTTCCCGGCGGAAATTTTACCGCGCGTATTTGAGCCTTACATTACGACCAAATCACGCGGCACCGGCCTTGGTTTGCCCATTGTGAAAAAAATCATTGACGAGCATCATGGCGAGATCGCCATCAGCAACAAAGTGGAAGGCGGGGCGCGCATTGTCATCCGCCTGCCGCAGGCAGAAACAGAACAGTTAAGAGGAATCCAACATGGCTGACATACTGATCGTGGACGACGAAATAGGCATTCGGGAACTGCTTTCCGAAATTCTTTCAGATGAAGGACACTCGGTGCGAGTGGCGGAAAATGCCGCCGAAGCGCGGAGCGCGCGGAGCGAGCGGGTTCCCGATCTGGTATTGCTCGACATCTGGATGCCTGATACCGACGGCATTTCCCTGCTTAAGGAATGGAATACCGGCGGACAATTGACGATGCCGGTCGTCATGATGTCCGGGCATGGCACGATTGACACAGCGGTGGAAGCTACCCGCATCGGCGCTGTGGATTTTCTGGAAAAACCCATCGCCCTGCAAAAACTGCTTGCGACCATCCGCAAAGCCCTGAAACATGACCGTATCGGGCAGCGCCCCCCCGCCACGCTGGAAGCGTTGAGTCATGCCACCTTGTTTCGTGACCTGAAAAAACGCCTGGAACAATCCGCCGCGCGCAGCAATTCCCTGCTTTTGAAAGGCGGCGTCGGTCTGATTGCCGAACTCTGCGCCCGCACTCTGCAAAGACCGCGTTCGCCCTGGCTGGATTTACGCGAATACGTCGGCACGTTGACCCAGGAAACCCTGCAAAAGACGGCAGGCGGGCTGATTTATGTCGGCGACCTGGCGGCGCTTGGCAAGATGCAGCAAATGAATCTTGCCTTTGCGCTGGATCGCGCTACCCAGCACAATATTCTGATCGTCGCCGCCACCGCGCAACCTCTGGAGGCGCTGGCGGATAAAGCCTGGGATCTGCACACCTTGAAGCGCGTCTCGGAAGTTGTGGTTTTCATGCCGGATCTCCTCCAGCACGCCAACGATCTGCCGGAAATTTGCAGTCTATTTCTTAGCCTGATGGTGGAGCGGGGAGAATCGCCGATGCGCCGTTTTTCCTCTGCCGCCCTGAATCTGATCCGTACCAACTGGCCCGGGCGCGACGCCAGCGCCATTTTTTCCCTTTGGGATGACTTACAGGCGCTGATTCGCAGTCTGGCGCTTTCCACCCTGGACGAAGAAATCGGCGAAGACGAGCTCGTGCGCCTGGTTCCCAATCTGGGGATACAGCGCAATGTTTTGCCGGCAGAACTGGAAAGCCTGTTTTCCCTGCCTTTGCGCGAAGCGCGCGACGCTTTCGAGAAACGCTATTTCGAACATCTTTTACGCAGCGAGCGCGGTAACATGACGCGAGTTTCAGAGCATTCCGGCCTGGAGCGCACTCATCTCTACCGCAAGATGAAGCAACTGGGCATCGCTGTAGGAAAGCGACACGAAACAGATTAAAAGCGGACATGACGCTATGAAGATCATCATTCTTGGCGCGGGGCGGGTCGGCACCAGCGTCGCGGAAAACCTGATCTCTTCGGAAGAAAACGACATTACCGTGGTTGACAGCGACGGCGAGCCGCTTGCGGCGTTGCAGGATCGCCTTGATCTGCGCGCGGTGGTGGGCAATGTGATTTATCCCTCGGTATTGAAAAACGCAGGCGCGGAGGACGCCGATCTCATCATTGCCCTGACCCAGAGCGACCAGACCAATCTTGTGGCCTGCAAAATAGCGCAGAGCGTCTTCAATATTCCAACCCGTGTTGCCCGGCTGCGCGGCCATGATTTTCATGACAATCAGGGAATGCTTGCCAAAGAAAATTTCGCGGTCGACTTCGCCATTTGTCCTGAACAGACCATTACCGAACACATCACCCGGCTGGTTGAATTCCCGGAAGCTCTGGAGGTGCTGGGTTTTGCCGGGGGCAGGGTATCGCTGGTCGGGATTCGGGCGCATGAAGGCGGGCTGTTGGTCGCAAAGCCGATCCGGGAAATACGCTCGCATTTGCCGCCCGACACAGACGCCCGCGTCGTTGCCATTTTTCGCCATGGCAAACACATTATCCCGGATGGCGAAGTGTGCCTGCAGCCCGGCGACGAAGTATTCATTCTCGCCGCTACCGAACATATCCGCCTGATACTGCGCGAGATCAGGCCGGATGAAAATCCTGTGCGCCGTATCATGATCGCGGGCGGCGGCAACATCGGCTTTCGGGTTGCCGCCGCACTGGAGGCGCGCTATGAAATCAAGGTCATCGAGATGAACAGAAGCCGCGCCGACTTCATTGCGGAAGAATTGAAAGACTCGCTGGTACTCTGTGGCAGCGCGACGGATGAAGACTTGCTGGAACAGGAAAATGTCGCGGAAATGGATTTGTTTCTCGCGCTCACCAGTTCCGACGCGGACAATATCATGACCACTTCGCTTGCCAAACGGATGGGCTGCAAACGGGTTTTGGCGCTTATCAACCGCAATGCCTATGCCGACATGACACAAGGCGGCCCTATTGACATCGGTATTTCCCCGGCGCACATCTCCATCGGCTCGCTTCTGGCGAGGGTTCGCAAAGGGGATGTGGCAACCGTCCATTCCCTGCGGCGGGGCGCGGCGGAAGCTCTGGAAATTGTGGCGCATGGCGATTCCGGGAGTTCCCGCATTATCGGACACAAAATCAACGACATAGACTGGCCGAAAGGCGTAGCCATAGCCGCGTTGGTGCGTAATCTTGACCTTGCCGCATTCAGTGAGACGCGCAGTGACGGTATCGCTGAACAGCATAAGGTACAGGTGGAAATCGCGCATGGCGATTCCGTCATCCAGCCCGGCGATCATATCATCGTATTTTGCGCGACGAAAGAACTGGTCAAACAAGTCGAAAAACTCTTCCAGGTAGGATTTCACTTCTTTTAAGCATTGATCCGTATGGAGCGTTTTTTTCCCGTCATTCGCGCTTTCGGCATGTTGCTGGCGCTTTTTTCCCTGACCTTGCTCGTGCCGCTCGGCACTGCGCATCTTTTTCATGATGGCGCGGAAACTGCCTATGACCTTGCCTTTTTTATGACGATGGGCAGCGGCTTGTTTCTGTGGTTTTTTACCCGTCGGCACAAGCGGGAACTCAACGTGCGCGACGGTTTTTTGCTTGTTGTTCTGGTCTGGTCGGCGCTGCCGGTCTTCGCCGCGATTCCTTTTTATACCCAACTTGACATCGGGTTTACCGGCGCTTACTTTGAGGCCGTATCCGGCCTTACTTCCACAGGCGCGACAGTGCTTCCCGGCCTGGATTTGCTGCCGGTTTCCATAAATCTCTGGCGGCATCTCATCATCTGGCTGGGCGGCATGGGATTGATCGTGCTTGCCGTAGCCATTCTCCCCATGCTTGGCATCGGGGGACGACAAATGTTCAAGGCAGAAACGCCGGGGCCGATAAAAGACGCCAGGCTCACGCCCCGTATCGCCCAAACCGCGAAAGGTTTGTGGCTGGTCTATGTCGGCATTACCGCCCTTTGCGGCATGGCCTATTACTGGGCGGGAATGGGCGCTTTCGATGCGCTCTGCCATGCTTTTTCCACGGTCTCGCTCGGCGGTTTTTCCACCCATGACGCGAGCTTCGCCTACTGGAATTCTCCCCTGATCGAAGGCATTGCCATTTTGTTCATGCTGATTGCCGGGATGAATTTCTCCACACATTATGTTGCCATTGCGAATGTTGACTTGCGCACCCACCTGCGTGACCCGGAAATTCTCTGGTTTTTGGGGGTTTTGCTTGCCAGCATTCTGCTCATTGCCTTCTATCTCTGGAGTTTCCATGTCTACGACAGTAGCGCTACCATCCTGCGTTACGCTGCCTTCAACGTTGTGTCCATCGCCACTACGGCGGGCTTTTCCTCTACCGACTACAGTTTCTGGCCTTTCTTCGCGCCTTTGTGGATGCTTTTTTTGTGCAGTTTTGTCCCCTGCACCGGCTCTACCGGTGGCGGCATCAAGATGATGCGCGCCGTATTGCTCTACAAGCAGGTTTATCGGGAACTGCTCCGCGCCATGCACCCGGCGGCAGTGCGCCCGGTCAAACTTGGCGGACGCTCAATCCCGCCCAACATGCTGTTTGCGGTTTTGGCCTTCAGCTTTATTTATATGGTCAGTCTGGCAACGCTGACCCTCACCCTCTCTTTTTCCGGGATGGAAATAATCACGGCCTTTTCCGCCGCTGTCGCTTCCCTGAACAACACCGGCCCCGGCCTGGGAGAAGTCGGGCCGGCAAGCAATTACGCGAGCTTTAGCCAATTTCAGACCTGGGTCTGTTCCTTTGCCATGCTCCTGGGGCGCCTTGAAATTTTTACTCTGCTGGTCGTCCTCACCCCGGCTTTCTGGAAAAAATAAGTCCTGGTCTTGCAGACAACAATGGCGCGAATCCCAACGTTTTTGAGTGTTTGGCTATAGTCTCCGAAAACATGTTGCCCAACGTTACCTTGCCGCCTTGTCCGCAGGTGTTTCGGCGCGGATGCGCTCGATATTGGCAATCAGGAGCGCGTGTAGTTCACTGCCCTCTTCGACATGCGGCAACAGTTTTTCCCAGTGAACCACGGCTTCCTGTTTGTCGCCCGCCTCAAACGCGGCAGCGCCTGCCAAAAAAAGCGCCTTGGGATGTTCGGGTTCGAGTTGCAGCGCCTCCAGAAGCAGGCGGCGCGGTTTGCCGTGAAAAGCGGTCGGCTTCTCGTCAGGCTTTTCGGGTATGGCGGTCAGGGCAAGGGCTTCGGCATAGCTCGTCAGAAGATCAGGATCGGCGCTGATTCGCGCTTCAACCTTTTCATAGGCGGCAACTGCCTCGGCAGGGCGGCCAAGCATCTGGTAAGTAAGCGCCAGATTCAACCAACCTTCTTCATCATCCGGGTTTTCCCTGAGATGTTCTTCCAGTTGCTGAACCATGCCGGAAATTTGTTCCGCCGTAGGCGCGGCATGTCCAGTGGTGTGGGCAATATTTTCTGCGTCCAGCGCCAGCGGCGAGCCAAGCCAGCGATAGCCAGAAAATCCGCCCACCACGAGGAGCAGTATAAGCAGGGCAGCGGCAAACGGGGAATTCTGCGCGTTGTTTTGGACAGGAGCGGCTTCATTGTCCCCGCGCTCGCCCGGCGCGTTTTCTTCAATCAAACGCCGCTCCAGGTCTTCTTTAGCCTCTATAAAATCGCCCTCGCTCAATAAATCGGCGGTGCGTTCCCTTTCCAGATCAGCCAATTGTTCGCGCAGGATATGGATGTTACGGACAGGCGCGGGAGAATTGATAAGCGCCTTACGGCGCTTCAGGAGCGTCGGAAAGAGCAGGGCAACCGGCAGCAGAATTAGGAGAACGGCGGCAATAAGAAAAGCAGTCATGAATTTTCGCGGGCAAAATCAGGGAGTGGACGGAGTTGGCTGGGCGGAATCAGGCTCTACGGGCGATTCCTCTGCCAACAGATGTTGCGCTACGCGGAGAGTTTCCGCAGGGAGCGGCGCGACAGCGGACAAGCGGCGATTACGATGGAGAAGGTACAGTCTTGCCCCGGCAAGACCCAGCAGCAGAAAAAGTGGCGGCAGCAGCCAGAGAAGCCAGGTAGTCGCCTTGAAGGGCGGGCGGTAGAGCACAAAATCGCCATAACGCTCTACCATGAACTCAATGATTTCCGGGTCGCTTTTGCCCGTGCCGATCATGCTACGGATTTCCCGGCGCAAATCCTTGGCCAGTTCCGCATTGGAGGCGGCAATGGTTTCGTTCTGGCAAACCAGACAGCGTAATTCCTCGGCAATGGCAAGCATACGCTTTTCCGTTACCTGGTCTTCCGCCAGAGGCCGCGCCTCCTGTGACATGGGTTGTACCTCTTCCTCTGGCATAGGTGAAGTTGCCCACACCGGCAAGGCCAGAAAAAACGCGACCAGAAGCGGAATGCAAATTCTCATTGCAGGTTTTCCAGGCGAATTTTTGTCACGTAATTTCTGATGGAAGAGAGCGCCTCAATCTTCCTGATTGCGGCATTGGCCTCTTTTTCCCGGCAGACATGGGTGAGCATGATAATGTCCGTTATACCTTTCCCTTCTTCCGGCTCCTTTTGCAGCATGGCGTCAATGGAAATGCCTTCATCCGCGAGAATGCGGGTAATGTCGGCCAGCACACCGGGTCTGTCTTCCACCGTAAGGCGCAGATAGAACGCGGTTTCGGCCTCCTCAATCGGCAGGATGGCGAGATCATGCAACTGATCCGGCTGGAAAGCCAGATGTGGCACGCGGTTGTCCGGATCGGTCGTGGCTGCGCGGGTAACATCTATCAAATCAGCGATGACGGCGGAAGCGGTCGGTTCCGCGCCCGCGCCCTTGCCGTAATAGAGGGTCGCGCCTACCGCGTCGCCCTTGACCAGCACGGCGTTCATCGCGCCCTCGACATTGGCGAGCAGACGTTTTTCCGGCACGAGCGCCGGGTGTACGCGCAATTCCACGCCATCCTGCCGGCGTTTGGTGACCCCTAACAGCTTGATGCGATAGCCCAGTTGCCCGGCGTAGCGAATATCAAGCGCCTCCAGTTTCGTGATGCCCTCGACATATGCCTTATCGAACTGAACCGGAATGCCGAAGGCGATGGCTGCAATCAGGGTGGTCTTGTGCGCGGCGTCAATCCCTTCAATATCAAAGGTAGGATCGGCCTCGGCGTAGCCTAAGCGTTGCGCTTCAGAGAGTGCGTCGGCGAAGGGCAAATCTTTTTCGCGCATTTCCGAGAGGATGAAATTGGTTGTGCCGTTTATAATCCCGGCTACCCATTCGATGCGATTGGCGGAAAGCCCTTCGCGCAACGCCTTGATGATGGGAACGCCGCCCGCTACTGCCGCCTCGAAGGCAACGGTCACGCCCTTTTGCTGCGCGGCGGCGAAAATCTCGTTCCCGTAGAGGGCAAGGAGCGCCTTGTTTGCGGTGACTACGTGTTTGCCGTTTTCAATGGCGCGCATGACCAGATCACGCGCGACGGTATAGCCGCCGATCAGCTCCACGACCACATCAACCGCCGGATCAGTAACCACGGCAAACGGCTCATCAGTAACCTGACAGGAGTCGCCCACGAGCGCGCGCGCGCGATCAATATCGCTGTCGGCGACGATAAAAACCTGAATGGGACGCCCGGCGCGGCGGGCAATTTCCTCCGCGTTGCGGGCAAGAACAGTGTAAGTGCCGCCACCAACCGTGCCGATGCCAAGCAGGCCTACGTTGACGGGTTGAATTGAGTTCATATGCGCAATCTCTGAAGTAAGAAAAAGGGAACAGATCAAACGGCAGCAAACGCCATTTGGAGAAACTTTAAATGATACCCGCTCACAGAGAGCAGACAAAGGGAAAGTTGCGCCTGTTGCCCCATTCCGGTTTCTGAAACCGACGCTTTTGCCTGGCTTGGTGCAAGTGATTTTACGTAGGGCGCGATTTATCGCGCCCTACGTTTTGCCGGAAAGCCCATCATCTTCCCGTAAACTCAACACATATTTCAAACCGAGATACTACCCGCATTGACAGTTTTTTCGCTTATACGCAAAAATGAAACATGTTTGTGATTCGTTGCGGCGAATCCTTTGACCTTTAACTTTTCATAATACCATCGTGGACGACTCTCAACTGTGCCGTTACAGCCGCCATATCCTGCTCAGTGAACTGGGTATCGAAGGGCAGGAGCGCATTCTGCAAAGCCATGCGCTCGTTATTGGCGCTGGCGGCCTGGGGTCACCCGCCGCGCTGTATCTGACTTCCGCCGGGGTGGGTACGCTGACACTGGTTGATGACGACACGGTCGACGCCACCAACCTGCAACGTCAGATATTGCATACGGAAGCGCGAATCGGTCAGGCCAAGCCAGTCTCCGCCATACAATCGCTGGCAGAGATCAACTCAAGCGTGCGCCTCATTCCGCTTTATGAACGTATGGAAGAAGAGACATTGAAAACCCATGTGGCGGCAGCCGATGTCGTGCTCGACTGTAGCGACAATTTCACCACGCGCCATGCGATCAACCGCGCCTGTGTCCAGAACCGGACGCCGCTGGTCTCCGGCGCGGCGTTGCGCTTTAGCGGTCAGGTGAGCGTTTTCGATTTTTCACGCCCGGACTCTCCCTGCTACCACTGCCTGTTCCCTGACGGGCAGTCGGTGGCAGCAGAACGCTGTAATGTTACCGGCGTATTCGCGCCGCTGGTTGGCGTAGTAGGCTGCCTGCAAGCGGCGGAAGCCCTGAAACTGCTCGCCGACATCGGCGCGCGACTCACCGGGCGGCTGTTGCTGATTGATATTCTCTCCCAAACGCTACGCACCGTCACCTTCAGCAAAGACCCGGCCTGCCCGGTCTGCGGCGACAACGCCCGCATTGCCTGACCGAAGGCGGCAGGCATCGGCTATTAGAGCGGTTTCGGTTCAAGGTTCAAGTGAGATCATCCTTTCCCGCAAGCGGGAGAGGGAATGAAATTGCCGTCTGCAAGACCTACGCCATAAATGGCGGGTACTCTACGAAGCGTGTGCGCAACTTCAGATGAATAAAATATCCAAAACAGGCGAAGCTGGTTTTTACGGTACACCGTGTTCATCTCTGCAAAAATCATACACCACACGCCTCTCTTCAGTTACGCAAGAAGAATGCTATCTATACATTTGTACAAATTACACATAATATGTCTCTGTTCGCGCGGGGCGCAATAAACCGGTTGAACGGTTTTCTCAAAGACGACTCCAAGCGGATGACACCGCTGTATGACGCGCAATGCCTGCGGCAGACGCAGACACGCCGGAGTTTCTGAACAAGAACTAATTTTCCCGGCACGGCATATGATGCGATTTCGATGCGCTTTTTTAAACGGAGCATCTAAAATGAATGACGACCGCAGCATATTTTTCAAATACCGCAAGATCGTTTTTGCCGTGGTGCTTTTCATGGTGGCGGACGCGGTAGTCATCGGGGTAAATTTTTATAACACCTACAAGAGCGATGAATCCGCCGTGTCAATCAACCTGTCCGGTCGCCAGCGCATGTTGTCGCAGCGCATGACCAAGGCGCTCCTGATGACGGAGAACAGCTTGGCGAGAAGTAGAAATGTCGCCACCAAGGCCAACCTGAAAGAGCTGAACCTTGCAGTCAAGCTCTTTGACACGACCCTGAAAGGTTTCCGCGATGGCGGCATGGTGACCGGCGGCGACGGCAACCCCGTGTTCCTGACTCAGGTTGAAACGGACGAATCCCGGAAAGCCGTGGAAGAAACTTATGAAATATGGGATTATTACTTGGGGCTGCTGCAACCCTTACTGAGTAAGAACCAGGAGTTTTCGGAGGAAGAACTCGAAGGGATGCTGGAATTCGTAAAAAATAATCCCGATACGCTCACGGCTGCATTGGCCTTTGCGCAGATGAACAATCTGAAAATACTGCAATACATGAACGACCTGACCACCGATCTGGAACACGTTGCCAACAAGCGTGCCTCCACTTTGCGGATCGTGCTGCTCGCTGGCATCTTCTTTGCGCTCGTAAACTTTGCCTATACCGTCGTCGTTTCAATTCGGGATTTGATACTGGGCGATCATCTGCTTGCCCAGTCCCGCAAGGAGACGGCGGAAATTCTCGCGACGGTGCGTGAAGGGCTGTTTTTGCTGGACAAGGACAAGAAAATCGGAACGCAGTTTTCGAGTTCCCTGCCCGACATCTTGCGAAGAGACATCCAGCCGGGCGCAGACTTTATGCCGCACCTCGAAGCCATTGCTCCCAGAAGTGTTTATGAAGCCGCCGTGGACTACATCGAACTGCTTCTGGGCGACCGGGTAAAGGAATCCCTGGTGACCAGTCTCAACCCCTTGACGGACGTGCCTGTTCTTGTCACCGATACGCGCGGCGACACCCAGACCCGCTACCTGTCCTTCTTCTTCAACCGGGTTATCACGGCAGAGCAGATTTCCCACCTGCTGGTCACGGTGCAGGATGTTACCGACAAGGCCGTGCTTGCCCAACAGGTCGAGCAGGCGAAGAATCAGGCAAAGGCCGAAATTGAAACCCTGTTGCGCCTGGCAAACAGCGATTTCGATACGCTCCAGCGCTTCATTACAAACGTTGGCGAATCGCTGGCGCAAATCAACGCGGCGTTGAGCGAGTCCCACGAAGAGGCGCGGGAGCGCATGCGTATCTTGAACCAGATCATGCGCCTTGTGCACGGAATCAAAGGCGAGGCGGCGGTGCTTGGCATTGACATGCTGGAGAGCTACGCGCACGACTGCGAAAAAGAAATGATCGTCATGCGTGATGATGAGAACTTTGGCGGCGACCAGATGCTGCGAGTGGTCGTGTTGCTGGAAGGCTTCTACCAACAGCATTCCTCGCTCGCCCAGGTTGTCTCTCGCCTGGGCAGCGCTCTGGGCAAGGCGCACTCGGCAGAGCGCGAGGACGCGGCAGAAGATACTCCCAGGAAACAACCGTTCGTGGATCACATCACCGCGCTTGCGGAACGGATTGCCGCCGATCACGGCAAACAGGTCAAAGTATCCTGCCAACTCGAAAAAATGTTCTCCCTGCCTAACACCGTAACTAGGGAGTTGCAGGACATTTCCGTGCAGCTCGTACGTAACGCCCTGGCGCACGGGATCGAAGCGCCCGACAAACGCAACGCGCACAACAAACCGTTGATCGGCAGGCTGAGTCTGCGTTGTGAGTCTCTGGGCCATGGGCGTCACTCCTTTACGGTGCGTGATGACGGCTGCGGCATCGTGCCCGAGCGTCTGCGCAAGTTATTTGTGGAAAAAGGCTTCATGACTTTGGAGGAAGCGTCAGCTTTGAGCGACAAGGAAATCGCCACTCGCCTTTTCCTGCCCGGCGTCTCGACTGCGGAAACACCCGATCAGGATTCAGGGCACGGCATCGGGCTGGACGTGGTGCTGGAAAAAGTGAAGCGCATGGGCGGCCACATGCTGGTCAGGAGCAGCCCGGACAAGTTTACGGAATTCAGCATTCAATTCAGTACGACGCCGTGAGACTATAGAAATGAAACTCCTGATCGTCGACGATTCCGCGCTCATCCGAAGTCGTATTGCCCGTATACTGTGCGACAAGAGAATGAACGATGTTCAGTTGCTCGGCATGGCCAGGAACGGCAAGGAAGCCATCACTCTCTTCACGGAGCACGAGCCGGAACTTGTTACGATGGACATCACCATGCCGGAAATGGATGGCGTAGAGTGTACGGAAAAAATGATCGAAATTAACCCGGATTGCAACATCCTCGTCGTTTCCGCGTTGAGCGACAAAGCCACGGCGCTGAAGGCGCTGAAAAAAGGCGCGCGCGGATTTCTTTACAAACCGTTTTCCGATGAAGATCTGATTACGGCTTTTTTGGAGCTTACCAGCCCATGAGCGCCATTAACGAAAAAGATATTCTTATTTTCGTGGAAGCAGTCAGCAATTTTTTCTTCCAGATCACTCAGGAAAAGGTGGAGATCAAGACCGCATACCTGCTGGAAGACGATGTTCCATCCGCTACCTTCGACCTGACCAGCTACATCACGCTGTCCGGTGGATTCACCGGGCGCATCTATTTTTCCGCGCCGCACAGCATGTTGACTCATCTTTTGCTTGTCATGGGCGAGCAGAACCGGAGCGATGAACGCCTGCTTGACGCCGCCGGGGAAATAGCCAACACGATTTCCGGCAACGCGCGCAAGCACTTTGGCGAGACGATGGAAATCTCGGTGCCAACCTCGCAGACAACAAAGTCCAATTGGCTGAAAACTGTCGTCTCGCCACGATCCTACGTCATTCTGGTGAAATGGAAGCACTATCGCGCTTCCGTTGTCGTAGACATCCAGCGCGCCGAACAGAAGTAAACATCTGCTACGCATAAACTATGCTATCCAACTTATAAGGATGTATATACTTGCAATCAGGCTATTTTAAATTTTTGACCTAAATCAAGGATAGTTTTCCATCACTGACTAGCATTGCGGTCGACACTGGTTCCTTGGAGAGGAGGGAGTTTGTGGATATGGGTCGCCGTACCTTTTTGCGTGGTCAGCGTTTGCGTAGCGTTGTGATAACTCCACGCCGTCCTCCCTGGGCGGTGGACGAAGCGCTTTTCACACGCGCCTGTGTCCGCTGTGGCGTTTGTGTGGCGGCGTGTCCCACCGGGCTGCTCGCGGAAGGCGCGGGTGGGTTCCCGGAGGCCGATTTCCAGCGGGCGCATTGCACGTTCTGCGCGGATTGCGTCCATGCCTGCGCGGAACATGCCCGCCAGAACGAATCCTCCCAGGCGCCGGCTCTGATTTTTTCCTCCGATCTTCCCCCATGGACGATCCGGGCTACGATCAACACGGCCTGCCTGCCCCATAAGGGTGTACTGTGCCGTTCCTGTGAAGAGCATTGCGAGGCAGGGGCCATTCGTTTTACCCCGCGCGTGGGTTCCCCGGCAAAACCGGAAATCACAGAATTGCGTTGTACCGGCTGCGGCGAATGCGTGGCGTCCTGTCCTACCCATGCTATTTCCATGCAAACCCCTCTGCCGCCCAGCCCGCATTCAAACTTCTGCCCGGAAAGAATCCCACAATGAGAATTGTCAGCCTCGTCCTGAAGTTCCTGCCAGAACATGCTGAAGCAATAAAGGTCGCTGTCAAAACCGTGCCCGGAGCCAGCGTGGCAGCCGACAGCGGCACCGGGCGCATGATTGTCCTGCTGGAAGACGGCCCGGACTATGCCGTCTCCGATTCCATCATCCAAGTCCACTATATCCCGCAAGTAATGTCTATAACCCTTTCTTACGAATATTCTGACCAGGAGTATTCGGATGAAGAACACGCTCTCGAGGAGAACTGAAATGACCACACGCCGCGATTTCCTGAAAACCCAAGCCGTTGCCACCGCCGCTGCGGTAGCCGGCGTAACGTTGCCCGCCGGAGTCCTTGCCCAGTCCGCTGGCGACAAAAGCATCCGCTGGGACAAGATACCCTGCCGTTTCTGCGGCACTGGCTGTTCAGTGTTGGCGGGTGTGCAGGATGGCAGGATGGTTGCCACGCAGGGCGACCCGGATTCGCCGGTTAATCGCGGCTTGAACTGCATCAAGGGCTATTTCCTCTCCAAGATCATGTACGGCAGGGACAGGCTAACGCAACCTTTGTTGCGAAAGAGAAACGGCAAATATGACAAGAACGGTAATTTCGAGCCTGTCTCGTGGAAAGAAGCCTTCGATATCATGGAAGAAAAGTGGAAGGAGGCTCTGAAAACCACCGGCCCGACCTCTATCGCAATGTTCGGCTCCGGGCAATGGACGATCTGGGAAGGCTATGCCGCTTCCAAATTGATGAAGGCGGGTTTCCGCTCCAACAATCTCGACCCGAATGCCCGTCACTGTATGGCTTCCGCCGTGGTTGGCTTCATGCGTACCTTTGGCATTGACGAGCCGATGGGCTGTTACGACGACATCGAGAACGCCGACGCCTTCATCCTCTGGGGTTCCAACATGGCGGAAATGCACCCGATACTGTGGTCGCGCGTCACTGACCGCCGTCTGACCCATGATAAGTGCGAAGTCCACGTCCTGTCGACTTACGAGCATCGTTCGTATGAGCTGTCCGACAACTCGATGATCTTCAAGCCGCAATCCGATTTGGCCATCCTGAATTTTGTCGCCAACTACATCATCCAGAACAAAAAGTTCGACAAGGCTTTCATTGACAAGTGTGTCAACTTCAAGAAGGGGGTTACCGACATTGGTTACGGCCTGCGTCCCAAGCATCCGCTCGAAGCAAAAGCCACCGCCAATGGCTACCCGGGCGAAGACGGTAACCCCAAGGGCGATCCCGGCGCGTCCGAGCCTATCTCCTTCGAGGAATACGCCAAATTCGTTTCCGAATACACGCTGGAAAAAGCCGTCGAACTCTCCGGCGTACCAGCCGACCAGCTGAAGAGGCTGGCCGAACTGTTCTGTGACCCGAACAAAAAGGTGATGTCCTTCTGGACGATGGGCGCCAACCAGCACACGCGCGGCACCTGGGTTAATAACATGTTCTACAACATCCACCTCCTGACCGGCAAGATTTCCAAGCCTGGCAATGGCCCCTTCTCCCTGACCGGGCAGCCTTCCGCCTGCGGCACGGCGCGTGAAGTCGGCACCTTCGCGCACCGCCTGCCCGCCGACATGGTGGTCATGAACCCGGAGCATCGGAAAATATCCGAGAAACAATGGCAACTGCCCGAAGGGACGATTCCCGACAAGATCGGCTTCCACGCCGTTCTGCAAAGCCGCCAGTTGAAGGATGGCAACATCAAGTGCTACTGGACTTCTACGACCAACAACATGCAGGCCGGGCCGAACATCAATGATGAAATGTATCCCGGCTGGCGCAATCCCAATGCTTTCGTGGTCGTCTCTGACGCCTACCCCACGGTGTCCGCGCAGGCGGCCGACCTGATACTGCCCACAGCCATGTGGGCGGAGAAGGAAGGCGCTTACGGCAACGCCGAACGGCGCACCCAGTTCTGGCGCCAGCAGGTCAAAGCGCCGGGCGAGGCTCGTTCCGACCTCTGGCAATACATCGAATTTTCCAAACGTTTCAAGACGGAAGAGGTATGGCCGGCGGAGCTGCTTGACAAGAAGCCGGAATACAAGGGCAAGACCCTGTATGACGTTCTCTACGCCAACGGCGTTGCCAACAAGTTCCCGAAGGAAAACGCGGCTGCCGTCAACGCGCACGCCATCAAGGGTTATACCAACGACGAATCCGAATATTTCGGCTTCTACGTGCAGAAAGGGTTATTTGAGGAATATGCCGCCTTTGGTCGGGGCCATGCGCACGACCTGGCTGACTTTGATACCTACCACAAAGCGCGCGGCCTGCGCTGGCCTGTCGTTGGCGGCAAGGAAACCCTGTGGCGTTTCAACGAGCAATATGACCCTTACGTGCAGAAGGGCGAAGGCATCAAATTCTACGGGCAAAAAGACGGCAAGGCGAACATTTTTGCCCTGCCGTATCAGCCTCCGCCGGAAGTACCGGACAAGGAATACGACCTGTGGATGTGCACGGGCCGCGTGCTGGAGCATTGGCACACCGGCTCCATGACCCGGCGGGTGGAAGAATTGCACCGCGCCGTGCCGGAAGCGGTTATTTTCATGCACCCGGACGATGCCAAGGCGCGTGGTTTCCGCCAGGGCGCCAGAGTGAAAGTCATTTCCCGCAGGGGTGAGATTACGCTGCAAGTCGATACACGAGGGCGCAACAAGCCGCCGCGCGGCCTGGTGTACGTCCCTTTCTTCGACGAGGCCAAACTCATCAACAAGCTCATCCTGGACACTACCTGTCCGCTTTCCAAGGAAACGGACTTCAAGAAGTGTCCCGTCAAGGTGGTGCGCGCCTGATAACGCCCCGCTGAAAAGATCAGGCGATGAGTACGGATAAGCCCGCTGAACAGAGCCGCCCGGAGAAACCGAAGACTTCTCCGGGGCGGCGCAAGTTCCTCTCCGGCATGGCCGGGGCGGCGGGTTGCGGCTGTCTCATGGCGCTGGGCGTCGGCGTTTATTCGCATCAGGCCAGCGCGCTTGCCGCGCTGGCTCTGCGCCCTCCCGGCGCGTTGCCGGAAGCGGAATTTCTAGCGGCCTGCACCCGTTGCGGCCTGTGCGTCCGGGATTGCCCTCCCGGCATCCTGAAGCTCGCCGCGCCGGGTGATCCGGTGCCGACCGGCACGCCGTACTTCACGGCGCGAACCGGCCCCTGCGAGATGTGTCCGGACATTCCCTGCATCAGAAATTGTCCCACCGGCGCGCTCGACCCGAAGCTGGAAGACATCAACGAAGCGCGCATGGGTCTGGCGGTTCTCATAGACCAGGAGACCTGTATCGCTTTCCTCGGACTGCGTTGCGAGATTTGCCATAACGTCTGCCCGGTCAGCGCAGAAAAAACCACAGCAGACGGGCAAGTCGAGAGAATCAAGGCCATCACCCTGGAAAAACGGCATAACCCCCGTTCCGACAAACACGCCATGCTTCTGCCCACGGTGCACTCGGATCTCTGCACCGGCTGCGGCCTGTGCGAAAAAGCCTGCATTCTGGCGGAATCGGCCATCAGGGTGTTGCCGCCCGCGCTGGCGCAAGGCAGGATTGGCGAGCATTATCTCAAGGGATGGGAAGAGAAGGAAAAACATGGCGGCTCACTGATCGGGCCTCAACAGGAATTTGAAGTGCGCGGGCTGGAAGGCAGGGCCTACGGGGATACTCGCGTCTACGATGGTCCGCCTCCACGCCTCGACGATCTCGCCGATCCTCCTGATCCTGAATTCTTCAACGGTCCTGCTCCGGGGAGCGAGCCATGAGCGCCCGCCTCCCGAACAGACCCGGAGAGGACGCCATTGCGAGCAAGGGATGGCTTCCTGCCCACAAGTGGCTGCTGCTGCGCCGCGTGAGCCAGTTGGGCATTCTGGCGCTTTTCATGCTCAGTCCGTGGCTCGCCGCCTGGATCGGCAATGGCAAACAACCTGGCTCCGCTCTGACCGATCCTGCCCTGACCAACACGGGCAGTCTGGCCGGTTTCCAGCCGGAAGCGGCTCTGTCATCCGTCTCAACCGCTGCCTCAACCGATTCCCTGTGGATCATTAAGGGCAACCTGTCCTCCAGCCTCATACTGGATGTTGTGCCTCTGACCGACCCCTACATATTCCTGCAAGTGCTGGCTACCGGATTCCTGCCCGCCGCTACGGCCATTATCGGCGCGCTCATCGTGATGGTTTTTTATCTGCTCGTCGGCGGGCGCGTGTTCTGCTCCTGGGTCTGCCCGGTCAACATGCTTACCGATGCCGCCGCGTGGCTGCGGCGGCGGCTCAATATCAAAGCCAACCACGCGCTTCCCGCCAATACCCGCTACTGGTTTCTGGGCGGCACGTTCATTGCCGCCGCCCTCACCGGAACCCTGGCAATGGAATGGATAAACCCGGTCTCAATCACCCATCGCGGCCTGTTTTTCGGCATGGGCGCGGGGCTGTGGATTCTCGTCGCCGTGTTTCTTTACGATTTGTTAGTTGCCTCCCGGGGCTGGTGCGGCCATCTCTGTCCGATGGGCGCGTTCTACAGCCTGCTCGGCAAAACGGCGCTGCTGCGCGTGGCAGCGCCCCGGCGGGACGCCTGCGACGACTGTATGGATTGTTTCGCTGTCTGCCCGGAACCACAGGTGATTCGCCCGGCATTAAAAAAAATGGGGCAGGATAGCCCCGTCATTCTTGATTCTCGCTGTACCAACTGCGGACGCTGTATAGATGTTTGCAGTAAACAGGTTTTCAGGTTAACCCATCGCTTCGACCAGAGGAGTTCATCATGAAAAAACGCTTCCTTGCCCTTATCCCCGCTACCGTGCTGGCAACCGGTTTGCTGCTGTTTACCGGCGTTTCCCAGGCCGCGGATGACGGCGGTCTTGTCACGTTGCGCGCCGCGCCAGTTTCGGCGCCGGAAAAGGAACCTACCGGCGAAGGTCTCAAGAAGGTGCGCGACACGGACCCGTTGGATCGCAATTTCACGGATCAGCCGCCAATGGTGTCGCATGAGATAGATAAATATCCCGTCACCTTGAAAGCCAACAAGTGTATGGATTGCCATTCCTGGGAAAACTACAAGAAGGAAAGAGCCACCAAGATCTCAAAAACCCACTTCGAGGCAGCGGACGGAACAGTTTTATCCCATGTTTCATCCCGGCGCTATTTCTGTGTGCAATGCCATGTTCCTCAGGTTGACGCCAAACCGCTGGTTGCCAATACTTTCCAGCGCGCAAGATAACGCCTGCCGATCGCCACTGACTGTCATGAGGAGCACAAATGAATACCAAATCTCCTGTTGAAGTTTCCGCTTCTGCGGCAAAGCGCCGTAAGGGGTGGAAACGTTTACTGACGATTCCCATCATAACGGCCTTCGTTCTGGGCGTTCTGTTTGTGGCTGTTTTCAACGCGACGATGGACTGGACGAACACGGAAGCGTTCTGCATCAGTTGCCACGAAATGAAGGACAACGTGTACCGGGAATACCAGACCAGCGTTCACTACGCCAACCGTAGTGGCGTGCGGGCGGTTTGCTCGGATTGTCATGTGCCGAAGGAGTTTGTTCCCAAAATGATCCGCAAGGTGCAGGCCAGCAACGAAGTCCTGCACAAGATATTGGGAAGCATTGACACGCCCGAAAAATTCGAGGCAAAGCGCGCGCAATTGGCGCAAAACGAGTGGCGGCGCATGAAGGCCAACGACTCGCAGGAATGCCGCAATTGCCATGATTCCCAGTCTTTCGACTTCAGCATGCAAGGCTACCGTTCCGTCAATCAGCACGAGGATGGGCTGTTAAAGGGGCAGACCTGCATTGACTGCCACAAGGGCGTTGTGCATAAACTGCCGCCAATTGCCCAGGGAATCAACCTGGCCGACCCGCCCGGCATTGCGCTGGAAGTTTTCAAGCCTTCCGCTCCCGCGCAGCAAACCATGCCTGTGGAAGATTCCGGCGCTGAAGAGGAAGAAGAGGAGTAAACCGCCACTGAACGCACAGCCAGGCCAATATAATTCATTCGCAGAGTATTGATGTTGATGCGCGATTTGCATACAGGGGTGGCTTGTCTCGACAGTTTGCGGCGCCCCCTGCGTGATTTGCGAATTTCTGTGACGGATCGCTGCAATCTGCGCTGTACGTACTGTATGCCGGGTGAGGTTTTCGGGCGGGATTTCGTTTTTCTGCGCCATGCCGATCTTTTGAGCTTCGAGGAGATCGTTCGCGTCGCCCGGCAATGTATCGCGCTGGGCGTGCGTAAAATTCGCCTCTCCGGGGGTGAGCCGCTGCTGCGGCACGGCATTGAGCGGCTGGTCGAAATGCTCGCCAGGCTGTGTGATAACGATGGCAAGCCCATCGAACTCGCCATGACGAGCAACGGCACGCTGTTGGCAAAAAAAGCCCGCGCCCTGAAAGACGCGGGTTTGATGCGTCTCAATATAAGTCTCGACGCGCTGGATGAAGACATCTTTCGCCGCATCACTGGCAACCGCGTTTCACCCGAGGCCGTGCTTGAAGGCATTGCCGCCGCGGAGGCTGTGGGACTGACGCCGGTCAAGGTCAACGCGGTCATCAAGCGCGGCGTGAACGAGAGCGAGATTCTGCCGCTGGTTCGCCGTTTTCGCCATAGCGGCGTTATCATGCGCTTTATCGAATACATGGATGTCGGCAACACCAACGGCTGGCGGCTTGACGATGTGGTCAGCGCCGGGGAAATTCTGGCGCTGATTGAGCGCGAATATCCCCTGGTTCCCATTGCCTCCTTAACAGAGGGCGAAGGCGTAGCGGAACGCTGGGCATTGCAGGATGGCAGCGGGGAAATCGGCGTTATCACCTCGGTCACGCAGGCGTTCTGTCACACATGTAGTCGACTACGCCTGTCCACGGACGGCAAGCTCTACACCTGCCTCTTCGCCACCGATGGCATAGATTTACGTACCCTCATACGCGCCCAACCCGGTGATGAGGTGGCATTACGGCAACACATTACCGCCGTCTGGCGTAGTCGCGCCGACCGCTATTCTCAACTGCGCCATGAAATGACCGAGGCGCTATCCGGTAGAATAGAGATGTCGTATATCGGGGGTTAGGTGCCTTATGCCTTGGCCTGTGAAAAAAGTTCTTACTCTGTACTGTGGCTGGTCAATGTTGTGGTTGGATGTGGCCTTTTTCGGCCACGGAGAGTATGATGTTTCGGTTCACCTTATCTTGATCTTTACTGGTTTACCGCTTGCGCTACTTTCATTGCAAGTTCCAAATGGCACAGTTCCTGGTGTTGCTGTCGCAGGTGCTATTGGCACGATTCAATGGTGTGCCGTTGCTGAACTAAATCGTCGTTGGGATCTCTGGCAAAATGCGAGAAAAAACTGATCCTAACAATTCATTCTGACGCGCTAAAGCGCGATAGATCGTATCAGTATCCGGAGAAAGGCCGTGGATCAAGCACAAAACAGATCAACTTTCATTACGGTTATGGCTTGGATATTCATTGTGGTTTCAGGCTTTTGCACCGTCATCTCTATTCTGCAGAACATCATGATTTTTACCGTATTTCGCAGCCCGGAGTTCAACCAAGCCTTGCAGGCTCCACCTCCGCCGGATATGCCGCCAATCATGGTTTTTATGATTAATAATTTTCACATCTTATTCATCGCGTTTCTGATTTTTTCGGTGTTCATCCTCGTCAGTTCTGTCGGGCTGCTCAAACGTTGGAACTGGGCGCGTTTATGCTTCATTGGAATCATGGTACTGGGTATCATCTGGAATCTTGGCGGAATAGCACTACAGTTCATCATGTTCTCGTCCATGCAAGAACAATTTGCGGCAAACACGCATCCCGATGCCCCGGATATGCAATTTTTCGTTTACGCCATCGAGGTGATAAGTGTGCTTTTCGCTGTCGGCTTTAGCATACTATTTGGGTGGATCACCAAGTGCCTTCTTTCGCCTAAAATCATTGCTGAGTTTAGATGTGAATCCTAACATCTAATTCAACCAGGACGCGCTAAAGCGGTTGCTTCAGGCGGTAGGGTGGGGTGAGAGGAACGCGAACCCCAACATCGCCATTACCTTTTCCCCAGATATGGGGTTTGCTAAACTTACCCTAACCTGCACTTCTGAAAAGGAGCTTCCTTGAACGAACCAGACCATCTTACTCACTTCTCCGCCACGGGCCGCGCCCGCATGGTTGATGTCTCCGCCAAACCGGAGAGCAACCGCGCCGCGACCGCCAGCGGCGTTCTGCGCATGCGTCCGGCCACCCTGGAACGCATTCGCGCCGGTACGATCAATAAGGGCAACGTGCTCGCCGTGGCCGATGTCGCGGCGGTCATGGCCGCCAAGCACACCCCCGATCTGATCCCGATGTGCCATCCTCTGCCGCTGACCGGCGTCGAAGTCGAATTCAGTGAAATTCTCGCGCCGGACGCCGAGGGTTGCGTCGGCGTCCAGACCAGAGTTACAGCACGCTGCGCCGGCTCGACCGGAGTCGAAATGGAGGCGCTCACCGCCGCCGCCGGGGCGTTACTGACCATCTACGACATGTGTAAAGCCATTGATCGGGGGATGCGCATCGAAAACATCCAACTGGAAGAAAAAAGCGGGGGCAGGAGCGGCACATGGCGACGTACCCCTCCCGCCGACGGGGGCGACCTGCCGGTCGCCCCTACCGAGGACACATCGCATGATTAACGTACTCTTTTTCGGCCCGGTCGCCGAACGCGCCGGCACACGCCAGATCGCCCTGGATTTCCGGGAAGGCTTGCGCTGGCAGGACGTGCGCGACACACTGCGGGTACGCCACCCCGAAGCCTTCGAGATCGTCGCTATCGTGGCGGTCAATGGACAGCGGGTCGGCGAACAGGACGCCGCGCCGCTTGCCGATGGCGCGGAAATCGTTTTTATGTCCGCCTTTTCCGGAGGATGAGATGAGCGCCGCCGTCCGCCTGCAACTGGAAGACTTCTCTCTCGACGCGGAGGTCGCCGCTCTGCGTGAACACTCGAAGCGCATCGGCGGCATCGCTACCTTCCTCGGCTGCGCCCGCGATTTTTCCGAAGGGCGCGACGTCCACGAAATCGCGTTCGAGGCGCATCACGGCATGGCGCTTGCCGAATTGTTACGTCTGCGTGATGAAGCAATTGCCCGGTTCGACCTCATCGACGCGCGTATCGTTCATCGCCTGGGCACGGTACGCGCCGGTGACAACATCGTTCTCATCGTCGCGGGCGCGGAGCATCGCGCTCCCGCTTTCGCCGCCTGCCGCTGGCTGATTGACGAACTCAAGGCGCGTACTCCGATCTGGAAAAAAGAAATTACCCCCCAGGGCGAATCCTGGGTAACGCCACACCCTTAGAACTACCCTTACTCCCCTCCCAACATGACACCTCCCGTTTTTATCTTCGTCGGTCATTCCAATTCCGGCAAAACCACCCTCATCGAACGCCTCATCCCGGAATTGATCCGGCGGGGATTGCGCGTGGCCACCATCAAGCACGCCCATCACAAAGTCCAGCTTGATACTGAAGGCAAGGACAGTTGGCGCTACAAGAACGCCGGTGCAGCCCTCAGCATGCTCGTTACCACGGGCGCGCTGCAACTGATCGCTGATGCCGACGCGGAACGAGAACCTCTGCAACTTGCCAGACGCTTTCTGGGTGAGGCCGACATGGTGCTGGCTGAAGGTTTTTCGCACGCCGCCGGGCCAAAGATCGAAATCATGCGCCGCGCTCTCGGCAAACCGCCGCGCTGCGAGATTGGCGACGGCCTGATCGCCATCGCCACCGATTGCCCTGAGGTTTACCCTGAACTGCCACACTTCACACTCAATGATCTCGGCGGACTGGCCGATTTCCTTCTTCAATACATCGACACTGCCCGGACATGATCGCGGACTGCACGGCGCTGATTTTTGCCGGCGGCGCTTCCCGCCGGATGGGGCGTGACAAACTTTCCCTGCAATTCGGCGGGCAAAGTCTGCTTCAACGCATGCTTGATCTGACGCGGGCGCTTTTTCCTGACATTCTGGTCAGCGTCCAGCGCCTACGCGACAACATAGAAGCAAAGCAGGTATGCGACGAAATTCCCGAAGCCGGGCCGCTTGCCGGGTTGTGCGCGGGTCTGCAACACGTTACAACTCCCTGGGTCTTTGCCGTGGCGGCGGACATGCCCTACCTACAACCGGAAATCATTGAGCGGCTGGCGACTCATCGCGCCGAATATCAGGCCGTTGTCCCGGTTATCGGCGGATACCCTTACCCGCTCACCGCGTTCTACGCCGTCTCGGCTCTGCCCGCGTTACGCGGCGTGCTGGCTCGCCCCGGCAAACCGGGTCTCATTGCGACACTCCCGGAACTGAATGTCTGCTATGTCGACGAACACGATCTGACTGGCCTTGACAGGGAACTTAATAGCTTTATCGACCTCGACACCCCGGAAGACGCTGGAAAGGCGCTACAATACTTTGGAAACTAAACAACATGAAAATCGCCACTGAACCCCCCAAAACTCCCGGCCTGTCCGTCTCGGAAGCGCAAGCCTGCATCCTCGGCAAAATAATCCCGCTGGACGCGGAAGAAGTCGGACTTGGTGAGGCGCTTGGCCGGGCGCTTGCCGAAGAAGTCTGCGCCAACCGCGACCTGCCACCTTATGATGTTTCCGCGATGGATGGCTATGCTACGCGTGCCGCCGACATCGGAGAAGCCCCCAAAACACTACAAATCATCGAAGACATCAAGGCGGGCGATACTCCCCGCTTCTCCCTCCAACCCGGCCAGTGCGCCAGAATAATGACCGGCGCGCCGCTGCCACCAGGCGCGGATACCATAGTTCGCTTGGAAGACACTCGCCCACTGGAACATGACAAAGTCGAATTTCCCATCCCCGTCAAGCCCGGAACCGACATCCGCCAGCGTGGCGAAAGCATGCGCGAAGGCGAGGTCGTGCTCCAGCCCGGCGAAGAAATCACCCCCGGCACAATCGGCGTGCTGGCTACGGTCAAGCGGGCAAAAGTCAAAGTCGTTCGCAAGCCGCGCGTCGCCATCCTGTCGAACGGCGACGAACTCGAAGCACTGGATGAACCGTTCGACCCCCGCAAAATCCCCGACTCGAACAGCTACGCCCTCATGGCGCAGACACAGGCGTTGGGCATCGAACCCATACTCCTTGGTATCGCCCGTGATAACCCGGAAGAATTAGCCAGCTTTTTGCGGCAGGGACTCGAATATGACGTGCTTTTGATTTCCGGCGGAACTTCCGTCGGCGTGCATGACCATGTGCGCCCCACACTTGCTGCCTTGGGTGTCACTATTCATTTTTGGCGCGTCGAAATGCGTCCCGGCCACCCCGTGGCCTTCGGCACTTCAGATCACGCCCTCGTATTCTGCCTACCCGGCAACCCCGTCTCCAGCATGGTCTGCTTCGAGCAACTCGTCCTGCCCGCGCTGCGCCGCCTCATGGGACACCGCCGTCTGTTCCGCCGCGCGATTCCTGTGCGTTTGGCGAAGGCGGTCAAGACCAAACAGGGACGCGCCGAGTTCGTCCGCGCCACACTCTCCCGCGACGCCAGCGGGGCCTATGTCGCAACGCCTGCCGCGTCGCAGAGCAGCGGCAACATCCTCTCCATGACACACGCCGATGTCCTGCTCGTGGCTCCAGGCAGACACAACGCTCTGAACATGGACGAAACCGCGCAGGCACAACTTCTGGAAAGCGCTATTTGGCAAAGCACGCCGGATACAGAACTCGATGGAGGCTTTTTGCTATGAGCAACGTCGCGCGTATTGGCATTCTTACCGTTTCCGACCGGGCAAGCCTTGGCGAGTACGAAGACAAGGGTGGCCCCGCCATCCATGAATGGCTCACTCAGGCAATTAAAAACCCCTGGGAAGCTGTCGCCCGCATCATCTCAGACGACGAAGCGTTGATCGAAGCCACGCTGCGGGAATTAAGCGACGATGAAGCATGTTGCCTCATCGTCACCACCGGCGGCACCGGCCCTGCTCCCCGCGACGTAACACCGGAGGCTACCGAAAAGGTCTGTTCCAAAATGCTGCCGGGCTTTGGCGAGTTGATGCGTTCGGTATCATTAGCTTCCGTGCCGACGGCGATTCTTTCCCGCCAGACTGCCGGAGTCCGGGGGCAGTGCCTCATCATCAACCTGCCCGGCAAACCGGCGGCCATTGCCGAATGCCTGCATGCCGTCTTCTCCGCCATGCCTTACTGCATTGATCTCATCGGCGGCGCGTATCTAGAAACCAACCCGGAATTTTGCGCCGCCTTTCGCCCTGCTGGGGCAGGGCGCGGATAAAAGCAGATTTCGAGTAAGTGACGTTTTGCCTGCTCCGCTTTGCTTACAATGCGTCCAGCGGGCTGACAACGCCGCGCCCGCCGCGATTGAGCACATGTGTGTAAATCATGGTCGTCTTCACGTCGCTGTGTCCCAACAACTCCTGTACCGTGCGGATGTCATAACCGGCCTGGAGCAGGTGCGTCGCAAAGCTGTGTCTCAACACATGCGGCGTGCACGGCTTGACGATGCCGACATGCCGCGCCGCTTCGCGTACCGCGCGTTGCACGCTTTCGGGATAAATATGATGTCGCCGCTCTGCCCCTGAGCGCGGGTCCAGCGAGCGTACCGGACTCGGAAACACCCACTGCCATCCCCACTGCCGCGCCGCGCGTGGATATTTATGCGCCAGTGCGTCGGGCAAATACACCTCGCCGAAACCAGCGGCAATATCCGCGTCATGCAATGTTTTTACACGCGTCAAATGCTTCTGTAGCGGCAACACGAGATTCTCCGGTAATACCGTCACGCGATCCTTGCTACCCTTGCCCTCTCGAATCAGAATTTCGCGGCGTGTCAGTTCTACATCTTTCACACGTAGACGCAGGCATTCAAGCAGGCGCATACCGGTTCCGTATATAGTGCTTTTCCTAAATAATCTTACTCTATCAACCTTCAGACATCCTATCCTGCAAGCGAGAAAGGGTAAAAATAATTACGAGAAGCACTATAACAACCCGACGATAAGCCCCATCGTGCCTTGCGTCGCGCCGAGCAAGTCGCGCACCTCGCGCGGCGTTAACACCACCGGCAAGCGCGTGCCGCGCCTGGCCTGCACGATCTCATCCAGCCACGGCAACTCAATGCCGAGCACCTGCTTGTAGAGAAACAGCAAGGCGCTCTTCGCCTGATTCTGGGTCGAAGCGGACACATTACGTTCGTTCGCCAGATGTGTCAGGAACGCCGTGACCTCGTTCGCCGCCATGTCGCGCGGATGGCGCTTGCCGTGAAACAAAATGAAGCGCCGCGCCCAATCGCAATAAACGTTCTCCGTGCGAATGCTGTAATGCCGCGCCCGAATCGCCCCGCGCAACTGATCCAGTAACTTTGGTGGTTTATTTTCCATCAGCTTAATTTTAGGTTTGTCTAATCAAAAAACAACCGCTGTTTTAAATTAATTGACAATGTTTACAAATTATATGACACTGCTGCTTTCAAGACAGTTTGTCTAACATAAACGTTAGACTGCTCACTTCAGCCGTGTTAGGTTAAGGAGAATACAAAGTGCATAACGTATTGATAATCGTAGGTGCAGCCATAGCCATTATTGGTGGGTTTGGTATATTAATAGCTGCATTCAGAACTGGTATTTTATGGGGTCTGGCATGTTTTTTTATCCCGGGAGCAGCTTTGTTCTTCCTTATAGCGCATTGGGAAGATGCCAAGAATTCATTTTTCCTCAATATTGTAGGCGTTTTAATTATAGTTGCGGGAACATCTATCGCTCCTCCAACAGTGCCCATCCAGTAATCTAATATCTGCCTACCGTTTTGGGCTGTCGGCTTCGTTATACTTTGGAGCCTAACATTGCGCTCAACCCGGACGGCTTCGCTGCCGGTTAGCTTGAGCGTTAGGCAGCCCGGCCACCGCGTTCATGACCACCCCCACATCCATGCCGCCTTCATTCTCTTGCACTGCATCCGCTCAATATTCAGCCTCGCGCTCACATCCCGCTCCAGCAGGCGGTAGTGGTATCCTTTGCGGGTCGTGCGTTCGGTTGAGCGTGAGTCCGGTTTCGCCAAGCGTCCTAACAACATGTTCAACACTGCTCCCTTCGGTCGCTGGACACCCAATCGCTTCGCGCTTGGGTGCCGGTTAACATAAACGTTAGGCAGCACGGCCACCGCACTCATGACCACCCTCACATCCATGCCGCCTTCATTCTTTTGCGCTGCATCCGTTCAACGTTCAGCCTCGCGGTTACATCCCGCTCTGGCAGGCGACGGTGGTATTCTTTGCGGGTCGTGCGTTCGATTGAGCGTGAGTTCGGTTTCGCCAAGCGTCCTAACAACATGTTCAACCTCGCTCCCTTCGGTCGCTGGACACCCAATCGCTTCGCGCTTGGGTGCCGGTTAACATAAACGTTAGGCATGGCATGTCAGACAATCATTGCTCAACATCAGCAAGCCCCGCAGCGTATGTGAGCCATCGCAAGATTCGCCCACTCTGGCGCTGGTGCATTGGAGTTGTTTCAGTGGCGTGTCTGGTTTTTATGCTTATTAATTATAAAATTAACCACTCCATCAACGTCTTTTACCGTGTTTCCATTCCACTGGTTGGGGCGTTGGACATAATTGCATTCCTTCTGGCCATCTATTTTCTGCTTGTGGCAATATTCGGTCGGTGGTGGCCTAGCATTTCATTCAAGCGGACGCTCTGACGCTATACCGTATGCGCGCGTTCAAGCCCGTGCCGCTTTCGCGCTACGCGCGATCAGTGTTTGGTCGCGCGGTTGCAACCCGCACCGACGTACGCAGATGTTATGCTCCGCAAACTGCGCACTGATTTGGCGCTGTGCCTAACTTTGCGCTCAAGCCGGACAGCCCCGCCTGCGGCGGGTCTGCCGCTTAGCTTTTACGTTAGGCATTGCGCTAGGCGCAGGAAATATTCGTTACATTGAACTTGTTCCTCGTATGAACCCTAACCAGTTGTGCGCACTCACAAGAACAAGAGGCACGTTTGTTAAATCGCATATATTGCCTCTCGCTCTCACTCGCTTGGAACGAAGGGGGGAAAAGTTTGTGGAGACAGGAATTGATTCAAAAACTAAGCGCAGATCGAATAGCTGGTACGACAGCGCACTCGTGACCCAAACCGGTGAAAATATTCTTGCAGACATCGACGCAAAAGGTATTGATATATTGCGTAGATACAAATTGGTATGGAGCGGATGGTCTAGCGAAAGAGAGCTAAAAAGTAATGACCAAGTCCTCGTTGATGGAAAGCCGCACCACCGCCTAATTGACATTCACGAAGCACACGCGCTTCAACTATTTTTCCTTAGCATCGTTTGGAGGGCAGCCGCGTCAAGTCGACCAGAATTTAAGGATTTCATACTCAATCACAATGAACTAGAAGATCTAAGACTAAAAATCCTAAACAAGAATCCGGGAAATTTTTCAGAATACCCAATACAACTCTTTCAGCTATCTACTTTAGGCATACATCACAATCGAACACCTCTTATCGAACAAAAGGAAATGCTAGATGTCAATCTATATGCAAATAATACCGTTGATTACGCAAGGGTTTATTTTGACGGGTTAACTGCTCACATACACCTCCTCCGAGGTAGGAATGTGAGTCAATCATATCAACAAACATGCTTAGGTGCTCAAGGCACTACTACTGTTTTCCTTCATCGTTTTGAGGATTCCCGGGCTAATGCAGACATCAAAGAGATGATCGAAACCGTTCTTAAAGAGCAATATATTCCTCCATCTTCTCCAAGCCTCATATCCATGGCAATCAAGTTAGCATGGAATATACGCTAAGTTGTAGAAGTTCAGACTTGATCTGACAGTCCCCGCTCTGGCGAGCGAAAGCGGTATACTCCGCAGGCCACGCGTTCGGCTAGCCTTGTATCTGAGCACTACCCAAGCATCCTAACAACATGTTCAACCCCGCTCCCTTCGGTCGCTGGACACCCAATCGCTTCGCGCTTGGGTGCCGGTTAACATAAACGTTAGGAAGCGCAGACGCTTGCGTGGTGACTCGCCTCCGAGTATGATTTCGACATCATGCCAATTGTGGAAAGGTTCAAGTCTTTCCAGAGTTGGCCGAGTGGCTGAAGGCGCCGGATTGATAATCCGGTAAGAGGAAACTCTTCATGGGTTCGAATCCCATACTCTCCGCCGAGTCCCCTCGAAAGAGGGGGTTCGTACGGCTCAAGCCTCGTGGTCGGTTTGTGTTTAGCCTCGCGGTTACATCCCGCTCTGGCAGGCGACGGTGGTATTTTTTTCGGGTCGTGCGTTCGGTTTCGCCAGGCATCCTAACACTATGCTCAACTCCGCGCGCTTCGCGCTTGGGTGCCGGTCAGGGCAATCGCATGAAAGTCATGTCAGCCCGAGCAATTGAGCGCGGTAGGAATCGGAAGTTGCGGCGATGAGGCGTCGGGCCTTAATGCCGCCCTTTCGTGGTGTAGGGTCAAGGCGGATGAGGTTCAGAGTGATGTGCTTGAGCACGGCGAGGTTGTGGGCGGCATGGCCGGTGCGGGCGCGCATTTGATCGTCGGCGAAGACAACATCCATGCACCAGTGCAGTCGGTTTTCAATACTCCAGTGAGCGCGGATTGCCCGCAAGAGGCGATCTGCATCGGGGGCGAGACTCGAAAGATAGTAGCGCTGCGCAAGCGTCGTCCTGCCCTTGATTTCGCGCTGTGACTCGATCACCGCGAAGGAGTTCAGATCGTGCCACCGCTCCGGTTTATGCAGACACGCCAGTTGATCGAAGGCATAACAACGCCGCGTCTCGATTCGTCCATGATCCTTCTCCACGGTTTCGGACATCGCGTGGGGTGTCCTGTCCGGCGCCGCCTTGAACCGGGCAAAGAGATCGCGCAGCGAATCGGCCAGGCTCGGCTGGTTGTCCCTGAGCGCCAGGACATAATGCGCGCCACGATTGCGGATCGCTTGGGCGATGTTGGTCTGGGTACCCATGGCATCGAACGTGACGATGCAGCCTTCCAGCGCCAAGGTAGCCAGGAGTTCAGGAATGGTCGTCTTTTCATTGGACTTCGCCGCCGTTGCCCGCTGCCCGAGCACCAAACCGGCACCTGCGGCAAACGCGCTCACCAGATGCAGCGGCGTCGCATTCAGCTTGCCTGTGCGCCGACTGCTCTTACCGTCAATGGCCACCACGGCATCGGCCCCCAGCGTGGGGAGGATCGATCCGACCCAGCGCCGAAAGGCGGCCTCGAATTGCGTTGGATCAATTAACCCAAACAGCCGCCCAAAGGTGTCGTGCGAGGGAATACCCGCTTTCAGCCTGAGGTAGCCCCGCAGCCAGTCTAGTTTTTCTTTCGCCCACAGCTCGATCTCAACGAAGGTGTAGGCTCCAACCAGCACCGCATTGACCGCCACCACCAGTAACTCGACCAGATCGTGCCTAACCTTCCCCGCTTGTCTCGGGTCGCTGATCGAGACGAATACGTCCGCCAGACACAGTTTGCCTTCCGTCTCCATGGAACACTCCAAAAAGACAGAAAACTACACAAATCAATCCCCTGTGAACAGCCCCCCTCGTAACCCACTGATCGTAAACGAGTATTCCAGAGAGTCTACAACAATGGCATTCATGCGATTGCCCTGGCGCTCCCGGCAATATGCGATCCCCTGAACCGCCAGCCACGCAGAGCACAGGGCAGAGGAGAGTATCCCTTGCTGCCCATGCCCTCTGTTTTTTCGTTATTTCTTCTCTTGTCGGTGGTCAATGACCCGGGTGGCCTTGCCCATTGAGCGCTCAACCGAGCCTGTTGGGTGAATTTTGACTTCGCAGGAAATGCCGATGAAATCCTTGATGTCCTTTTGTACCTTGGAAGAGACGCGATCCATGTACTCCTGGCCTTTGGCGTATAGAGGCGGGCTGGCTTCGACGTTGACCCGCAGGGAATTGAGATGGCCTTCGCGGAAAACCTCAAGCTGATAGAAGGGCGAAAGCGTTTCCGTGCGCATCAGGATAGCTTCAACCTGCGTAGGGAAGACGTTGACGCCGCGAATGATGAGCATGTCATCGGAGCGCCCGGAAATACGGCTCATGCGCACATGGGTGCGACCACATTTGCAGGGTGCGGGGTCGAGCACCGCGATGTCGCGGGTACGGAAACGCAGCATCGGGAAGGCTTCGCGGCTGAGCGAGGTGACAACAATTTCCCCTTTTTCTCCGGGAGGGAGCGGCTCTCCGGTGTCGACATCAACGCATTCGACAAGGAAATGGTCTTCCCAGATGTGCAGCCCCTTCTTGGCGGCCAGACATTCGATGCCGACTCCCGGCCCCATGAGCTCAGTGAGACCGTAAATATCAAGCGCGTCAATGCCCATGCGCGATTCGAGTTCATAGCGCATTTCTTCGCTCCACGGCTCAGCGCCGAAGAGACCAACCCGTAGCGGCAGCTTGCGGATATCAATTCCCAGTTTTTCGGCTTCTTCCACGATGTTGAGAGCGTAGGAAGGAGTGCAGCACATGGCGTCCGACGCAAGGTCTTGCAGGAGCATGACCTGTTTTTGCGTTTGCCCGCCGGATATCGGAATGACCGTTATGCCAAGGGTTTCAGAGCCGCCGTGCAGCCCCAGTCCGCCGGTGAAGAGACCGTAACCATAGGCGTTATGCAGACGGTCGCCCGGCTGAAGACCGGCAGCGGCAAGGCAGCGCGCGACCAGTTGCCCCCAGTTGGCGAGATCGCGCCGCGTATGCCCGACCATGATAGGTTTGCCGGAAGTGCCGGAAGAAGCGTGCAACCGGACAACCTGGTCACGCGGCACGGCAAACATCCCGTAAGGGTAGTTGTCGCGCAGTTGTTCCTTCTTGGTAAACGGCAGCAGTTTGACATCAGCAAGAGTCTGGATGTGGTGCGGCTTGACTTCCAGTTCGTCCATGGCTTCCTGATAGAACTTTACCGTCTCATAGCAACGCGCCACCATGTCCTGAAGGCGGCGTAATTGCATGGCTTTTAGCTCTTCGCGGGGAAGCGTCTCGTTGTCAATATCAAACATCATGGCTGGGACTCGATAAGTAGTGGCACATCTGAATATGATAGCCTGTGTCGGGCGAATGCGCGATTGATTACGGGGCTTTTGCCTTTTATAAACGCCTGTTTATGGCACAAGTCCAAATGGCGTCGTTGATTCGTGTTACGCTGGCTTCCGATTTTGCGATATGAGTCACAATACGTTTTTTCTTATCTGCCAGGGTGCGCTTTGATGTCTTCCTTGTTTCCTGTCTCTCTCTTTATTTTGCAGGCGCTGCTGCTTGCGGGCGTGTTTTTTCTCTGTTGGCGTTTGCGAAAAGGGAGGGATAAAGACAGATGGGCAGCGGCGCATGAAGATATTGTCATGCGTCTGGATCGTCTGGAGCAGCTTTTTCGTGACGGGATGGCTTCGATCCGGCGGGAAGCCCTGGAACAGGCGGCGCGGGAACGGGAAGAACGCGGGCAGGGACAAAGCCGCTTTTTTCAGGATTTGAGCCAGACGCTTACCCAATCCATCGGGCAATTAGGACAAGGGCAGAACGAGCGCCTGGGCGCGTTTGCCCAGGAATTTACTCGCGTCTCCGGTTCTCTGGATAGCCGCTTTGAGCAATTGCGCGGCGCGGTGGAAACGCGCCTGCAAGCCTTGCAGGCGGAAAACGCGGGCAAACTCGATGAAATGCGGCGCACGGTTGATGAAAAGCTGCATGCCACTCTGGAGCAAAGGCTGGGCGAATCTTTCAAACTGGTGAGCGAACGCCTGGAACTGGTGCACCGCGGGCTGGGCGAAATGCAGGGCCTGGCCGCCGGAGTCGGGGATTTAAAGCGGGTGTTTGCCAATGTGAAAACACGCGGTTCATGGGGCGAAGTGCAACTGGCGAATCTGTTGGAGCAGATGTTGACGGCGGGACAGTACGCGGCCAATGTCGCTACCCGGCCCGGCAGCAATGAGCGGGTGGAATTTGCGATTCGTCTGCCCGGCAGGGCGGCCGATAGTCCGGTTTGGCTTCCCATTGACGCCAAATTTCCGCTGGAGGATTACCAGCGTCTGCTGGAAGCGCAGGAGGCGGGCGAACCGGCAGCGGCGGAAGAGGCGGGTAGAAGGCTGGAGGCGTGTTTGAAGCTGGAAGCGCGGCGCATTCGGGAAAAGTACGTCGCGCCGCCGGATACGACCGATTTCGCCATTCTTTATTTGCCCATTGAAGGCTTGTATGCCGAGGCGCTACGCCGTCCGGGTCTGGCGGATACCCTGCAACGCGAATGGCGCATCAATCTGGCCGGGCCTTCGACCCTGGCGGCGCTCCTGAACAGTTTGCAGATGGGCTTTCGCACACTGGCGATAGAGCAACGCTCGGCGGAAGTCTGGGCGGTTTTGGGCGCGGTTAAGGGCGAATTTGCCCGTTTTGGCGAGGCATTAGCGCACACCAGAAAAAAATTGCAGGAAGCGACAAACAGCATTGACAAGGCCGAAGTTCGTACCCGCGCCGTGTCGAAAAGGCTGAAAGCGGTCGAAAGCCTGCCGGAAGCGGAAAGTTTGCCAGACATGTCTGGCGGGGAATGTCCTGGGGAAAGGTTGCTGGATAACGGCAGCGAAGACGGCTGGGAGGAAGAGGCAACGGACTGAAATACGCAGAGCAGCAAGAAATTAGCGACAGACATTCATGCCTGTAGCTCAAAACGAACAAGGAAGGGGTTTCAAACCGAAGTTAGTTTTACGATGAAACCGGCTGTTTTATTTTCTTGCAGACTGCAATGTTCAGGGCGCGATAAATCGGTCTTGCAGACGGCAATGTCTTGCAGGCAGCAATACTCAGGGCGCGATAAATCGCGCCCCTACGTAAAATCACTTACGCCAAACCATACTGGGTTGGATGAAAAAATACTCCAGCCAGCAGTATGCCTGCGCTGGAATGACTGATGGGTTAGTTTCTGCGCGAAAGAGTGGCTATACCCGGTAGTCGTTTTATTTATCAGAGTCGCGCTTGATTTCTTTCTCGACATGCTTTTTGCCGAAATAGAGTACGATTTTCATGACGATTATCACAACAACCGCCACGATTAACACTAATCCAAGGCCAATGCGCATAATCAAATCTCCATAATTGTGGTTTCACAATCTCGAATGTTGAGGTTCGCTATGCTTACCCCGACCTGCGAAAAGGGTGATGGTTGCTATTAAACAAAAGCGGCGGCTGATATTTTCAACCGCTCTGAGCAATTACTATAAACGAATAGTTATATCCAGAGAACGCCGCTTGTCGGCGTCTGGACTTCAGCGTTTTCTTGCCAGGGCGATTTGCTCGGCAAGCTGAAAGACCGACATGGCGTAAAAGCTGGAACGGTTGTAGCGGGTCAGGACGTAAAAATTTTCAAAACCCAGCCAGTATTCAGTCGGGACATCCGGGGTAGCGAGGTCAATCAGGGTTACATTGAGGTCAGCGCCCTCGAAAGGTTCGGCAGCAACTCCGGCAGCTAAAAGAACGGTCGCGGGGAGAGACGGGCGAATGCCGCCTTCCAGCCAGGTGGCAAGTGTTTCCGGCGGCAAATTATCAGGCATGCGGACGGGAATGGCGATAGGCGCGTTTTTTTGCCAGCCGTGCGCGGCGAGAAAGCTGGCGACGCTGCCGATGGCGTCGTCTTCGCTGTCGGCAAGATCAATGATTCCGTCGTTGTCAAAATCCACCGCGTAGCGGCGCAGGCTGCCGGGCAGGAATTGGGGAATGCCAAGCGCGCCCGCGTAAGAGCCGGTATAGCTTTCCGGGTTCCGGTTATTTTCACGCGCCAGAAGCAGAAGTTGCTCAAGCTCCTGCCGGAAAAAAGCGGAGCGATTGGGGTCGTAAAAAGCGAGGGTGGTGAGAGTGGAAAAGGCGTTGAAACTTCCGGTATTCTGCCCGTAGAAGGTTTCGACTCCGATGATGGCGACGATGATTTCCGCCGGCACACCGTAAGCTGCTTCCGCCCGCTTCAGGGTGGCGGCGTGCTGTTGCCAGAAATCAAGTCCCTGCTGGATGCGTTTGTGTTCAATAAAGCGGCTGCGGTAACGTTGCCATGAACGTTGCGAAGTGGAGCCGGGAGCGGGCGGAGCAATGAGTTTAAGGACGCGATGGTTGGGCGTCAGCCTGGCAAAGCGGCGCAGCAGATCGGCTTCATCCATGCCGTGCTTCTCGCGCATTTCCTGCGCGAAGGTTTGCGCGGCAGGCATTTCGGCAATGCTGGGTTCCTTGCTGCGAACAGGAAGGTAGTAGAAGGCGGCAACGATTACGAAGAACGCGGGGAGGAAAGCGAGAACGCGAGAGAGCATGAAAATTTCAGACGAAGGAAAGAGACGAAGGGGAAAAAAACGCGGGAACATGGTCAGAAAATAATGGATGAGTAATCAGAAAGGCAACATGCCTTTCATGCCACGCATCAATTTGCCGATGCCGCCTTTGCTCAGGTGTTTCATCATTTTTTGGGTCTGTTCAAACTGTTTTAGAATCCGGTTGACTTCCTGCACTTCGACTCCCGCGCCGGTGGCGATGCGCCGTTTGCGACTGGCTTTCAGAATATCAGGTTTTTTGCGTTCTTCCGGGGTCATGGAGTTGATGATGCCTTCGACCCGGCGGATCATCCGGTCTTCCGTGCCGCTGGGGAGTTGGCCGGCGGCCTGCGCCAGTTGCGCGGGAAGTTTGTCCATCAGCGCCGTCATGCCTCCCATCTTGCGCATCTGGCCGATTTGATTCTTGAAATCTTCCAGATCAAAACCCTTGCCAGACTTCAGTTTTTTTGCCAGCGCCAGCGCCTCTTCTTCGTCGACGCCTTTCTGGACTTCCTCAATCAGCGACAGGACATCGCCCATGCCGAGGATGCGCGAAGCCATGCGTTCGGGATGGAATGCTTCCAGGCCGGTCAGTTTTTCGCCCACTCCGGAAAATTTGATAGGCTTGCCGGTGACGTGACGCACGGACAACGCCGCCCCGCCCCGCGCATCGCCATCCAGTTTGGTCAGCACGATGCCGGTCAGAGGCAGCGCTTCGTTAAAGGCGCGGGCAGTATTGACCGCGTCCTGTCCCAGCATGGCGTCTACCACGAACAGGGTTTCGATCGGGGAGAGGGTAGCGTGCAACATCTGAATTTCCGCCATCATCGCTTCGTCAATACTCAGGCGGCCTGCGGTGTCGACGATGAGCACGTCGAAGTAATGCCGCCGCGCCCAATCAACGGCAGCACGGGCAATGTCCTCCGGTTTTTCGTTGCGTGTCGAGGGGAAATATTCAATGCCGGCGTTTTGGGCAACGGTTTTTAACTGCTCGATGGCGGCTGGCCGATAGACGTCTACCGAAACAGCGAGCACTTTTTTCTTCTGTTGTTCTTTCAGGAATTTACCGAGCTTGCCGACGGTTGTGGTTTTCCCCGCGCCCTGCAAACCGGCCATCAACAAAACGGCAGGCGGCTGGGTTGCCAGATTGAGGGAGGCGTGCGCGCCGCCCATGAGCGTGACCAACTCTCGATGCACTACACCAACCAAAGCCTGACCGGGGGTTAGCGAACCGACCACTTCCTCGCCGACGGCCTTTTCTTTCACGATGGCGATGAAATCCTTGATGACCGGCAAGGCTACGTCGGCCTCCAGAAGAGCCATGCGAATCTCTCGCAACGCTTCGCCGATATTGGCTTCGGTCAGGCGCGCTTCGCCGCGCAGGGTTTTTACGATTTTGGAAAGGCGTTGCGTCAGGTTATCAAGCATGGCAGCTTCAGGTAAAATCTTGGAATGCTTATTGTAAATCAGCTCTCGCTTTTCTCCTTCCTTCTTGCCTTTGCCGGAGCGCTTTATTTCGCGCTTGGGGTGCGTTTCTGGAAAAGCCGTTGGTCGGAAAGCGGCGCGTTACCGCTGTCTGTCCGGGTGATCCGGGTGGAAAAATTCCTCGTCGGCATGACCATGGTCATACATGCCACTGGGTTACAGGGCTTGCTCTTTGGGCAGGGCGGTATGCAATTCTCCTTTGCCCTGGCTTTCTGTTTGATGGCCTGGCTCGCTGTGTTGATTTACTGGCTGGAAAGTTTTCAGGTGAGGCTGGACGGCATTCAGCCCATTGTGCTTCTGTCGGCTGCGCTGGCCGCTTTTTTGCCGCTCATTTTTCCGAATACGCACACCGTCGCGCATATCGGCGCGTTGAGTTTTCGCTTTCATTTGCTGGTTACCATGCTCGCCTGTGGTTTCTTTGCGCTGGCGGTGGCGCACGCGATTTTTATGGGCTTATTGGAAAGGCGTCTGCATTCCCCGTCTCGCGTTTCTTCCCGGCGGATCGGCAATATGCCGCCGCTGCTTGCTCTTGAAGCCTTGCTGTTTCGTATTCTCAATATTGCCTTTGTCCTCTTGACGCTGGCTTTGGGGAGCGGATTTTTGTATTCTGAAGAGATTTTCGGCAGAGCTCTGACTTTCGACCATAAAACCGTATTCGGCGTTCTGTCCTGGCTTATTTTTGCCATTCTGCTGATCGGGCGTCACATCTATGGCTGGCGGGGACGGCGGGCGCTCAATTGGACGATTGCCGGCTTCTGCGCGCTTCTGCTGGCTTATATAGGCAAACAGTTTGTCCTGGAAGTTCTCCTGGGGCGCGCCTGAAAATTACGACTGGCCTCGACTTTTTGCCTTACGGCGCTTGCAACCTTGAGCCTGGACACCATTCCCCTCTCGCTGCTTTTCCTGATATTGGCCGCGCTTTTGCTGCTTTCCGCCTTCTTTTCCTTAAGCGAAGTGGCAATGATGGCGGCCAATCGCTACAAGCTGAAGCATCTGGCAGAGAAGGGCAACCTGGGGGCGCGTCTGGCGCTGGCGCTGCTCGCGCGTCCTGATCGTTTGTTGGGCGTTATTCTCCTGGGCAATAATCTTGTGAATGCCGCCGCTGCCGCGTTGGTCGGCTTCATCAGCCTGAAACTTTTTGGCAGCAGCGAGTGGGTACTGGGTATTGCAACCCTGGTGATTACCTTTGTGATTCTGGTGTTTTCCGAAATTACGCCGAAAATCATTGGCGCTACTCATGCCGATTCCCTGAGCCAATGTCTGGCCTTTGTCCTGATGCCGCTTTCCCGAATTTTTTATCCGGCAATCTGGTTCGTCAACCTGTTTGCGGGCGGGCTGCTTCGCCTTTTTGGTATGTCGTTGCGTCCGGCGGCGGATGCGCCCAAACTGACGCCGGAAGAGCTACGCACTCTGGTCATGGAAAGCCGCGAGCTTATTCCCGCCAAACATGGCAATTTGCTGCTTAACCTGTTTGACCTGGAACGGATTGTCGTAGAAGACGTTATGACGCCGCGCGGCGCGCTTGAATTTCTGGATATTTCCGAGGATTGGGAGGAGAACAAAAAGCGCCTGATTACCAGCCGTCATCGTCGCCTGCCTGTCTGTCAGGACAGTCTGGATCAATTGCTGGGGGTGCTTTCGGTGCGGCGAGCGTTGCCTTTGCTGCACGCTGAGGATTTTACCGGGGAAGAGCTGCGCGCCCTGCTGGCAGCGCCCTACTATATTCCTGCCGGAACTCCGCTTATAGCCCAATTGGCGTTCTTTCAGGAAAATCATCAGCGCTTTGGCTTTGTGGTCGACGAGTATGGCGAGATTCTGGGGATGGTGACGCTGGAAGACATTGTGGAAGAGATTGTTGGCGAATTTACCACGTCGTTGCCCGGCGCGCCCCGCTCGCTTGACTGGGGTTCGGACGGCAGCGTCATTGTGGATGGCTCCATGACCCTGCGGGATCTGAACCGCAAGCTGGGGCTTCAATTTCCGCTTGATGGGCCAAAAACCCTGAACGGGCTGATTCTCGAATGCCTGGAGGAGATACCGGAAGCGCGGGTCAGCCTGAAGTTGGGCGAGGTGGCGGCGGAAGTTCTGCAAACCCAGGACAAGAGCGTAAAAACAGTCCGCCTGCAAAAGCTCGCGCCTCTGCCAGAGGCGCCGGACACCAGCCCGGCTTTATGATCGGCAAACTACGCCTCTTCCGGCAGCACCCTTTTTAAGGGGGACGGCGCAATTGCCGTCCGCAAGAATAAAATCGGCATTGATTTCGGCATATTGTGTTTTCTTTGGACATTCTGGAATATTCATGGAATTTATTGATTTATAGTACTTCCCGTAATTAACTAGACTCTTGAATAATTTGTTCGATGGAATATTGTTGTTTGTTTTGCCATGTACGTTTGATGTTTGCCCATAGCTTTTCGATGGGGTTTAGATGCAGTGAATATGGAGGCATGAATAGCATCCGATGCCCTGCTTCATGTATGAGTTGCATTGTTGAACGTGATCGGTGGAACACGGCGTTGTCAGGGATGATGAGGGAAGGTTGTGTTAGCTCGGGCAACAGGAAATGTTTGAGCCATTCGTTGAATAGAATGGTATTGCATGTACCTTTAAATAGCATAGGCGCAATCAGGCGCTTTTGATGATACGCGCCCGGTAGGCTAGTCCGTGGTCTCTGGACGGCTGCCCGGTAGCCAATAATCTTTTGGCCTGCCGGCGCTCGGGCATAAGGACAGTAGGTTGTCGGCGCAAAGCCGGTCTCATCAGAGGGGAAGGTAATTGGCTTGATAACGCCGCTTGAGGAAATGTCGCGTCCGCGAAGGCTTACGAAGACTTTCGCTGTAGCGTAGAGTTTTTTTTACGGACAAACCCAAGGCGCTTGAGCGCAAGGAAAATACTGTTGTTGCTCACCTTGCGCGAAGCTGCCAACTCACGCAACAAGGCATCAGGATTGGCTTGTACCTCAGCTCGCAACTCTTCCTGATCGTACTTCAGGCTCCCTTTCGGACCAGGCTTGCCGGGCTTATGATCTGGCGGATGCTTCAACCAGTCAAACACGCTCTGCCGAGAAATACCAAACCTCCGGGCAGCCTCTGCCTTGCTGCCGCCATTGGCCACAAAATCCAAAACCAGGCAACGAAAGTCTTTGCTATAAGCCATGTCCGGAACCTCCAAAAATCATGCGACAACTTCAGTAAAGCAAAATGAATGCCAACTATACAATTGTACTATTCACCCGGCCATTAAGTATTGAATATTATGCGGCATATTTGGTTTTAGGATCATTGAAATAAGATTGGACGCGATCAGGGTGTTGGGTGAGCATGTTCATG
>Ga0099364_10000694_pt1 | contig 57509 bp, 38 predicted proteins | sample TergutTh196P3_FD_73070 | JGI IMG/M metagenome (GOLD analysis project Ga0099364, IMG submission 73070) | Microcerotermes parvus P3 segment gut microbial communities from Pointe-Noire, Republic of the Congo - Th196 P3 | ecosystem: Host-associated > Arthropoda: Insects > Digestive system > Gut ... | reverse complement strand
TAGTTCCGGGGGATACCGCTTTTACAAAGCCATTTTCGACCGTTGCAACGCCTGGGCTGCTGCTTATCCACTTAAGATCAGGATAGTAAGGCGTCGCGTTAGGCGCGGTTATTGTCCCCGTGAGCAGGGCAGTCTCGCCCGCGCCGCCGTCTAAAGTTAAAGTAATTCTATTTTTATCAAGGAATACTCTGTCTACCGAAGTAACCGCTAAGGAGACATTTACATTGATATCCACAGAGCTGGCGCCAGTTGCGCCGACGGTGACGGTCGTTATTCCAGGTCCTACCGCCGATATAGTATTACCTACTGCCGTAGCTATATCCGCGCTGTTGGTTACAAAGGTTACTCCAGTCGGTACAGACAATACGCCATCAGTAGATAAAACTACCGCAATATCGCGTTGATCGAAACCAAGCGCCACAGATATATAGACATCCTTAGGCTCAACCAACAGTTCAACAGCCGCAAACGCCGCTGTTCCAAAAACAAGCGACGTTAATAATAAAACAGATAAAACACTTACAAATTTGCGCATAAAACACACTTCCTTTCTGAACAATATTTTTGCGCTCCAAAAATACATAGATAACCGCCAAATTATCATTTTGACAAGCTTTCGCTTCATACAGCCAATTGCTATGTTAATTTTCTTCGTCCGTAATCATTAAAAGATTATTATGCCGCAAAATACCTCAAAAAATGATTTTTCAGATAAGCGTTTGCCCGCTTACCGGTTTTTGCGATAATACTCTTGCCATACACACCTCCCAAGCACTATTCCATTAATAAACTTAAAAGCAAAATTAACAAAAATCATGTTATATTAATTATACTTTCATGTCAATTAATGAAGATTTATTCATTATAAAAATGCTAGTTTGCGCGACAATAAAGCGACAATGCGGTAATGTAGCAATGTAATATTATCATAATGAATGTGGAGATATGATGAATTTATCCCTTGCTCATATTATATATTTCATTATTCTCTGTCAATTGATAAAACATGCGAATATTTAAAACTGACCGAGGCGGTCGTCACTTTAATATAGAAAATTATAATTGATAAATATGCTGTCATATACACATAATTGTGATTCTATAACGAAAAACGGACGACCGGGGCGGTCGTCCCTACTTGACGTCTTAGAATAGTATTGTATAATTTCTTTCGTTGTACACGCGGAGATGGCGGAATTGGTATACGCGCAAGACTAAGGATCTTGTGGGCTAATGCCCGTGGGAGTTCGATTCTCCCTCCCCGCACCAATAATAAAACAAGCAGTTACATAATATTATAAATATCTCGCTGAAAAGCGAGATTTTTGTTTTTCCTAAGTCCGTCTCAATCCACACAGATTTGTTTAAAAACGAAACTGCCCATGCTATTCGGTAAGTATCAGGGCAGGTGTATTAATATGGAATGCAATCACAAATCATATTTAGTGATATAGTATAATTAACATTGAATTGCATTTATGTAGAAAACAAAGAGAGCGAATAACATGCCTGATAAAACTGCTGTATTCATTGATGCGGGATACCTGAGAAAAATTAACACGACTAGAATTGATTTTGAAAAGCTTATAAAAGCAATGATCGGTACTAAAGAGTTGCACAGGGCATATTACTACGATTGCCAACCTTTTGCTCCGAATAACCCCAGTGAAGCCGATAAAGAAAGATTATCAAAAGCTATGCAATTTCATCAACGACTCAAAAATATTTCCCGTTTCGATGTCCGTTTGGGAAAACTTCGTCTCAAAGGGTATGATTCGCAAAATCAGCCTATTTTTGAACAGAAACGCGTTGATTTGTTACTTGGTTTGGATATCGCCTCTGTGATACGGACTACTCCAAGAGTTGTAGATTCGATATTTATGCTTACTGGTGATGGTGACATGATCCCTGCAATGCTCGCCGCAAAAGAGGCGCAGATTATCGTCTATTTAGCGCATGGGGGAAAGCCTACATATGACCAAGAGTTATGGAATTACGCTGATGAAAGGTTGCTTCTGGACGCCGATTTTTTTAAGAATGTGCAGTTATCTTAATAAAAAAAGTGAGGAGCCTTTCGGCTCCCTGATGCTACCCATTAAAACGTTCGTCCGACTAAGGACGACGCTGATATAGTATATATAATATTATCACAATAATCTTACACGTCAATAGCTAATTAAAGCGGTAGGGAATGCGCGCAGGGCATCCCGATTTTTTTTACTTAATTGTTATGGTTAACGAAAGCGGGTGGCAGAACCTGTCTTCCGACAGGTATGCAACGCCCGCGTTTTTTCATTGTAAATTGTAAATTGCCTTTATCTGCCTACTATGCCAAATCCGTTAATCAACCTATCCAACATTTCGTCAATTGTATTGATATAACGAGCCATAGCGTTAAACGCCTGAGAAAACTTTATAATATCAAGCATTTCTTCATCAACGTTCACGCCCATGACAGACTGCCTGTTGGTTTCTATTGACGTTACAAGGTAATTTTGATTTCTATCCATCATAATCGCTTCCGCGCTTTGAGACCCAAGTTTTGCAATGAAAGCTTCATAAAAAGCGTTAAAGTCCGCGCTGTTATTATTAAGCATCTTTGCGTGCTTAAGCTGCGCTAACGACAGGGCGTTAGAGCCATCCCCCACCCCATTGGTCACTCCATTGCCATTGCCCATAGCCGCGCCAATTAAGTCAATATTATTAACCACAAGAGAATTGACGGCAAACCTTCCGGTCGCGCCATATTTTCCACCCACAGGGTTATAAAACGCCGTTCCCGTAATATCAACCGCGTCGCCAATACCGTAACCGGCATAATGAGCGGCGTTGAATTCATTCACAAGCGCGTAAACCATCTCGTCAAACACGTCCATAAAGCTTGGAATAATCGTGTCTCTCGCATCCGCAAGCGCCTTTAGCTCACCATTTGTTACCTGATTCATAACAAGTATTCCTGTATTTCCAACGTTTTTAAGCTTAAAGCGCAGACCAAGCGACACTTCTTCCACAGTTTTTGCGCTGTAGTCATTGCCGGTAGGGATTTTACGCGCATCCTTGAACATATTCGATTCAGATAAATATTCTCTTCCGTCAAAAGTAAACGATGCGTCTTTAGCCTGTTCAATCACATTTGTTACTTCACGATAGACAGGGTTTCCGCCCAACGTTCCGTATTGCTCCGTGCTGACCAGTCCAAGGCGTCTTAAGATTTGCATATTTCCATCCTCGTCGCCCAGAATATTTATCCTGTTGCTTTCGCCAATAACATTGCTTTCTAACGTGATATAAACCGTCTCGTCCTCGTCAACGGCTATTGATGCGTGCAGCCACTGCTCGGCGGAAGTCAATTCGCTTAAAATACTATATTTTTCATTGATTTTGTTGCAAATAGTTTGAAGCGAATCATCGGGCTCTATATCAATAGTAATTACCGGCGCCGAACTTTCCCGCGCGTCGTTTGACAAACCAATCCGCTTAGCCAGATCTCCTTGAACATCAATGATAGAGACAAGCCAATTCTCGCTGGATTTAACGCCAAACTGCGTGACAACCCCACTTGTAAATGTATCGTCAATCTCAAAAGTCTCCTCGCCGCTATCGGCAGGAGAGTGTTTTAACAAGCTTAGCTTGAGGAAGTTTGAGATATCCTCAAGCATAAGCTCTTTTGCGGCAGACGACGCTACGGCAGTTCCAACATCGTCTGATATATCCCATTTTTCCGTAGTAGAATTCCAACGGACTGTTATATTTCTCTCAAAATCTCCCGCGCTAACACGGAAAGTATAAACGTCCGTGATTAATCCCTCTCCAAGTACCTGCCCGTCCGGAATTCCCGATCTACCAAGCGCGTTTTGAACAAGGTTTGCGGAACTCGCTTTCACTCCCGAGTCTCCAACTTGAATCCTAAATGAGCCTGTCAAGTTAAGAGAATCGCTTGCAGTACGAGGGCGAAGTCGCATCGTAACATCGTTGCCTGATTCGTCTTTGACGATATTTCCAAAAACGTCAAGGCAAAATGCGTCTCCTCCTCCCATTTTCCATGAAGACTCAGTGGCTAAACGGTGAACATCAAGTTGATGAGCGCCGTCCGGACCTCCAGGAAGGACGTCGGCCACTGAACAGTCGGATACTATATCAAACTCGTTATCCTGAACCTGCACGTTATAATACGTTTTGCCGTTCCACTGAAACTGATGAGCTACAAGGTAGCGCACCCTGTCTCCTTGAACCAGATTCTTCCCGTTGAGATCTATACTATACTCATTATTCATAGCATTTGGAGGCTCAATCGTTACATTTACCAGCTGCGATAATTTATCTACAAGCAGATCGCGCTTGTCGTAAAGATCATTGGGGTTCATCCCCGCCGCTTCCAATTGCGCTATTGTTTTGTTAAGCGCCGCTATTTGCGTCAATTTATCGTTTACATCGTCAACGTCGTACTTAATCTGCGAGTTTATCTGATCGGCATATTTATCCAAATTAGATACCAACTGATCAAGAAACGTTCCAAGAGTTTTTGCCTGTTGAATCACCGCTTCGCGGACCGGAGCGCTTTCCGGATTTTTATTCAGTTCCTGAAGGCTTGCCCAGAATTCGTCAAGCGATGACTGAATACCTTGTCTGTTAGGTTCGGCAATAAGCATTTCTATATTATTATAAACATTTTTTATCTGCGCCCAATACCCAAGAGGACTCATCTGTTGCCTATATTGAAAATCTAAAAAAGCGTCCCTCACTCTGGTTACAGAATCTACCTCAACGCCTGTGCCAATTTGACCCGGCATTACCGGAGACATTATTCCTGGATTTGGGAACGGATAGCTTGTAACAAGATTTATTCTTTGACGGGAAAATCCTTCCGTATTAGCGTTTGCAATATTATGCCCCGCAGTCTCAATACCTAGACGAAAAGCGTTGGTCGCGCGACGCGCCATTTCCAGCCCATAAAAGCTATTTATCATTTCAATCTATCCTCTCAAATCAACCTTTTACATCCATAGAACCTAACCCGGAAAAGTCTACTCTATCAAACCGGCGAACCTCAGACAGCATCATGTCATTAAATCTTTGCCCTTCTTCAACCAGCCGTTTTAAAATTTTTGACTCCGCGTTAATTGACTTAACGGCTTTTTCAAGTTTACTGCCCGAGACGCGAAGTTGTTCGCTTTCATCGCCCATGGCTTCGCAGATATCGCGCAATCTTTTTTCACAACCCAATTCAGACGCAATTAAAGCCGCTTCTTTATCTCTTAAAGTTTCATATTTATATACTTCTAAAGAGGAGGAATGTAAAAGCTTCATTAAACTCTGTATAGATTCTAAATCTTTATTAACCACCGCTTCGCGTTGCTGAGTTATGTAAGAAAGCAGTTCATCAATACTCTCAGTTTCTCTATCAACCGCTGCTACAAGCTCACGGATACTCAAAGCTACTCCTCGCCATTTAAAAGACCGGCTATCAAAAGGCTCTGCGCAACTTTAGCAAGATCGGGATTGTAAGTTCCCTCTGTTACTTGTTTCTTAAATTCATCCACTTTATCCTGACGAACTTCCGAAACATGCTCAAGTTCACCCATAATACGACCCAATTCTTTCGCGAAGGGGCTGAGGTTTACCTCATCAGCCGTCCCAGCTGATTGAGTAACGTCATATTTTTTATGAATAGCTTTCTGTTTCATAATAGGGTTCAAGCTATTCTGTCCTGATATTCTTTCAACCATTATATACACTCCTTTCCATTCCACCTATTAACGTTATCGGAATACATTTTTTAAATCTTTAGTTTTGTACTGTTATGGTTCCAGAATACTGCCTCACGATCTTGCCCACGCTATCGCGCCCCCGCACTCCGCTCCGGCTCTGATGCATGCGGACAACGCGCGTTTTATAGTTGTTCCCGTAGTAATAACATCATCAATTATTACTACTTTTTTACCAGCTATTTGCATGTCCGCCAGAAAAACATCCTCCGCAAGCTTGCGCCTCTCTTTTCCGCTTCTCTCGGTCTGAGCTTTAACGTTAGATTCCCAATGTAAAGCCTCAGAGACTTTAAACCCAAGAATCCGGGAAATCCCGTTTGCAATTGCGACGGACTGATTAAAACGCCTTTTACTATCATTGTGCAATGGAATAGGAATCAGAATTACGCTGTTTACGTCAAACGAGCTTATAAAGTTCTTATGGTCCCTTAGCAACGCCGTCCCGATACATTCGCCTATAGCGCGTCCAAGAGATTCCTGATTTGAATATTTAAAAGACAATAATAGTTCGCGAGCCAAGCCAAAGTGCCTCGCATAATAATAAACCCATGCGTCGCTTTCGTGCAAGACGCATGGGTAATCCATTCCACATTCAAAACATTTTATTTTTTTGTTGAAACACAGAGATTCGAGACATTCCCCGCAAGCCGTTTCCCCAATTTTGCCGCATATCGGGCAAGATATGGGAAATAATACATGAAGAAAATATTTTGTAAATTCTTGCGTTAATGACTGAAAATCCATCTAACGCTGCGTTCATCTCCAATAGGAATCATTCCTATACGAACACACGATTCCGCTCCAAAAATTCCCGTATAATGCCCCTCTTTTTCCGACCACGGAGTGGAAGCCAAAGTAATATTAGTTACATAAGGCTCGGAAACATGGCTTGCTATGCTTATTGAAGTTACGTTTTTCAGATCCTCCGCTTTTAACCCAACGGACGTCGGAGATACTTCGATAAACAGAACCGCGCTGAACTCGTTTGCGCGAATGGAAGAAATTATTTCATTCACGTCGGCGTTAACAATTCCTGAATCCGCAAGTCCTCTTACATTTGGCGATTTTGAGATAAGCTTATCCAGCATATCCTCCGCCGCGTTGCTTGCCGAGACATCACGCTGTTTTACGCGTTTTGCAGCCTGCTTTACCAAGTCGTACAGCTTGGGAGAATCTGGCTTTTTGTTTGCGTCCGTTTGATCGCTAAAGCTTGCTATCAACTCGGATAAGCCCTCGGTATCGGGCGCCGCAACTTTAAATTCAACATTGGCGCGCGACGCGAAATCTTTGAAGGTCGCTATCTCCTCGTTAGTAACCGTTCCGCCAATAAACACCGCAACTTTCTTGCCTGTCGCTTCTTCGCTTTTCAGAGCAGCGAGAGTTTTTGACAATGCTTCGTTCCAGGTAGCGGCTTTTCCATCAACTTCCGGCGCCAGCAAACGCCCTTCCATCATATCCTCAAAATGATAACGCCCTTTCAGGCAAGTTAAACCATGATTAGCGGATGAATCGCCAATTTCAGTCGTTATCCTCACAATTCTTTTGCGCGATTTATCAAGGTTCATTATCAGTTCGCAGCCAAGCGGGCAATGCGGGCATGTGGTTTTGACGGTATTTGGAGTTTCATTATGCGGCAACCTTTCCGCGCGCTTTTCTTGCAACGCGCCAACCGGGCACACTTGCGCGCAAAGACCGCAGAAAGTGCAGTCGGAAAGCGCCATATCGCGATAGAATTGCGTTGATAACAGCGTTTCAAATCCCCGCTTTGTGAAGTCAATAGCGTGAACTCCGGCAATTTCGTCGCAAACGCGTACACACCTGCCACAAACCACGCATTTATCCATATTTCTGACGTAATACTTATTCACGCTTTCAAGGTTGAGATCAGATTTGAGTATATGAGCGCCGGCAACGCGAGACGGGTCGGCTTCAAAATCAATAGCGTATTCGCGCAGCTTACACTCAAATATATCTGAGCAACCGCATTCAAGGCAGCGCGCGCTGTCCTTTTTCGCCTGCTCCTCAGTTAATCCATAATTATATTCATCATTAGGCTTGGAAAGTCTAACCTCGGAATTCTCTTCATGCGGGTGTTCGCGCGGGATTGCGGCTCGTTTTTCGGCAGGGATGTCCTCTTCGCTGTATTTTGGATTAGTGATATCAAATACAAAACGCTTTTTGGCTTTCCCCGTCTTGAACCAAACATCTATCGCCTCGGCGCAAAAATGTCCGTTCGCTATGGCCTCAATTGCAATTTTCGCGCCGCTTTGCTGGTCTCCGCAAGTGAAAACACCCGGCAGCGGAGTTTCGTAGTTATCGTTGACTTTCATTCTCTTTCCATCGTGCAGAACTCTGTCAATGTCTTGAAAATCAACTCCCTGCCCTATAGCGGCTATCACATTGTCAACTTCGAGAATAAATGTCTCTCCCGTTGGCACAGGGCTGCGACGTCCGGAAGCGTCAGGATCGCCGAGGGTCATTTTTTCGCAGATAATGCGTTCAACTTTTCCATTTCCCTCAATGGCTTTTGGCGCCGCCAGGAAAATGAACTCTACTCCTTCCTCTCTTGCTTCCTTTATCTCAATCTTCTCAGCCGGCATCTCGTCTTCCGTTCGGCGGTAAACGATATAAACTTTTTCCGCTCCGCAACGAACTGAGCAACGGCAAGCGTCCATCGCCGTATTGCCGCCGCCTATAACCGCAACGCGTTTTCCAAGTTTCATAGGATTATTATTGTTTACCGTATAAAGGAAATCTATCCCGCCGATAACCCCGGGAAGGTCCTCGCCCGGAACCCGAATAGCCGACGAACTCCAACAGCCCATAGCCAACACTACAGCGCCATAATTCGTCCTTAGATCATCAAGCGTCATATCCCTGCCAAGCATCATATTTGTCTTGACTGTTACGCCATGCACTTTAGTGAGCCATTCCGCCTCGCTTTGAACAACAGGTGGAGGAAGACGATAATCCGGGATACCATAACGCATCATCCCGCCAAGAAACTCCTCTTTTTCAAACAAAGTTACGGCATAGCCCATGAGTCTCAAAAAATATGCCGCCGATAGTCCTGCCGGGCCGCCGCCTACTATGGCAACGCTTTTCCCATTTTCCTCAATATGAGGAATTTCTCCCAATTCGCCAGAATTCATAGCCCAATCCGAGACAAAACGTTTTATTTCGCGAATGGATACGGGCTCTTTCTCATCCGCCAAATTACGTCGGCATTTTTCCTGACAAGGCGCAGGACAGACGCGCCCGATAGAAGCCGGAAGCGTAACATGTTCGTGCAGCATATCTACAGCTTCGCGATATTTACCTTGCGCCGTAAGATTAACGTACGCTTGAACATTTCCCTGGGCGGGGCAAGTAATATTGCACGGCGGACGACAGTCTCCCACATGATCGGAAAGAAGCAACTCAAGCGCTAATCGTCTTGCGTTCGTCACGCGCTTAGTATTTGTTTTCACTACCATGTTTGGAGCAATAACGTTAGTACACGCTCGCATGAGCGCGCGCGCTCCCTCAATTTCCACAAGACAAACTGAACAGCCTCCATGAATAGAAAGGTGTGGGTCGAAACACAAAGTCGGTATTTTTATCCCGCACTCCGCGCAAAGGTCGATAATTCTCTGCCCTTCGTATCCGTAAACTTCCTTGTTGTCAAGGATTACTCTAATATTTCTCGTCATTATCATATCTCCTCTTGTGGGTCGAATCTTTTTTGATTGCATAATTATAACAATTAATTGAAACTTTTACATCCTATTATAGCTGCATATGTTACTTAAAAGCCGTTTTTATGATTATAATCACAAAACGCCCTTTTTGGCGCTTTGTGATTAATCTGTTCAGGACGATTAAATAAAACTTCACATAATCGTCAATTCATTTGGGTACAATATGCAGTATAATTAATCTTTTGAAGAAACAACAAAAAATTCTATAGAGGTGCTATGCAATGTTTGAACTCATAAAAAGCGTATTTGGGTTTGACCCTGGCGGGCGCGCACTGAAAAGGTATATGGAGTCCGTCGAACCAATAAACGATTTAGAACCTGAAATGCAAGCTCTATCGGACGATGAAATTAGAGCATTGGCGAGTGATTTCAGATTAAGGATACATAACGGAGAACCCCTTGACTCTCTTTTGCCGCAAGTTTTTGCGGCAGTGCGCGAAGCTTCAACCCGGACGTTAGGACTACGGCACTACGACGTGCAACTTGTGGGCGGAATGGCTTTACATGAAGGAAACATAGCCGAAATGAAAACAGGAGAAGGAAAAACTCTTGTCGCTACTCTTGCAATTGTCCTAAACGCACTAGCTGACAAAGGAGTTCATCTTGTAACAGTTAACGATTATCTTTCAAGGCGCGACGCGGAATGGATGAACCCAATCTATAGCATGATGGGACTCGCCGTAGGGGTAATCTACCCTTATATGCCGCAGAATGAGAGAGTAGCAGCTTACAAAGCTGATATAACATATGGAACAAATAGCGAATTCGGGTTTGACTATCTAAGGGACAATATGGTGCTTGCAACTTCAGATATGTCGCAAAGAGGTCATAATTATTGCATAGTTGACGAGGTGGACTCTATTTTAGTTGATGAAGCCCGTACCCCTCTTATAATTTCAGGTCCTTCTGACGATAACATAGAACTTTACAAGGCGGCTGACCAAATGGCGCGCCAGCTCAAAGAGACCGAGGATTTTGAAAAAGATGAAAAGGAAAGAAATATTTCCTTAACGGAAGCCGGTATTGCAAAAGCCGAGCGGGTGATGAAAATGCCGGGGTTATTCTCCGATGCCGCGCGCTCGGAACTGGCGCACAGGATTATACAATCCGTAAAGGCGCATAGACTGTTCTCGCGCGATGTTCATTATGTAGTTAAAGACGGAGAGATAATAATTGTTGACGAGTTTACGGGTCGCCTTATGGTGGGGCGGCGTTATTCGGACGGATTGCATCAGGCGATAGAGGCAAAAGAAAGAGTTAAGGTGGGCAGAGAAAGCCAAACGCTCGCCACAATAACGCTGCAGAATTATTTTCGAATGTATACAAAACTTGCGGGTATGACAGGAACCGCTCTTACGGAAGCCGAAGAATTCAAGGAAATATATGGGCTTAGAGTTATAACCGTACCAACGCACCGGGATATGATAAGAATGGACCATCCGGACGCGATATTCGGCACGGCGATTGAAAAATACAGCGCGGTAGCGGACGAGGTTTCCGAAAAGCATTCAACGGGACAGCCCGTACTCGTTGGAACAACATCGATAGAGAATTCCGAACGCGTAAGCAAACTCCTGAAAGCGCGAAAAATAGAACATCAGGTACTCAACGCAAAACACCATGAGAAGGAAGCCCAGATAGTTGCGCAGGCAGGTCGCAAGGGGGCCGTTACGGTTGCTACAAATATGGCGGGGCGCGGCACGGATATTGTGTTGGGCGGACAACCTTATAAAGATGAAGAACACGACGTAGTGACAGCGCTTGGAGGACTTGCGATAATAGGAACCGAGCGGCACGAGTCGAGGCGCATAGATAACCAGCTGAGGGGGCGTTCAGGACGTCAAGGCGACCCGGGCGCAAGCCGTTTTTACCTCTCGCTGGAAGACGATCTTTTGAGATTATTCGGCTCGGATAAAATACAAGGACTCATGAGTAAATTAGGCATGAAGGACGGAGAGTCCATAAATTCTTCACTGTTGTCAAAAACAATAGAGTCATCGCAGAAAAAAGTAGAACAGATGCATTTTGACATACGCAAACAACTTCTTTCTTATGATAACGTAATGAATCAGCAACGCGACGCTGTTTACACGGAAAGGCAAAACATCCTCGCCGATGAAAATGTTACAGAATATGGACTCGGAATAGCGGAAGGCGTTATTTCTGACCTGATAGAACACTATTACAGCAAAGACGAGGAACCTGACGCCGAACGCGCAGTTTTAAGGGTACGCTCAGTTTTCGGCGCCGGAGTAGCAGCATTATTCGAAGGAGTGGACTCTCTGGGAGGAGTGGAACTTTTACGCGAAGACATTTCAAAAGCAGTCAAAGAAAAATATGATAGTAAGATTAAAGAATTTGGGGAGGAGCTGGCGCCGCGTTTAATTAGATATATATTGTTGAACACCCTTGATAATGGCTGGCGCGACCACTTGCTTGGGATGGACGAGTTAAGACGCGGAATAGGATTGCGCGCAATAGGACAAAAAGACCCGCTTCTTGAATACCAGTTTGAATCATACAACCTGTTTAAAGACATGATGCAAAGAACGCGCCTTTCAATAACCGAACAAATTTTCAGAGTTAAAATTGTTTCGGAAGAGACGCAAGTTAGGGAAAGACAGTATTCAGAAAACAGAGATTTCAACGCGCCATCAATACCTCAAAGATCCGAAGCTTTTGAAACGGCGCTTATGGCAGGAGGAGGAAAACAAACGCCAATAAAGAAGGGCGCAAAAATTGGAAGAAACGACCCGTGCCCATGCAAAAGCGGAAAAAAATACAAACATTGTTGCGGCAAATAATACAGTTTACAATTTACAGTTTACAATTTAAAATGCACAATGACAATGCACAGTTTACAGTTTTGAGGTGAATATATGTACCGAAGTGTTTTATTTAGACTATTTCTGGCTTTGCTTGTTTTTGCAGCGTTTCCATGCGTTTATGCAGAAACTGCCGGATTCGAATCAGTTAATATCTTGGAATCATTCAGCGATTCAGAACCCAGAATAGATCTTATGGCAATGGTTCAGGAATGCCCGCATTTTGTCAGTTATCCAGGATATGACGGAGTAATATGGCTAAAGAGGCATACATATCAAATTGATGCAAACGGCTCTATGTCGGTAACCACGGTGTGGGTAATTCTTGGAAAAAGTGAAATTGAAAGCAAATGGCTTAACTGGAACATTGAAATTCCAAAGGGTGGAGACGCTGAAATTTATGAAGCTTCATTGTACGATCCCGGAAGCCTGACGCAAATAGAGAAAATAGACCCTCAAAGAAGAGGAAACGGATGGCATGTAAACTACCGGTATGTGCCGGAAGAATTCATAATCGTCCTGTCATATCGTCAGACTTTCGCGCACAGTATTTTCATTCAAGGCATGGTTTGGCTAAACGAAAGCTTACCTATATGGGAACACTCTATTATTGCAAACGTTGAAACCGGAAGAGATTTTGAATACGAAACGAATGCGGGTATTGAGCCAAGAATAATCAGTGATGGAGGTTTTGACATATATCAATGGATGATAGTGAATCAAACGCCCTCAATATCGCATTCTCTTCGGACAGACTCGCAGGTTTGGCTTGCTTTCGGAAACAGACAACCTCTTTCAGGTTTTGTTAAATTGCTGGAAAACTATGAGAAAACGCCTGTTCCAACTCCTCCTTCAAATGTTGAAGCATGGCTGAAAAAAGGCGCCTATCAACCATTTTTTAACTGGTTGCATGAGCAGGAAACCGATGATTCAACAAACAGGATTCGCGACTCGATACCAGAAACAGCGCCGTGGAGCAAATGGGAAAAATCAATAATTGCTTCCTCATGGATAAACCGCTTTGTAAGCGGCTCGTGTCGTCTATTCTGGAAACTGGCTATTGATCCAATGCAGTATAATTTTGCCAACGAATTGATAATTTTAAACCCGGTTATTGAGCTTAAAAGGAAAAATGATATGTTTTTTTATGAAATAGGACAATCATATGAACCAAACCTTACGTCTTTGTCGTTGATTGGAGAAACTCTATATTCTCCTCTTGAAGGCAAACTTGAAAAAAGGATAATTCCTCCAAGAGGGGCGGGCAGCAATCGTTTGTCTATCGTATGGAATCTGAACGTAGCGGAAAATGACACAATTACCGGTTCTGTCAACATAATTATGCGTAATTCATGGAAGGATTTTCTATTGTCCGAGAAAAATGAAAATGATATTCTGCGCGAAATCGCGGGAAGAACGGCAATGGAAAATGATATGAAAATAAGAAAGTTTAAAGATGGAATTGAAATCAACGCGCAATTAAGACCAACTAAAACAATACTTGGAACTACAGGGACAAACGCTATTATTCCCCTTAATCCCCCTCAACCGGACTGGCTTCGCGACATAGCCATGGGCATGGCGCCTTATTCGATAAAGTTCCCTTTGATTATTGAAATGAATTATAAAATCAATCTTCCGGCAAAAGTTGTAGATATTCTTCCGCCTACGCCGGTCGATAGAGACGGTGGTAAAATAAAGTACGTGGAAAAATACGAGTACTTTAGGCGTAGTAAAAGGCTGGAAGCAACAATCAGGTTGACTTTATCAAATGCGAGAATAGATCAAAGCATGGAACAGGACATTACCTTCGCGATAGGAAGGTTTGGATTGCAACGCTCCATTCCGATAAGAATGAAGTAGAATATAATGGTTATGCGTGTATTTAAGGAGGTTTTATTTTGAAGGACATAGATAGCGTCTTAAGGCAAATACTATTTGAGGCAGTCTGTAAAGTGTGCGACGGGAAAATAGAGATAAGCGAGGTAATGTTTGAAAGACCAAAACGTGAAGGACAAGGAGACAGAGCCTCAAATATCGCAATGAAAACAGCTAAACAGCTTGGGAAAAACCCGCGCGCGTTTGCCGACGAGATAATAGAGCGGATAGAGAAGAGCGATTACATTGAAAAAGTTGAAACCGCTGGTCCCGGGTTTATAAATTTCTTCCTGACGCCCTTATGGTTACAGCATACAGTTGAAGGAATACTCCAAAACCCCGATACGTTCGGCAATTCTGACGCAGGGAAGGGGAAAAGAGTTCAAGTGGAGTTTGTAAGCGCAAATCCTACGGGACCTCTTCACATAGGACATGGAAGAGGCGCCGCAGTTGGAGACGCCATAGGAAATCTATTGTCATTCACAGGCTGGGAAGTGGAAAAAGAGTATTATCTAAACGATGCGGGGCTTCAAATGCAAATACTTGGAACTTCAACGCAATCACGATACTTTGAGCTTCTCGGAGAAGCGGATAAAGCGCCCCTGCCGGAAACATCATACAAAGGCGATTATATACGCGAAATAGCGGGTAAAATAATTGAAAGCGATGGAGATAAGTACATATCGCAGCCCATTGAAGATAGCGCGCAGTTTTTTACCGACTATACCGCAAATTCAATTCTTGCTGATATAAAAGACGATCTCAGCGAATTCGGGGTAGAGTTTAACGTTTGGTTCTCCGAAAAAAGCTTGTACGCTCGCGGTCTGGTAAACGAGGCGGTTAAATATTTAAAAGAAAGAGAGTTCGCGTTCGAGCATGAAGGAGCTTTATGGTTCAAATCGCCAACTAAACCAAACTCTCTGGACAGCGAAGAAACAAATGCCGAAGAAGAGGACAGAGTTCTGATACGCAGCAACGGAACTCCAACGTATTTTGCGGCGGACATAGCGTACCATAAAGAAAAATTCGACAGAGGCTTTGATTTGCTCATTGATGTTTGGGGCGCCGACCACCATGGATATATCCCAAGGATGAAATCCGCCATTGTGGCGTTAGGACGTTCGCCCAGTTCATTCGAGGTATTGCTGATTCAGTTTGTGAACCTGCTTAGAAATGGAGAGCTTGTTCCAATGTCAACGCGTTCGGGTCAATTTGTAACTCTTAGGGAAGTTAGAAAAGAAGTTGGGAACGACGCCGCAAGATGGTTTTTTCTCATGCGCAACAGCGATAGCCACCTTGATTTTGATCTTGGTCTAGCAAAACAACAAAGCAATGAAAATCCGGTATACTATGTACAGTACGCGCACGCGCGCGCTTGCAGCATAAAAAAAGAATGCGCGGAACGCGGATTGTTGACGAACATGAAAGCAAATATAAATTGTAACGCGCTTACTGAAGCTGAAGAAAGAAAGCTTATGGCAAGATTAGCGATATTCCCGCAGGAAGTCGCGCGCGCGGCAAATGAACTGGCGCCGCATATAATGACAAATTACGTATTCGATCTTGCCGGAGATTTTCACGCATTTTACAACGCGCATAGGGTAATGTGCGATGATATCGAAAAATCATCGTCAAGGCTTCAGCTTGTGGAAGCGGTTAGGATAGTGTTATCAAGAGCTTTAGGAATACTGGGGATATACGCCCCCGAAAGGATGTAATTCCAATTCCAAATCAAACGTATGCTTCATTGGTTCAGGAGGCGCCTGCGTTCGATTTGAAAATGGAATAATAGGAATATGCCGCGCATTCGTTGGATATTCCTTTTTGTCTGCGTTATGTTATTCTTTTTGATTACCGGAACAATTTTGTTCTTTGAGGCGGAAAGAATAGACAGGCTTATTTCCATTTCCGCCGAAAGGTCTTTGCAACTGGTGGAGAAACAAATAAAAGTAATGGAGTATGTAGAACAAATAGAGTTTTATAGTACCGACGAGGGAATTGCTCACTTAGGAAGAGAGCAGTATAATTTTATCTTCCCCGGCGAACAGATATTCATAATACAGGAAGTCTCGTCTGACGTTAAAAGCAAGAATTAGTATAATTCAGGTCTTTTGTCTTTTGATTGTAAATTGTAAATTGTAAATTGCACTTTTGGGAGGCGCGTGTGCTCCGGTGAGCGCCCCGGACTTCAAATCCGGTGAGGGGTGGTTTAAGCCGTCTTTGGTGGGTTCGACTCCCACTCGCCTCCGCCAATAAATACAATGCACAATGCACAGTTTACAGATTTGAAATGGATTAGCGCCACAAGAATTAATAAGGAGAGTCATCTATGGTTGAAATAATACTCAATACAAATACATTACCGGAATCGTTAATTCGATTAATTCATGCCGAAAAAGTTAGAGTGCGTGAAACACATGGAGAAATACTGCTAACCCCAATAAGAGAATCTGATGTCGACTGCCCGCTACTCGGGATGTTCTCAGATGGTAGAATTTCAGTGGATAAATTTATAGCGAACAAAAGAACTGAAAAGGAACTTGACCTATGAAAGCAATATATGTTTTGGACGCTTGCGCCGTGCTTGCCGTCCTTGGGCAAGAACCGGGGGCCGATAAGGTGGTTGAAATATACAAAAAAGCGTTTTCCGGCGAAATCTCTCTATTAATAAACAAGCTGAATTTACTGGAAGTATACTATGCCCTATACCGTGTATACGGCAAAAAACAAGCTGGAAGATTTCTTGAGGAGTTTAAGCATTCACCGATTACGATTAACTCAGAGATTACCGACGAAGTTTTCGAGGAAGCAGGGCGGCTGAAAGCATCTTATAAGATTTCGCTAGCCGATTCAATTGCTCTTGCGGAGGCTTCTGTTTCAGACGCCGTATTGCTGACCGCTGATCATCATGAGTTTGACGTTATCGAAAAAATGGAGAGAATTTCACTCTTTTGGATACGTTAACAAACATTTGGGAAAGAGGATTATTATGCTGAAACATACTGAAATTACTGATCCCAAGCTTTACGGAATTGTTTGCGAAGAATTATACCGTCAGGAACATAATATAGAAATGATAGCCTCGGAGAGTACCGCTAGCGAAGAATTATTGGAGCTTTCCGGTTGCGTTTTCACAAACAAAACGACCGAAGGATATCCAGGCGCTCGTTTTCAAGCCGGTTCTCAAATAGCTGATAAAATGGAAAGGCTGGGCATTGAACGGGCAAAAGCGCTTTATCAAGCCGAACACGCCAATATCCAACCATATTCCGGTTCCGCCGCCAACTATGGCGTCTACGCAGCTGTACTGAAACCTGGCGACTGTGTAATGGGAATGAAGCTTGACCATGGCGGACACCTGACCCACGGTTCTCCAGCAAATTTTATGAGCAGGTTCTATAATTTCGTATCCTATGGACTTAATCGTGAAACTGAACTAATAGATTATGAAGAGCTTGAAATGCTTGCCGCTGAGCATAAACCAAAGCTAATAATCGCGGGAGGAAGCGCTTATCCAAGGCTTATTGATTACGAGCGAATCGCCGATACAGCCCACGCGAACGGCTCGCTCTTGGTGGTTGATATGGCCCATGTCTCAGGTCTTGTAGCGGCAAAAGTGATTCCAAGCCCTGTTCCATACGCTGACTTTGTCTCGTCCTCAACGACAAAAACTCTTTGCGGTCCTCGCGGAGGATTGATTCTATGCAAATCAGAGTACGCAAAAGCTTTGGATAAAGGGGTTTTTCCAGGCTCGTTGAGTTCAATACACTTGAACATAATGGCGGCTAAAACATGGCTTTTCAAACACGCAATGACGCAGGAATTCAAAAACGTTATGGCGCGGATACTCGTGAATTCAAAAGCGCTCGCCGAAGAGCTTGCAAAGCATGGATTTAGGGTAGTCAGCGGAGGGTCTGACAATCACATAGTGCTTATAGACCTCAGACCAAAGAAATTAACGGGAAAACTTTTTCAGGATTCGCTGGAATATGTCGGAATAACCGTAAACAAGAACATGATACCGTTTGACCCCGAAAAACCTTCAATCACAAGCGGAGTGAGGATAGGGCTTACATCGGTCTCGCAGCGCGGGTTCAAAGAGCCGGAGATGGCAAGGATTGCCGAAATAATGGACAAGGTGGCAAAAGCGCCCGAAGATATGGTAAACCTCAATAATTGCAAAACCGAAGCGCTTGAATTGGTATCAAAGTTTCCGCTTTACCAACCCTAAAGATTGATATCGCCAAGGCGATAATTCTTCGAGGTTTTCTTGCAAATAAACAATAGTTTGATTAACTGTTTCCCATTCGTCACAAAGAAACTGTATTGATTTCTCGTTCAGGTTCACGTTCATATATTGGTATTCCCTCCGATGCGAAAACCATTATGGGCAAATTATCCTCCGCGCGTATTAAGTCTACCCGCTTCCCACTTAATTCATCCTGCCACGCCATTTCTACCATCATCTTCCAATGAGCGACAGGATTAAGCCCGTAGACCACAATATCTATATCGTTGGCTTCTTCTTCGGGACCTTCAAGGCAAGAACCGAACAAAAGAACTTTTTCAGCCCCAAATTGTTTTGCCATAGATTTTATACATGCAATGCTTTCCGACCTTAGCATTCTATATCGCTCCTTCTACATTATACTAAGCGGTTTCTATATGTCACATATCTTTGAATGTATGTATCTCACAAACAACACCATAAACATTTTGCTTGTCAACACGATTGATAGCCACTTATTTACCCTCCTGCTGATAAACGTTTACTTCCTTTCTTGTTATCGCGCATTATCTCCATTAGCCAAGATACAGGATTAGCAATATTGATTCTCAAATCTGTTTTTTGCTGACCTAAGTATGTAATAGTATACACCTACGGAAATGGTTTTTCCTTATTATATAAACATTTAACTTTCCAGGAATTGAATAAATAATGCGGAATATTCGCCAGACGACGGCTAATCATAGTATAATAAAGCAAATTTGATTATAGGAGCCAATGTCATTATGAAAAAGAATACACTATGGACGATACTGATTATTATTTGTATAGCAAGGCTACTCATTGGATACATTGGAACGGGCGTTTCAGAATTTATCACACTTTGCGCGGAAGGTTCTCCTCAAGATATTGCGGAAGCTATTAAGAAAGGCGCTGACGTCAACGAAAAGGATAGTAACGGATTTACGCCTCTCATTGTTGCATTAATGTATAACCCAAATCCGGAAGTAATAGAAATTCTTATCAAAGAAGGCGTTGATGTAAACGCGGGAATTGGAGAAATTACACCGCTTATGCTCGCAATAACTGTCGATAACTCAAGTCCAGAAACAGTTGAAGCTCTTATCAAAGGCGGCGCTGATGTTAATGTCCAAAGCGAAGGAGGAATTACTCCTCTCATGATTGCTACAGGACATAACCCAAATATAGGAATAATAACAGCTCTTATAAAAGGCGACGCTGACGTCAATGCGAAGGATAGAAATGGGATTACTCCTTTGATGATAGCAGTAGAACTTAGCCAAGATCTAAAAATAATTGAAACCCTTGTTAAGGCAGGCGCTGATGTCAATGCGAAAGATAAACAAGGTGAAACGCCTCTTATGCGGGTAATGACAACCAATCCTAATCTGGATATAATAACAACTCTCATAAAAAGCGGCGCTGACGTCAATACAAGTAATGATGTTGGAAGAACAGCTCTTATGGATGCAGCACAGCATAACTCCAATCCAGAAGTAATAGAAGCTCTTATTAAAAACGGAGCTGACGTTAATACAACGTATAGCCTTGGAGTAACAGCTCTTTCGATTGCTGTGCGACTAAACCCCAATCCCAGAATAATAGAAACTCTTGTAAATGGCGGCGCTGATATTAATGCGAGAAATAGTATTGGAGGAACAGCTCTTATGGTTGCTGTGCAAAATAATTCCAATCCAGAATTGATAATGACCCTATTGAAACTCGGAGCGGATCCAAAAGCAAAAGATAAACTAGGTAAAATGGCGATAGATTACGCAAAAACGAATGATGCGCTTGTGAACACTGACGCATATAGGAGACTTAATGACGCGAGTTATTAATGATCGTCTTTTCAGGAAGCCCTCCTTTTAAGTTGCAGTTACCGCTTATCTGATATAGAAAGGCATAACATCAATACCTCAAATATCAAAACCTTTATCTGTATTCCACATCTTGAACCTCGCCTTATTTAGCCGCTCACTGTTTTTTTAAGTTCTTCCAACAAGTTCGGTATGTCGGTTATCGCCGTCTTCCAAATGTCTTCCATCCGTAGCGTTTGATAACCGTGTGCCGCCACATCGCGTAATCCTGCAATTCTTCGCCATGGTATCGCTGTATTCGCTTGCCTTGCATCATCGGACAGTAGCTTTACCAATTCACCGATATTTATCAATGTCATGCAAACAGCTCTTTTTGTTCGTTCATCTTTTAAATAAGAATCACAATCAAATCCTGCTGTCAGATTCATAATAATAGCTGCTTCATCAATTATTTTACGTAGCACAACATTATCCTTACTATCCATAAACGTTTACTGCCTTTTCGATTTTTATTATAGCATTAGGCGATATAGGCGCATGTATTACATCCACCGAAACTCCAAGCTCATCCTCCATTTGGTGTTTCAAACCAATAATTGTCAATATAGACACATGTTCCTGTTCAAATTCCACGAGTAAATCCAAATCACTTTGCTCGGTTGCTTTGTCCTCGGCGTATGAACCGAAATACGCTACCTTTGTTAACGGAAATTCGCTAGCGGCTTTTTTCACTGCGTCAACAATCTTTTCATGTGTTAGCATAAATTAACCTCCAAACAAATTGATAAATTTGCGACTTTGTTAGTATCTGCTATGAAATTAGTATAACAGGCTTGACTATATAATATAAGCTAAATAATAGATAGTCTTTTCAGAAAACTCTCCTTTTAAGTTGCAGTTACCGCTTATTCGACCGATATTAATATACGAGTAAATGCAAATCAACGATAAAAATCCCCACACATAAGCACGTATAACTAATATTGGAGAGTGAAAGTATAATGGAAAAAATATTTAAGAGACTTTTGATAGTTTTTGCGATTATACCGCTTTTGATCAGGAATCTAAGCGTTCCGAACAAGCGGCTTTGCAAGGTAAATGTTTCGCGAAGTAATAAGCTTGTCTCGTTATTTTTATGTTGTTTGCTTGCGTTGTTTTTTACCCTTTTGCCATGCCTGGGGACTGCGGCCTGGGCAAAGACAGCGCCCGAGATAGCCGCGCAAATCAATACATTGGCAATACCCGGGTTTACAGCTAGTTCGAGTGGCAATACTGTCACAATACAAGGCTCTGCATCCAACAGAAATTCAACGCTTGTTTTGGACATTGACGACGGCGTAACGATCAATTGGGAGGCGAACTATAGCGGCAACACAGTTGCGGGTCCCCTGTTGACTTTACATGGGGACGCCGCCGGAACCGGTAATTTCACGTTTAACGTTACGGGGAGCGCAAAGATAGAAAACACGGGTTCAGGCAGGACCATTCAAGCGGACGGATTATACGCGCAGAATGTAAAAATCAACGTTGAAGGCATCGTTGCAGCTAACAGCGGAACTAATATTTACACAAACGGTCAAAACGCCGAAGTTACCGTGAGCGGTAATGGAACGGTGTACAATTACGCAACTACCAACGCGCAGGTTACCATTAATATGACGTATGGCGATAAAGGCGAACCCGATACCAACACGAAAGTGACAGTGTTAGGCAATGGTAGTGTAAAATCGCTGTCGGGGACAGGAAATGGCTATGCTATACAATCATATGGAAATATAACAATATCGGACGACGCTCAAGTGTTTGCGTCAGGACCGGGCGGGCGGGCGATAAACGCTCTCAGCAGTAATGGAGTAGTTACGGTAAACGGCGGCGTGGTGTGGAGCAAAAACGGAATGACCATCTGCGGGCGCGCTTCCATTACCGTGAATGGCGGTTTAGTTTATAACGAGAGCGCAAGTACAAAATACCCGGTCATCGGCACAAGCGATAGTGGCGATTCAGTCGATGTTATTGTAAGCGGTTCCGGGCAGGTGGAGGCGAGGGGAGAAGGCGGCTATGCGATTAGCACCCCCGGCGCCGTGACAGTATCGGACAACGCAAAGATCAGTTCCGAAACAGGACGGGGAATAAATATAAGCGGATCAGGTTCCGCCTTGATTAAAGGCGGCGAAGTTTCCTCCGGAAGCGGCAACGCCATCCACGTCACCGGCGGCTCAGTCACAATAGACGGCGGTACGGTTTCGTCCAAGGAGGGCTATGCCATAGGCGGTAGCGCAAGCGGCGGAGTTACCATAAACGATGGGTTTGTTTTTGCTTATGGCGCAGGAACAGGTGATGTAGTGCAAAGAAGACCCTACACCTCGAATGGCGGCTTTGTGGTCGCATGGAACAGACCAGCCGGCAATCCTCCCTATGAATATGTGGTAGGTCAAAACAATCATCTTGCTCCAAATGACGGTTCTGTAAAATGGACGGGCGGAGGCGTAAGTTACAATGGCGGGAACAGTATATATTTCATACCCGATGTGGTTGTGTCATACCCCGTAGGACTCTTTTTTGATGTAAGGAAAGGCTATTTCACCCTTGGCAGTAACGACGTGGAGTATCCCGAACAGAAAGATAAATATACATTTGTACGAAGTGGCAACTCCGGTACGCTCACGCTCAAAGGCTTTGCCTGGAACACTGCCATTGCAGGCGACGCGGTCGCGTTGACTATCTGGGACTCGTCCAAACATGCTCCATCTATTAACCCCAACTTCGAGCTAACTATCATATTAGAAGGAGAAAACTATTTTACCGTCACAGAGAAGCAGAATTCGCATTCAATTGGCATAAGAGTCGAGTTCTTAAACTTAACCATTGAAGGCGACGGCGCGCTAAACGCATCCGGCAGTCTGGATACAGGCACATCCAGCAGTATGTTTGTCACGTTCGGTATTCTTATGAGCTACGGAAATATCACAATTAACGGAGGTAATGTCAATGTCGTCGGTAATAACTTGGAAACCGGCGGAATAGGTCTTTATGTCATCAACGGCGATATTGAAATAAAAGGAGGTATTGTCACAGCCACCGGAAGCGGCGCCATCGAAAGTGTCGGCATTGCAACCGCCGACACGGTCTCAGGGCTTACGGCGCCCAATCCTTTAGGCTCAATTAACGTCACCGGCGGCTCGGTTATTGCACAGGGCTTGTCGCAAGCGTTTTGGAGCGCCATTTATGATCCTGCTCAGATTTTACTCCCCGCAGAAAATCCAGGCGCGTTCACTATCAATGATCAGGCTTACATTTATTGGACGAACACGAACCCCGGACCCAATCCTAACGATTCCGGCAAACTATTTGTTTCATTAACTTCTCCTCCAGGCGATGCGTATGATGGCGGCAATGGCTACGATTCAAGCGATAGGTACGTCAAAATCGCCGCTACTCCGTTTGCTTTAGTCGGCGATGTGGAAGTCTCCGGCAAAACGGGCCAGGCGTTGGTTGAGAAGAAAGTTGACGTCACATTATTTGGCGATGTTGTAGTGTTCAACCCAGATAGATTTATGAACGAAAACATAAACGCCCTCTCGTGGTTTGCCAGTATACCGGATGGTGTAACCGTTATGGCAAGCATGAAGAGTAATAACACAATAGAGCTTACTTTCGGAGGAACTCCAACGTCGACTTCCGATAAGACGTTCGACATCTCCATACCTGCAGACGCATTCTTGAGCATAACCATACCCCCCGTTGCTGTTTCTCCTATTAAAACGCAGCCGAATCTCAACGCTAAATTTAATATAGAGTATCAGGTCGTTCCAACAATCATCAACGCGAACGCTTATCACTGTATGGAGGGCGTTGGCGGCGGATACCAGCTTGAGGCAAGCGGCACAGGACCGATAGCCTTCTCTCTGGCGCCCGCGCCCGCAGGGGTTTCAATCAACGGGAGTACGCTCACAGTAGCAAATTCGGTCGCGGCTGGCAAATATTATTTCGCCATCACGGCTAGCAACAGCGCGGGCAATTCGACCCCGCAAAATTTCGAACTAACAGTTGAAACGACTGCAGTCGCTCCAACAATCACCAGCGTAAATTCTTATCACTGCGTAGAGGGAACTGGCGGTAACCTCCAGCTTGAAGCCGTAGGCACTGCGCCGATAACCTTCTCTCTCGCGGGGGCGCCGACAGGGGTTTCAATCAGCGGGAATAGCCTTATCGTATCAAATACTGTAACGGCAAGCGTCTATAACTTCACTATCACAGCCAATAACAGCGCGGGCGCATCAGCTCCGCAAAACTTCGAACTGACGGTGGACGCCGCGCCGGTTGTTCCTACAATCGTCAACGATAGCTATTACCACTGTGTAACGGGGATAGGCGGTAGCTTCCAACTGGAAGCCAGCGGCACAGCGCCAATAACCTTTTCTCTCACAGGAGCGCCAGCAGGGGTTACCATCAGCGATAACAATCTTATCGTGACAAATACGGTCGCGGCAAGTCTCTATAGTTTCGTCATAACGGCTGAAAACGTTGCGGGCAAATCAGCTCCACAAGAATTCACTTTGACGGTGGATGAGGCGCCTGTTGTTCCGATTATTACAAGCCCCGGCTTTTACCACTGCGAGGAAGGGAAGGGCGGTTTCTTAACTCTCTCGGCAAGCGGTACGGCGCCGATAACCTTCTCGCTCACGGGGGCGCCGACAGGGGTTTCCATCAACGGCGCCAACCTCATTGTGGCAAATACGGCTACAGCCGGAAAATATTACTTCACCATCACGGCTGGTAACGCGGCGGGCGATTCAGCCCCGCAAAACTTCGAACTGACTGTGGAAACGCCGCCGGTCGCTCCAACAATCACCAGCGCGAATTCCTACCACTGCGAAGCGGGAACGGGCGGCTTCTTCCGGCTAACTGCCGGCGGCACGGCGCCAATTACCTTCTCGCTGGGCGGCGCGGTTCCGGCTGGAGTTTTCATCAGCGGCGCCAATCTTATTGTGACGAATGCGGTTGCGGCAAACACATATAACTTCACCATCACAGCCAGAAACGCGGCAGGTGATTCTGCGCCGCAAAACTTCACGCTGATGGTAGAAACGCATCCAGTTGCCCCGCAAATCACAAGCGACAACTCATACCGCTGTGCGGAAGGGACGGGCGGCGTTTTCGAGCTTTCAGCCAGCGGTACGGCGCCAATTACATTCTCTCTGAGCGGCACGGTTCCGGCAGGCGTTTCCATCAGTGGTAACAACCTCGTGATAGCCAAGTCGGTCGCCGCGAATGCATATAATTTCACCATAACGGCCAGTAACGCGGCGGGCAGTTCCGCCCCGCAAGACTTTACGCTGACGGTGGACGCAACGCCTGTCGTTACGTCAATAACAAGCGCCAACAATTATCGCTGCGATGAAGGCGTGGGCGGTAGCTTGCTGCTTACTGCAAGCGGCACGGCGCCAATTACCTTCTCGCTGGGCGGCACGGTTCCGACAGGCGTTTCCATCAATGGCAACAAGCTTGTTGTGGCAAATACGCTTCCGGCGGGCGTATATGTTTTCACCATTATTGCCAGAAACGCGGCAGGTGATTCTGTCCCGCAAACCTTCACTCTTACGATTGACGCGGTTTCAATAATTCCGACAATCACCAGCCCGAACTCTTTCCGTTGCGTGTCCGGTACTCGTGATATTTTTACAATTACAGCGACCGGAAGCGCGCCTATATCCTTCACTCTTGACGGAGCGCCGACAGGCGTTAGCGTTAGCGGGAGCGCTCTCGTTGTGGAGAGTTCGGTCACCGCAGGTACATATCATTTTACTATCACTGCCGAAAACGCGGCGGGCAAATCAATTCCGCAAGACTTTACGCTGATTGTTGAAACTGCTCAAGTCGTTCCTACAATCACCAGCCCGAACTCTTACCATTGTGTGGAGGGGACGGGCGGTAGCTTCCAACTGGAAGCAAGCGGGATGACGCCAATTACATTCACCCTTGGCGGCGGGGCGCCAGCCGGAGTTTCCATCATCGGCGCCAATTTAATTGTGTCGAATTCAATCGCAGCAGGAACATATAATTTCACAATCACAGCCAGCAATGCGTTGGGCAATTCACCGCCACAGGATTTCACTCTTGTAGTACACCCTGCGCCCATCGTTCCGACTATTGAGAGCGATTATTATTATCGCTGCCTGGAGGGGATAGGCGGCAGCTTCGATCTATTGGCAAGCGGCACGGCGCCAATTACCTTCTCGCTCGCCGGAGCGCCCGCTGGGGTTTCCATCAACGGCGCCGTTCTATTTGTGGCAAGAACGGTCACGGCAAACGTATATAATTTCACAATCATAGCAAACAACGCAGCGGGCGATTCCGCCCCGCAAAACTTCGAACTGACTGTGGATAAGCTTCCTGTAGTTCCGGTTATCACCAGCCCCAACTCTTACCACTGTTTGGCAGGTACGGGCGGCAGTTTCCGGCTTGAGGCAAGCGGCACGGCGCCAATTACATTCTTGCTCGCCGGAGCGCCAGCGGGAGTCTACGTCAGCGGCGCCAACCTCATTGTTGCAAGCACTGTCCCGGCGGACATCTATAGCTTTGATATAACAGCCAGTAACAGAGCGGGCGACTCCGCCCCGCAAAACTTTACGCTGACGGTGGACGCTACTCCGGTCATTCCGGTAATCACAAGCCCGAACAATTATCATTGCGTAGCGAATACAGGCGGAGTTTTCGAGCTTTCGGCAAGCGGCACGGCGCCAATTACATTCTCGCTCGCCGGAGCGCCCACTGGAGTTTACATAAGCGGCGCCAGGCTTATTTTGAATAATACTGTCGCGGCGAATGTCTACAACTTCACCATAACAGCCAGTAACTCAGCGGGCGATTCAGCCCCGCAAAACTTTACGCTGACCGTTGCAACTGGTCCAGTTCTTCCGGTCATCAAGAGCGCGAACCATTTCCACTGTTGGGAATGGACGGGCGGAGTCTTTAAGCTTTCGGCAAGCGGAACAGAACTGATAACCTACGCTCTTGTTGGCGCCCCGGATGGGGTTTACATAAGCGGCAATAAACTTGTAGTGAATAACACAGTCGCCAGAGGCATCTATAAGTTTACTGTTATGGCTAAAAACGCTGCGGGCAATTCGGTTCCACAGGATTTCACGCTAACGGTGGAGCCCGACCCATCGAAAGATGACGGCAGTTGCGGATGTAACAGCTTAGGCATTGGAGCGCTTGCTTTAATGATTTTCCCGCTGTTTGTTTCGACGAAAAAGAACAAAAAAGCAAGCGTCTAATAAGTGTAAATAGCTGCAAAATTTATTAAGCGCGGGGGCGGACATAAGGAAAATCGTCCGCTCCCGTTTTAACCAATTTTCGCTTATGAATATCCTGAATTATAGACTTCTGCATTAACAATTGGGCTAATGTCTATGGCAATACTTCTTCTATCATTCACCAACAGCGCTTGCCTTATAGCAATTGCAACAACTTTTGCCATATTAACTGGTACAGCGTTCCCAATCATTTTATAACCATCAGATAGATTGTGATACTTAAAGATAAAATCATCAGGAAATGTTTGAATTCTAGCGCATTCGCGGACACTTAATCTCCTATATAGATTTTCTTTCCCGGGAACAAAAATCCGCTTATTTTGCTCTACAAAGAGCATTTTTGGAGCTTGCGGATGAATGGGCGCGTGTCGCCCGCCAGCTTGGATTGTGAATGATTGTTCTCCCCATGACCTGACGCGGTTTCGAGACATAAATATTGTTGAAAAACCACCCGTCATATATTCGTGATTTGGAATTATGCAATCTACATTATTGGATTTATTTGACGCTTTTGCCGGAAGCGCGGTATCTTGTAAATCCCAAATCGCATCTCTTAAAGTTAGTTTACGCTTATACGCTGTTGGGAAGCGAAACGCAATTCCCAAATCTTTCCTGAACCCTATGTAGAAAACGCGTTTTCTGTCCTGCGGCACATTATAGTCGGAAGCATTAAGAAGTCGCATGTTAATACTATATCCTGCATGTTCAAAATGCTTGATGATTGTTTTAACCGCATCACGGTGAATGTCAGCAAGCATTCCGGAAACATTCTCAGCCACGAAAAAACTTGGCTGCTTATCACGTAGAATGCGAATGAAATCATAGAACAGTTTACCGCGAGAATCATCAATGCCGCGCAACGCTCCTGCTTCACTCCAACTCTGACAAGGAGGACCGCCAATAAGCCCATCGCAGTCAGGAATTTCACTTGAAGGGATTTTTCTAATATCTCGTTTATCAAGTTTGGCAGAATGATTCGCTTCATATGTTTCCCAAATTGAATGGTCAAATTCGTTTGCCCATATGACATTAAATCCGGCTTTTACAAATCCTAAATCCATACCGCCTGCGCCGGAAAAAAGACTAATTATATTCATAGAATATTACCCCCAAAAAAACAAGCTTGAAGCGCTGCATATCATATCTGTTTACCATGGCTCGTCCTGTGAGAATACTGAAATTGGCTGCGAAACTAAATTCACGTCGAATTTGAGTGAAGGTTCGACACGAGAACTAGCGTTATGTATGCGCATGGATATAGTCCATCCCCTATCGCACACGACTTCTATTGTTGTCTGCGAGTTAGGCTTCATGCCTATGCCAACAAAACGAGTTGGCATTTGAAGCTTTGGAACCTTAGTTAATGCGCGATGTCCTTTAGATGGGCGATTGAGTGAGCCGTATAAGTTAATTCCTTCGATACGGGTTGTTTGTTTCGCATCGTTTGCTATAACTTTATAGAAATCGTGCCGACCAATTAAATATCGAATAAGAAGTTCTGGAATTCTATTCTTATACTTGGAGTCTAGCCTACGCAATTCATCCATAAAAGCACTTAAGGCAGGTAGATAAAAGCGTTCATTCTTTTGTTCAATATCAGACCATAATGCTGCGTTATCTGAGTCTTCACGCATTGCCCGCAATTTTTCAAATATCGGCGCAATCTCCTTAAAATAATCGTTGGAGCAAGATATGTTAAACCAATCCTCCCCAAAGTTGATTGTCGATGAAAGACGGCTATGTTTAACTGCGCGGTGGTTGTGCTTACATGATAATCCTATTTCCCAGTCGTTTTGTTTTCGGATGCAAAGTAAATCACGAACATCGCCAGCCATTCCCATTGCGTCACTTTGTAAAGAAAGGAAAAGTGGAATGTTTCTATCAGGAAATCTTAGTTGCGGCTCAAGTCTTATTACCACTCGGATAGCTGCGGCTGCCGCTTCATCGAGGTTTTCTTTCAATGAATCTGAAGCGCGAGTATATAAGTCGCATGCATTATCAAGCTGCTTTGTCATTTCAATCCTCACATCTTGAGATGCGGATAATGACAAGTACATCGAATTCAAGCAGGCATACTCGAAAGCCTTTCCGTTTCTCGTTTGTATTCCATTCATAACACACTCGCTCCTTGTGAAACCAACTTTACCACATCTCAGATTTGACTTCAACCTTATTAAAGGAAAACCAGAGATTCTAAGCTTTCCTTCGTTAATGTCCCCGGCATCTCTAACGCTGTTAACCTACTGGGGGACCAAGATGTCACTGTTGTTGCCGCAGCTACAGAAATGGTATCGGAAGCGTCAACGTCCCACAAGAAGAATAGAAATATCATTAACATTCGTACCAGTCGGTCCGGTAACGACTAGACCCCCTGTTGCGCAGAGCGCATTGTACGAGTCGTTATTGTCAAGCGCAAGCTGCGGATTTATTCCCAAAGACTTTAGTTTGCTTACAGTATTGCCATCAACAACTCCTCCCGCCGCGTCAGTTGGACCATCGGTACCATCGGAGCCTGCGGAAATAAACGCTACGTTGCTAATCCCCTCGATACCTATCGCTGCTGAAAGCGCCATTTCCTGATTTCGCCCGCCTTTTCCGTTTCCTTTTAAATGCACTACGGTTTCCCCTCCCATTATTACCGCGCAGGGCGGGGATATCGGGTTGGAAGCAGCTACAATTTCTTTTGCGATACTAGCAAATACTTCGCCTGCGGAGCGCGCTTCGCACGAAAGCCTCGTTGTCAGCTTTAAAACGCTATACCCGTCTTTTTTAAGGATTTCTTCCGCCGCGTTGCAAAGCCCCGAACAATTTCCTGCCACAACAGAAGTTACATTCTCCAACTTGCCGATTCCGGGACGCTTCAGCAATTTTAAAATTTCCGGCTTTATGCTTAACGAATATTTGTCAACTATCGCAAGCGCGTCTTCTTCGCCGCTTATGTCATGATAAGCCGGACCTGACGCAATAGCTTCAAGCTTGTCTTCCAAGACATCAGAAAGGATGATCGAATACACTTTCGCGGGAGCGCACAGAGCGGCAAACTTCCCTCCTTTTACGGAAGACAAACGTTTCCGAACGATATTCATTTCAGCTATGTCAGCCCCTGAAGCAAGCAATTGTCCAGTTATGTCGGCAATATCGTCTAGACAAACCCCTTCAACCGGGATTTCAAATAATGCGGAACCTCCTCCGGAAACAAGAAACAATACAGTATCGTTGGCGCAAAGCCCGCATACGGCTTCTGTTACTCGTTCAGTCGCCTTAATGACCCTGTCGTCCGGGACGGGATGCGCGCACTCGTATATCTCAAAATTCCCGATACGTCCCATAGAATGCTTATCCTTAGTTATAACAACTCCGCAGGATATTTTGTCTCCCAAAACTTCGCGCGCCGCGTAAGACATCCTCCAAGCGGCTTTTCCTATTGCAATGAGAATTATTTTTCCAACTGCGGAAAAGCTCGAAAGAGCATTCACAACCGCAGCTTCCGGCAGCATTAAATTAATTGCCTCTTTAACAACATCGACAGCATATTCTTTTAAGTTCATTATTTTCTCTTCCAAACATTGTAAGTTTAACTACCGCGTTTTTTTCTAAAAGCTAAAACAACATTCATCCGATGGCTAACCCGCTCTAGTACCCCAACGGCGTAGAGAGGCTAAACCTCTGGATCAGTTCGGCAAACGGCGGGGATTTAAAACCCCGCTGAAGCAAGTCTCACTTTATTTTATATCATAATGTGACGATAAACATAATAAAGCTGCACATATTATCTAAAAGCGAGAGGTTATGATGGTTGCAGATCAAAAAAAAATTTTCTTAGTGGATGATAACGCCACGAACCTAACCATAGGGAAAAATGCTCTTATTGGGAAATATAACGTTTTTACAATTCCATCAGGCGAAAAGATGCTTAAGATGCTTGAAAAAATCGTTCCTGATCTTATTCTGCTTGATATTGAAATGCCTGAAATGGATGGGTATGAAGCGATAAAACTAATTAAAAATGATGGCAGGACATCAAATATTCCTGTCATTTTTCTTACAGCTAGAACAGAAACCGCAAACGAACTGGAAGGGCTGTCTTTAGGAGCTATAGATTATATAACAAAACCGTTTTCGCCTCCGCTTTTACTAAAGCGGATAGAAGTTCATTTGTTGGTGGAAGAACAAAAAAACGAATTGAAAAACTATAACGATAACTTAATGGAAATGGTTAAGGAAAAAACTCAGACTGTAATAACCCTGCAAAACGCAATACTAAAAACAGTGGCGGAGATGGTCGAATTCCGCGATGATATAACCGGCTCTCATATAGAGCGAACTCAGAGTTATCTGAAAGCTTTGCTGGAAAAGATGATAGAAAATGGACTATATGAAGATGAAGTATCAACATGGGATATGAATATTTTTCTACAATCGGCGCAACTCCATGACGTTGGAAAAATCGCAATAAAAGACAGCATCCTTCAAAAACCCGGTAAACTGACGCCGGAGGAATTTGAAGAAATGAAAGCGCATACGACCTTTGGAAAAATGATAATAGATAAGATAAGTAAAAGCGCTGTAGAGGACTTGTTTCTTCAGCACGCCAAAATATTTGCCATATCTCATCATGAAAAATGGGACGGAACTGGCTACCCACTGGGATTATCAGGTAAAAACATCCCTCTTCAAGGAAGACTAATGGCAATAGCTGACGTCTATGACGCGCTAATATCAGAAAGACCTTACAAAAAAGCATTTACGCATGAAAAGGCTGCAGAAATAATAATTGAAGGGAAAAATAATCATTTTGACCCGGCAATTGTAGATATTTTCGAGAGCATATCATATAAATTCAAGGAAATTTCGGAAACAATATAGTTCCACCCTTCATAAGAAAGGAGAAATTAATGAAGCAGAGAAGCGTGTTTTTATTTTTCATTATCTTTGCGATTTCAGTTATGCCAATACGCTGCTCCGCTTCTGAAATTCCGCTCTTCAAAACTTATAAAGAGATTCCAGGCGTAACAACTGAAGATATTAATAGAATTGATGACATAAGAAAAGAATTTTCGAGCTTTAACTATGGCGTAAATATTACAACTGAAGCATTTTTGACAGATGACGGCTCAATAGGCGGGTTTTCAAGTCTTTTATGCCATCGTTTAACCGAACTATTTGGGATTCAGTTTACACCCAAAGATTATACATGGGATGAATTATTGGAAAAGCTAAACTCAGAAGAGATAGACTTTACGGGCGAATTAACTCCAACTCCTGAAAGACTGGGCAGGTACTTCATGACGGATGCCATAGTGCAAAGAATGATAAAAATTTTTACAAATATCGAAAATGAGAATTTGAATTTAATAGCAAAAACTCGCAAAATTAAATGCGCCTTTTTGGATGGAAGCAACACGTATTTTTTGGTCAAGGACAAATGGAACTTGCCATTTAAAGAGATTTTTCTACCTGACGACGAAGAAATTGCAAAGCAATTGGAGAATGGGGAAATTGACTCATACATAGAAGAAAGCATTGAAGAAGCATTTTTTGACAATTATGACTTTATAAAAACAGATGTCTTCTACCCCTTAACTTACTCGCCGGTTGCTTTAGCGACAAAAAATCCAAAGCTAGAACCTGTTATAGACGTTATTCAAAAATACTTAAAAAATGGAGGCGCATATGAGCTTACGCAGTTGTACAATCAAGGCGTTAGAGATTATCACAAAAATAAGTTGAAATCCAAGCTCACAGAGGAAGAAAAAGAGTATATCAGTATGCATAATACGCCCCAGAACGCAATTTCTCTGGCGGCTGAAACGGATAACTACCCCGTAAGCTTTTTCAACGCAAAAGAAAATAAATTTCAGGGCATAGCTATTGATATTCTAAATGAAATCTCTAAAATCACGGACTTATCTATAAAAATCGAAACTAAAAACAACGCTACATGGTCGGATGTGTTGGCCGGTTTGGAAATAGGCAGATATTCAATTGTGACGGAACTTATCCACACGGAGAAAAGAAAAGAACGTTTTATATGGACAAAAGAACCATATAGTTCTAATTATTACTCTATGCTATCAAGAACCGATTTTCCTTATATTGACATAAACCAGTCGCTTTACTTGAATATCGGATTGTTAAAAAATACGGCTTACGAGGAAGTATTTAACGAATGGTACCCTGAGAGCGTTAAGACAAAATTATATATGACAACCGAAGATGCGTTTAAAGCTCTTGAAAGAAGAGAAATTGATCTTTTTATGGCATCGCAGAACCTGCTGCTTCATCAAACAAATTACATGGAAAAGCCAGGGTTTAAGACAAACATCGTTTTTGACAGCCCTTCTGATACTTACTTCGGGTTCAATAAGGACGAGGAGATACTATGCTCGATAATAAACAAAACTCAAGACTATATTGATTCATACAACATATCAGAGCATTGGAAACGCAAAGTTTTCGATTACGAAAGCAAGATGTTGAGAGACATTATGCCATTATTAATTGCTTTTTTGATAATTCTGACCATAGGACTCTTCACAGTATTTTCTCTTTTCATGAAAAATAAGTCGCTTAACAAAAATCTTAAGAGAATAGTATCCGAACGCACAAAAGAGTTGGAAAACACCGTATTGAAGTTAGAAAGCGCAAATCGCGCAAAAAGCGAGTTTCTGGCAAAAATGAGCCACGAGATACGCACTCCTATGAACGCTATAGTAGGAATGGCGGAACTGGTTTTACGCGAGAACATATCGGCGGCGGTGCATGAAGAAGTCACAACAATAAAAAAGGCAAGCGCTAACCTTCTTTCAATAATAAACGATATCCTTGACATCTCAAAAATTGAATTTGGCAAACTTGAAATCATACAGGACAAATACAACGTTTCATCTATCATAAATGATGTTATTAACATCATTCGTATAAGGTTAATGGACAAGCCGATATTGTTCGTAGCGAACGTAGATTCAAACCTTCCCAATAACCTTATTGGAGACGAGGTAAGGATCAGGCAAATAATGCTAAACCTCTTAAGCAACGCGGCAAAATATACAAAAGAAGGATATATTTCTCTTATGATAGACGGTTCGATGATTGACGAGAACACTGTAATGATAAGAATCGAAGTATCCGATACGGGGATTGGAATAAAAGAAGAAGATATGCAAAATCTTTTTGGAGAATTTTTTCAAGCTGACACTTTAAAAAACAAAGGGATAGAAGGGATAGGACTGGGGTTAACCATCACAAAAAATCTGTGCAAAGCCATGGGAGGCGACGTTACCGTAAAAAGCGAATATGGGAAAGGCAGTATATTCAACGTTACGTTTCCGCAAAAATTACATTCCTGCAATAAATTCGCCGCCGTTGAAAATCCGGGAAACATTAAGATATTGATGTACGAAGCCAGAGAAATATATGCCAATTCTATAATTCGTTCAATTAGTAATCTTGGAGTAAAATATAAATATGTAAAAACACAGTCAAATTTTTACGAAGAATTAAACTCAAACATTTACGATTTTATTTTCATTCCAATTTTTATTTTTGAAACTGTGAAAAAAACGGTGGAGATACGCGATATAAAAGCAAAGGTTATACTGCTCGCGGAATATGGCAGCATTGAACCTATTGGCGTAAAAACTTTCCATATGCCATTACACTCGCTATCAATAGCTAATATCATAAATGGAGCTAGCGACACGCCATCATATAGCGATGACAACAAATATACGCGATTTATCGCCGCCAAAGCAAAGGTCTTGATAGTTGACGACATTAACACTAACCTTAAAGTAGCCGAAGGGCTTATGGCGCCATATCAGATGCTGATAGACTCATGCGAAAGTGGAATGGAAGCGATTGAACTTGTAAAATCTAATAGCTATGACATTATTTTCATGGATCACATGATGCCTTTAATGAATGGAATTGAAGCGACGCAAGCAATAAGAGCGCTTGACTCTCCGGCGCACAAAACCGTGCCTATAATAGCCTTAACCGCAAACGCAGTCTCGGGAATGAAAGAAATGTTCTTATCAAACGGCTTTAACGATTTTCTATCGAAGCCGATTGAAATGAAAAAATTGGACGAAATACTGGAAAAATGGATACCCGAGGGTAAAAAAGAAAAATGTTTCAGCAAGCCTAAAGAGAAACCGGCGGAAAATATAAAACTTGAAATTGATGGAATAAATACGGTATACGGAATTACAATGGCGGGAGAATCCGTTCAAAATTATTTAAAAATACTTGCCGTGTTTTATAAAGATGGAAAAAATAAGATTACAGAATTAAGAGAATGCTGCGTAAAAGATATAAAACTTTATACAACGCATGTTCACGCGCTAAAAAGCGCCCTTGCCAACATAGGGGCAAAAGACCTGTCCGATGTCGCAGGTACGTTGGAAAATGCCGGAAAAAGTGAAGACATGAGCTTAATTGAAAGCAATAACGACAAATTTCTGGAAAAACTTGATACTTTGCTTAACGATGTTCAACGCGTAATAACAAAAGACAACACAAGTACCAACAACGCTCCCGAAAAAAGTCAGCGCCGCTCGTCGATAAAAGAAAATCTTTCGAGGCTTAATGACGCTATAAACAACATGGATACTATAGCGGTCGATAAGATAATGAACGACCTCTCAGACGAACCTTTTGGCAGCAATATAAAAAGCGCGCTGGAACAAATTGCGCAAGATATTTTATTGTGCGATTATGACGACGCTAAAAATTCAATCAATATTCTTATTGAAGAGCTGAATTAACAACAAAGCGCGAGGACGCTCCTACCTCGCGCTTTTCTTTACAAAAACTACTTTCTGCGTCTTACAACAAACGGAATGAAAACAAGAGCAAAGATGCCTAATCCTGCGTTGCATCCAACTTTATCTCTTATTCTATCCTTAACAAAATCATCTATTAAATCATCTATTATACCGTCTTCGTCAACATCGTCATCGATTAATCCAAGAGGAGTGGAATCGTCGTTTGTAGCCACAAACGCAAAGACAGCGCTTGTGAAACATAGAGTCAACGCAACAACCAATATAACGCTTAAAAACTTGCGCATGAACACACTTCCTTTCTGAAATGATAATATTGAAGCTGAAACACGAATACGCTCCACTTTTTGCCTCTTCTTGCACATCGCCCCCTTGAAGTTTGAAATAATATTTTTAATTATGAACTAAACAAGATTTTACCATATATTTTATTAAATGTGAATTTAAAAAACGCTTTGTGATTAATAGATAATAATCCGGGCGCCTTTCGACGCCCGGTTCATTTTTGCTTTGATTTTGATATTGCTCTTTCTGAAGCGGTTTTTGCTACTTCCTTAAAGTTTTTCGCTTGAACTCTTCCGCCGGTTTATAATTCGGGTTTATCGCAAGCGCCCTCTCAATCCATGCAAGGGAGTCATCGTTATTCTTGAGCCTTTGAGCGGATACTCCCGCCCAGTAAGCCGCAAGGTAATCTCCTCTGAATTCGTCCGCCATTCCGCAAAAATCATCATATGCATCCTTGTATTTTCTACTATTGTATTTATTAATAGCGTTACGATGCCTTATGCCAAGCATATTCACAGTACCTGGATCTAAATCGTAAGTCTGTACGACTCTAGCGTCCGTTGAGTTGTCGGGATCAAATCCCGGAATTGTCTTTCGCCCCCCCGTTTGCGCCGGAGCGTCAACGTGATCGCTGGCGTTGTTTACGTTCGCGATTTGATCAAATCTGTCTTCAGTTCTATCTACTGCCGGAGGCGTCGTTTGGTTATTGTTAACGGCGGCGCCGTCGTCTACAGAATCGTCGTCTCCGAACATCTGGTCAAATGTTCTGCTTGAAGCCGCAGGTCTTGAAGTTGCAAACTTCATGTTCTTTGCTCTGGAAGCGGTTATAGGCTCTATTTTGTCCCCGCGCTGTATCATTTTGGACACGCTTGGAGGGGCTACGGAACATGTGCTATGAGTGCTTGAGACATCTCTAACCCTTATGACCGCAAGAGGTATTTTCTCATAGCCTATTACCTCATTGTTCATTCCACGAAGCGTTTTCCCGTCGGCATATACTAAATAAAGAGCGCCTTCCTTAGCTCCCATGGTTGAGCCAATATCAATAATAACGCCATCAGAACTCATTGAGATGACATGCGAACTTTCGCCTCCAATGACTGAGCGTATTTGGTGAGCCAGTCGCTCGACAGCGTCAGCTATTGCCCTAGCTTGAAGCCCGCCAAACTCTGACTCCGCATAACTAAAACCCATTATGGAAACTGCACTGGTAGAGTTTGCTGACCTCCCTGATTCTGAAAGCGCCAGTACAATTTCGCTTGTAGCGACGTCCACAATACGTATATCAATTGTAGCGCTCGCCTCGCGGCTGCCTCCTCCAACGCCAACGCCCCCAATACCTCTTATGGGAATTGCGACTCCGCCGCCGGACGCCTTTTCGCTCAACTCAGTGACCGCGCCCAATATCATGTATTGCAACCCTTTTATTCTTCCTATTTCTACTGCGGTGTCCATGTCGACTAGTCCCGACATGTTAAATCTTAATTCTTCGCCTATTAATTTAATTTGTTCCCGTTCAAGAATTGAAATGGTTTTTGAATTTGCAAGTGAACGCGTAAACAAATCCGTGACAATCGAAGCCTGCGTTTGAGAAACTCCCGGCGCCTTGCTTTCAAATCCAACCATTCCCATTCTAATTCTTTCAGCTGCTTCAGCGTCAAACGCTTGCGCAACCACAAAAAAAAGCGTTAAAAATACAAAATACGAAATGAATCGCCTCATTCACTTGACCTCCTGTATTACTTACATTGAAAATACTAACTGCATGTTGTTCTTAATAAAAAATCTCCTTCATTGTTTTTGCATGTTTTATCACGGAATCTCTGGTTGCTGCCGCTAGTATCCCGCCTGTCTTGCCTGCTCCAAAAGCGCCAAACGCTGTGACGGCGCCTCCAAGCGTCTGATTGGAAACTCCCTGTTCAGCCGCTGCATATACTACCTCGCTAGTCGTGTTATCAATTATCCGAATATCTAAAGTTACATACGCCGTATTTGAAGCAACAGCTCCAATCACGCCCGGTACGTAAGCCGCGCCTCCAGCCGTATTATAGTAGTAAAGCGTTACAGCGCCCGTCATCGTATACTCGGCGCCTTTAATCCTACCAAGTTCAGGGGCTGTCGATTCGTCGACCAAACCAGACTGCCCAAGCCGTATTTCATCCGCAATATAATCTAATCTTTCCCGTTCCACTAAATTAAACAATCTAGTCTTAAAAAGCTCAGTAGTCATCATTTCGGTTATAGCAGCAGCCGGAATCCGACCATCGGTCTTATTGTCAAATTCGCGCACCGCTAATCTTGGCCGATCAAACATCGGAGCTGCAAACACGCTTCCCGCAATAAGAAGCAAACATATGAACGCGCTCAAAACAACATTTTTGTTTTTCATGTTATTCACTCCATCATTCTTTTCACTGCCGATTTTGCGGCAGCTTCTATTGATTTTTGAGCTGCTTCGTCAGGGGTATAACCAACTTGTTTTCCCATAACAGTATCTGCGTAAATCATTTGTCCGCCTGAACTCATCACCATTATTGCTATAGATGAAGTTCCCGTATAAAGCTGAAACTCGTTTACCACAGGTCTTCCGGCTTTAAGCTCCGCTGTTATCATCGTACTGAAGCCATATTGACTACCAAGTCTCATTATCGCGTCGACATTTCCTTCAAGCGCTAATCTCGCAGCCTTGTTGCGCCGTATGGCAGCCAATGTATCCGGGTCAACCACTTTGTATCCGTTTGCAATCAGCTCTCTTGTCAAAATTGCAGCCACAGACGCCGCGTGCTGATCTGACGGACCAATCGCCAGAATTGCTATCGAGCCTTGTTTTGGAAGCGCGGCAAGCGCCGAAGAACCCATAAAAACCAGAGAGCTTAAAATTACCGCTAAGACCAGATACTTAAAAAACATTTTGTAATAAGCAGCTTTGAAAAGAACGTTGCTATTTATCATCAATTTCAATGTCAATTTCTCCTTCCATCAACTTATCTAAAGGTATGTCAACTTGCAAAAAGTAAAGATTATTTTTGATTTTTTCAGAATGAATCACTACCCCCGCAATACTTCCTGACACTCTATTTCTTCTGCTGTTGAAATTGGCGTCATTCAAAAGTTTTTGGCGCAAAATCAGAAGGTTCCGCCTGGCGTCGGTTAATGCTCCCCGTCTGCCAAGCAGCCTTCCCTGAGCCGTATCTTCCGTAATACGACCTACTCCGGCCGCTGTGGCAATATTCTGTTCCAATATAACGCGCCCGGAACTTTGTGTTCCATAAAGCATCTGCATATCGTTTACGCTGATGCTTTTTTCAGCTGCGTTTATTTCAGGGACAACGACATATTCGGAGGAAAGGTATATTAACGCAAACGCAAACGCAATACTGATAAATAAAATCAATACAGAACTAATACTGAAACCATAGGGTCTCCTGTTTTCCCTTACTGCATCTAATTGATTTGTTTTTACTGTGTCCAAGCTTTTGCCATTATTAACGTTTCTAATGATCATCACTTTCCATTTCCCTCAACCAAACCTGAGGACAAGTCGTTTATCTCAAAGCCAAGGTCAGATAATGCTATAGCAATATCTTCCGCAGTCTTATCGGACACAACATCCAGTTCCAGTTTCCTTTCCCTATAGAGCCTCTGATAAACTCCTGTCACTCCGGGTAACCCCTGAAGATTGTCCTTCAGCTCCCTTGCATCTCCAAATGATAAGTTCGATATCCTGACTTTTATCGTTCTTCCGGGTATTCCGCCGGCTGAACCGGATATTAAAGCATAAGCTATTTTATTCACAATGCTATTACTTGCCTTCTCCGCCGCTATTTTCAACCCCTTTATTGCTCCGTCCTCTGCCGAAACGCCCTTGTTACTCTCTTCATACGTTTCCGATCCAAGCTGATACGCCGTATCCGACAACACCGCTTTTAGTTGAACGGTGCTTCGAACATTGTATATGTTGATTCCCTCTATTCGCTGAGATGCAAACGGGCTTCCATACGCCTTGCCATATATAAGTACGTCAGCTTGAAAATCCCTTGCTATTTGGCGGTACTCTTCCGGGTCATCCTTCGCATATACGGCGTTCAGATCAATATCTTTCAGCACTGCCGCCATAGCCGAATCAACAAGAAGGTATCCGGCTTTCTCAAATACCCGCAAAACTTCGCTTTCAGCAGTTGAAAGGAAAGAGCTTTTCTCCGATATCCTTTCATCTATTAATACCATCAAACGCGGATTTCCCAAAGCGTCAAGCACCGCAGGACCTAATACCCCATCAAGCGCTGCCTGTCCTACTTGGCAGATTGCCGTAATGTAAAGTATTCCGTCTTCTCCAACCTTCTCGCTTATTATATCAAATTTTTTTACTATCCCTGTCGTTTGAGAGAAAACTTTATCCTTCACTACCTCATAATTGCGCATTTCTGTTATCCCTGTAACATAAGCGCCAAGAGCTTTCTCTAATGCGTCTCTGTACGCCGAGCGCCTGGCTTCTTCTTTAGCCGCATTCATAGCTCCATTCATTATGGGCGCAAACCCTTCAGCTTCTACCGTTATAAGCTCTCCTTTTATCTGCACTGCACTGTATGCAGGCGTCCACGATAGACTTACAACAAAAAGCAAGGTCATAAACAATAAAATAAATCTTTTTTTGACCGTTTTCATGAATTTAGCCTACCATCTTCATTATTTTACTATTAATAACACTTTACATTCCTTGCGGAAATCGTAAGAGCTTGCGCGAACCATTGAGGCCGCAGAATTCGGAATAACTATATCAACATTGCCGGTTGTCAGCCTTACAGCTTTTGTAGAGATTGGATTAGGCGCGACGTGTATCTCGCCCTTTGCATAGTTTATATTGTTGTAATACGCGCACATGCCTGACTGTAGGTAAGAAGTCTCATTAACGAACTCTATTCCGTAAACTGCCCTTCCGCCTTCGTCAAACACGCGAAACGTCATTGCGGGAACAAGGGACAGGTGCCTTACGTCAATTATCAATCCCGTATATTTAGCGGTTTTCTTAGGCTCCGGCTGTTTTTCTTCTGTCTCTATAATGATTTTATCCACTTTAATACTTGGAGTTACTATAGCGCGCACTTGTGCAAGCTTTATTCTTCCTGTTACTGTATAAGCTTCCCCATCCCACTCGCCATCAAGAACTTCAACGTTTTTAACAACGCCGTTTACTTCAGAGCGAACTCTATCCTCAGCCATGAAATCATCCATAATAGTTCTTGAGTCAACTTGAACGCCAACTAGGAATTCAAGCAGATTTCTTTGCAGGTCGACTATGGCGCCTCTTCTCGCCAATGCTCTGGCTTGAGCTCCTTGAAAACCTTTCGGCGCAACAGCCATACCGGTGGCTTCGATATAATTCTGCGTCCAGTCTACGAGTCCTCTTTCCTTTTGCGTCACCACAGATTCAACTGTTTCTGTTCCATTATTCGCTACTGCCGGTTCCGTATCGGCTGCAAACGCCGCCGCAAAACTGCAAATCAAAAACGCCGTTGTTAAAATTATAATGCTATTTTTCTTCATGTTGAAACTCCCCCTTGCTAGTATATACTTGGTTTTAAAGTCTTTTATTTTTTGTACTTTTTAACTATTTCGCGTACCACTTCAAGCTTTAACCTGCCTGTTACGGTATAAGCTTCTCCGTCCCATTCTCCTTTTAGTAGCTCGATATTCTTAATGACGCCGCTAATTTCAGAGCGAACCCTGTCATCAGCCATAAAGTCATCCATAGTCGTTCTTGCGTCAATTTGAACGCCTTTTAAATACTCAAGCATATTTCTTTGCAGGTCTACTATAGCGCCTCTTCTTGCCAAGGCTCTGGCTTTAGCTCCTTGTCCTTTCGCAATTTTCGGCGCAACCGCCATACCGGTCGCTTCAATATAGTTATCGGATAAACTGATTATCTCTATTTCTTTTTCCACCGAATCAGGCGCCGAAAAAGCCATTGTAAAACCGCAAAGTAAAAAAACTACTGATAGAATTATTATTTTTTTTATTTTCAATTTAACTCCCCCACTTAATCAAAATATATCTAAAAATGAAACCATTCAACATCAAATATTTTATTTCATCATTTCCTCAAATTGTTTTCGAATTGTTAATATCAAATTTATGTGATATCCTTCCATAAACATAAATTATAACAAGTTTGGAGGAAAAATGAAATTGAAGGAGCAGATTACTTTCTTGCGTATCATTTATGAGTCTCCCCTTCGATTTATTTTTTACGTTTCTTTTTCTTATATTTTTACATTAAAATTATGGAGAAAATTTGTTAATATCGTCGCCATTTTGGCGGCGTTTTTTATTTTTTTATTTTAGGAGGTTGTTGGAAATGGCAAAAAAAATCCTGTATAAAATTGAAGACACGCCATCTTTTCCCATAATGGTATTAGCGGGGGCTCAACATGTCTTAACTCTGTTTGGAGCTACTACTCTCGTACCTTTGATTTTTGGACCCGCTATGGGTATGGATAAGCTTCAAACTGGCTTGCTTATTTCATGCGTCTACTTGGCGATGGGAATTAGTACTCTTATTCAGACTCATCCGAAGCTTGGATCCGGGTTGCCTATTGTGCAAGGATCAAGCTTCAGTTTTATACCGCCTGTAATGACAATAATCGGGGTGTATCATGCGCAAGGACCGGATGCGATAATGCAATATCTTGGAGGCGCCCTGATTGTTGGAGGTATTATCCTTGCGCTTCTTGGCTATTCCGGTATTATTGGTCATATCCGTAAATTCATAACTCCCGTGGTAATAGGTCCGACGATAATGGCGATAGGGTTTTCTCTCGCTCCAACCGCCGTTGAAACGGCATCCGGTTATTGGCCTGTATCGCTTATGGTAGTTGTACTGATAATATTTTTTAGCCTTATAAGCAAAAATAAGTACGCCAATATTTTCGCGATACTTTCATCAGTAATTTTAACTTATTTTGTTTGTCTTGGACTTTCAAGACTTGGCGTTTTTAATGAAGCGCATCCTGCTCATATTAATCTTGATGTTGTAAGAGAAGCAACATGGCTTCGGGATTTAAACACCGTAGCATGGGGATGGGGGGCGCCCAAATTTAGCGCTCTCGCAATAGGCGCAATGCTTGCCGGATTCTTTGCCGTTATGATCGAATCAATAGGAGACTATCACTCATGCTCTTATTCATGCGGAGTAGACGACCCTGACGAAAAAACGATAGCGCGCGGGATTGGAGCGGAAGGGCTTTGCTGCGCTCTTTCCGGCGGCGTTTTCGGAGGAATCGGAACCACGTCATATACCGAAAATATCGGGTTAATAAACTTAACGGGAGTTGCTTCAAGAAACGTTGTCCGTACCGGCGCAATATTGCTCATTATAATGAGTTTTGTGGGGAAACTTGGTGCGCTTATAGCCACGATGCCGGGCGCGATTATCGGGGGCGCTTATATTGCCTTGTTTGGAACAATTGGAGCTCTTGGAATCCAAGTGCTAATGAGGGCTGACATGAGCAGCCAGAGGAATGTACTGATAGTTGGCTTTGCATTCCTTATGTCTCAGGGGCTTCCGGGTTGGGTCGACGCAAATAAAGCTTTATTTATGCCCGAAGGCGCAAACGCTATTATTACCACTATCGGAGGAATGATATGGGCTTTGCTCAAAACGCAAATGGCAGTAGCGGGACTTTGCGCCGCCATCTGCGATAACCTTGTCCCGGGAACACCGGAAGAACGCGGAATTAAAAAACCGTAATGGTGACGACATTCCGCCGCCTTCGAAAAAAAGAGGGCGGCGGAATGTGACGACGCCTACTTAGGCGGTAATATCGTTATTGTTTTGTTGATTTTTGTTGAAGGAACCAACAAGAGCGGCGGAGGATTGCCAACGCTGCTCCTTTTCACTAAAAACGAGGTGGTTACGCCCGGGTAACTCGTATCTTCCGGCAAAACTAATTCGTAAGTACCGGGCGTGACTGCTTCAAATTCCGCGCTAAAAGTTAAATATGTATTGGCAATGATCACCGGGTCGGGCGAAGCAAAATTGATTATGCTTACTGTTCCTCCGATCAAATTCTGATGTGAATCAAGCGGCAGCGGCAACATAAGCATCCCTACGGGCTTAAGTAACTGGCTTACAGACAATCCAATATTGTCGACCGAAAACGCCGTTTGGTCAAAGCTTATCACGGAGGACAAAGAGAACAGCGCCTCATCGTTGGTAAGCGTCGCCATAACATAGACATTGAACTTTTCGCCAACCTCGTAAACATCCTTATCCGTTGAGATCATCATCGTATGTTCGGCTGCATACCCCGCAACGGACATAGCGCATATTGAGAACACGATCAATAAAATACGAAATATTTTTTTCAAACCTAAACACGCTCCTTGTCGTTTTCTAAATAATGGCGCCGCGAACAGCGCAAGCGCCGCGTAACCTGCAATTCCCGCATTACAGCCGCTGTCGGAATCCGAATCATTGACGGTAGACTCCTCTGATTCTTCATTTATAGCGGACATCGTGGACATAGTGAATGGCAAATAACCTGCCGGAAGCTGCACTCCCGTCTTTCCATAGTTGATAATAAATATGTTGAAATCGTTTAGGTCAACAACTCCGTCGTTATTGAAATCCGCTAATGGATTGAATCCGGGGGAGTTTCTATTCCTGCCGTAGTTAATTAAAAATATGTTGAAATCGTTTAGGTCCACCATATTATCCCCGTTCGCGTCGCCTCCAAGCAAAGTTCCAATATTGATTACGCTCCCGTTTGATACCGTTCCTACATATTGACTCACAGCAAGCGTTCGCTCTCCTTTTACCCATATTGTCAACCCTGAATTCTGCGGCGGTATAGCTATCGCCGCTTCCCCGTTCTGGTCGGCTGTAACCGTTTCTTCCGCTATAACAGCGTTCCCGCTTATCCACTTCACCATAAGATTTTCAATATTTGTCGCGCTCGGCATGGGGCGCAACTGGAAGCTAGCCTTCAACGTCGCCACTCCATCAGCGACAGCAACTGTGCAATCTTTCGTCGTGAATGGGATATTCACAACTTCACTTCCAACCAAACGCTGCAATTTCGATGACCCCGCTCCGTATCCCTGAAGCTGAATAATTGAGATATCAGTACCGGAAGTCTCCTGAAGAGCTTTGAACCGGAGCGTTGCAATCAAGTTGTTGCCAGTGAGCATTGCAGTGCTTCCGATCTCAGGGACAAGCGTAAAGGACGCTGTACCAAAGTCGGTATAGCTTAATAACATCCAATTGGCAGGCGATGGTATCTGGGTCACCGCTTCGAGTTCTACGAGCGCTGGGTTGTAGACCAGCACGCATTCCACACGGTTGTACGATTCCGGAGAATTCACATTGAACGTTATTGTAAAAGTTTTGCCCAGACCAGCCGTAATGTTTTCCGGCGTAAAATATAGTCTGGAGTCATCTGGAGGATCGTCGTCGTCTATGACCGCTAAAGTAAATGTATGTGGCTCGCTTGTCCCTATAGCATTGCTTGCCGTCAGAACGACGGAGTAGCTCCCCGCCGGAAGCCCAGGCGCGATGTTGAGCCTCTTGTTTACGTCGTCCCATGTGATGTTGGCATGCCCCGAGATTTTTGTCACCGTCACCGGCGCCGTGCCCGATATGGTGAACAGACCTGAGTATGTCGCCGCATATCCCACATATAGCTCCATGTAGGTCGGTCCGGTTATGCTTGGAGCCCCACCTTCCCATGGCCATGGCCAATTTTCTATTCCCATGTTCAGTTTTGGGAAACCTCTATTGTCCCAATGCCACGGACCGATGACCGGCGTAGAATCGTTAAATAGCCATTTATTGCCTGTATACGTCGTCTTGGTCATAAGCTGGTTTGCGGTCACTAACCCGCCATTTTTACCATCCGGCGTATCTTCCGGGGGCGCGACGCCATTCAATGTGACCAAATCCCAGCGGTAGTTGCCTTTTAGGTCATTACTGGCGCCTGACTGCTGTCCTACTATTGCGCCGATATTAAGACCACCGGTGACATCACCTGTGTTGTAGCTGCCTTCGATACTATTAGCGCCATTACTGACATCTTGCTGTAGTCCCACCAGCCCGCCGGCTATATTGCCGCCGTCGACTTTGCCCGTGGAATAGCAGTTAACGATGAAACTGCCTAAGGTGGTATATCTGGAGTATTGATATCCCACAAGTCCGCCGGTTTCATTGCCGCTGACATTGCCCGTTGAGTAACAGTTTTCGATACTGCTGATTATGTCGCCGCTATTGTAGGAAGCATAAGTTATTAAACCTCCCATAAGACCGCCGGTGTAACTACCGCCGCTGACATCACCTGTGGCGTAGCTGTTTGCAACTCTGCTGTTGGCGCTTCTACGGCTGGAGCTGGAGCTGGAGCTGTATTGACATCCCACAAGCCCGCCGGTGTAATTATTACCTCTGACTTCGCCTGTGGCGTAGCTGTTTATGATATTGTCGCTGCCTCCGTCGGGTTGCATCAATCCCACCAACCCGCCTGCATAATTGCCTGTTGACGTGATATTGCCCGTGACGTAGCAGTCCAGAGTATTGCTGCCATAGTTATAGCCAGTCCTACTCCCCACCAGACCGCCGACGTAAGTGGCGCCCCGGATATTACCCGTGACGTAGCTACGCGCAATGGTAAAGCTGCCATTGCTACTGGAATACTGACATCCCACCAGTCCGCCGACGTAGTTGCCGTTTGCCATAACGCCGCCGGTTGCGTAACTGTCTCTGATGACGCTTGTGCCATTGCCGTTTGGGTCCCCCACCAGTCCGCCGGCGTAGCTGGCGCCGCCGGAAATACTGGCTGTAGAGGAGCAACCTTCGATGGTGATCCTGCCGGAGATTGGATGATATCCCGCCAGTCCGCCGACATAACTGCCCGTTGACGCTACATTGCCCGTAACATGACTATTTATGACGCTCCCGCCATTTTGTCGCCCTATTAACCCGCCGATGTATTCTCTGCCGTAGACGCCAAAGGAGGGGGCGTATACTCTGACGTTTTCGACCACAGCGCTAGTATTCGCATGACCTATCAAACCGCCGACGTGGTCTCTACCGTTGATGCCCGCAGGAGCAATCTCTACGATAAGGTTTTCGACCGTTATGTTGAGCGTATATCCGAAAAGACCAACATAATTATCGGCGCTCCGGTTTATCCATAAACCTGTTATCTTGTGTCCGCCGCCGTCAAGCTCGCCGCTGAATCTTGCGGCACTGGGATTATAAACTCCTATGGGCAACCAGCCCATACCGTCGTTGTAACCGGGATTCTCGGGCGACAAATAATTGGTCAGGTCGATGTCGTTGCTCAATTTGTAATACATGTTCGAGCGTGTCCGCATATTATCAAGATCCGCCGCCGTCGCTATGAGGATTGGATCGTCCGCCGAGTCGCCCGCCGCCGCCCATACGACGGATGGAATAAAGCTCAACGCAAAAATCACTAAAACAGCTAAAACTTTTCTTCTCATTATTAGACCACTTACCTTTCACGAAAGATTTGAAAACCTATTCAACTTTTGTGTCACTGTTTTCAGTTATCAACGGGCGGCAGGTTTGTAAAGCCCCTACAACGTTTAGGGGCGGCGCACACCAGTCCATACGAGACATACGCTCGTCTATACGTTGTTTAGATTGAAATTTCAATTTGTGAGGACAGTACACAATAGATATGCGAACACTTTTACAGCTCTTATATATGTTCCAAAATACCATATTTTTCATAATTTTAACCTAATAATCAATTAAAAACAACTATTTTTTGAATATTCTCTTTTAAAATAATGGGCGTTCTATATAGCGATTGTAATGGTTAATTTGTGTTGACGGAACGTCGCTACCCGAAGCGCCTGATGGGCAGGATATGCAGGCGCCCTTTAATGGGCGTTGTAGGGGCGTCGCCCACCTGTGTCAGGTCGTAGCGCGCCCCTACTTCTCGAAATAACGATAATTTAATAAAAGCGGTAGGGGACGGTATTCTGCAGTTACCGCCCCTACTACGCTCCGATTCTCTTTTCGGAGTGTTGAATAAAGCCCTCAATTCCGTTCTTTACTACTGATATGGAGGTTAGATACGCTCCAAGGTTAATATGTTCATCTTTTGTATGGTCAAGCTTTGAATCTCCGGGACCGTATGCGGCAATCGGACAATGCCAGTCAGCCGCCAGATTGAAATCCGCGCTTCCTCCTTTTGCGTAAATGCGCGGCGATAATCCTTCTTTGCGGACTGCTATTCGTAGCGCCCTTGCCATAGGGTTGTTCTTGTCAACTAAATATGCCGGCATTGTTGAAATAATATCGGCGCATACATTGTGGTTATTCGATATAACTGTGACCGTGCGCACATAATGATCAATATCCGCTCCCACGGGAAGTCTGATATCAATATCTATGACAGCCGAGCGCTCTCCTTCTTCTTTTCCAAGCATCGATATGATGGCGCCCGACGGACGTTCAATAACCGGCTTATCCGAGTCGTCCATAGCTAAAACTTGACGCATAATGTCCGAAGCGGCGTGAAGCGCCGCCGTTATAGGTCCCGCACTTCTACTGCGATGCGAACCGCTATCGTTCGCGTGCAGCTTGGCGCGAAGAAATCCTCTATAGCCAATAGTTATCCCATCCGTCCCCGAAGGCTCCCCTATAATGCAAGCAACGGGAGAATATCTGGGGATAATATGAACCGCTCCGGGATAATCTCCTTCTTCGCCTACAGCGGCTATCAGCGTAAGTCTCCAGTCTGGAGGAAGTTCGGTAATTCCTCCGGCAATAGCAAGCGCGCATAGCGGTCCTTTTGCGTCCACACTGCCCCTACCCCATAGTATGTTTCCGTCTAAGCGCATTTCAGGTCCGCCGGGAACGGTGTCTATGTGTCCGAGAAGCATGATCTCCTTGGCGCCGCGACCTCTTTGCGCAATCACATTGCCAACTTCATCAGTTTTTATGCCCCCCCAGCCAAACGACGGCAAAACCTGCGAAAAATGAACGCATGCTTCAGTTTCGTTATATGTCGCGCTTTTTATCTTTACCAGTTGCGTTAAAAACTCAATTTCTTTGCGGTTTTCCATGTTATGATCCAAATTCCCCTAACGTGTTTTTAAGTATTTGCGTAACCTCTTTAAAATGCTTTTCTTCCGCAACGAACGGAGGAAGAAAACGTAAAATTTGCGGTCCTGCGGCAAGCGCCAGAACTCCCTTTTCTTGCAGAGTTCTAATTACAGGTTCCGACTTTACAGTCAACTCAATCCCTATTAGCAACCCTTTATGCCTTATTTCAGCTATTAGCGGAGAATTTATTTCTTTCAGCATCGAGACAAATAAATTTCCATTATTAATCGCCCGTTCCGGGAGTTTTTCCGTGTGGAGAAGCTGCCAGGAGGCGATTCCAACTGAAGCGCAAACAGGGTTTCCTCCGTACGTGCTACCATGTCCGCGAGAGGTAAAGTCGCCAATAGCCCCTTTCCAAACGGCAGCGCCTACCGGAAGACCGCCGGCTACTCCTTTTGCTAAAGCGACGATGTCAGGATCAAGCCCTATGTCGCGACTTGCCAACAACGCGCCGCAACGCCCCCATCCAGTCTGTATCTCGTCCGCTACAATAAGGGTTCCGGTCGTTTTACATTTTTCCGTAATACCGCGCGCGATATCCTGACTCATAGGATACACTCCGCCTTCCCCCTGAATAGCTTCCACAATAATAAAAGCGGTATCCGAATCAATTGCTTCTACGGCTTCTTCCATTTTTACATGCTGCGTTGGAATTAAGAACTCCGACCATGGTTTCTTATAAATTGGATTAAACGTCATTGCAAGAGCGCCCATGGTTCGCCCGTGAAACGCCCTTCTGAGCGCAATGATTTTATTGCTTTTACCTCTTTCCAAACTTATGCTGATAGCAAGCTTTATTGAAGCTTCAATTGCCTCGGTTCCGCTGTTGCATAGAAAAGCCTTACCATCAGGCATTAATCCTGAAAGGACGCCGAGAAATTTGTCCCTTCTTTGATTAAGCAAGCCCGGAGAACATGTCCACGGAAAATTTAACGCTTCACGAGCCGCTTCTACAAGCGTCGGGTGGCAATGCCCAAATAACTCCGAGCCGTTTCCGCATAAAAAATCTATATAACTCTTTCCCGCGCTGTCCTTTATTTCCGCACCGCCGCCTTCGGCTATCTCTATTCCGCGTCCGCCATAAATGTTCGACACAGCGTAGTCCCTCCTTTCATGAGCGCGCAAGATATTGGATTATCATTGCCGCTGTCGGCTAATATAACTTTTTCTACATTTCCTTCAAGAGCTTCTTTAGCTGCAAGAAGCTTCCTTTTCATGTTTCCTTTAGCAAGGTTTTCTAGTTCGCCCCAATTGTCCAAGCTTCCAACTTCAACGCGGCTTTGAGGGTCATTTACATCGCGCAGTATTCCAGGGACATTGCTTAATATTATCAATACATCGGCGTTAACGGCTACAGCCGCCGCCGCCGCCATACGATCCCCGTCAACGTTGAGAATGGCGCCTTCAGCGTCGGAAGCTAAAGGAGGAAGCAGCGGAAGAAGGTTATTATCCCACGCCTGAATTACCGGCAACGGTTCAAATCCACACATTGAACCGCTAAAATTGCCGCGCAAAATACGTACTCTTCCATTTTCAACTGAACGCAGGCTTTCTTTGCGCGTCGCTTTAGCCGTCGCATCATGTTTAGGGTAAAGCGCCATCGACCCGACCCCAAGCTTTCCAAGCTTGGATGAAAGCTCTATGGAATAACTGTTGCACGCCGCTTCAAAAATAACAAGTTCCTTTTCTCCAACAAATCGGCTTCTGTAGCCGCTTGGGCTGATAACATAAATTGGTTCGATTCCGAGAGATTTACACATTATGTCCATTTGGCCGCTTGCGCCATGAACTAATATCCATTTTTCACCATTTTTTACGCGCATGGCAAGTTCCTCTAAAAGTGCTGTCGTTTTATTCCCAATTGCACCGCCAATTTTTACCACGCCTGTGTTTATTCTTAGAATTTCGTTCAATTTCATCACCTTGACTTTAATATCGCAGGATAATAAACTAAAATATCATTTTTGTCAAATAATGAATTCTTGTTCAATGTACCGCTTTAAATCATAAGCGCTTCAGATGGATGAATAACTACGAATTTAGGTAGTATAATTAAGGTATGATATAAGTATGCAATATTACTAATTATAAAAAAAGGTAGTGATTTAGTTGGCGGCGGAAATAGAAATTATTCTTGAAGGTCACTCTTTAACTCTTGACGACATAGTTAAAGTCGTACGAGAAGGGGCAAAAGTACGCTTAGGCGAAAACGCTATTGCGGCGGTTAAAAAAGCTGCAACGATTGTGGATGAATGGAGCAAATCAGATGATATTGTTTACGGAATCACAACTGGATTTGGAAAACTTGCCTCGGTAAAAATATCTCCCGGAGACAGAGAAAAACTTCAAGAAAACCTTTTATTAAGCCATGCTTGCGGCGTTGGAGAGGCATATTCTGAGGAGATAACAAGGGCTATAATGCTTGCGCGAATAAATACCCTTTCGCGCGGATTTTCCGGCATAAGCTTTAATACGCTGCAGGGTCTAATTGACCTCCTGAATGCGGAAATCCATCCCTTAATACCATGCCAGGGGTCAGTCGGCGCCAGCGGCGACCTTTGCCCGCTTTCTCATCTTGCAATTACGCTTCTTGGAGTTGGAAAAGTTCGTTATAAAGGGCAGGAAATGAATGCCGATGAAGCCTTATTTTCTGCGGGGATCAAACCATTAAAGCTTGGTCCTAAAGAAGGATTGGCGCTGAACAACGGGACGGCAATGATGACGGCAATAGCCGCTCTTTGCGTAATAGACGGCATTAAACTTGCCAAACTTGCGGATATCGCAGCTTCAATCTCAATTGAGGCAATGCATGGAGTTCCTTATGCGTTTGACCCGCGCACTCACGCACTTCGTCCGTTTATAGGGCAGGGAAAAGTCGCTTCCAATATCAGGCGAATAATGAACAATAGCCAAATAGTTGAGAATTTCAAATGCGATCGCGTACAGGACGCTTATTCCATGCGGTGCGCTCCACAGGTTCACGGAGCAAGCCGGGACGCGTTTGATTTTATTCGTTCGAATATCGAAGTTGAAATAAACTCCGTAACGGATAATCCTCTTATTTTTCCCGACGACAGAGAAGCGTTAAGCGGAGGCAATTTCCACGGTCAGCCAATAGCGTTGAGCATGGACTTTTTTGGTATTGCAATGGCTGAAATTGCAAGCATTTCCGAGCGTCGCCAAGCAAGACTGATTGACAGTTCTCTTTCTGATTTGCCGCCTTTCCTCATCCCAGACAGCGGGCTTAACAGCGGATATATGATCCTTCACTATACTTCCGCCGCTATTGTTTCAGAAAACAAGGTGCTTGCTCATCCGTCCTGCGTCGACTCTATTCCAACGTCGGCAAATCAGGAAGACCATGTATCCATGGGGGGGTATTCGGCAAGAAAAGCTGCCGTTATACTTGACAATACTAGAAAAGTTCTGGCAATGGAGTTCCTTATGGGAGCTCAGGCGCTTGACTTTACTAAAAATTTAAGACCGGGAGACGGGACAGCCGCCGCGCGCGACTTTATTCGCAAACATATTCATTTCCTCGAAAAAGATGAATTTATGCACCCGCTTATTATGAAAATGAATTCGCTTATAATGGGCGATGAACTTCTCGATGCCGTCGAATCTGTTATAGGAAGGTTGGATTAACGTTGATCAGAAAACTTTTTTACAACGCGCGCATTTTCACTCCAACATCGCAAGGCAAAGTTATTTCAATCCCGCGCGGATATATTTTTGTTGAGAATGGAAGGATAGTTTCCGTAGGAGAAATGGACAACAGGCAGCGCTTGTTGCTTGACGATCTTCAGGATATTGACCTTGGAGGCGCCACCGTTATACCCGGATTTGTCGACCCGCATACCCACTCATGCTTTGGAGCTACAAGAGAATCGGAGTTCAATATGCGTTTGGATGGAAAAGAATACCTTGAGATACTTAAAGCGGGAGGCGGAATTCTCTCTTCGGTCAAGAGCGTGGAATCTCTGTCTGAAGATGATCTGTTTACAGTTTCCTCAATTCGGATAAATCAAATGCTTGTCAATGGAACTACTACGCTTGAAATTAAGAGCGGATATGGGCTTTGCACAGAGCTTGAGCTTAAAATGTTGCGCGTAATAGACAGGATTGGACGCGAAATGCCTTTAGATGTAGTTCCCACTTTTATGGGAGCTCACGCGGTTCCGCCGGAATACAAGAGCAATCCTGACGAATATGTCAACATTATAATCAACGAAATGTTAAAAGCTGTTAAAAACCAGGGAATTGCCAAATTTTTTGATGTTTTCTGCGAAGAAGGCGTTTTTTCTATCGACCAAAGCCGTAAAATGCTGAATTCAGCAGCGCAAGCGGGCTTTATGCTAAAGATTCACGCCGACGAGGTACACTCGCTTGGCGGCGCGTCGCTGGCGGCTGAAGTAGGAGCTCATTCCGCCGAACATCTTCTTGCTGCAAATGACGAAGGGATAGCCGCCATGGCAAACGCCGGAACTATCGCGGTGCTTCTTCCGGCTACTGCGCTCAGCCTGCGAAAACCTTTCGCAAGAGCCAGAAAAATGATAGATGCAGGCGTTAGAGTCGCCCTGGCGACAGACTGTAATCCGGGATCATGTTTCTGCCAATCAATGCCGTTTGTTTTTATGCTTGGGATACTAGGAATGAACATGACAGGAGACGAGGCGCTTATGGCGTGTACTTTGAACGCTGCCCGCGCGATAGGCAAGGAGCGCGATGTTGGAAGCCTTGAAGCTGGCAAAAAAGCGGATTTTATCCTCTTGGATTGCGATTCCCCCGCCGGGATAGCGTATCGTTTAAGCTCTAACGTAATAGTAAGCGTTTATAAAATGGGCGAGCAAGTGGCATAAAACACAAGAACGTAGAAGCCGGAACGGCTCCGTCAGGGGACAACCCTCCGATGTAAAATAGCCATTATCATCGTATTTGAAAATCGGGAAAATGTGGGCATCGTTCCCTATCGCTTTTATCAACAATGCTCCATAGCATTGTAGGGGCGGCATTCTTGCCGCCCGTTGTTATAAACCCCGACCATTGCTATATAGAATCGTAGCGGACGACCGGTCTGTCTTCAGTGATTGCACAAGTAGAGGACGGTCGTCCCAACATTTCCATTTATTTATTTTTCCTGAATAACGACAACGCTGACAAGATAAACAGCGCGAAGCATATCACTCCCACATTACAGCCGTTACCGGAGTCCGCTTCGTTGGAAGATAATTCTTCAGATTCTTCATTAATGAGTATGGCAGTTGAAGAATATCCTCCAGGAAGCTGCGCTCCCGTCCTGCCATAGTTCATCAAAAACAAGTTGAAGTCGTTCAGGTCAACAACTCCGTCGTTGTTGAAATCCGCAAAACGATTGAAGCCGGGTAAGTTTATAGTTTTGCCGTAGTTATTCAAAAAATCGTTGAAGTCGTTCAGGTCTATCATATTATCGCCGTTAGAGTCGCCGCAGAGCAGAGTTCCTATATTGATTTCGCTCCAGTTCTCAACCGTTCCAATATACTGACTCGCAGCAAGCGTCCGCTCTCCTTTTGCCCAAATGGTCAGCCCGGCGTTCTGCGACGGTATTATTATATCCGCTTCCCCGTATTGGTCGGTGATAACCGTTTCTTCCATAATTACAGCGTTTCCGCTTATCCATTTCACCATAAGGTTTTCTATATTTGCCGCGCCCGGAGTACTACGCCCCTGGAAGCCGACCTTTAACGTCGCCGATCTGTCAACGATGCTTACTGTACTACCTTGTGTCGTAAATGGGATATCTTCTGTTATACCTCCAAATTCATACAGTAGTTTAGAAGATCCGGTTCCGTATCCGTGAAGCTGAATTATAGAGATATCCATACCGGATGTTTCCTGAAGAGCTTTGAACTTAAGCGTCGCTATCGCTTTGTCACCGCTCAGCATGGCGCCGCTTCCGAGCATTGAGGCTAATGAGAAGGACGCTTTACCCCATTCGGTATTGTTGGATAGCATCCAATCGGAAGTCAGCGGCGCCTGTGTTACTGACTCAAACTCAAGGAAAAGAGGATCATAGGCTAACACGCATTCCACCTTGTTGTACAACTGCCCGGAATTCACATTGAACATAACTGTGAATGTTTTGTCCTTACCCGCCATAATATTCGCCGGTTCAAAATACAGCCTGGAGCTTCCGGAAGGAACGTTTATGACCGTCAAAGTAAAGTTATGCGTCGCGTTTGGCGCTATTCCATTGCTTGCCGTCAGTACGACAGGGTAGCTACCAGCTGCAAGCCCTGCTGCGATATTGAGTCTTTTGTTCGCGTCATCCCATGTGATACTGGCGTGACCGGAAGTTTTTGTAACCGTCACCGGCGCTGCGCCCGTTATGGAGAATGCGTTTGAATAAGTAGCCGAGTATCCCAGATTTAGCTCTAAATAGGCCGGACCAGATATACCTGGAGAATTATTCGGTCCGCCGCCGGAAACCGTCACATCGCATGAAGCAGTGAATCCGCCGTCTACCGTTGTTGCCGTTACAACAGCGCTTCCCGCGCTTACTCCCGTTACAAGTCCGGTTGTATTTACCGTCGCTACTGACGGATTATCGCTGCTCCATGTCACATCTTTACTTGTTGCGTTAGACGGAATTACGGTGGCAGTCAACTGTAAAGAGCCTGAAGAACCCACAGTAATGTTCGCGGTAGTATCCGAAAGCGTAACGCCCGTTACCGGAACAATCAAAGTATCTGACACAACAGTTATTATTGACTCCGCTGTGTATCCACCGTTCTCTGCCGTGACTATCACCTTTGCAACGCCAGGAGCAATTGCGGTCACAAGTCCGTTTGCGTCAACCGTAACAATGTCCGGACTAATAGTTGACCATGTCACGTCCTGGCTCGTAGCGTTGGATGGGAAAATGGATGCGGTAAGATTCAGCGTTGAATTTATCTCTAAATCGCTATTGGTAGGATTCACGGTTACGCCCGCAACAGGAATAAACCCAGGTTCTATAACATATCCACCATCCGGAATATCATCGCGTTTTTGCTTTACGACCATTGTTGCAAAGAGGCTTTCATCCAAATAACCAGTTGCGCTGTCGATACGCAAACGCCACTCACTGACATCATTATCTTCCGATTTAATTTGGAATACAATGATGTCGCCGGATGAAGTTCGAGTCTCATAGTTTTGGTCTGCGGAGTTTAGCAAAGACGCGGTCCATCTACGATGTCTATCGTAGTCTACAGGGAGGTCGCCGTAATTAACGATCCCCATTGTTGTATCACTGATCATTGCAATGACAGTTAAGTCTCCGCTTACAGTTAGATTTATTGGTAGACCAACAACTTTTCCTTCACCTAAAGTAGAGTTTTCGCGCTCCATGGAATCAGTATTTTCAATATTATAAGCTTCAGCAATTTCTACAAGCTCGGCGTTTGCTATAGGTTTTGATATAAACCAGTCCGCAAACGCCTGTAACGGCGTTTGTGTTCGCGATGACGTCGTTTGTCCTGCTGTCGTGGTATCGGCTAGTAAATTTTCCGGAATAGCAAAGCTACTATAAAAAACTCTTCCTTTACCAAGTGGAAATGAAACGGCTGCGGGGTAACGCTCAATAAACAGTTGACCAAATTCCTGCAAAAAAACTTCAGCGGTGGATAGTACTGTGGCGCTGCCAGTATCCCAAAAAAGCGGACCGTCTTGTATAAATGGCACAAAAGGAATATT
>Ga0099364_10000693_pt1 | contig 57551 bp, 50 predicted proteins | sample TergutTh196P3_FD_73070 | JGI IMG/M metagenome (GOLD analysis project Ga0099364, IMG submission 73070) | Microcerotermes parvus P3 segment gut microbial communities from Pointe-Noire, Republic of the Congo - Th196 P3 | ecosystem: Host-associated > Arthropoda: Insects > Digestive system > Gut ... | reverse complement strand
CAGACCGCAATCTTAGTCTAGCACCGGGAGGTTTTAGAATGGCAACAGCCATAATGACGCTAAAGCCTTGCCCCCGGCATAGCCGGGGGTTTAGGGTGGCCAAATAGTTAGCGCGTCCTAAGACGCGCCTAACAACCCAAAGAGGTTTACTAGGTAAGCCTCATTAGTATCATTTTATAACAAGTCAACACATAAAAGCAAGTCTAAGAACTTCGCCACTGTCTCGGCGGGCGAGTTTTGGGTTTCTAATACCCTGCATGCACAGTCTGTCTTTTTACGAATTCATACATCCTCTCTAACCTCTGATGCAAGTGTTACGCACGTATATATTGATGACGGACGTGCCTGGCCAGCTGTTAATGGCTACCACAAAAGTCATGGCATGTCCCTCCGCTGTGTCTACCCGTAGGGGGTGGGGAGTTATGTTATAATCAAACCAGAACTAAAAGGAGGTTAATTATGGCGGAGACATTAGGCTCGAACGGTGGCGAGAATGAAGTCGGCTCTCAATGGGGCGCCTTGACCAAAGAAGCTGATGCTATTCGTAACAACGAAGGCCCGGGTACAGATCGAGAGGCAAGCTTGCGAAACCAGGCCAACGCTCTGGGTGCTGAAGCGGACGAGGCTCGCATCAAGCACCTAGAAGAACAAGCGGACAAAATCCGAGAATCTCAAGGTCCCGGCACCGATTCCGAGTGGAATTTGCGTCAACAAGCCAAAGCTCTTCGCGAAAAAGCAGCATAGCCGACATACCAACCAAAGGTAAAAGCGCCCCAAAAGGGGCGCTTTCTAAATTACTCAAAATGCGATTATGCAGGGGCTAAGGGGTTAGGGTGAAGATTAGGACTAAAGATTATTGCTTAGTTATGCGGTGCGGTATTTAGTCGCCAACTTCAGGTATGCGTCCTCGGAATCGGTCCCAGGACCGCGGTCATTACGAACTTTCTCCGCCTTTTCTTCATAGTATTGCACGCGGGCGGGGTTCGCTTCAGGGCCGATAGCGTCGGCTTGGCGTTGTGAACTCGCCTCTCTGTCTGTACCGGGTCCGTACGTCTCCCTTTGGAAATCTACGTCCTTCATCAATGCCAGCCACTGTTTTCCTAATTCATGCATGGTATTACCTCCTATTTTTGAGTATTTTAAGTTGCATTAGGATGGGCAAAAAGAATAACACATCCCCCATCCTGCCACCATTATAGCACACTCGTCTCAAAAAGTCAATACTCCTTATGCTTACCCCTTAAAGCCCCATTGCAAAGCCACACATTTCGTGTTATAATGCCAGCAGCAGCACCAGCGCACCTTCATATAGCCCCACCCCATGAAGGTAGCGACTATTCTTAAAGGAGGTTTTTGAAATTGGCTCAAAACATCAGGTACATCACGCTCCGAGACTACATCAGAGAAGTAGCTCGGAAAGGTTTAGAAGCCATCAGCCACTACGCCGCCTATCTGGAGGTTCGCCTCACGATTTACATGGTCGCCGTCGTGTACCCAAACGACCCTATGAGGAGGATTCAAATCTACCATGACGAAGCACCGTGGTTACTTGAGTATGTAGAGCATCACTATGCGCAAATGCTACTCAGGCTCGAAGCGGGCGAAGAGGTGGTCAGCGTGACAATCGAACTTTTTGGCGACGAAGTGTCCTTTGTACCTATCACCATACCGCAAAGCCACACCAGCCAAGAGACCCAGCATCGCATACAGCACCACGCTTCTCGCTGTATGGCTGGTTATTTGTCGAAGTGCTCCCCAGCCCCGCTCTCGTAGCGGGGTTCAACATATGATATAATACGTTTAGAAATGCGAATTCACTTCGCAGTTTCTGAACTTAGTTAAGGAAAGGAAGAAAACCTTGGTTTTCTTAATGAAATAAGGAGTTTTGTGCCAAAATACACCGGTAACGTCGGCAAACCAGCCCAGAATAATAAATCAAAAAAGTCTCACCCAGGCAGTTTTTTCCGTTCCATCTTTTTCTGGCTCATTATCATTTTTGGCGCCCTCTGGCTCATCGGCATGACTCAAGCCGGTGGCGAATCCCTTGAAGAAGTCCCGATTTCTGACGTCATCCGCCGCGCCAACGCCGGCGAGATCAGTAGGCTCGAAATCACCGGCACCGAAGTCATTATCACCCCCGTCGGCTCCGAAGAACCCACCGAACGCTCCAGAAAAGAAGCCGGCAGCTCCATCTGGGAGCAAGGCCTCGAACACAACTCCACCGAAGTCACCATCAGCGAACCCTCCCGCTTCTGGGACATCGTCCTCGACGCCTCCCTCCTCCTCATCCCCATCATCATTATCGGCGTCCTTTTCTTCCTCATGATGCGTAACCTCTCCGCCCAATCCAGCCAATCCATGAACTTCGGCAAATCCCGCGCCCGCCTCTATGGCACCGACGGCAAAAAGGTCACTTTCGCTGACATCGCCGGCAACGATCACGCCAAACAAGACCTCCAAGAAGTCGTCGATTTCCTCAAATCCCCCAAGAAATACGAAGCCCTCGGCGCCAAGATCCCTTCCGGGCTCCTCCTCGCCGGCGACCCCGGCACCGGTAAAACCCTCATGGCTCGCGCCGTCGCAGGCGAAGCTGGCGTCCCATTCTTCTCGATCTCCGGCTCCGAATTTGCCGAAATGTTCGTCGGTGTCGGCGCCTCTCGCGTCCGCGACCTCTTCGACAAAGCCAAGAAAAACTCCCCCAGCATCATTTTCATCGACGAAATCGACGCCGTCGGTCACAAGCGCGACGCTCGCGGTGGCGCCGGCCGCGAAGACGAGCAGACGCTCAACCAAATCCTCACCGAAATGGACGGTTTCGACGGCAAAACCGGCGTCATCGTCATCGCCGCCACCAACCGCGTCGACATGCTCGACCGCGCCCTCCTCCGCCCCGGCCGCTTCGACCGCCACATCAACGTCACTCTCCCCGAGCGCATCGACCGCGAAGCCATCCTCGCTGTCCACTTCAAAAACAAACCCCATCAAAAGCTCGACCTCGACGCCCTCGCCGCCAAAACCGCCGGCTTATCAGGGGCAGACCTCGCCAATGTCGCCAACGAAGCCGCCATCATGGCTGCACGCGCCGGCCGCAAAGAAGTCATCAATGCCGACCTCACCGAAGCCTTCGAAAAGGTCGCCATCGGCCCCGAGCGCAAAAACAAAGCCCTCACCCAACATGAACGCGAGCTCACCGCCTACCACGAAGCCGGCCACGCCATCGTCGGCCACCTTCTCCCCGACTCCGATCCCGTCCACAAAGTCACCATCATCCCCCGCGGCCGCACCGGCGGCGTCACTTGGTTCCTCCCGCCCGAAGACCGCAGCTACAAGAGTATTTACGAATTCAAAGACATCATGGCCCGCGCCATGGGCGGCCGCATCGCCGAGCAGCTAGTCTACGGCGTCGACGCCGTCACCACTGGTGCCGGCTCCGATCTCCGTCACGTCGCCGAGCTCTCTCGCGCCATGATTACCGAAGAAGGCATGGGCAAGAAGCTCCGTCACCAAGTCTTCCCCACCTCTGATAGCGGCTTTTTCGCCGGCGTCGTCAAACCCTTCTCCGAAGACATCATCAAAGAAATCGACACCGAAGTCGCCGCCCTCACCGAAGAAGCCGCCAAACGCGCTGAAATCGTCCTTAAATCCAACCGCACCTTCCTCGATCATCTAGCCAAAGTTCTCCTCGAAAAAGAAACCCTCGATCAACAAGAAGTCACTAAAATCCTCGAAAAAGCAACCCTCCCCACCTCTGTCAAGCTCCACTAAAATCCACAAATTACCATAATAACTATTGACTTTTTGTGCCTCTTGTGCTATACTGTAAGCAAGAACAAGCCTCCCTTTATATGGGAGGTTGTTAGGGAGAGGCCTCTCCCTAACTCTGGCATGCCAGAGCGTTCATCAGCTGTATCTTTACACATTTGTTAGGATAAGATGGACTAATGGACCATGTCTCTGTTCGACCCCAAAACATACCAAAAGGAGAGATGTATCATGAGAAAAGTAGCCTTGCCGCTACTGACGCTACTGTTAGCGTTGTCAGCCCTTACCGCATGCAGCGGTAACAATTACCCGCAAAACGAGGACCGCAGCTTGGCCGTCGTTTTTGCAGTCGGACCGGTCGCCAATAGCGCCAGCCCCGACTACAAGAACAGCCATGTGCAAAGAATCCTCACCGACGCTACCTGGAATGGTAGCAGCGTCGGCCGCGTCATCCTCGACGGAGACGCCCGTCGCGTAGTCACTGTTGCCGAGTACCGCGCTGTGGACTCCGGCATTTTTGGCGACCCCACCTCCGAGCGCAACGAGCGCCGGGATTTTTGGCCGGGAGAACTTGCCACTTTGTTGACTGAAAACGCGACCGCTCGTAGCGAAGAAACCAACCCGCTCGCCGCGCTGAACGCCGCCGCCACTTGGCTGGACGGTTTCGGCAGCGGCTATCGCAGGCATGTCATCATCATGCATTCCGGTCTACAGACCAAGATGCCTCTGGACATGCAAGCTTTACCCTTTGGGTTAATAAGCAGCGGAGAGCACCCCACCGACTATGGCATCGAGGACATCGTTAGTATTTTGGCCTCTCGCCGCATGATTCCCGAATTTCCGTCCGGCACCCAAATCACCTGGATTGGTCTCGGCCACACCGCCGACGACCAAGACCAGCCTGATGTAATGCAGCTGGAATGGTTGGAGAATCTCTGGCAAGCCATCGTTTTTGAAGGCAGCGGAGCGACGATTAACTTTGTCGACTCTGTCAGCGCCGACGACAACGCACGGGGCACTCTACCTCATGTTACCCTTGTACCCATGGATGGTCATGAAGGCTCGCTTGGTGAGATTTTTGAAGTCGAACCGCCAGCCCCGGCCCCCGAAATTGACGAGGAAGAAGATTTCATGGAAGCCATTGTGCTCAATGAACACCTTCGCTTCATCGCCAACACGGCCGACCCCATCCACCGCGAACAAGCCGAAGAACTCCTGGGCGCTATTGGCGAGATTCTCGCCTCCCGCCCGGACATTACGGTTTTGGTTTATGGCGGCACCGCACGCGTTGCTAACCCAACTTTGAGTGGCAGCGCTAACCTATCCCGCGAACGCGCAGAGTACGCGGCCCGTATTATGGTCGCGGCCGGCGCCCGCCCTGACCAAATCGTCACTCGCGGCACCGCTTGGGAAAACGACCGTTTTGACTCGAGCGACCCCCTTAATGAAGCCAACCGATTCGTCGCTATCGTCAATATCGATAGCAGCGAAGCTCAGGCCGTCATTGCGCGGCACCCACAATAGGAGGTGACATGGATGCAAGACTACGAAGATGCTAGAACTGCTCCGGAAGAAGAGTTGCCGGACCCCTTTAAATACGACCCCACCCGTCAATACATCGTCGGAATCGACACCAACGCTCTCTACGACATCGCCAGTCGGACTATCCTCGGTCTCTATGACTCCGTAGGTGAAGTTACCGATGACTACATTCAGACGGTTATCGACCGTCTCACCAAGAATGCCGAAGCTGCGCTGGAAATTTACCGGGTCGAACAGCTCACGTATCAAAAACAGCTTCGCGAGGAGAATAGCAACCTCAAGCAGTCTTTTGACGATGCGCGTGCCAGATGCAAAGCGCACTTTTACGGTAGCTCCGACGACAAAGTCGTGGGCAAGATTCCCGAGGTGGCTTCTAAGCTCAAAGAGCTGCTTGAGACCAAGGCGTTCCGAACCCGGGCCCTTGATTTTCGTCGCAAGCAGCAAGAAAAGCAGCAAGAAGCCGCCACATCGACCACCGGAAGGAGGCTAAGAGGATGAGAAAAGTACTCAGATGGCTTAGTAAAGCTGAGCGTCTTCGTCGCAAGGATACGGACATTATTAACCGTAGCGACCCCGAAAGCATGGTCAGCCTTAAGAAGATTTTTGCCATGGTTATACTATTCCTCTTCGACGTCGCGCTGTTTTTCTTGATGTTGGACCCGATCGCCGGCGAATCGCCCGCGTTCGTCTTCATCATCGTTGCCGTACTCATTCTCGCCATAGACGGCTCGCCTATCATGGCCGCCAGCTATCAGCAACCGGATGAGTTTCGCATTTGGAGAGCGCGATTTAAGAAGTGGCTTGCCCGCAATAACCCCTCCGGCGCTCCGGCTCCGGTCCAACAGCGGGCGGTTATCGAGTCTACTGCACCCGCTGTCAAGAAGCGAACTTGGAGAAATAGAAACGCCGACCCCAGTACTACCCCAGAAGCGGCGACATCATCAACTGAGCGGTCCGCCTCTCCGTTGACAATGCCCGTCCGCCCCCTGAATATGGATGGCGAAATTATCGCCGAAGACGCCCGCCCTCTTCAGAAGCAACCCATGGCCGCCACCCTCGACAAGGTTACCAACTCCATGCTTCTGATTGCCGCCATCGTCCGCGCTTTTGCGGTCATGATGTCGCAATACCCCTGGCTACACAGCACCATGGGCCGCACTTTCGAAAACACCCCTTGGTTAGCGGTTGGGTTGGCCTTCTTGGCCGCCCAGGTATTCGGCATTCTTTGCAGCGCCTCCCTCCTCGTCACTTCGCGCTTCATCGCCGCCCTGGCCGCCCCCATGTTCAACCCGTTCAACTACCTCGATAAGTTCTGGTCGCGCAAGAAGAGCGCACTAGAGCGCGAGTGTGAACGCCAGCTTCAGGAAATCGGCGACCCTGTGTACCACCGTGTCGTCTCAGATGACGACATCAACCGGCAATGCGACTCCATTAAAGGCGCTCTTAGCACCTTCCAAAGGACGTCCATCGCCCAGCTTCGCAGCGAGTTTGAAGCTCACCGCCTGGCCCAAGATAAACTAAAAGCCGAGGAAGAAGAGGCCAGAAAGCTCGCAGAAGCAGCCCGCCAGAGCACGACCGTGACCAACCCTTCCGAGGAAGGTTTTGCGGCCACCTAAAGCAAGTCCTAACAATGTATGCATGTCCCGCCCTAACAGAGGCGGGATTTTTGCTTGCCTTCCTTTGCCTTCACCCTAGCATTTATCCCTATAATATGGCAAAAAACTACCATTTTACCGACTTTTTAGCATAAAAGTATTGACTTTTCAAACCGAGTGTGCTATAATGGACATAGACTCAAGGAAGTTTACCAACCCCAATATACCCAAAAACCGAAAGGAGTGGATTTTAATGTTAAACCCTGGATTCAACCCCAAGTTCGTTAAGGACGCGCTCGTGACAAGCGGTCTCCCCGATGCGACCGCGCAAGGCTGTGTCAACAACATCAAGGCCATAGTGCCCGATGCCAAGGAGTCGATATTCGACGGCCTCAACAAGTCCGCGCGTGAAGACCTGGAAGGCGCCATTTACGAGATGTTCGACTCCGAAACCCCCGACTCGCTCAATATCACGGGCGACAAGACAAGGGCTCTCTGCGTCGCGCTCGTTCATAATGAGCGCAACAGTGAATACCTGCTAATCCTTTTCGCGCTTAAAGCGGGCTTGCACCAAGCTCAGACCCGCCAAGACGCGCTCGATGAGCTTTATGCGCTCTATGAGTCATCCGACAGCCTCCCCGGATTCACCTTGGGGAAAGATACGGACCCGGACGCGCTTATGGAAAAGCTTGTCACGTGGCTTAGGCGCTGCCAAATGCAAGTTGAAAGATGCTATGGCGACAAAGACGGAAAGGTTCAAAGGTTGCCTGAAGAGCCCCAAGATTGGAGCGACATGGACGACGAGAGGATGGATACCGCGTTTATCCTCGCTACTTGGAACACTCGCGCGAAAGCGTTTTCCGGCGGGAGCCTCAAAAACAGAGGCAAAAAGGAGGGCGGCGGCGCCTGATAACGCCCCACCACAATCCGCACACGGGTTTTAAACATGAACCAAGCCCCGCCAATTGGGGCTTTTTTCATTCCCAGATTTTCCGGGGAACCCTACCCCTCCCTAAAAATCAACATGCTATCCCCATAGCTCAAGAAATCATATTTCTCCCTGATCGCATGCTCGTACGCCCCCATCAACCGCCCCCAGCCCGCCATCGCCCCCGCCAACATCAGCACCGTCGACTTCGGCGCATGAAAGTTCGTCAACATCCCATCCACCACCTTAAACCTATACCCCGGGTAGATAAAAATATCCGCCTCCCCCACCATAGTTCCCGTGCTATACGCGTGCTCCAGCGCCCTCGTCGCCGTCGTCCCTACCGCCACCACCCGGCCTCCTCCCCCCTTTGCCGCCTCTATCGCCGCCCTCGTCTCCTCCGGCACCTCATAATACTCCTCATGCATTTTATGCTCGTCCAACTTCTCCACCCGTATCGGCAAAAACGTCCCGAGCCCCACATGCAACGTCAAATAACACACCTCCACCCCCTTCTCGCGAATCCGCCCCAGCAGCTCCTCCGTCATGTTTAGCGAAGCTGTCGGCGCCGCCGCACTCCCCTCCGCCCGCGCAAACACCGTCTGATAACGCTCCGTATCCGCCTCCGTCGCCTCCCGCTTCAGATACGGCGGCAACGGCACCTCCCCCACTTCCGCCGCCAGAGCCAACAAGTCACCCCCTACATGCACTTTCTCACCCCGATACAGCGCCTGCGTTTTCCCAAGAACCATCAGATCTCGCACCCGACCACCCTCATCCGTCACCTTCACCCGCGCCGGGAACACTTTCGTATCGTTCAGTACCAGCACATCCCCTGGGCTTAGCCACTCATCCAGCCTCGCATATCGACTATCCACTAACTCCTCACCCCTTAACACCAACAGCCGCGACACCCCTCGCACCTTCGGCGGATGTTTCGCAATCCGCTCCTCCGGCAACTCATAATCAAACTCCGATACCGACAAATTCATCACCCCTAGTATAACACGCCGACGACCCCGTGAGCGTTAGCGAGCGCCGGAGCCCCCTTTCTTGGATGGAGGCATAGAAAAAGACCCCCTTGCGTCCAAGGGGGATCTAGTGGCTTTATAGAGGCGGTTGCCCGAGAATCTACGGGATTTGAGTCCGAAACCGCTAGATAAACTGAGGCGGTTTTGTGCACATTCTTCCTCGCATCCAAGTCCTACTGCAGCCAAAGCCGCCGAAAGATTTCGCAAATGATGCGCGTAGATTTCGTGGTTGCCGTCCGCTCCTGACGCTTGATATCTTCGAACAACACTACGTCGTGCTCGAAAACAGGGGTGGTGCTTAGCGCTTCCGGGGTCTTGAAAGTGGTTTTACTGGCCACTAAAGTTGCGAGCTCCCGGGCGGGCCAGACGGTTAACTATGGCGGTTGTGACAGAGAACGATGGCCCCCGATCGCTTCTAGCTCACGCTATGCGTAAAGATGACGGTTTTCCTGGCCGTCGGTCGCAAAGGGAGTAAGTTACTCACGGTAACCAATATTGATTGTTCTGGGCAAAAAGCGCCCGTCACGATGCCTAAATAAAGCCGGAAAGAGCACCGCTGGCAGAATTATAGCTTGGGAAATACCTACCCGCGGTCTACTTCCAGTATAGCACACCCGCACCACAAAGTCAAGTATTCAGCAACAAATTACACCATCTTCTGTGCCGAAGGCACGCCCAGAGGGCTTACTATGCCCATCTGGGCAGAAATGAGGCAAAATCACACTTTTGCCCCATTTCTTAGTACTACTAGTCGTTCGCCATAACGATGTTGCCATCATATTTCAACGCCATCTGCGCCAGCTTCATCGCATGATTCTTCTCGTCCGAAATAATCTCCTTAATCACCGCTATATCATCCGCGCTCATGATCTTCGGTAGCAACTCCAAATACCCCTCAATCGCCTCCTGCTCATCAGCCGCGTTCTTCGCCAAAAGCGCCGCCAACTCATAGTTTTCTGTGTTCATCATTTCTAACCTCCTTGTGTTAAAATAATTATATCACGCTTCTTTACAGCGGTAGTGGCAAAAAATCCACAAAAACTCCCAAAAAGTCCTTGACACACTACATTCAGTGCTCTAAAATAAACATAGACACTAGATATAGCGTCGCCATAAAACATAAAACAACATATAGAACATACTAAGGAGGTAAATGTTCAAGCAAATCAAAAAGCGCGATGGAAGCGTGAGGGTGTTTAAACCCGAAAAAATCACCATAGCCCTAACCAAATCTGGGCTAAGTACCGGCGAATTCGACGAAAAGATCGCCGCCAAACTCACCGAAAAGGTCCTCGAAAAGGCCGAAAAAGAGATCAAAGTCCGCATGCCCGGCGTCGAGCAAATCCAAGACGTCGTTGAGCAAGTTCTCCTCGAAAGCCGCTACCGTGCCACTGCCAAGCATTATATCCTCTACCGCGAGGAACGCAGTCGCATCCGCGAAACCAAATCCAACCTCATGAACACTTACCGCATGATTGCCCTTGCCTCCGCCAAAGAAGACAGCGACGTCAAACGTGGCAACGCCAACGTCAACGGCGACGGCGCCATGGGCAAAATGCTCCAATTCGGCGCCGAAGGCTCCAAAGAATTCACCATGAACGTCCTCCTCCGCCCCGAATACGCCGCAGCACACCGAAATGGCGACATCCACATCCACGACCTCGACTTCTGGGCCACCGGCACCATGACCTGCTGTCAAATCGACCCCCTACTACTCTTCAAAGATGGATTCAACACCGGCCACGGCTTCTTGCGCCCTCCTAACTCTATCGGCTCCTACGCTGCTCTCGCCGCTATCATCATCCAAGCCAACCAAAACGAACAACACGGCGGCCAATCCATCCCCAACTTTGACTATGCCATGGCTCCCGGCGTCAACAAAACCTACCGCAAATCTCTGAAAAAGAACTTCATCAAATATCATGCGTTCACCGGCAAAAAAATGCCCAACATGCCTGATTTTAGTAAAATCACGTTCGGCGACGACAAAAAATTAGCCAAAATAGGCATTCCCGACAAAATAGTCTCTGAGGCCAAAGTCGATACCGAAAACCAAACCCAGCAAGCCATGGAGGGCATCATTCACAACCTCAACACCATGCACTCCCGCGCCGGGGCCCAGATCCCATTCTCCAGCCTCAACTTCGGCACCGACACCTCACCCGAAGGTCGCCTCGTCAGCCGCGCCCTGCTCGAAGCCATCTGGAACGGCCTCGGCCGTGGCGAAACCCCTATCTTCCCCATCTCCGTCTTCAAAGTCAAAGAAGGCATCAACTACAACCCCAAAGACCCCAATTACGACCTCTTCAAGCGCGCCATGGAAGTCAGTGCCAAACGCCTCTTCCCCAACTTCGCCTTCATCGACGCCCCCTTCAACCTCCAGTATTACAAAAAAGGCGACTACAACACCGAAATCGCCTACATGGGTTGTCGCACCCGCGTCGCAAGCAGCGTCTTCCCCGAAAGTGACGGCCAAACCACCCGCCGCGGCAACTGCTCATTCCTCACTATCAACCTCCCCCGCATCGCCATCAAACACGGCATCGCCCGAAACGGCAACATCGAAGCTGACTGGAGCGGCTTTTACAAAGAACTCGACGAAAAAATCAACCTCGGCGCCGACATCATGGCCGAACGCTTCGACTTCCAGGCCGCCCAGCACACCTACAACTTCCCCTTCTTAATGGGCCAAGGTGTTTGGTTTACTAGCGAGAAGCTCGAACCCGGCGACGTCGTTCGCGAAGCCGCCAAACACGGCACCCTCTCGCTCGGCTTCCACGGTCTCGCCGAAGCCCTCGTCGCCATGACTGGCTATCATCACGGCGAGAACGAAGAATCCGCCGAACTCGGCCTCGACATCATCGCCCACATCCGCGAAAGACTCGACGCCCTCGCCAAAAAACGCAAGCTCAACTACTCCCTCCTCGCCACCCCAGCCGAAGGCATCGCCGGCCGCTTCACCAAAATCGACCGTAAAGAATTCGGCGAATTAAAAGGCGTCACCGATCGCGAGTTCTACACCAACTCCTACCACGTCCCCGTCTACCAGCCCATCTCCGCCTTCGACAAAATCGAAAAAGAAGCCCCTTATCACGCTCTCTGCAACGCCGGCCACATCACTTACGTCGAGCTCGACGGCGACCCCTTGCAAAACCTCGACGCCTTTGAAGCCATCATCCGCAAGATGAAAGAATCCGGCATCGGTTACGGCTCCATCAACCACCCCGTCGATCGCGACCCAGTCTGTGGCTACTCCGGCATCATTTCCGAAGAAATCTGCCCAGCCTGCCGCAGAAAAGAAGGCGACGTACCCTTTGAGCGACTCCGCCGCATCACCGGCTACCTCGCCGGCTCACTCGAACGCTGGAACGACGCCAAAAAAGCCGAAGAAAAGGCCCGCGTCAAGCACAGTGTCGATGGTGTCTACACCCGCTCCCAAAAAGAAGTCCGCGAGCAAATCAAAAAAGACACCGACAAGATGCTAGGCAAAAACTAGGCAACTTCATGGCAAAAGACAGCTTTCTTAGGCTCGCCGGTCCCATCGAACATGACAGTATCACTAATGGCGACGGCCTTCGCGCCGTCGTCTGGACCCAGGGTTGCACCAAACACTGCCCCGGCTGTCAAAATCCCGAAACCTGGCCCCTGCAGGGCGGCGTTGAAGTCCCCATCGACGAAATCAAGGCCGAGCTTAAGCAACTCCCAGGGCAATCCGGTCTCACTTTTTGCGGCGGCGAGCCGTTCTTACAAGCCCTAGCCTGCCTCGAGCTCACCCGCTGGGCCAAGCGAGAGATGGGCTGGAATGTCTGGTCATTCTCTGGCTACACTTACGAACAGCTCCTCGAAGCCGACCCGCCAAAACGCGCTTTCCTCATGGAACTCGACGCCCTCATTGACGGCCCCTTCATCCTTAAACAGCGCGACCTCACTCTCAAGTTCCGCGGCTCTAAAAATCAACGCCTCCTCCATCTTAGCAAAGGTAAAATAACTCGCCAAGAGTAGCCTATGTCTAAAACTTTCTATTTCGACTACAACGCCAGCGCCCCCCTCTCGCCCGAGGCCAAGCAAGCCATCATAGACTCGCTCGACGATTTCGGCAACCCTTCCAGTCTCCACGCTCCCGGCACTAGAGCCCGCCAAAAAATCGAGCTAGCTCGCGCCCTCGTTGTCGCCAGCATCAACGCCCAAAGCGAGCAGCTCCTCTTCACCTCCGGCGGCACCGAAGCCAACAACCTCGTCCTCGCCGCCTTCCCTTCCGCCCTCATCTCCGCCACCTCCCACCACAACGCCCTTCATCATCTTAGCCGCGACGGTTTCCAAGCTATTCCCGTCGACCAAAACGGCTATCTCGACCTCACTTTTCTCGCCCAAGAACTCGCAAACCACCAACCAACCCTAGTCAGTTTCGAACTAGCTAACAACGAAACCGGCGTCGTTCAAGACGCCACCAAAATCATCTCCCTCGCTAAAAAATACGGCGCCCTCGTTCACATCGACGCCGTCCAAGCCTACGGCAAGCTCCCGCTCGACGTCGCCGCCTTGGGTGCAGATTTCCTCACCATCAGCGGCCATAAAATCGGCGCCCCCATGGGTGTCGGTGCCCTTTACATAAAAGATCCCAAGCTCACCCACAACCAACTCGCCCCTCGCGGCAACCCCACTCCCAACTACCTCGGCATCATCGGTTTCGGCGCCGCAAGCACCAAAATCCCCACTCTCGTCAAACAACAAGCCGCCCTAAAACCTCTCCTCGACCACCTCAAAACCCGTATCGAGAGCGAAATCTCCGCCTCATCCGTCAACGGCTCCCCCGACCTCCCCAATACCCTCAACGTCTCTCTACCCCACGCCGAAGGCGAATCCATCGTCCTCGCCCTCAGCGAACGAGGCATAGCCGTCTCCACCGGCTCCGCTTGCGCTAGCTCGAGCGCCTCCAACCCCTCCCACGTCCTCCTCGCCACGGGCAAAGGCCGCGAAGTCGCCCACAGCTCCATCCGCATCAGCTTCGGCCCCAATACCACCAAATCCGACCTCGACCATCTCCTCACCGAACTCAAATCCGTCGTCACCTACCTCCGCAGCTTTTCAACTCGTGCAAAAGGAGCTAAAAATGTCTGATTTCCCCTATTCCGACGCCGTCAAGCAGCACTTCCTTCATCCAAAAAACTACCTCATGGGCGACGAATCCGCCTTCCAGTACGACGGCCGCGGCGTCGCCGGCAACCCCGTCTGCGGCGACGAAATGATCATCATGATCAAGGTCAAAGACGACCGCATCACCGACATTGCCTGGAAAACTTACGGCTGTGCTTCCGCCATCGCCTCTACCTCCGCCCTTTCCGAACTTGCCAAAGGCCAGACCCTTGACCAAGCTGCCGCTATCACTGCCCAACAAGTTGCCGACTATCTTGGCGGCCTACCCGAACACAAATTCCACTGCTCCGTCCTCGGCTTCCAAGCCCTCCGCGCCGCCGTCGCCGACTACCGCGGCGAAGCCAAAGCCAGCGAAACCCCGCCTACTTCCCCTGCTTCACCCGCTTGCCGTTCCGGTTCGCACCCTTCCCCACATCCGGCAGCAGCCAAATATCCTCCGCCTCCGGCTTAAACCGCTTATTCAGCCAATGCCCTAAGCCCCCTACCCCAGACGACTCAGCAAACTTCGTCACCCCGCCCGACAAAATCAAATATCGCCCGTCCCGTTCCCACATCCCATACGCGTGCGGCTGCCCCACCAGATACCGAGGCCCAAAAAATCCCCGCTTCGCCATCAACTTCCTTAGCGCCAGCGGCACCAACCCCGCGTGATGATGCCCACTTAGCACCAAATCCACCTTATCCAAAATCGGCACCGCTTCCTTTGTCCGTAGCCGTCCTCCCATCAAAAACCCACCCGGTGAATGCGACAGCATGATATTATAATTTTTCTTCTGCAAAGCGTTCTTTGGTATCGCCGCCACTGCCGCATCAAACTCCTTTTGATCCTCCAGCCCCCGCTGATACCAATTCTCCGGCATGTTCAACGCGCTAAAAGTCAGCCACGGCGTCGCCTCGTAGACCGAAAATTGCTCTTTTAACAGCGCGCAGTTTTTAATCCCCTCTACCGTTTTATAAAACTCATGATTTTCCCGCACCTGCGGCCTTCGAAACATCCCAAAGAACCCTCGACCCAGCGCCACCATCTCGTGATTGCCAATCGTTATTACCACCTTGGTCAGCTTCGCCAAATCCTTCAGCCACTCTATCACGGAAGCCCCATCCGACCCCGAATGATCCAGCGTATCCCCCACCAAGCACAGATAATCCGGCCGCGTGTCTCGCACTAAAGCCGTAATCCCGGCAAACATCCTGCTATTTTCATGCACATCCGAAATCGCCATCACTCGCGTCGGCTCCAGAATCTCTGGGCTCTTCATTTCATAGCCCGTCACATGTATTTTCATCGTTCTCATATTCTACCACATTTTGCACTGATTTCATGATATAATCACCCTATGCAACCGGAGGTACGACGATTATTTTTTGTTCTCAGCGCCGCCACGCTTTTTATTCTTGGCGTCATTTTTAACCCCTCGAGCTACGAACCCGACCACGAGAGCGACACCTACACTCCAACCTCCGCTTCCACCGTCGAAGGCGCCATCCTCGCCCGCGACCTACTCGACCAGCTCGACATCAAAGGCAAAGCCCCTCGCACCGGCTACGCCCGCGCTGAATTCGGCGACGGTTGGGGCCGCCTGGACGGCTGCGATATGCGTAACATCATCTTAGCCCGCGACCTCACCAATATTACCCTCCACGAATGGCAACCCGGCGAACCCCGCGACCGCGCCTGCCTCGTCTTGACCGGCACCTTAAACTGCCCCTACACCAACACTACCATTGATTTCACCCGCGGCGTCAATTCCTCCGCCGTCCAAATCGACCACGTCGTCGCCCTCTCCAACGCCTGGCAAACCGGCGCCCAAAACCTCACCCGCGAAGAACGCATCGCCTTCTCTAACGACCCCCTCAACCTCCTCGCCACCGACGGCCCCGCCAACATGCAAAAAGCCGACCACGACGCCGCCGGCTGGCTACCACCCAACCGCGCTTTCCGCTGTCATTTCATCGCCCGCCAAATCTCCATCAAACACCGCCACAATCTCTGGGTCACCTCCGCCGAACGCGACACCATGATTCGCATCCTCGACACCTGCCCCGACCAACCCGCCATCACCGAATAACCAACAACGCGCATCCTGCCATAAAAGTGGCGAAGGTAGAGGCAATATGCTATAATTGTAACGTAATTGAGCTACGTGCCTGTGGTGAAATTGGTATACACGCTACCTTGAGGTGGTAGTGGCGCAAGCTGTGCTAGTTCGAGTCTAGTCAGGCACACCAAGATTATAAGTCTACCCCTGTTACAACAGGGGTCAGGTTTCTTAGTATAATTTTCTCCATTTTACAGTATAGCACACTCATCTCAAAAAGTCAATAGGTTATGCTTATCCCAATTGCGACCGAAGGCGAAATCATGCTATAATATCAGGAAAAGGAGGGTCGCCAACCATGAAATTAGCTATAAAGAAACCAACCATCATCGCCCTAGTTGCGGTCGCCCTTCTCATCTTGGGCGCCATCGGTTTCCGCGCCATCTTCGGTAGTGAATACGCCGAGCCCACCGCCGACGCCCTTCGTTTCAAAGCCTCCTACGAAGAACTTAACGGCCAGCCCGTCAGCGCCGACCAGCCCGATCCCATCTGGCAAGAAATCCACATCCCCGAGCGAAACCCTTTCCGCTTCACCGATTACGACGAAATCATCGACCTCCTCGAGCGTCGCGGCACTGCCGTCGTCTACCTCGGCTTCCCTAACTGTTCCTGGTGCCGCAATCTCGTCCCGGTTCTAGCCGACGCCGCCATCGACTTCGGCGTCGAAGAAATCCTCTACCGCAACATCTCTAACGACCACGACATCCTCCAACACAGCAGCTTGGCACCCCTCCATAATGCACTCAACTCCAGCCCTCCCCACCGCATCAGCGCCCCCACCGTCCTCTTCATCCAAGACGGCGAAATCATCCACTCCCAAGGCAACCTGCAATCCTTCTCTAGCCGCGTCGAACACGCCCCTCTCGGCGGTTTCACCCCCATGAACGATTCCGAAATCCGCGAACTCTCCTACCTGTTCAAAGCCTACTTCGCGCGCCTCTTCCACTACCCCGACTCCGACGAAGAATAGCCCACATCTCCTCCCCACCCCCTACGGGTAGACACAGCGGAGGGGAGTACCACGACCCTTACCTGTACTTGCTGTACCGGGGAAAGCTTCCACGTTAGCGCTGAGTGGAGGTGCGGCTATTACTAGGCGCCCAGGGTTGTTTGGGCCGTGCAGTGCTGCGCCCCACCAAGTTGCCTGCAGAGATTGACCGACTAAACCATTCTCGTTAATCGCATCAACAGTGACAGTGGCGAAGGAGGGGTTTACTTAATTTCAAGAATAGTGTACTTTGCTAGACCTTTGGGAGTTTTGAATTCAACTTCGTCGCCAATTTTATGACCGTGCAGAGCTTTGCCTAGCGGCGATTTAGTTGAGATTTTACCTAATAGAGGGTCGGCTTCAATTTCGCTAACCATAAGAAAGTTGCTTTTCTTACCTTTACACTTTACAACCAAAGAAGCGCCCAACTCCACTTTAGACTTATTTCCTTCTTTGATAATTTTGGCAACCTGGAGGATGTTTTCAATCTTGAGTATGCGGCTTTCGACTGTATTTTGCTCTTGCCTGGCGTCGGTGTATTCTTGGTTTTCAGAAATGTCGCCAAAGTCGCGAGCAGTAGCTAAAGCTTCGGCAAGTTTCGGACGCCTTGCTTTAAGTTCTTTGAGCTCTTCTTTTAGTTGCGCTTGCTTGACTTTTGTAATTTGCATCGTAAATTTTTCCTCGTTTAGCTTTATGAAGTCCTAGCGTCCACCTAATGGAATCTATTATTCCCCCCCCCCCCGGATTTTCAAGAGTTTTGCGAACTTTTCCTTAGCCACTGTCTCCTGCTAAGAAAACCAAGGTTTTCTTCCTTTCCTTGCTGGAGTTAGAAAAGGCAGGCGAAGCCTGACCTTTTGCGTCCTGTCCGAGCGCGTATGCGCGAGTAGACGGAGGATATGGGTGGGGAGATAGTCAGGCTGGGGTAGGAGAGGCTGACAAGTTTGCATCAAAATAGTTAGGGGCCTAATATGCAAAAGCCGTATCAAGGTACAATTTCATGAAGACGTCTCGGAGGTTGGCAAACCGAGAGTCAGACGCGCTTCACCTATGGCGATAGGATGAAGCGACGTCGAGTCTGAATGAAATTAGTACCTTGGTGAGGGTTTTGCTAAAGACTTACTCGAAGTTATTTTGATACCGTTATTTATCCAACAAACAATCCAACCCCGGCAACGGCTCACCCAGAATCAACTCCAAACTCGCCCCACCCCCAGTCGAAATCAACGTATACTTCAAATCTCGGTACTTCTCCTGATAATTCAGCACGAACCCTGTCGTATCACCACCACAAATAATCGTCGTCTTGCCGCTCTGACCCAGCGCCGTCGCAATCAACTCCGAGCTCCGCGCGAACTCCGCCTCTTCCGCCATCCCGACCGTCCCGTTCCAAATTATCGTCTCCGCCCGATCAATCGCCTCGACAATCGCCACCGCCGACCGATCGCCAATATCCAAGCTCCGCCCTTCCGCATCCTTCCGCGCGTCTACCGGCATCAATATCTTCTCGCTCTCCGGCGGCGTATAATCCTGCGCGAACTTCCCGCCCAAGCAAATCTCATCCGCCACCTCCAGCATCTTCTCGACCATCGGCGCCTTATCCTCAACCTTCGCACCCCCGATTATCGTAAGCAGCGGCCGCACCGGATCATGAATCGCTTTCATCACATCCGCCACTTCCTTTTCCACCAAATATCCAGCCACCGCCGGCAACAACTTCGTAATTGCATCCATCGACGCGTGCTTCCGATGCACGTTCGCGAACCCGTCCTGCACGAACAAATCTGCCCCCGTCGCTTCTACCAGCGCCCGAGCGAAATCTTCACTATCCGTCTCTTCCGCCTCCGAAAATCGCAAGTTCTCCAGCACAGCCACTCTCGACGTAGCCGCCGCCACATCCTCTGGCTTACCTAGTACTCCCGGCACATATTCCACAAAGTCCACCGGCTCGTCCAACAATTTCGCCAAATCCACGGCGGTCGGCCGGAGCGAAAGCTCTCGAGCCACACCCTCCGGTCGACCCAAATGCGCTATCAAGAACACTTTCCGAGCCCCTTGCTTCAGTAGATACTCCAGAGTCGGCAGCTCAGCCCGTATCCTAAAGTCACTCGTGATCCTCCCGTTCTCCAGCGGCACATTATAATCCACTCGCACCAGCACTGTCCTGCCTCTAATCGGCACATCAGCTATTGTCTGCTTAGGAAACTGATAGGTCGCCATCTTCCCCACCTTCATCCAAACCGTCCACAGCCTTCGCGTCCTCATCAGCCGCCTCAGTCGCTTCCGTCATCGCCTCGGCCACTTCCGCATCCAGCCCCAAATCAGTCGCCATCTCCTGTTCTTCCGATCCACTCAGCTCATCCGAGAACTCCATCACAATCTTCGGCTTCCGCACCCCGGTCCCCACCGGAATCTTCCTACCGATAATCACATTCTCCTTCAAACCTCGCAAGTGATCCACCTGTCCGGAAATCGCCGCCCGAATCAACACTCGGTTCGTGTCCTGGAACGATGCCGCCGACAAGAAACTATCGCTGTTCACCGCCACCTTCGCGATACCCAGGAGCAACTGCGTATACGAACACGGCTCTTTGCCTTCCGCCGTTAGCTGCTCATTCAACTCAACCACCGACGCCTTCGACCGCATCTCACCGGTCGTAAAGCCTGTGTCGCCCGGATTATCAATCATCACTCGACTAAACATCTGTCGGATAATCACCTCTAGGTGTTTCGCATTCACATCCTGACCTTGAGCCGCGTAAATCTTCAAAATCTCATTCAAGATGTATCGCTCTGCCGCTTCAATGCCTTTATCCTGCATCAAGTTATGCAAGTTGAGCGACCCGGAAGTCAATCGGTCACCGACCACCACTTCCTGCCCACTCGTCACCATCACCGCCAAACTGTCCGGCACATTAATCTTCTCTAAGCTGTCCGGTAGCGCCGTCAAGGTCATCTTGTCATCCAAAAGCTGCACCACACCGACAAACGGCGCATTCACGCCCTCCAGCAATGCCTCGCCTACCTTAACCTTCTTGCCGTCTTTCGTCAGTGGCTTCTTGCCGTCAAACGCAAACTCTACTGTCTTACCGGCCTGCGGAGTTATCGTCACAATCATCTTCTTACCGTCTCGCTCCACATCAACAATTCCGGCCACTGGTGCTGTAATCGCCTGACCTTTCGGTGCTCGAGCTTCCAAAAGCTCTTCCACGCGCGGTAGACCTTGCGCCACCGTGTTACCACCAGCCACACCTGAAGAGTGGAAGGTATCCAGCGTCAACTGCGTACCCGGTTCACCGACCGACTGCGCCGCAATCACACCCACCGGTTGATCGCTCTCCACGACATCCTTCGTCGCCAAGTCCAGCCCATAGGAAGTCCGTGGTACTCTGGCCAAAGACGGCGTCGTCAACACCGACTGGATCTTCACGCTTTCGATCTTCTCGTCTGCTTCAATCGCCGCTGCAATCTGCTCTGTAATCAATTCGCCTTTTTGCAAGTAACCGGCCACATCTTCCGCCGCATATCGACCACCGATGCGCATCTTAAAGTCAACCATCGTCTCTTCTGTCTCACTCCGTAGCACCGCAAAACCTGGATCATCCGAGTTATCAACCTCCGAAGTAAACACATCCTGCGCCACATCCACCAGCCGCCTAGTTAGGTAGCCCGAGTCAGCCGTTTTCAGCGCCGTCGAAACCAGACCTTGCCTTGCACCTCGCGCCGCCACAAAGGCCTCTAGCGACGACAAACCATCTTTGAAGTTCGACTTCACCGGCAGCTCAATCTCGTGGTTATTCACGTCAACCATCAAGCCAATCATCGCGCTCGCCAGCTTAATGTTCGAAGCCGAACCTCGCGCACCGGAGTTCACCATCACGCCAATGTTCGTGTCCATATCCTTTAGCTTGTCCGTCACGAAGCTCTTAATCTTATTGTCAACTTCACGCCAAGAGGCCACGACCAAACGATATCGCTCATCGTTGTCAATCAAACCGTTATCATACTGATCCGCGATCAGCGCTTCTTTCGCGTCGCCCTCAGCCGTAAAGTCATCAATCTCCGGGAAACTAATATAGTCGTCTTTTGAAGTCGAGGTCCCCGAAACCGTCTCATACTGGAAGGAAAGCGCCTTAATCCGGTCCGCCGTCTCCACTGTCTCCGCCCGGCCATAGGTATTAAACACGTTGTCCAACACTTTCTTAATCTGCTTCACAGTCTGTACGTTATTATCATACGGATATTCCTCTGGCAACGCTTCGTTAAACAGCACTCGACCAAACGTCGTCTCACGTACTTCGCCCTTCACCGGCAGCTTAATTGGTGTCTGCAACTGTATTCGACCCTTGTCGTAGGCCATTTCCGCCTCAGCTACCGACGAATAAACCGGTACGTGATCCATCTGCGCTCGCTCTTTGTCGTACGTCATATAATAAGACCCTAGAACAATATCCTGATAGACCGCTAAGACCGGCGAACCGTCAGCTGGCTTCAGTAGGTTGCGTGTCGCCGCCACCAACTCCTTAGCTTCCTCTTGCGCTTCATTAGAAATCGGCAAGTGCACCGCCATCTGGTCACCATCGTAGTCAGCGTTAAAGCCTTTCGCCACCAGCGGCTGCAACTGAATCGCTTGACCATCAACCAACTTCGGTTGAAACGCCTGGATACCCAGTCGGTGCAGTGTCGGCGCCCGGTTTAGTAGCACATATCGCCCCTTAATCACGTCATCAAGCGCGTCCCAAGCGATCGCCTCATTCGTCTCAATCATCTGATTAGCATGTCGAATACTCGCCGCGTGCTCATTACGAATCAACCAAGACACCACAAACGGCTTAAATAGTTCCATCGCCATCTGCTTCGGTAGACCACATTGATCAATCGACAGCTCTGGCCCCACCACAATCACCGATCGCCCAGAATAGTCTACTCGCTTACCAAGCAAGTTCTGGCGGAATCGCCCTTGTTTACCCTTTAGCATATCAGCAATCGATTTCAGTCGATGTCGCGAACCAGCCGTCGCGGCCGCCTTCTGCGTCCTCGCGTTCGACCCGTCAACTAGCGCGTCTACCGCTTCCTGCAGCATTCGCTTCTCATTTCGGCAAATCACTTCCGGTGCGTTCAGCTCCAGCATCTTCTTTAGACGGTTATTTCGGTTAATCACCCGTCGATACAGGTCGTTTAGATCCGACGTCGCGAACCTACCGCCAGCCAAGCTCACAATCGGCCGTAGATCCGGTGGTATCACCGGCAACACCGTCAATACTAGATCTGTCGGCTGCGCACCCGCCTTCAGCAAGCCCTCAACCACCTTCAGCCGCTTCATCGCTTTCTTGGCTCGCGCCGCAGTTGCCGTCTCGGCTTCTTCCCGTAGCTCCTCCGACATCTTAGTCAGATCAATCTCTTCCAACAGCTGGCGAATCGCCCGCGCACCCATGTCCACGGTGATAATATCATCCATTTCCTCCGGTAGTACAGCATATTTCTGCTCTGTCATTAGCGCACCCTTGACCAGGCTCTCCAGCTGCGTCTTCTTCTCGATATAGTCTTCCTCTAGCTGTTCCAGCTCTTTCTTGTGCTCGTCTTCCAGCGCCTTCAGGTTCACAGTCTCGCTCTTCGCCGCCTCTTTACTTGCCGCCTCATAACGCAACCGAATCGCTTCTTTCGCCGCTGTCGTCTCGCTTTCCAGCTGAGCCAACATCCGATCGCGCTCTTCTCCTTCCACCGACAGCACAATATAGCTCGCAAAATACACTACCTGCTCGATATTCTTAATCGTCATGTCCAGCAGCAGACCAATCGTTGAAGGCACACCTCGCATAAACCAAATATGCGCTACCGGTGCCGCCAGCGTAATATGCCCCATCCGCTCACGACGCGCCACGCTCTTCGTCACTAGATTGCCATTCTTATCGACCGCCATTTCTCGGCTACGCACACCCTTCAGCTTGCTGTCATTTGGGTTAATGTCCTTAATCGGCCCAAAAATCCTCTCGCAGAACAGTCCGTCTCGCTCCGGTTTCTGAGTTCGATAGTTAATCGTCTCCGGCTTCAAAACCTCACCAAAACTCCACCTCAGCACGTCTTCCGCGCTCGCGATACCCAAACGCAACGAGTCAAAGTCATTTGTTCCAATATATTGATCCATCCACGCCATCTTAGTTCTCCCCGCCTTCGTTTTCTACTTCCATTTTCGCAGCCTCTTCCGCACTTTCCAGAGCGTCAACATCCTCTACGGATACGCCCTCCTGATCGATCGCCTCAGCATCTTCCGGCGGTGCCGCCTGCGTTTCTGCTATCTTCTCTTGAATCTCCTGATCCAATCGCCTTGGTCGAGACGGTCGATACTGGCTTTGCAGCTCCGGCTCCACGATATTACCGTGACTGAGCAGGTCTACCTTCAGCCCTAGGCCCTGGAGCTCCTTCACCAAGACGTTAAAGCCTTCCGGCAGCTTCGGCGCCCCAATCGGTTCGTCCTTTATAATCGCCTCGTACGCTTTCGATCGACCAAACACGTCGTCTGATTTAATCGTCAAGATCTCCTGCAAGATACTGGCCGCGCCGTACGCTTCCAGCGCCCACACCTCCATCTCACCAAACCTCTGGCCACCGTTCTGCGCTTTACCACCAAGCGGTTGCTGCGTCACCATCGTGTACGGCCCAGTTGACCTAGCATGAATCTTGTCGCTCACCATGTGGTGCAACTTGATCATATGCATCACGCCAACCGTCACCGGCTCATCAAACGCCTCACCAGTCAGCCCGTCGTACAGCTTCACGCGACCATCTCGCGGGTATCCCGCTTTCTCCAGTTCATCCGAAATCTTATCGCTCGTCACCCCGTCAAACGCCAACGTCGCCGCTTTATAGCCCAGCGCCTTTGCCGCCATCCCGAGGTGCGTCTCAAACAGCTGCCCCAGGTTCATTCGTGACGGAACACCCATCGGCGACAGTACCACGTCAATCGGCGTACCGTCCTCCATATATGGCATATCCTCAACCGGCAGAACCTTCGCCACCACACCCTTGTTACCATGACGCCCAGCCATCTTGTCACCCACACTAATCTTCCGCATCTCGGCCACATAAATCTTAATCTTCATCAAAACGTCAGTCTTCAGCTCATAACCATCATCCTTACTAAACACTTTCACGCCGATCACCTTACCCTTGGCAGCATTCGTCATTCGCTGTGACGTATCCTTCACGTCCTTCGCCTTCTCACCAAAGATCGCCCTCAGCAGTCGCTCTTCCGAGCTCAGCTCCTGTTCACCCTTCGGTGTAATCCGGCCAACCAAAACATCACCGACCTCCACGTCCGCACCAACCCGCACAATCCCCTGCTCGTCCAGGTGCCGCAAACTATGCTCACTCGCGTTCGGAATATCCCGCGTCACCAGCTCCGGCCCCAACTTCGTATCGCGAATCTCTACGTCATAGTCCTTAATGTTCACGCTCGTCAGAGTATCATCCTCAACCAGTCGCCTCGAAATCACCAGCGCATCGTCCATATTGTATCCGCGCCACGGCATAAACGCCACCAACAGGTTGCGCCCCAAGGCCAACTCGCCATCCGCTATCGAAGCACCCTCGATCAGTACATCACCCTTCTTCACCTTCTGCCCACGCGCCACTCGCACTTTCTGGTTAATCGACCGGTCGTCATTGCTCTTCATAAAGTGAATCAGCTCATAAGTTTTGCTTGCCTTCTTGTATTTCACCGTTACGCTCTCACCATCCGCCTTTTCAACCGTTCCGTCTTCTTCCGCCAGCACCAGCTGCCCGGTATTTCGCGCGATCACCGGCTCCACGCCTGTCCCCACCGTACAAGATTCCGGCTTGATCAGCGGCACCGCCTGCTTCTGCATCGACGACCCAGTCAAAGCTCGGTCCACGCGGTTGCGCTCAACAAACGGAATCATCGCCGCGCTCACACCCAACACCTGGTCGTTCGCCGCGTCGATGTACTGCACTTCCGACACGTCAACCATACCAATGTCACCATAGTCTCGAGCACTCACACGCTCCTCAGCGAACGTCCCGTCCTTATTCAACTTAGCGCCACCACCGGCGATCACCGCCCGCTTCTCACCATCCGCATCCAAGTACACAATCTCACTCGTCACCTTACCGTTCATCACCTTGCGATACGGCGTTTCAATAAAGCCATGCTCATTAACTCGTGCGTAAGTCGCCAAGTTCAGCACCAAACCAATCGAACCACCTTCCGGCGTCTCAATCAAACAAACTCGTCCATAATGAGTCGGGTGCGCGTCACGCACTTCCAGTCCGGCTCGCTCCTTCGTCAGACCACCAGGCCCCATCGAGTTCAGGCGTCGTTTATGACTCAGCTCAGCAAACGGATTCGTCTCATCCATCATCTGACACAGCTGGCTCGAGAAGAAGAACTCCCTCACTGCCAAGGCCACCGGTCGCGGGTTAATAATCGCCGCCGGCGTCGCCGTCTCGACCTCAACCATACTCATTCGGTCCAGCACATTGCGCTGCAACCGCATCATACCAATCCTAAACTGCCTCGCCACTAACTCACCCACCAATCGCACTCGTCGATTGCTCAAAGAATCTATATCGTCCGCCGCCGCCTGGGTCACCCCCAACCGGATCACCTCAGTAATAATCGCGATCACGTCCGACAACAACAGCACTCGGTTATCTGGGGTATTATCGACATTTAAATCAAGCCGCCGATTCAGCTTATAGCGCCCGACTTTCGAATAATCATATCGTCGCGGATCCTTGAAAGTCCGATCAAACAACGATTTCGCGTTCGCTACTGTCGCATGATCCCCCGGCCTTAGCCGCCTAAAGATGTCCAAATAAGCTTCACTCGCTGTCGTCGTCACGTCTTTTTCAATCGTCGCGTCGATATATTCCATCCCCTCAGCATCCAGATGTGAAAACGCCTGCTTAATGTCGCCATTCGTCTCCAGTCCCATCGCCCGCAGCAACGTCGTCACAGCAATTTTCTTCTTGCGATCCACCTTAGCGTAAATAGCGCCACCGGCAGCAGTTTCGAGCTCTAGCCACGCGCCTCGCCCCGGGATAAGCTTAGCCCCATAAAGGTTACGCCCCCCGACCACGGTCGAGGAGAAAAACACACCATTACTTCGCACCAGCTGGCTAACGACCACTTTTTCTGTCCCGTTCACCACAAATGACGCGCGGTCAGTCATCCATGGATACTCACCAAAATAGAGGTCTTTTGTGCTCACCTCGCCGGTCACCTTGTTTGTCAACTCAACGTTCACATGCAGCGGCGCCGTATAAGTCATCTCTTTCTCACGCGCCACACGATCACTCTGCTCCGGCTCGCCAAAATAATAATTCTTAAACCTCAGCGTAAATTTTTGACCGGTATAATCCTCAATCGGGCTCACTTCGTCAAAAACTTCTTGCAACCCGCTTTCAACTAATTCTTTCCACGAATCTTTTTGGTGTTGTATGAGATCCGGAATCTCGACTGCTTGTTTGTCTTCCGCAAAGTATTTTCGCTCCAGCATGTTTCTCCCGCTTCTATGCTTTAGTTTTTCTCGCGCTCATTATAGAGACCCTGCTAAGTGTCCTTCGTGCCCGCGCCATCGACGAAGGGATAACACCCCTAGCTTACTACTCTTGTTGTCAAGTCTAGCACACTTCTCTGGCGCGCGCAAGACTTTAATTTGTTAATCTTTGCATTTGCTCGCTATAAATCAAGAAAACAGGGAACATTTCCCAGCCTACCCCCATTATAGCACACCATAAGTGGAATGTCAATAGTCTTTATGCTTATTTGTCTCCTTCGCCACTGTCGGGGCAAGCTGGTCACGACCCGGAAGTGGCTTGGGCGGTCAATCCGGTAACCCTCATTATTGGACTGCCTCAGTACACTCTAATACAATCTCAACCAGAACCCGCGTTGGCAGCACGCTCCTAGACCCAGGAGACAGTGCTACAGCTGGCAAATTCGATGGCTATTCCCTCCGCTGTGTCTACCCGTAGGGGGTGGGTAGAACTGCGCCAAGCCTCGCCGCTAGGCGACAATAATCCATTAAAAAGTTCGGGATTCACTCCCGACTTTTTAATCTAGTTAAGGAAGGAAGAAACCTTGGTTTCTTAGGGAGAAAATCCGCCCTTTCAGGCGGATTCTCCATAATTCGGCGTCTTGCTACTTTCCCCTTACGAGTATAATCGCCCCTACCGGTCTTAACTGCTGTGTTCGGAATGAGAACAGGTGTAACCCCGGCGGCATGGAGGCCGATTAGATAAGTCAAACGTTTCAAAAACCTATCTCACGGCCGCCATTCGGCTTGCAAAAACGTGAAAAATCTTAATTGACATGGCGGACAACCGGTTCCCGGACACGGGAAAACCAAGTCATTCACCAACTGCTAGCTATGTCGCGCGCTCCTAAAGAGCGCCCTTAGAGTCAACCGCATATTTTGGCTGGCTCTAAGTCATAAAAGGCGATGGGGTTATTAGTACGCTTCGACTCCATACATTACTGCACTTCCATCTTGCGCCTATCAAACAGATCATCTCTCTGCTCCCTCCTAGGGAAATCTAATCTTGAGTATGGCTTCGCGCTTAATATGCTTTCAGCGCTTATCACAACCGCACATAGCTACTCGGCACTGCAACAGGTGGTCACAGCCGATACACCAGAGGTGCGTCCAACTCGGTCCTCTCGTACTAGAGTTAGATTCTCTCAAATTTCCTTTCGATCATGCCGGATATAAACCGAACTGTCTCACGACGTTCTGAACCCAGCTCGCGTACCACTTTAATCGGCGAACAGCCGAACCCTTGGAAGGTGCTCCCCCTCCAGGATGTGATGAGCCGACATCGAGGTGCCAAACCGCGCCGTCTATGTGAACTATTGGGCGCGATCAGCCTGTTATCCCCAGAGTAACTTTTATCCGTGTGCGCTGTCTTTCCCACGTAAATCGAACCGAAGTTCTATACAGCGGGTCATTTGCTCCCACTTTCGTGTCTGATTGGGTTGTAGCCCTCACAGTCAAGCTGGCTTGTGCGCATACACTATCATTACGATTTCCATCCGTAATTAGCCAACCTTTGAACGCCTCCGCTACTTTTTAGGAGGCAACCGCCCCAGTTAAACTACCCACCATGCACGGTCCTCACGGCGGATTACGTCGTGAGTAAGATAACTAAAACATTCAGGGTGGTATTTCATCTTTCGCCTCCACAAATGCTAGCGCATCTGCTTCAAAGGCTGCCACCTATTCTACACAAAATGTTTCAATTATCAATGCAAAGTTGTAGTAAAGCTTCATGGGGTCTTCTCGTCCTGGCATGATCAGACGGCATCTTTACCGCCAATGCACGTTCACCGAGGCCTTCGCCGAGACAGTTCCCACATGATTACTCCATTCGTGCAGGTCTGAACTTACCAGACAAGGAATTTCGCTACCTTAGGACGATCATAGTTATCGCCGCCGTTCATCGGGGCTTCAGTTCAGGCCGTAAAGCCGTCCCCTTAACCTTCCGACACTGGGCAGGAGTCAGCCCCTATACATCGGCTTTCGCCTTAGCAGAGACCTGTGTTTTTGCTAAACAGTTCCGTGGGATTCTTTAGCTGCGGCCCCATCGCTTTTGCGACGAATGAGCTGCTTAAGTTAAAGAATACAAATATCGTTGTTATTCTATCTCGATGAAAGATTTCGTTTTAAAAGATACAATTTCGACTAAATCTTAGTCGATGCTTGCAACATTGAATATCTACGCCGAGTTAACTTAGCAATTCATCGCGAAAGCGATGGGGCAGACCTTATTCCGAAGTTACGGTCGCTGATTTGCCGAGTTCCTTAGCGAAGGTTCTCTCGTAGGACTTGGTCTACTCGACCCGAGCACCGGTGTTGGTTTGCGGTACGGTCCAACTCGCCACGCGTTAATCTCCTTTTCTGGCCAGAGTCTTGATAGAAATCGAACCTTGCGGCCCTTTTACTCACTTCGGGTTCCCCCAAAGCTTGAACGGATTAAAACCATTTATCCGCTTCTACTATCACTCCGTGAAGAGTTAACAAACGAGTCAGGTACAGGAATATTAACCTGTTGTCCATCGGCTACGCTACTACGCCTCGCCTTAGGCCCGACTAACCCAGGGACAATTACTGTGGCCCTGGAAACCTTGCTCTTACGTCCGAGGGGATTCTCACCCCTCTTAATGTTACTAATTCCAGCATTCTCACTTCCATACGCTCCACCAGACTTTCCAGTCTGACTTCACCGCATATGGAACGCTCCTCTACCACTTGCATTGCTGCAAGTCCATGTCTTCGGTAATATACTTAGCCCCGTTACATTTTCCACGCAAAATCTCTTGACTAGTGAGCTGTTACGCACTCTTTAAATGAATGGCTGCTTCTAAGCCAACATCCTAGCTGTTTAAGAAATCTCACTTTGTTTCCCACTTAGTATATATTTAGGGACCTTAGACGATGGTCTGGACTGTTTTCCTTTCGAGCGACGAGCTTAGCCCCGCCGTTCTGACTGCCATGATTACGCTACCAGTATTCGTAGTTTGTTAGGAGTGGGTAAGATTGCTCCCCCCAGTTCCTTACAGAGCTCTACCCCTGATAGTTACTGCATGACGCTAGCCCTAAAGCTATTTCGAGGAGAACCAGCTATCTCCGAGTTCGATTGGCATTTCACCGCTAACCACAAGTCATCCGAACACTTTACTACGTGTCCCGGTGCGGTCCTCCACTACCTGTTACAGTAGCTTCAACCTGCTCATGGTTAGGTCACCCGGTTTCGGGTCTAATCCCGCACACTATTCGCCCTATTCAGGCTCGCTTTCACTACGGCTCCGTCACATGACTTAGCCTCGCGTGCAAGATTAACTCGCTGGATCGTTCTACAAAAAGCACGCCGTCACGGGACAAGCCCGCTCCGACACGTTGTAGGCACTGAGTTTCAGGATCTATTTCACTCCCCTCCCGGGGTTCTTTTCACCTTTCCATCACTGTACTAGTTCGCTATCGATCATTTACCATATTTAGACTTGGGTGGTGGTCCATCCAGATTCAGACAAGGTTTCTCGTGCCTCGCCCTACTTGAAAAAAGACATATGATGTCAAAAATGCTTTCGCTTACAGGGGTTTCACCCTCTTTGCCGCGCCATTCAAACGCTTCAGCTAGCATTTAAGCTTTTTTCATCATCCGCTCACTTTACGGTGTCGGTTTTTATGCTAAACGGTCGATAAATCGATCGCTTAACATAAAAATTGTCCAATTTCGCAACCCCCTTTAAGCATTAGTCGTAAAACCATACTCTCTTGACAAACAAGAAAGAACTTAAAAAGTTTAGTCTCGTCCAGTTTCGCTCGCCACTACTCCCGGAATCATTATTTATTCTCTTTTCCTCGACCTACTAAGATGATTCAGTTCGGCCGGTTCCCGCTTCTTATCCTATGTGTTCAGATAAGTGCAACGCGACATAACTCGCGCTAGGTTTCCCCATTCGGAAATCGCTGGATCAAAGCCAATTCGCGGCTCCCCAACGCTTATCGCAGCGTAATGCGTCCTTCATCGGTGGTAAATATCAAGGCATCCACTATCAGTGCCCTTTGTATCCTTTTATGCATTGACATAACTAGCAGTTGATAAACAACTGCTACATACATTGGTTGCGTCGTTCAAAAGCAACCTCTGCCGTCAATTAAAATTAATTTTCATCATAAATTGTTAATCGAGGGCTAAAACGGCCTCTTGACAGTACCTCCATTATAATATATTGGAGCGCAAGCAAACCTGATTTAAAGACATTTTCTCTCGCTTTTTCAGAGGTTTTTGTATCAAAACTTGAAAGACTGTACCCATTCTAACACACCGAACACACCATGTCAACACCTCTTAGCCACTATTTTCACAACAGAGACAATCTGCCAAAGATAACCACAACCATTTGACTGCTTAGAGCTAACTTGATAACATATCTCCCATATTGGGCAGGCAAAACAAAACCAAACAACATAAAAACAGGAAAATAAACATGGTAAAAGTCTACAACCGGCAGCACTGCTGCATGGTTCTTGCGAATCAAGGCTTATCAATCACCGCCATTAACTATCTGGCTGAACAGAGCTCCGGCTACCTCTGGATGGCTATCAGCCTGCCTCATGATTGCTTTATTGTCGGTGACGCTAGTTTCGAGCAACTTCGCCGCCGCCTCGGCCGACACTGCTCCGACTGGCGCGATATTTATTTTGCCGGTGTTGACCTCGACACACTCGAGGTCAACTTCCACCTCTCACCCAATCGCCGCGCTCATTTTCGCACCAATTGTGACTGGCAAATCCCCGCCGACCTAGAAGACCGCCTTCTCAGAGTCATCTCGCGAGCTTTTTGGCGCCTCAATTGCACCGATTCCTATTGCGATTACGACCGAGATATGCTTTAATGTTACAAAATGAATTAATCGTGGGAGTCTATAACAGACGCTTGCACCACAGAAAGGTCATATGAACGAAAAAGAAATTATAACCGATGAAAGCCCCAAGCAGGATTCATCATCTGAGGCGATTTCTCCGACCAACGGGGAGGAGTTAAGCGACCAAAGCCCCGTAACGACGGGCGCGCGGGAACATTCGCCGAACGGTGATGAGCCTGCGAGTACTTTCGCTAAGTCCGGCAAGCGCAGCAAAAAAGTCATCGAGGCTGAAACCGCCGAAACCGAACGCCAGGAACGCATCGCCGAAAAGCGCGAGAAAGACGACCAGCCGGTCGCCAAAGGCGCTAAGCCCGTCGCTCGCCCCAAGATCGAACGCCGCAGCAAGAAATACCAGGCTGTCTACAAACTCATCGACCGAAAAAAGGCCTATTCCCTAAAAGAAGCTATGGACCTCGCTGTCAAAACCAGCCCTGTCAAATTCGACGCCTCAGTCGAATTGCACATCGGCCTCAACGTTGATCCACGCCAAGCCGACCAAAACATCCGCTCCACCGTCGCCCTGCCACACGGCACCGGCAAAACCATCCGCCTCGCCGCCTTCGTCCCAGCCGACCAGATCAAAACTGCCATCGACGCCGGAGCCGACGTCGCCGGCGAAGACGAAATCGTGGCTGACCTCAACAAAGGCATTATCAACTTCGATATCCTCATCGCCACCCCCGCTACCATGGCCAAGCTCGGCAAATTCGCCCGCACCCTCGGACCCAAAGGCCTCATGCCCAACCCTAAAGCTGGTACCGTCACCACCGACATAGCCAAGGCTGTCAAAGAAGCCAAAGCCGGCAAAGTTGAATACCGCGTTGACAAGCAGTCTATCGTCCACCTCGCCATCGGTAAAGTCAGCTTCGGCGCCGACAAGCTCGTAGACAACGCAGAAGCCGTCCTCACCAGCCTCGCTGGCCAAAAGCCCTCTTCCATCAAAGGCGTTTTTGTCAAAAACGTCTACGTCGCCACCACTATGGGTCCTAGCATAAAGCTAGAAAATACCCTAAACTAATTGAGTGAACTCATCCAAAAAACCACCTAAAAACCCAAAAGTCGCCTTCCTGCGCTACCTACTACCCTTCTGGTGGCAAATCCTCCTCCTTTTTGGCGGCCTCCTCGTCCAGGTCTGGGCCGGCCTCCAACTCCCCACAATCATGGCCACCATTATCGACCAAGGCATCGTCAACCAAAACCAAACCCTCATCTGGGATCAAGGCTTTCGCATGCTCGTCGTCGCCAGCCTCGGCGGTGTCGGCATGATCATCACCGGCTTTTTCGCCGCCCGCATCTCCACTTCACTCGCCGCCAACCTCCGCTCCGACATTTTCAAGAAAATCATCAGCTTCTCCATCACCGAGATCGACCAATTCAGCACCCCCAGCCTCATCACCCGTACCACCAATGACGTCCAACAACTCCAACAAACCTCCGTCCTCCTCCTTCGCGTCGCCCTCCAATCTCCGGTCATGGCCATCGGCGCCACCATCATGGCCATCGCCACCGCCCCCAGCCTCACCTGGGTCATCGCCCTCTCGGTCGGCATTCTCCTTGCTGTCGTCCTCATGACTATCCACATCGTCCTCCCCAAATTCAAAATTATCCAAAAACTCATCGACCGCCTCAACCTCGTTACCCGCGAAAACCTCACCGGTCTCCGCGTCATCCGCGCCTTCAACAACCAACCCCTCGAGTTCAAAAAGTTCAAAAAAGCCAACGACGACGTCACTAGCGTCAATCTCTTTGTCGGCCGCGCCATGTCACTTCTTTCACCCACCATCGGCCTCATTTTCAACTTCTCCGTCCTCGGCGTCATCTGGTTCGGCGCTCACCTCGTCGAAAGCAGCACCCTAGCCGTCGGCCAACTAATCGCCTTCATGCAATACTCCATCCAAGTCTTCTTAAGCTTCATGTTCATGACCATGACAATTATATTACTGCCTCGCGCCATGGTTAGCTGGAGCCGTATCCGCGAAGTCCTCCGCACCAGCAACAAAATCCGCCCACCAGACAACCCCCTCACCCCCAAGACCGCCCAGGGCATTGTCGAGTTTAGAGACGTCACTTTCGCCTACCCTGGCGCCGATCGCCCAGTCCTCCAAAACATCAGTTTCACCAGCCACCCCGGCACCATAACCGCCATCATCGGCTCCACCGGCTCCGGCAAAAGCACCCTCTTAAACCTCATCCCCCGCTTTTACGACACCACCAAAGGTCAAGTCCTAGTCGACAATATCAATGTCCGCGACTACGACTTCGCCACCCTCAGAAAACACATCGGCTTCATCCCTCAAAAAGCCCTTCTCTTCACCGGTACTATCGCTGAAAACATCGCCTTCGGCACCCGGGCAACCTCCCGCATACCCGAAGCCGCCGACATTGCCCAAGCCAGCGAATTCATCGAAAAACTCGAGAAAACCTACTCCACACCCGTCACTCGCGGCGGTAATAACTTCAGCGGCGGCCAAAAACAACGCCTCAGCATTGCCCGCGCCCTTGCCAAACGCCCCAAAATCTACCTCTTCGACGACTCCTTCTCTGCTCTCGACTACAAAACCGACCAGAAACTCCGCGCCGCCTTAAAAACCGTCGAAAAAGACGCCAATATCATCATCGTCGCCCAACGCATCAGCACTATCCGCCAAGCCGACCAGATTCTTGTCCTTGATGAAGGCCAGCTAGTCGGCCACGGCACCCACGCCGATCTCATGAAATCTTGCTCCATCTATCAAGAAATCGCCCGTTCTCAATTCAGCGAAGCCGAACTCAAAAAAGAAAGCCGTACCAAAAAGGAGGACCATGCCTCCACGCGGTAAAGGCAGCAGCCCCGGTGTCGGCCCAGGCAGCCCAGGCAGCCCCGACCTCGACAAAGCCAAGAACTTCAAGGCCAGCCTCCGCCGCCTCCTTACCGAACTCAAACCTTTTCGCCTCGCCATTATCGCCACCATTATTCTCGCCGCGCTCAGCTCCGCCCTCGTCATCATCAGTCCTAAACTCCTCGGCCAAATGACCAATCAAGTCGTCGCCGACTGGCTCGCTGTCAGCCAAAATCTCCCCGGCGCTACCTTCCACTATCACATCTTAGCCACCCTCGCCTTCCAAATCCTCGTCCTCTTCATCGCCAGCTTCCTCTGCGAAATCATCTCCGGCCTCATCATCAACAAAGTCACCATCCGCCTCGTCCAAAACCTCAGAAACGACCTCGCCACCAAAATCAACCACCTCCCCGTCAGCTACTTCGACAAGCGCCCTTACGGTGACATCCTCAGCATTGTCACCAATGACCTCGAAACCATCGCCACCACCCTTCAACAATCTCTCCAGCAAATCGTCGCCTCCATCACTACAGTCGTCGGCATCGCTATCATGATGATCATCATCAGCCCCTCTCTTGCCCTCGTCGCCCTCCTCACCATCCCTGTCGGCACCATCGTCGTCATCCTCATCGCCAAAAGCACCCAAAAACACTTCCGCGCCCAAGCTAGCGAACTCGGCGACCTTAACGGCTACATCGAAGAAACCTACACCGGCCAACTCCTCATCCGCGCCTTCACCCGCGAAGCCACCGCCATCACCGACTTCGAGCAAAAAAACCACCGCCTCAAAAAAAGCAGCCACCTCGCCCAATTCCTCTCCGGCCTCATGATGCCAGCCATGCAGCTCATCTCTAACTTCGGCTACGTCGCTACAGTCCTCTTCGGCAGCTACAAAGCCCTCCATGGCCAAGTCTCCATCGGCGACATCCAAGCCTTCATCCAGTATGTCTACCAGCTCGGCCGCCCTCTCTCTACCGCCGCCCAAGTCACCACCGTCCTCCAGTCCACTGTCGCCGCCAGCGAACGCGTTTTCGGCTTTCTCGACGCCCCCGAAGAATCCCTCGACCCCAAATCGCCTAGCCTCATTAAAAAAGTCCGCGGTGAAGTCAACTTCAACAACGTCAACTTCAGCTACACCCCAGACAAACCAACCATCCAAGATTTCTCTGTCAAAGTCAAACCAGGCCAAATCGTCGCTATCGTCGGCCCCACCGGCGCTGGCAAAACCACCCTCGTCAACCTCCTCATGCGCTTCTACGACCCTACCTCTGGCACCATCACTATCGACGACGTTGACACCTGCACCATGGCCCGAAGCGACGTCCGCAAACTCTTCGGCATGGTCCTCCAAGATTCTTGGCTCTTCTCTGGCACCATCAAAGAAAACCTCCTTTTCGGCCGCCCCACCGCCACCACTCGCGAACTCGCCCGCGTCGTCGACAGCGCCCACGTCGACCACATCATTGAGAGCCTCCCCGAAGGCTACAACACCAAAATCTCCGAGGATTCCGACCATCTCGCCAGCGGCGAACGCCAACTCCTTACCATCGCCCGCGCCATGCTTGCCGATGCCCCCATGCTCATCCTCGACGAAGCCACTTCCAGCGTCGACACCCGCACCGAACAGCTCATCCAAGACGCCCTAAGAACCCTCACTCACGGCCGCACCACCTTCGTCATCGCCCACCGCCTCTCCACCATCAAAAACGCCGACCTCATCCTCGTCGTCGAACACGGCAACATCATCGAACAAGGCACCCACGCCGCCCTCCTCAAACAAAACGGCGCCTACGCCCGCCTCTACAACGCCCAATTCGCCGAAGAATAATTTGCAATCATTTCAGATCTATGCTATATTACCATCAGTTACCAAAGACAGTAGCCGCTAACGGGCCAACGCCCCGCCGCTTAATCTGCTACCGAGGACTCTTACTGGCTCTTGCCAGAAACGGTGACGCCGACTTAACAATTCGGTCAGGAATACGTCTTGAGGCTCCACAGGCCCCAAGATTTTAACCAAAGAAAGGATTTATTATGGCTATCAGTCGTGATAAAAAACAAGATTTGGTTGCTAAAGTCAAGACCAGGCTCGAAGGCGCCAAGGCCACCGCATACGCTAAGTATGACGGCCTCAGTGTCAAAGAGCTCCAGGAACTTCGCCGTAAGGCTCGAGAAGTCGGCGTAGAGATTTTGGTAGTCAAGAACCGCCTCGTTATCGTGGCGATGAAAGACCTGCCAGCCTACAAGGATACCTCTACCACCGACCTTAATGGCCAACTCCTCTACGCTACCAGCGCCGAGGACGAAGTCGCACCCGCGCAGGTGCTCGACAAGTTCGCCGCGGATCATGCCGCGCTCGAGCTCAAGGGTGGTTTCTCTGGAGATGGCATCGTCATGTCGCAAGCCGACATCACCGCCCTCGCCAAGCTTCCGAGCAAAAATCAGCTCATCGCCGAAGTTATCGCGCAATTGCTTTCACCACTTACCGACACTGTTTCGGGACTTGGCGGCAACTTACACGCACTTCTCGACGGAGTTGAAGCTAAAGCAACCAGCTAATTTATTAAAATCATCCAAAAGTGACAATTCACTTGTCTCTTTTGGATTCAGTTAAGGAAAGGAGGAAAACCTTGGTTTTCCTATACGGTAAAACCTAGGTTTTCTTATGTATTTATGGCAGATGTAAAAAAGATTGCCGAAGAGCTAACCAAGCTAACGGTACTAGAAGTAAACGAACTAAAAACCATCCTCAAGGATGAATACGGCATTGAGCCGGCTGCAGCCGCTGTGGCTGTTGCTGGTCCAGCTGCTGGTGGCGACGCCCCAGCTGCCGAAGAAAAGAGCGAATACAACGTCGTTCTTAAAGAAGCCGGCGCCCAGAAGATCGCCGTCATCAAAGCCGTCAAAGAAGTTACTGGCCTTGGTCTCGGTGAGGCTAAAGCCATCGTTGACGGCGCTCCTGCTACCGTCAAAGAAAAAGTCAAGAAAGACGAAGCAGAAACCATCAAGAAGTCTCTCGAAGAGGCTGGCGCGACTGTCGAACTCGCGTAATACCGACAAAATCAACCTGACCGAACACGTTAAGTCCACAGAGAGCGCCCCGTTTGGGGCGTTTCTCTATTGCAACTCCCCTTGACTTCTGATACGATAAGGTCATGGATTTTCGGATGATTCTGAGGTCACTCAAGAACAGGACCATGTTAAAACGTGTCCTTGCCCTTATCGGGTTAATTATTATATACCGACTTTTGGCGCACGTCCCCATCCCCCTCACCGACCCCATCACCATGCAAGAAGCCCTACGCGGTGTCATCCAGTCTACCGACCTCGGCGGCTTCATGGACCTCATCTCCGGTGGCTCTCTTACTCAATTCTCCATTATCATGGTCGGCCTCGGCCCCTACATCACCGCCTCCATTATCGTCCAGCTCATGAGCAAAGCCCTCCCTCAGCTCGAGGAAATGCAAAAAGACGGCGAAACCGGCCGCCGCAAGCTCGCCCAATGGACTCGCATGCTCACCGTCCCTCTAGCCATCGTCCAGTCCATCGCCTTCATGTTCATCTTACAGCGCACCGTCCTCGCCGCCAACGTCCCCACCTTTGTCGAAGCCAGCACCCAAGACTGGGTCATGGCCGTCACTGCCACCACCGCCGGCTCCATCCTCTTAATGTGGATCGGCGAAATGATCACCGAGCAAGGCATCGGCAATGGTATCAGCACCATCATCTTCGCCAGCATCATCAGCACTCTCCCCGCTACCCTTGCTACCCTCTGGGCTATCCTCATCGATCCAGCCGGCGGCATGAGCGTCTTCGGCTGGTTCACTATCCCAGTTAACGGTTTCGCCCTCCTCCTCACCCTCGGCCTCGTCTGGATTGCCCTCCTCTCACTATATATATTAGTCAAGATCAACGAAGCCCAGCGCATCGTCGTCATCAATTACGCCAAACGCGTCCGCGGCAATAGCGTCTACGGCGGCGTCCGCAGCATCCTTCCCATTAAACTCATCTCCGCCGGCGTCATCCCTGTCATCTTCTCCCTGGCTTTCCTCTCCCTGCCAGCCTTCCTTGGCCAGCTCCTTCGTTCCGCCGACCGCGCCCCTGACCTCGCCAACAATCTCATCACTTGGTTTTCTTCCCCCACCACCGAAGCCTACGCCGCTGGTTCTTCTTGGTTGATTTACCCTGCCTTCTTCTTCCTCCTTGTCGTCGCCTTCACCTACTTCTATTCGAGTATCATTTTCACCCCGTCTGAAATCGCCGAAAATATCCAGAAGCAAGGCGGCTTCATCGACGGCGTCCGCCCCGGCAAGCAGACCGCCGACTTCCTTGGTAGCATCGTCCGTCGCCTCAATCTCTTCGGCGCCCTCACCCTCGGCCTTATCGCCATTCTACCCTTCGTCCTCGACTACCTCATGTTCGCCCTTCTAGGCAACACTATCCCGAATCTCTCCATGAACGGCACTGGCCTCCTCATCGCCGTCACGGTCGCCCTCGAAAGCTTGCGCCAGCTCAATTCTCGCGCGCTCATGACATCCTACGATGACTACACCGGCGAAGACGTTAATCTCGAGGCCAAAGGACATGGCAAAACCAAACGATCAAAAGCGACCAGCTAAGCTAGTCCTCCGCATTACACTTCTTGTCATTGTTTTGATGTTGGCCGTGCTCGGCCTCATCGCCACTCGTAACGGCCGTCGCCTTGCCGAAGCACACCCAACCACCGGTTCAGCCGTCACACTCACCACCGGCGAAATCCTTGAAGTTGACCCGCATCTGCCAGTCGAACAAGACCCTTGCGTCAACGAAGCGGTTGCAGCCGACCTGCCTCGCTTCATCTCGATCCCTTCCGCCAACGTCGACCGCGCCTGCGTCCGCCACGTCGGCTACTCTAACATCGACAACCCCGACGGCAGCACCAGCCGCCAAATCCTCACCGCCAGCAATGCCCGTCACGTCGGCTGGTATCGCTACAGCGCTCGACCTGATGATACCGGCGCCGTCTTCGTCTCCGGGCACAGCAGCAACGATTTCCCGGCCGTTTTCAATGACCTGCGTCATCTCAAAGTCGGCGAAACCATCACCATCGAAACTGGCGATGGCCGTCGCTTCCACTATCGCGTCTTTGAAACCCTCACTATGTCCATCGCTGAAGCCAACCTTCACATGCCCACCATGCTCTCTTCACTCGGCTCCTCGAGTCTCAGTATCGTTACCTGCACCGGTCGTTGGCTACATAACCAGCGCACCATGGAGAATCGCGTTATGGTTCGCGCCCACCTCGAACGCGTTGAATAGAACTAAATAAAGCTAAGTAATCCACAGTTTTACACATTTTTTCGCACTTTTTACTTGCTTTTTTGCAAAAAACCTAAAAATCTTCGTTTTTACTCTTTACTTCCTCTCTTAAGCGTGGTACCATAAATAAGGTAATTTATGGCTAGTCAAAAAGAAGTAATCAAATTGACGGGCAAGGTCGTCAAGGCTCTGCCCAACACTCAGTTTGACGTGGAATTGGAGAATGGTCATAAAATTGTCGCCCATATATCAGGCAAGATGAGAAAGAACTACATCAAGCTGGTAGCGGGAGACAAGGTAGAAGTTGAGTTAACCCCCTACGATCTAACAAAGGGCAGAATCAGCTTCCGCCATTAAATAATAGGAGAAAGGTAAAGTGAAAGTTCGCTCAAGCGTCAAGAAAATCGACCTCAAAAACGATATCATCGTTCGCCGCAAGGGCATTCTTCGCATTATCAACAAGCGCAAACCCAAGAATAAGCAGAGGCAAGGATAGATAAATGGCACGTATTGCAAACGTTACACTACCAAACGACAAGCAGGTTCTAATCGGACTGACCGCTATTTACGGCATCGGTCGCACTACCAGCGAGAAGCTCCTCGCCAAGGCAAAGGTCGACAACACCAAACGCGTCAAAGATCTCACCGAGGCCGAAGAGCAAAAGATTAATGACCTGGTATCTACCGAGCTCCTAGTTGAGGGTAATCTTCAACGCGTCAATACTAATAATATCAAGCGACTTAAAGACATCAACGCCTACCGTGGCACTCGCCACAAAAACGGCCTACCCGTCCGCGGTCAACGCACGCGCACTAACGCTAAAACTCGCAAGGGGCGAGGTGTAGCAGTTGGCGGCGCGCAACCAAAAGCAGCAAGTAAGACATAATCAATAGGTAAATAATATGGAAGAAGAAAAGCACATCCCAGCCCAAGAAGCACCCGTAGCGGAAGCCGCTACTCAGCGCGTCAGTAAGAAAGTTAAGAAACGCCATGTTTCTGCCGGCCAGGTACACGTCAAGTCCACCTTCAACAACACCATTGTCGTCGTTACTGATAAAACCGGCGCCGTCCTCACCTCTTCTAGCGCCGGCGCTAACGGTTTCCGTGGCAGCAAAAAAGGCACCGCCTACGCTGCCGGCGTCGCCGCCGAAAAGGCCATCGAAAAAGCCAAAACTGCTCACGGCCTCAGCTCAGCTGAGGTTTATATTCACGGTATCGGCCTAGGCCGTGACGCGGCGATTCGCGCTCTTTCATCTTTTAGTATTTCCATCGAGAGCATCACAGATAAAACCGCTCTGCCACACGGCGGAGTCCGGCCTAAAGGCGAGAGGAACATGTAATTATGGCACGAGATCGATCACCTATTGTCAAACAGAGCCGTCGCGAGAAGTTCGCTTTGGCTAACAAAGCCCATAAAGTTATGGCGCGAAAGACTACTACACCGGGTCAACACAGCGACCGACCAGGCAATAAAGGCAGTCTCTACCTAACTCAGATGCGTGAAAAACAAAAGGTCCGACGACTTTACGGACTCATGGAAAAGCAATTCGCCAACCTAATGGTCACTGCCGATCGTCAAGAAGGCATGTCCGGCGAAAACCTCATCAAACTGCTTGAGGCTCGTCTCGACAACGTCATCTTCCGCGCCGGCTACGCAAATTCACGCCGCGCCGCTCGCCAACTAGTCAGCCACGGCCACTTTCTGCTCAACGGCCGCCGTGTCGATATTCCTTCGTTACGAGTCAAGACTTCTGATGTCATCACTGTCAGGCCCAAGAGCCAGAAAAGTGTCTACTTCCAGAATCTTGACAACCTGAACACCGAAAAGCGACCGATTTCGTGGCTAAATAGTGACCTCAAAAAGATGCAAGTAACAATCACTGGCGAGCCAGTGCGAGCGGAGATTGAGGATGGGATCAATGAGCAGTTGATTGTCGAGTATTATTCAAGGTAAGGGGGAAGATGGCAAAAGCAATTCACAATCCAATGTTGGCAGGAGTAAAAGATATCGGGCCTGATAGCGCCGTCTTTACTATCAAGCCACTATTTTACGGTTACGGCAACACGCTGGGCAACAGCCTGCGACGCGTGCTGCTCTCAAGTATCCGCGGCGCGGCCGTTACCGCATTCAAAGTCGACGGCATCGAGCACGAATTCACCGCCATACCAGGCGTTCGTGAAGACGTGGTTGATATTATGCAGAACCTCAAAGGGCTTCGCTTCCATTCCGACAACGACGAAGCTTACAAAGTTAGCATCGACAAAGCTAGCGGCATCATCACCGGCAAGAACATCAAGCTTCCCACCGGCCTCACCCTAGCTAACCCCGATCATGTTATCGCGACCCTCGACGACCCTAAAAAGAAACTAACCATCGACCTAGTAGTCGATTCGGGCCGCGGTTACCAAACGACTAAAGAGTCCAACAGCAACAAGACCAATCCTGAGTTCATTGCTCTAGACGCTATCTTTAGTCCAGTTCTCCGCGTTCGTTACAATGTCACCGAAACCCGAGTTGGTCAAGACACCAACCTTCAACAACTCGACATCACCATCGACACCGACGGCACCATTTCACCTCGCGCCGCTTTCGAGCAGGCTGCTGCCATCCTAGTCAATCAATACTCCGCCCTCGCTGGCAGCACCAAAGTTGAGGCCCTACCGGCACCTGGCGTCACTGAAGAATCTGCAGATAGCGGCCTATCAGCCCCTATCGAAGACCTTGGCTTCTCTGAGCGCACTAAGAACGCCCTCCTCAACAACGACGTTCGCAGGATCCGTGACCTCGTTGCCCTAACCGAATCCGACCTCAAACGACTTCATGGCTTCGGCGCTAAGGCCCTCGAAGAAGTAAACAACAAGTTGAAGGAATTGGAGATCTAAAATGCACCGTAACGGCTATAAAGGCAGGAAGTTCGGGCGGGAAAACGACCAGCGGCGCGCCTTGCTTCGCGGTCTTATGATAGCTCTCATCGAGCATCATAGCATCAATACTACCGTGGCAAAAGCGAAAGAAATTCGTCGTCCCATGGAGAAACTCATTACTCTAGCGAAAAAAGGCGGCCTAGCCAATCGACGCCTGGTTATTGCGCGTCTTGACAGTGTGACTATGGGCAATTACCTCGTGGATGCGGTCGCGCCAAACATCAAGCGTAACAGCGGCTACCTTCGTATTACTCGCACCGGCTTCCGAGCTGGCGACAACGCCGAGATGGCAACTATCTCTTTCGTCGACGAAATTAAGCCCATTGCTAAGCCCGCAGCATCGAGTTCATCTCGCGCTAAGAGCAAAACTAATACGGAAGCGAAAGAGAAAACCGCTAAGTTGCCTCTTAAGGACAAGGAGACTAAATAATGAAAGCCAAGAAAACTTATTCTCAGAAACCTTCTGAGGTCAAGCGCGAATGGTATCTGATTGACGCCAGTGAGGCCACCCTCGGTCGCGTCGCCACCCGAGTCGCTCAACTCCTGAATGGCAAGCGCAAAATCACCTTCACCCCCCATGTCGACAACGGTGATTTCGTTATCGTCACTAATGCTTCTAAAGTTCAAATTACCGGCGACAAGCTAACTGACAAGCGCTACTACCGACACAGCGGCTATATTGGCAACATGAAGAGCAAGAGTCTCGGCGAGATGATGGAGCGTTCTCCTGAACAGGTCGTAATCTTGGCGGTTAAAGGTATGATCCCTAAGAATAAACTAGCGGCTGGACGCCTAGCACGACTTAAAGTCTACGCTGGAGAAGAACACAACCACGCCGCACAAACGCCAAAGAAAGTTGAGGTCAAATAATGAGTGCAACTAAATACTCCTACGGTCTAGGCCGACGAAAGAGTGCTACCGCTAGCGTCCGCCTTATCAAAGGCACCGGCAAGATCACTATCAACGGCCAAACGGCTGAGCAATACGTCTCCGAAGACCCGTCTCTACTAGCTCGCCTTAATGAAGTCCTAACTCTAGTCCAAAAAGAAAAGTCCTACGATGTAACCGTTGTCGTTCGCGGCGGCGGCACCTCTGGCCAGGTCGACGCTATCCGCCTCGGCATCGCCAAAGCTCTTACCACCGAAGCCGTCGATCTCCGACCGGTCTTCAAGAAAGCCGGCCTCATGAAACGAGATCCTCGCGAGAAAGAGCGCAAGAAATACGGCCTTCGTTCCGCTCGCAAGAAAGAGCAGTTCAGCAAGCGTTAATTCGCTAAAATCTAGCACAAATCAATTAGCAGTCCATTGACAGGACTGCTAATTTTAGAGTATACTAATAGAGATATGAATCATCCTGAGGCACTACAATTTTTCATCGACCACATCAGCGAAGAAACTCGCCAAGTTTTTTTGAACGCTGATCAAATCGCCAAGAACACGGGTCACCCCATGCTACTCCCCGAGCACCTCACCCTTGGCATCCTCAGCCTTGGCCAATCCGACGGCGCTGCCGCCCTCAATTCAATCGGCATTACCTTCACCAACTTCCGCGACGCCTTCACTAAGAACTGCCCCGGCGAAGCTTCACTCCGGCCTAGTCTCTTCTCCACCATACCAGAAGAAACCCTCCAGATCTTCCGCCACCTCGCCGAACGAGGGCCTCAACCCGGCTCACCACTCTTCGCCCTCGACCTCCTCATCGGCATTTTCGTCTCGCCCTCGCCTCTCACCCAAAGCATCCTTCGCGAGCTCGGCCTAACCGAAAATGACGTTCTCGAGGCTATCAACTTTGTCAACAGCCCCGAACCCCAGGACAACCCAATCCTCGAGCCCAACCCAGAGCAAAGCCACAACAAAAAAACCGCCCTCGAACGCTTCACTGTCAACCTCACCGCTCGCGCTGCCAGTGCTTCTCTTGATCCAGTCATCGGTCGTGACGCCGAGATCCATCGCCTCCGCACCATCCTCCTCCGCCGCCAAAAAAACAACCCCCTCCTCATCGGCGAGCCGGGCGTCGGCAAAACCGCCATCGTCGAAGGCCTCGCCGCTTCTCTCGCCGCCTCCAACCAGCCTCATTCGATCTATCAGCTTGACTTTATCGCCCTCATCGCCGGCACCAGCTACCATGGCGAGTTTGAGCGCCGCATGCAAGGAGTTCTCACCGAACTCGAAGCCACCGACCACCCCATCCTCTTCCTCGACGAAGGCCACCTTATCACCGCTGTTGGTGGCGGAGGCGACGGTATCGATCTCGCTAACCTCCTCAAACCAGCCCTAGCTCGTGGCAAACTCAGTGTTATCGCCGCCACCACCCTCATCGAATACCGCAAGAGTATCGAGCGCGACAAGGCCCTCCGCCGCCGCTTCCAGCCCATCACCATCACCGCTCCCGACCTAGCCACCACCGAAACTATCCTCCGCGGCATCAAAACCAGCTATGAATCCCACCATCAGCTCCAAATCCCCGACAACATTATCCACACCACTGTCTGCCTCGCCGATCGCTTCATCAAGTCCAGCCAGTTCCCAGATCGCGCCCTCGACCTCCTCGATGAAGCCGCTGCCCTCGCCCGCCTCGAAACCGAGACCACCTCCCCCAGCCCTAGCCTTACTCGCCTCAAATCCGACCAAGATGCTCTTGTCGGCAAGCTACAACACGCCATCTCCACCGAAGATTACGAACTCGCCGCTAAATGCAAATCCGAGTCCCTCCGCCTCTGTCGCGCCATCACTTCCGCCGAAAAACGCGGCAAAACCAAGGCCAAAACCACCACCCTCACCCTCGACCACATCACCCGCACCGTCAGCATCCGCACCGGACTCCCCGTCTCGCAAATCTCCCAAACCGCCGAGGCCACCCTACTCGATCTCGAAACCCGCCTCAGCAGGCGCCTAGTCGGACAGCCCGAAGCCATTGCCACGGTCGCCCGCCTCGTCCGTCGCAGCCAAAGCGGCCTCTCCGACCCCCGCCGCCCTCTCGGCTCCGCCATTTTTCTCGGCCCTACCGGAGTCGGCAAAACCGAGCTCGCTCGTCACCTCACCGAGGAACTCTGGGGCAGCCAAAAGCACCTCATCAAGCTCGACATGAGTGAATTCGTCGAAAAGCATACCGTTTCCCGCCTCATCGGCGCCCCGGCCGGCTACGTCGGCTACGAAGACGGCGGCGCCCTCACCGAACGCGTCAAACACCAACCCAACTCCCTCATCCTCTTCGACGAAATCGAAAAAGCCCACGCCGAAGTCTACAACCTCCTCCTCCAAATCCTCGAAGACGGCCAACTCACCGCCAGCGACGGCGAATCCGTCTCTTTCGCCAACACCTTCATCATTCTCACCAGCAACCTCGGCCAATCCGACAAATCCGACCGCTCCCTCGGCTTTGGTGACGGCCTTGCCCCCGCCCAAGAGCTCACCGAATTCGCCCTTCATAAGACCATGAAGCCCGAACTTCTCAGCCGCTTCGACGAAATCGTCACCTTCAACCGCCTCGACGACTCTCACGCCAGCGAAATCTTCGACCTCCAAGTTGCCGAGCTAGATTCCCGCCTCCGCCCTCGCGGCCTCACCCTCCGCATCCTACCCTCTGCCAAAGCCTGGATCATCGCCCAAGGCTGGAGCCAAAAATCCGGCGCTCGCTCCCTCCGCCAAGCCCTCGAAAAACACCTCATCGCCCCCCTTGCCGACTACCTCATCGCCCACCAGCCAAAAGACCGAACTCTCTCTGTTAGCCACAAGAAATCCGCCCCCACTATTGACATTTGCCATTAAGTGTGCTATACTGTACAATGAGGGATACCTCTACCTTGACTCCAAGCTGTCGGGTATCCGGCACTTTGACAGAGGTTTAGCTATCTACTATATTTCAGAAAGGGGAAGGTCTTATGAAGAACCTTCGAAAAGTTATCGCAGTGGTGTTGATGTTCGTGCTACTTGCCATCCCCGTATCAGCATACGCACAGCCACACAACCCACCGCCAGTCCCACCACTTGAGTCGACCCAAGTCTTGCCCACTTTAACTGGTGCCCAGGACCTAATGGCCCGCCCGACCGAAGCCCTACCCAACCTACCCGCCGGTGCCTTTTTTGGCCACAGCTACGTCGCCGGCAGCCCCCAGGACCACGTTTATCGCCTCGTGTTTGCCTCCGGTCGTTTCATCAGCGGCTCCTGGGGCAACATCGGCAACTGGGAGATTCACGCTCGTAACGAAAACTACCGCGTCAACCGCACACCCGAAATCGGCTCCGTGATGCTTTTTTCCAGTAACACCGTCGGCTTCGTCGAAGACATCGTCGCTAACTCCGTCGTTGTCTCCGCCGTCGGGTGGGGTCGAGACGCCTGGACTGTCGGCCGCCGCGTCTTCACCTGGAACAACGCCGCCGGTTACATGTACGTCCACCCCCGCACCGCCTATTTCGAAACCACCGCCATGCCCGCCGCGTTTGAGCCAATGACCCGTGCCGAATTAGCCCTGCTTATCAACCAACACCGCCTCTCACCCCGCGGCTTCATCGGCAACCAACGCTTCGCTGGGAACGAAACCGAAGCCATGGCTTGGGCCAACGAAATCGGCCTCTGGAACAGTTTACCCAGCGGTCCGACCTCTTGGTGGTGGGGCAACCAAGAACGCGACGCCCACGGCAACTGGGTCCAAATCGACTATAGCCGACTCACCGTCACCATGGTTGAGTACTATGTCATTCTCGACAACTACCTCAACTGGATAGCCAACAGCCAAGCGCCCACCCCAGGGAGCGCGCCCTTCACCATCGGCCTCGCCGAAAACTGGGCCACTACCCCGCTGGCACGCATGGCTCAGCGTGGCCTCATCGCCCGCGACACCGTGGTTCGCGCCGCCTGGAGCGACGAGCTACCCTATTCCCATGCTTGGCAGCTACTCACTGAGGCCAACAACTACGCCCGGCGCGTCCTCTGGTGGTAAGGCTCTGGTGGTAAAAACACCTGTTGTCCCAACGCAACCGATAGCACCCATAGCCTAAACCTCACAAAACCCCGCCCTAACCGGCGGGGTCTAAACTATCCTAAAACCCTAAACTATCTCCCGACGAATCGTACTCGACACATGAATCAGCGCCTCATACGGCGACAATTCCAGCTCCCGCGCTAGCTCCAAAAACGGCACCGACACCGTCGCTCCCCGCTCCACTTCCGGACAATCCGTCACATCCAAAATCGTATGATTCATGCAAATCCGCCCCACAATCGGCAGCCTCTGATCACCATACAGCAAATGCCCCCGGCTCACCAACCCCCGTGGCAACAAACACTCATAATACCCAATCGGCACCGTCGCAAGCCTGGAAGGCCGCTCCGCCACCCACGCCGCATTATACCCCGCCGCATCACCCGGCTCCAGATGATTAATCTGCACCACTGTCGTCTCCAGTCCCAAAACCGGCCGTAGCCCCGCCAAATCCCCATAATTCGGATGCTCCTCATCCAACGGATTCGCCCCATACAACCCCAGCCCCACCCGCACCGCGTTCGTATGTCGACTCTTATATCGTGGCACCCCCGCCGTCGCCATCGCATGCACCAAATCCGGCCTAAACCCCCGTTCCAAAACGTGGTCCACCACCTCGTCAAACCGCTTCATCTGCTCGCCGCTCACCGACCCATCCACCTCACTTGCACACGACAAATGCGTCATTACCCCCGCCAAATGCAGCTGCGGATTCCGCTCTAGAACATCCAAATACGCATCAATCTCCCCGGGTGGCAGCCCCATCCGATTCATCCCCGTGTTAATCTCCATATGCACTCTAAACCGCTTACCCGTCGCCGCCAAAGCCTCCAAATCCTCTCGCCGCTGGATCACATACTCGATATGATGATTCTTCAGCAACCGATAATTCTCCGGCAAGATAAACCCTAAGCACAAAATCCGCCCCCTAAAATACGGCAAAATCTCCAGCGCCTCAAAATAACTATCCACCGCCACCATTTCCACCTGCCCATCTAGCATCTCCGCCACCTGATGAATCCCATGCCCATAAGCGTTACCCTTCAACATCGGGATCACCTGCTGCTCCCCGACCAAGTTCTGGAACAAGCTCAGATTATGATATAAGTTCGCTCGGTGGAGCAGCACCGTATTTAGTGGCTTCAAACGTGACAACATAGCTTCCATTATACCATGTGTTATACTATCTCTATGACGCAAAACATCCACTTCCCGCTCCTCCCGCCGCTTGGCGGTACTCTTGCATTTTAGATTTTTGGATATTTAGCAACATTTAGGAGAAATATGAAACGATCACAACTGTTCACTAGGACCAGCAAAACCGCACCCGCCGATGAAACCAGCCGCAACGCCGCCCTGCTCATCCGCGCCGGCTTCATCCACAAAGAAATGGCCGGTGTCTACACCTATTTACCTCTCGGCCTCCGCGTCCTCGAAAACATCAAACAAATCGTCCGCGAAGAAATGAACGCCGTCGGCGGGCAGGAAGTCATGATGACCGCCCTCCAACCTCAAGAACTCTTCCAAAAAACCAACCGCTGGGACGACGCCGTCGTCGACAACTGGTTCAAAACCAAGCTCAAAAACGGTACCGAGCTAGGCCTCGGGCTCACTCACGAAGAGCCAATCACCAACATCCTCCTCGAGAACGTCAGCTCCTACAAGAACCTCCCTGTGCTGGTTTATCAGATACAAAATAAGTTCCGCAACGAAAAACGAGCCAAAAGCGGGCTCATGCGCGGCCGCGAATTCGTCATGAAGGACATGTATAGCTTCGCTAAAAGCCAAGCCAATCACGACGAAATCTACGAAAAAGTAGCCGCTGCCTACACTAAAGTCTACGCTCGATTAGGCTTGGGCAACACGACCTTCCGCACCAAAGCCGACGGCGGCTATTTCACCGAGAAAAACAGCGACGAATACCAAACCCTCTGCGAAGCCGGCGAAGACACTCTTTTCCACGTCCCTGGCACCGACCTCTGGTATAACGAAGAAATCGCCCCAGCCCTCGCACCCAAAATCGAGCAAAGTGAAACCGAGAAACCCCTCGAAGTCAAAAAAACCGACGGAGCAGTCGGCGTGGCGGCACTAGTTAAACTTCTGGGCATACCGGCCGAAATGACCACAAAAACTATGATTTATCAGACCAACAGCGGTGAAATCATCGCCGCGGCCACTCGAGGCGACCACGACATCAACGAACCCAAACTTCGTAAAGTTCTTGGCGTGGAAGGCCTCAAACTAGCCGACAAATCCATCATCCAAACAGTCTTCGGCGCCGATACAGGCTGCGCCGGCCTCATCAACCTACCCGATAACGTCCGTGTAATTATCGACGAATCCTGCATGGACCGGGTCAACTTCGAAACCGGCAACAACAAAACCGGCGAGCATGTGATCAACGTCAACTGGGGTCGTGACGTCGCCATACCAGAGCAATTCTACGACATCAAAACCGCCATCCCCGGCGACATCCACCCGGAATCCGGCCTCGTTTACGAAGTCCACAAAGGCTCAGAAGTCGGCAACATTTTCCCGCTAGAAAGCAAATACTCCGACGCCCTCGGCATGTTCTACCTCGACGCCAACGGCCAGCAACAACCCGTCATCATGGGCTGTTACGGCATCGGCATCTCACGGCTCATGGGCGTTCTCGCCGAGAAATTCAGCGACGACGCCGGCCTCAACTGGCCAAAAGCCATCGCGCCCTTCCAAGTCTATCTCATCAACATCGGCGACGATGAATCCGTCATCAAGCGCGCCGAAACCCTTTACAATCAGCTCCAAGATAAAGGCATCGAAGTCCTCTGGGACGATCGTGACGCCCGACCCGGCGAAAAGCTCGCCGACGCCGACCTCTTCGGCATCCCTTATCGCGTCGTCATCAGCCCAAAAACCGGCGAATTATCAGAGGTCAAACGCCGCGGCGACAAAGCCGAGGCCTCCCTCTTGACTATAGACGCGCTGTTTGATAGTATATACCATAATTAAGAGGATTTTATACCAAACGCCCCGACGGGGCGGGCTTAGGATGTTCAAAAGCTTGGACGACCTAGTGGTTTTTAAATATGGAGGAGTGACATGCAGATTACGAAGGCCAAAAAAGAAGAGTTAGAACAAGAACGCAAGAAATTAATCGCCCGCCGACCAGAGCTGGCGGCGGCCATCGCCACCGCCCGCGACTTCGGCGACCTCAGTGAGAACCAAGAATACACCGACGCCAAACAAGACCAGTCTATCGTCGAAAACCGCATCTCCGAGATCGAGGAACTTCTTCGCACCTCCGCCATCATCAAAGAAGGCAGCAAATCCAAAGTCGAGCTGGGCGCCACCGTTGTCGTCTCCTCCCGAAACAAGAAAAGCACCTTCTTGATCGTCGATGAAGTCGAGTCTGACCCGCTTTCCGGCAAGATCTCCCCTGAATCGCCGCTCGGCAAGGCCCTCCTCCACCACAAATCCGGCGACGAAGTCGAATTCTCCGCCCCCAAAGGCAAGGTCAAATACAAGATCCTCGAAATCAAATAGCCCTAGCCCTCCCCACCCCCTACGGGTAGACACAGCGGAGGGAATGTCCACGGAACTTGCCATTGGCGCTGCTAGTTGATCCTGGAAAAATGGAAGTGCTGTTAAGATATACAATAGTCCCGCTTACCTCCGCAGCTAAGGACGCAACATACCAAAGTGCTTCCGTGGACGGAACGATCAGACCGACAGGAGAGCGGAGATAGCCCATCCCGACAGTGGCGAAGGAAACAAATAAGCATAACTTCTTGACTTTTGACGTCGAGCGTGCTATACTCTACAATAGAGAGAATTATGTTCCAAGCCACCACCTCATCGGGTAATAGTTCGTCAAAAAGGTCAGGATTTACTCCTGCCTTTTTGACTTTACCTAAAAGGGAAGAGGAAGAGAAACCGCTAGGTGTCTCTATAGTAAATGTGCCCAATCACGCCGACCGTAGAGGATTCTGACCACATTCACCGTTTTCGCCTGGTCGTCCACGGTATAAAACACAATATAATTCTTCACGGAGACTTTTCGTATGCCACATAGCGCCAGCCGTTCGTCCGGCACCAACGCGAACTTTTTTGGCATCTCCTTAAGCAAAGACATCTGCCGCTCCAATTCATCAAGCAGATCGAGAGCGGCCTGCAGTGCGTGTAGCTCACGAGTAATGTATGCGCTTATATCGGTCAAATCCAGCTTGGCTGCTTTTGCGATTATTAGCTTATAGGTCATTGTTTTTTATCCTCTGCCGCAGGTCACCGACAACCTCATCGAACGGCTGCGAACGGCCATTTTCCAGGTCAGATAGGCCCTCGTCGATCAACCGGTACAAATCATGCCGCCCGGCGAGGCGGTTGTATAAATCTATGCTCATCACCGCAAGATCGCCGTGTCCATTCTTGGTGATGAATACCGGCTCGTTATGCTCATTACAGATACGAGAAATTTCGTTATAGTTATTTCTAAGATCGGCACTCGGCCTGATTGTTGTTGCCCCCATTAAAACTCCTTGCTTCATATAGTAATATGATATGCAAATAATGATATGATTACAAGGCTTTCTTTTTAACCTCGAAGATATTTATTTACACTGTTCCTCCTTCGCCACTGTCGGGGCGGAAGGCCTCAGCCCGGGGGGAGGCTTGGTCTGGGGCGGGGGTAGTGCGCACTGGTGGCTGTCTAGCCTCGTGTTGAATACAAGCGCCGCCCGTCTCCGCCTAGTTGATAGCCACGTATCTACCGACGCGATTGGCAAACCCTATGGCATTCCCCTCCGCTGTGTCTACCCGTAGGGGGTGGGGAGGATCATGATATTTACTAGTCGCACATACAAGGGTAGTCTTCTCCGGAAGGCTGGAAGGTGAATTGCTCCGCAGGAGCAAGAGGGAGTCCTCTCCCTTGCGATTGCCTTGAGGAGAAGATCTACCCTTGCATGTGCGACTCTAGGATGTATGATTATTCTGTTTGCAGAGGAATTCCGTACCTGACGAGGCTTTCGCTAGAGCTTCGGCAGCTGGTTTTAAAGCTTTGTCTATTATCTTAGCCTAGCGAATTAAGTTGCGGTTAGGAGAGGAAGATCATGCTATAATATATCATGACTATCGAGGATTATCGTAAGGAACGATTAAAAAAGCTAGAAAAGCTCCGCGAGCTAAACATCGACCCATACCCAGCCAAATCCCACCGCACAGTAGAGGTTGGCGAGTTGGTCAGCGACTTTGACGAAATCATGCAAGACATCGAGGCAGGACGAAACGGCGCCAGCGTCAATGTCGTCGGCCGCATCACCGGCATCCGCAGCTTCGGCAAGCTCATCTTCATCACCCTAGAAGACGCCACTGGCAAAATCCAACTCTTCCTCAAAACCGGCCAGCTTGACCCCTTCGACGCCGAACACAACCTCGGCCTAGAAAACATCAAACTCCTAGATGTCGGCGACTTCATTGAAGCCACCGGCGACCTCGGCAAAAGCCAAACCGGCGAAATCTCCATCTTCGTCCAAAGCCTCCGCCTCCTCACCAAATCCCTCCGCCCCCTCCCCGAAAAGCTCGAGAGCAAAGAAGAACGCCTTCGCCGCCGTTACGTCGACATGAACGTCAACCCAGAGGTCAGAGAGCGCTTCCTCCGCCGTAGCAAGTTCTGGCAGGCCACCCGCGACTTCCTAAACAGCCGCGGCTTCGTCGAGATCAACACCCCCGTCCTCGAGCACACCACCGGTGGCGCCGACGCCAACCCTTTCAAGACCCATATGGACGCCCTCCAACAAGATTTCTACCTCCGCATCTCTCACGAACTCCCCTTAAAACGCCTCATCGGCGCCGGCTTCGAACGCGTCTACGACATCGGCCCCCGCTTCCGCAACGAAGGCCTATCCGAAGAACACCTCCCCGAGCACATCGCCATGGAATCCTACGCCGCCTACCAAGATTACCGGGACGGTATGGAGCTTTACGAAGCCATGATCAAGCACGTCGCTAAGGAAACCTGGGGCACCCTTCAGTTTACCCACGGGGATATGACCGCCGACCTCGATTGCGAATGGCCAGTTATAGCCTACCCTGACATCATGAAAGACCGCTTCGACATCGATGTCTTCAACCCCGACCTCGACCAACTAAAATCTATCCTCCGCCAGCACAAAGTCACCTTCGACGACGGAGCCTCCACTTCCCGCCTCCTCGATTACGCCTGGAAAATCATCAGGAGAGACTCCGCCGGCCCCTTCTGGCTCGTCCACGAACCACTCGAAATCTCCCCCCTCGCCAAGCAACACCAAGCCGACCCCCGCGTCACCGAACGCTTCCACCCCATCATCTTCGGCACCGAAATGGGCAACGGCTACTCCGAGCTCAACGACCCGCTCGACCAATTAAACCGCATGCAAGAACAGCAAAACATGCGCGACGCCGGCGACGACGAAGCCCAAATGCTCGATATGGACTACGTAGAGATGCTCGAATACGGCATGCCACCGACCTGCGGCTGGGGCAACTCCGAGCGCAACTTCTGGCTCCTCGAAGGCGTCACCGCCCGCGAAGGCGTCCCCTTCCCACCGATGCGCCGGGGTTAATAGGAGCTAGCAGTGACCCCACCAAATACCTTGCCCGCCCCAACCGAACTACAAAAACTCCCCTTAAGCGAAGCTGTCTACATCGTCTGCGCCCTCATCCCCAGGGGCAAAGTCGCAACCTACGGCCAAATCGCTTTCCTAATCGGTCGTCCCAAAGCCTCACGCGCCGTCGGCGGCGCCCTTCATCGCAACCCCAACCCCGAAACCACCCCCTGCCATCGAGTCGTCAACCGCGCAGGCCGCCTCGCGCCCAACTTCGCTTTTGATGGCCCCGAAGAACAAGCCGCCCGCCTCATTGCCGAAGGCGTCGAAGTCGTCAACCTTTACGTCGACCTCGACTGCTACCTTTGGCGACCTTAGCCTTACCCGTCGCTGCCTTACGCCCCCGCCAGCCCCCACCACCGCGCGCCGGCTTCTCATCCAGCAATTTCTTCGCATCCGCCTCAGTCAACGTCTTCGGATCCGTCTCTTTCGGCACTCGCGCCGTATTAAACTTCCCCGGCCCCTTCACATATGGCCCGTACGCACCATTAATAATCTTAATCTCACCCCAGTCAGCAATAATCGAATCCAGTTTCGCCTGATACAGCTCCTGCGCTTTCGCCAGCGTCACCTTAAACGGATCCTCTTTCATACTCACATTCGTATCGCCCACCTTCAGAAACGGCCCAAACGGCCCCTTCGCTGCCCAAATCTCCTTGCCATCCTTCGCCTCACCTAGCAGCCGCGGCAACGCCGGCAAAGCCACCTGTTTCAACGCATCCTCTAGAGTCACCGTCTTCAGCGTCTTCCCCTCCGGCAACGGAATAAATCGCGGCTTCTCGCCCCCCTTCACCGTCTCACCCAGCTGCAAAAACTCCCCATTTCGCCCCACCTTACCATAAATCGGCAACCCCGACTTCGGATCCGTCCCCAGCAGCGTCGCATTATTCATCCGCTCCGCCTTCTCGTCCACCTCCACCACCAACTCATGAAACGGCTTATAAAAATCATTCAACACCGTCAGCCGATCCGTCTCCTTCTCGGCAATCTTGTCCAAATCTTCCTCAATCTTCGCCGTAAACCCATAATCCACCACCATATCAAAGTATTTCGTCAAGAAATCCGTCAAAATCTCCCCGATCACATTCGGCACCAGCTTCCCATTGTCGCTCCCCGTCTTCTCCGTCACAATTTCACGACCAACCTTCTTGCCATCTAGCCGGAGCTCAATCACCGCTCGCTCGACCCCTTCACCCGTCCCCCGCTTCACATACTCGCGCTCCTGAATCGTCGACATAATCGTCGCATACGTACTCGGCCGCCCAATCGCTAGCTCCTCCAACTTCTTCACTAGACTCCCTTCAGTATAGCGCGACGGCGGTCGCATAAAGCTCTGCCGCGCCACAATCGATTGCGCATCTAGCGCGTCCCCCACCGCCAGCACCGGCAATTCCGACTCTTTCGGCCGCCCATACACTTCCATAAACCCCGGAAACGTTATCACTTCACCAGTCGCCTCCAAAACCGCCGTCTTATTCGACGCCACAACCTTGACCACTGTCTTCTCCAGCTTCGCCTCGGCCATCTGCGACGCCACCGCCCTTCGCCAAATCAACCCATACAGCCGCTTTTCATAGTCATTCTTCCCCGCCACTTCACGCCCCACCTGCGTCGGTCGCACTGCCTCGTGCGCCTCTTGCGCCCCCGCCGCTTTCGTACTAAACTTCCGCACCCGTACATAATCTTTCCCATACTTATCCTCAACCCAACCCGCCGCCGCTGCCAAAAACTGCCCCGACAAGTTCAACGAATCCGTCCTGTGATACGAAATATGCCCCGCCTGATACAGCCCCTGCGCCGCACTCATCGTCGTCCGCGCACTAAACCCCAGCTTCGCATTCGCCTCAATCTGCAAACTCGCCGTCGTAAACGGCGGCGCCGGCTTCCGCACCCCCGGATTCTGCTCCACCGCCTCCACAGCCCAATCCACTCCGACCAATTTCTCCAGCAATTTCTCCGCTTCCGCCTCTGTTTCTAGCGCCTCTTTCAGGTCCGCCTTTATCACATCTTTACTGCGACCCTTCGTAAACTCCCCCCGCACCTTAAACACCGATTTCTCACTAAACGCCTCAATCTCCCGCTCTCGCTCCACCACCAGCCGCACCGCCGGACTCTGCACCCGCCCCGCGCTCTTCCCCCCCGGCACCTTCTTCCACACCACTGGGCTAAGCTCAAACCCCACCAACCTATCCAGCGTCTGCCGCGTCTGCTGACTCGAAACCATCGCCATATCCACTTTTCGCGGATTCTTTAACGCCCGCTCAATCGCCGTCTTCGTAATCTCATTAAAAGTTATCCGCTTCGTATTCTTTGGCAACCCCAGCACCTCTGTCAAATGCCACGAAATCGCCTCTCCCTCGCGGTCTTCATCCGTCGCTAGCAGCACTTCCGACGCCTTCGCCACCGCCGCCCGGAGCTCCCCCACCAGCTTCGCCTTGCTCGGCTCAATCTCATACGTCACCTTAAAGTCCTTATTCACATCCACCGCCGCGTTCCCCTTCGCGATCTGTCGAATATGCCCAACGCTGCTCATCACCTTATATTCCTTGCCCAAATACTTCTCAATGGTCTTCGCCTTCGCCGGGCTCTCTACGATAACTAATTTCATATCACGCTATTATACCACATCTTACCTCGACCTCCGTTAAATCCACCCATTTTGACCCTTTTTCTAGGTCACCCACCCATGTTAACGAAAAAATCTTTTTTCACTTTTTCTCATCTGAGACAACAGAGGTGAAAAATTACAAGGGTTATGCTTGCAGCTGCAATGCTCTATGCATATAATGGCCCTTATGGCAGAGGTCAATAGATACAAAACCAGTGCTGCGAGAATTACGGGGGATAATTATCGTGAGATTGAGCGTGTGGCACGTAAAGCCCACAATCAGATTGCCCGTTTGTCTAAGCGGCAACCGTATATTCGGAGCAAATACTTCAAAAAGTCGAAGATTTTTATTAAACCGTTCTGGGAGCACCTGGCTCAGAAACACATAACCGACCGAAAGCGTAGGCTAAGGTTTTACAACCATGCAATTGAGCTTTTGCGTAATACCACGTGCGCTCCGAGTAGTAAACAAAACCCAGCCGATAAGAATGAGATATTGCATAGGTTTCACGGTATAACGAGTGATGGAGAGAAGTATGCCGTGCAAGTTAAGTATAATGTCCAGAGTGGTTGGCATACCTTCATGTCGGTATTTCCGGAGAATTAAAAAACCCCGCAAGGGGGCGCTCTTTGACGCCGCGGGATTTCTTGGTTTCATTATAGCAGTCGGGGGTGGTGGTTGTCAAGGTTTTGTCTTGCATCTAGCAGCGTTCGCCTCACCTACAGGAGCTTCCTTAATAGGAATCATTCTTCT
>Ga0099364_10000692_pt1 | contig 57582 bp, 45 predicted proteins | sample TergutTh196P3_FD_73070 | JGI IMG/M metagenome (GOLD analysis project Ga0099364, IMG submission 73070) | Microcerotermes parvus P3 segment gut microbial communities from Pointe-Noire, Republic of the Congo - Th196 P3 | ecosystem: Host-associated > Arthropoda: Insects > Digestive system > Gut ... | reverse complement strand
TTTTGCTACAAATATCGATAATATTCGTTTGTATGCTATGATTTTTATGAAATTAATGTTATTTTAAGAATTATATAAAAAAGGACTTTCAGGAGCGGGCTCATAAATGTGGGGGGATTTTCCCCACATTTTATATAGGGAAAGTTACCACCTTGATGGTTTAACACGCTCGGGTCGCGGTAGCTTGCTTCTCTTTTCTATATCTCAAATCCACAGCTATATACAGTTACAGTTTCATCGCTACGCTGAAATTGACAAGGAATACCTTTTATATGACAGCATCTATTCAATGCTTACTCAAATTATACCAAGCCACAAACTTTTTTATTCCATCATCAAAGGATATCTTGGGGTCATATTTTAACAATTTTTTGCTTTTATTGATATCAGCATAAGTTTTTATCACATCTCCCGCTTGCAAATTCAAATATTTCCTTTTCACCTTTTTCATAAGAGAAGATTCAAGTATGCTTATCATTTCATTTAATGAGATTGTTTCAGATTCTCCGAGATTAAATATCTGATATTTATTTCCTAAAAATATATAGTCTATACTTTTTATTACTCCATCTATAATATCATCAATATATGTATAATCTCTTTGTGTATCGCCTTTGCCATAAACAGGTATTTCTTTGTTTTCATAAATAAGTTTAGTAAATTTGTAGATAGCTAAGTCAGGTCTTTGTCTAGGTCCATAAACAGTAAAAAATCTCAGACATACTATTGACATATCATACAATGAATGATATGTATAACAAAGAAGTTCGCCTGCCCTTTTGGAGGCTGCATAAGGAGATATTGGATTATCTACATTATCTGTTTCTGAGAAAGGTGTTTTCTCATTATTTCCGTACACTGATGATGATGAGGCGAATATAATTTTTTTTACAAAAAATATTCTGCACATTTCCAATATATTCAATGTCCCTGTGATATTAACTTTTGCATAAATAAGGGGATTTTCTATAGATGATCTTACACCTGCCATCGCGGCAAGGTGTATCACCAAATCAAAATTATTTTTCATAAAGATATTTTCTAATGATTTATAATCTGTAATATCTACTTTAAATACTTTGAAATTGGGATAAAAGGAGGCTTCTTTGATATTTTGCTGTTTAATCATGGGATCATAAAAATCACAAAAATTGTCAATGCAGATTATTTGGTGATGTTCTTTCAATAGTTTATCGCATAAATGAGAACCTATAAAACCTGCTCCACCGGTTACTAATATTTTCATTTGTTTCTCCTTGAGATTTATTTACTTTAATTTTTTAAGTAGCTATGTATGGAATCACTGATATTAACTTAATCAACATTTGATTCTCTCTTTTTTACGCGAAAGGATAAAAAATTATTTTTGCTATTTTTGTCAAAATATATTTTTTTATCAATTTTATTATTAATAAAAAAAGTAGAAAATTTGGCAGGAATTTTAGCATTTTAGAATCAATAAAGTTGGTTTAATTCTTTACTATAATGTAGAACGATGAGTGCGAAATAGTCCTGCTTGAGAAATTTATCCAGAATGTAGGTGTCGGTACCAAGTTAATCAAAAGAGTCAAAATTGCTATTATAAAACAAGTAGGTGAAGCTCTGATAATCACAGATGAACATTTGAAAGCTTATTAGATTGAATTATTTTTCAAAAACTCTCATATCCGCTTTAATAACCTCTAGTATTTCCTTAGTTTCGTCATAATTAAATTTTTTTATTTGTTTTAAAGCATTCTCCAGAAGTAAATTTGTATTATCATCAAAATCATATCCCACAAGATTTTTGAGTATATCTGTGCAAGCATCGCTATCATAATTATCTATTGCTTCTAAGGCAATGTCAATATTTTCAGACAAGGTAGTTTTATCACCTTGAGTTTTTTCTATATTTTCATCATCAGATGGAAAAAGTATAGCTAATTGATCATGTAAAATTATCAGTTTTTTCATAAAACTTGGAAATTGTTTAACACATATCTCTAAATTGTTATTTTTTGCTGCTGTTTCCAATTTAAACGCTGTATCAGACAAAAGAATAGCTCCTACGCTACTAAGAGTCGACTTCAATGTATGAGCAGAGATTGCAAACAGTTTTATATCTTTATTATCTATATATTCTGTCATTTTGTCTAAACTTGCATTTAAATCATCATAAAAAACTTTCAAACATTGTCGATATAAGTCATAGTTCCCACTAAATCTTAATAGACCTATTTCTGAATCTATATCATCAACATTTTGAAGTGTAAAGAAGAAATCATCATTGATATCAAAGATTGAGCCATTAATTTCAGAGTCTATTTTAGTTTTTTGAAGAATTTTTTCTGAAGGAAGGAAGGTTAACAATGTATTACGGAACACATTCATATCTATAGGTTTAGATATAAAACCATCAAAATCATTTGCAATAAACATTTCACTAGCACCTTGGATTGCGTTTGCGGTTAGGGCTATTATCGGTAACTTACTAAAGTTTTCTCCCAGTTTTCTAATTTCTTTTGTTGTTTCAATACCATCCATTTCAGGCATCATATGATCCATAAAAACTATATCAAAATCTGTCTCGACCACCATTTTTATAGCTTCTTTGCCAGATGAGGCTGTTTTCGCATTGATTCCGAATAAGTTTAATAAACCAAGGGCAACTCTTAAATTGAACTCATTGTCGTCTACAACCAATATATTGGCTTCTGGAGCATTGATATAACTTGTTTTATTATAATCTATTTCTTGTTTGATTTGTGAATATACACCTACTACCAATGGGATCATTATAGTAAAGACGCTACCTTCGCCTAATTTACTATCGACACAAATGCTCCCCCCCATCATCTCTATATATGTTTTGCTTATTATTAAACCCAAACCTGTGCCTGAAATATAGCGGTTTTTATCAGATTTCGATTGTTCAAAAGCATGAAAAATCTTTGGTATCACTTCATCAGACATTCCTATTCCACTATCTTTTATTATAAATTTTATTATTTTTTCATCTTGAAACATATTTATTGAAAATTCTACAAACCCTTTTTCAGTGTATTTTATAGCATTTCCTAGTATATTGGTCAAAACTTGTCGAAGCCTTATATCGTCACCATATAATGTCGATGGCAAATCACCACTTTTTTCAAAACGGAATTCAAGTCCCTTTTCTTTTGCCATAAACAGAAACATCGAGGCTACATTATCTACTAACAAACTGAAATTATAATGTGTAAGGCTTAATTTCATTTTGCCTGCTTCGATTTTTGACATATCCAAAATGTCATTAATAATCGACAACAAAGATTTGGCTGTGAAGTTTATGTCTTTCACATAATCCATGTCATTTTTTTTAAGTTTAGAATTTAATAAAATGTCGGACATTCCGATTATTGTGTTCATGGGAGTTCTTATTTCATGACTCATATTCGCAAGGAAAGATGATTTTAGTCTAGTAGCGTCGTCAGCACGTTTTTTGGAATTATAGATAAATGTCAATATTACACATAGTATTATTATCGATATAACACCCGTAAGTGACAATATCAACAACATGACATTTGTATCTTGATAAAACTCATCAACGGGTACTCCAATATAAATTTGCCACCCATTGAAGAGTTTACGACTATAAAAAACACTTTCTACATTTGTAAACGACCAAGATTTAAAAGCGGTTAGTTCCTGACCTTCCCTCATCAGTATAGCAAAATGCATAAAATCACCAATCTCATTTCTCAGATCATCCAATTTTATGCCTATTATTGATTCTTCAGAATGGGCAATGATTCGTAGCTCTGTATCTATCATTGCGCCATAACCTGTATCCATTAACCTTATACTACTTACACTTTCTCGAATAGTTGAGAAATCAATATCAAATGCAACTATACCTATTGGAAAGTGGTTGCTATCATGTAAAACTTTTGATAAAGTTATGATTGTAAAATTTCGATATAGACATGTATAAGGATTTGTAAAATATACCTTTCCAATATTTTTATAGGCTCCTACAAACCATGGGCGAGAACGAACATCATATTCATGTTCATTTATATAAACTATATTGTCAAAATGTAGATATTGATCATTAATTATGGCATAAGCATAATCTAAACCTCCATATCGGCTATCGTCTTGTTGACGCATGAAATCTGAAAATCGTTGTAAATCTTCTGTTATGCTTTCTATACTAGCACCCATAGAGTATAATTCTTCTATTCGTTCTGCAAGATTTTCAAATGAATTTTCATAAGTATGTAAATAAGTTGTGATAGTTTCTGCTGAAAATTCGATGATGGCTTCTCCATAAAGGGATATGTCTCTATTCACCACCGATGAAGCAAAAAAATTGCCAATAATGATCATAAATAGAAAAACAATTGTTACCATCAAGTATTGAAACATCAAATTTGATTCAATACTATATCTTTTTACAAATCTCTTCAATGTCATAAAAATCTTTGGATTCGCTTAGCTACATTTTGAGGATAAATTGGTTTTACGATAAAGTCTGAAGCTCCCAATTTTAAACATTCATGCACATATTCATTTTTGGCATTACCGGTTAAAAATACGATTGGAGCCTCATGCCCATCAGTGATCAGTTTTTCAGCAAGCTCTATTCCATCCATATCAGGCATGTCTATATCCAAAATAAATAAATCCGCTCTAATCTTTTCGAGCAATTTCAAGGCTTCTGCTGCTGAATTAACTGCTATCACATTACAAGGCAAGTGTCTCAAAGATGATTTTAAAATGAATAGACAATATGCTTCATCGTCTACAGCAATAATATTTTTTATTTTTATATCATCATCACTCTTATCGGTTTCTGATGATAAACCATCTTGATTTACAGTAGCCATATTTTTTTTATTTTTTGTATTTTGTTCTTCTTTTCCATATAAAGCCATTTGGATGTCAATTGACAATGAAGATATGTTCGATAAGAGAAAAGATATATAAGACTCAATTTTTTGGGGATTATCTTTATTTAAATCTTTTATCTGATTTTGGCAGTCATAAGCCATCTCAAGTGCATAAACGCTTTTTAATAAACCTACAATGTCAAGAAGATGTTTAAATACACTATCATAATCCTTATTTTCTAAAGATGTTTTCAGTTTAGCTTCTTTCACTGGAAACGAGGTGACAAATATATCAAGCTTTTCGATGAATATATTCCATTGATCCAAAGGCATATTTTTCGTTTCTTCTGTAAATATCAAATCTGGAATATTGTAAATATCATATCTTATATTCATTTTGTCTTTCTCCTTTTACAAGTATTTTTGTATCCTACTTGCGACATTTTGCGGATTTATCGGTTTCACTATAAAATCTGCAACGCCTACTTGAAGACATTCTTGAACATATTCCATTGTAGCGTTACCAGTTAAGAAAATTATTGGTGCATATTGACCTTGTTTTCTCAGGATCTTGGCTAACTCTATACCATTCATGCCCGGCATATCTATATCCAAAACAAATAAATGAGGTTTTATCTTGTTTAGCATATTCAAAGCTTCTTTACCAGAATTAGCTGCGATAATCTTACAGGGAACATCTTTTAACGCGGCTTTAAATAAATGGATGCAATACACATCATCATCTACTGCTAAAATACTCTTACTCAATCTTTTATCCTGAGTGGTTTCAGGGATTGATACAGGAATTTTTTGAGATTCTTTTTGCGTTAGTGCCATTTGTATATCCAGAGACAAGGCTGTTACACTCGATAAAAGAAAGGCTACATAAGACTCGATTCTCTCTGGTTTACTCTTATCAAAGCCATACAACCGTTTTGAACACTCGTCTGCTAGTTCAAAAGCATTGATATCGCGAAGCATTTCTTGAATTTCTACAAGAAGCTTCAAGGTTACATCCATGTTTTTAGTATTTAATGATGATTTTAACTTCATTTCTTTAGTGGGGAAGGTGATGATAAATACCTGTAATACATCAACATATTCGTCCCATTGTTCATCAGTCATGTCTTGCATTTCTTCTGAAAAAACTAGATCGGGTATGTTAAATATTTGTTCTCTGATACTCATTCTATTTTTTCCTCCTTAATTTTTTACATGATTTATATTTCAAAATAAAGTGTGTTTACGCCATCAACAAACTCATGCCGTATCTGATTGGAATATTTTTTTATCATTTTCATTGATATAATATTATCTGTTGATTCTATCACATTTATCGATTCGCCCTTGTATGAGACAGCTATCTCAAATGTATTAGCACGCTTAGAATAACTTATTTTCATTGAGCAAGCTTCATAAATGGGGACAATAACATTGTTGATTATTTCATCAACTAAAAGATAAAGTTTCGCTGCAGTTGTAATCTCTATATAGTTTCTGATACAAAAATTTTCAAGAGAATTATATAAATCTATGAAATCAAAATCACGGCTTTGGATTTCATAACTTATTGAATGCAGTTTGGTTATATAATCTCTTGTTTTTTCTTTTTGAGGACTGTTAAATATCATGTCTGGATTACCTTCCTCATAAATCTTTTGTTCGTCTATATAAAATATTCTATTCGCGGTATTGCGTAGAAAATCTACATTATATGTCTCTATCAACAATGTTAGTTTGTTTTGGGTATAGTTCTCTACATAAGACATTATTCCATCTACAGCTACTTGTTCTAACATACCTGGAGAATCGTCTATCAATAATATATCAGGATTCATCGCTATACATCTGGCAAGTGCCACTCTTAACCTTTGCCTCTCATACATTTGATGGGGATAAAGATTTGCTTTTTCGGCTAATCCGACTGATTTAAGTAACTGCATAGATTTAATTTTTGCTTGTTCTTTGGAAATATTTTGATATTTTATTGGACCCAATGCAATATTTTCTTGTAATGTTAGATGTCTAAACAATCGAGAATCTTTAAAAACCATACCTATCTTACGGCGAGTTTGGATAATACTCTTCATCTCTATAGGTTTTCCCATAAAAATTATCTCTCCAGAATCTGGTGGGTCTAAGTAGTTTATAGCTCTGAGCAAGGCTGTTTTTCCGGAGCCTGAAGCTCCAATTAATGCTATAATATCTCCTTTATTTATTTCTGCATTTACTTCTTGTAAAACGATATTTTTTCCATACTTTACGCATAGATTATTGATTGACATGATACTCATAAAACTATTCCTCTTTGTATTCGTTTTACTAAATACTTAAAAAAATAAATCAATAAAGTTATTAGAATAAAATAAATCAAAGTAGCAAAAACTAATGGGAAAAATGGGTCAAAGGTCCTACTTCTGATTATTTCTACTGCCCGTGTCAGATCCATTATAGCTATATATCCCAAAATTGCCGTTGTTTTTAATAAATTAATAAAACTTTTGGTATAGTCTGATATTGAATAATATAATACTTGCGGATAAACTATACTGATAAAAACTCGAGATGATGAAAATCCCAAACTCTTAGCTGCTTCTATTTCTCCTTTATTGACCATAGAAAAAGATTTTTTCAAGACCTTAGCTACCTCCATACTTGATAGCATCGTAAAGACAATAATAGCAATTTGGATATTTGTCAATGAAGTTCGTGAAAACATAATGTAAAATGCTATTAATAAAAGCATTACTATAGGTATTCTATTTATAAACTCATAATAAATATTGCCTATCCATTTTAAGAAAATATTCTTTTGAGATAGTAAATATGCTATAATACTTCCCAATATAGTTCCTAATATTTGTGCTAAAACTGCAACCATTAATGTGACCTGAAAACCTTCTAACAATAACCTCCATCTATTATCTACAATAAAATTTGTCCTTATCCCATTCTTGAACCATGAAATGAATAAAGAAAATTGATTAGGCTTCGCTTCTTTATGTTTGACTAATGATATTACAGCTGCATTGTCCTCATAAATTGGGTCTGAAAACAAGATAGCACCATCAAAATTATGCTGACTTTGAAATACATCAATCCCAATATCTGCTCTTCCACTCTCAACAAATGCTGTTATTTCGTGCAAATTCAAATGTATGACTTCCAAGCCCATTCTCTGTGAATAAGCAAATCGTTTCGCTATTTCTACACCATAGCCTACTAGTTCACCATTTATATTAAAATATGAAAAAGGTCGTGTTTTTCCCGATGTAGCGAGCCTTAATATCCCATTTTCTTCTGATTCTGATATATCCGGTAATATGGGACGAGAACCTTCAGGATTACGAATCCATCTTTTTTTAATATCAACTAGTGTCCCATCTTCTCTTATATTTTGTAAAAACTGATTAAAATTATTTATTATCTCAGGATCTATTGATATTGCACTTGTTTGGGTTATAAACATTTCTGTCGGATAAAGCTCATGAACATCTACAGCATTGGCTGTCAATGTTCTCATCAAATTTGCCACTGAATGATGCAACATAAATCCGCTGATTCTACCTGTATTAAAATCTACCACTGCTAAATCATAATCATAATAATACACAGGTATTCCTCGAATGACTTCAGTTACTAATTTATCAAAGACTGTCCCATACATGACACCTATTCTTTGACCCATAAATGGTGTTGATAGTGATAGATCATCAATAAGATTATCCATTTCATCATCGTCCCTTAGGGCTATAATACCAAATGTGTCATACCAGACTGGTTCTGAAAATATTACACTTTGTCTTCTCTCTTCTGTTATGCTTACATTTGCTAATCCGATATCTGCTCTTCCTGCCATTACAAAAGGTATCAAAGAACTAAATTCCATATCAGAAAAGCGAACTATCATATCCTCATGTGCCGCAAAAAGCCTTGCTAACTCTATGCTGTAGCCATTTAACCTGCCATTAGATCCCAAAAATGAATAAGGTGGTCTATCGCTACAGGTTGCAACACGCAAAACTCCATTTCTTCCAGAGGTATTTATTGATATTATATCTGCATCGAGATCTGGATTTCCTGAAAACCATCTTTCTTGTATTTCTGTAAGTATCTCTCGCCTATCTAGATCTTCTAAAAAATTATTAAATCTATTAATTACATCTTGGTTTGTTGAAAAGGCTCCCATCGGCAATTTAAATAAATGTGAAGGAACTTCATGAACAATTAAATCATGGTTTTCCGGTATCCTCTCCAACAAATTCAAAGACACCAAATCTGTCATATAGCCATCTATTCTGCCTCTTCGTATATCTTCTATGCCAGCTGAATAGTTTAAATACGAAACCGTGTTTGCTCTTAAAAGGTTTTGAGCTACCGCTTCGGCTAAAGATCCTAAAGAAACACCTATCCTACGACCAATAAAGTTAGTATAGTCTGTATTATTTCCGATTTGATGATGGGTTCGTAAAACAAGTATGCCACATTGATCTTCATAAATTGGTTTTGAAAATAATACCCTCTTTTGTCTTTCTGTAGTTATTCCTATTCTATCTATGCTGATATCTACTAAACTATTCTCAACCAAGGGTAGTAAATCCTGAAATGACACATTGACAAATTCAACTTCCCTACCTAAAAATTCACCAAAAAGAAGGGCAATATCTACGCTATATCCAGAAAACTCTCCTGTATTATCTTTATAAACAAAGGGTTCTGCTTCAGCAGATATTGCTACTTTTAGATTTCTTTCCAATGGGATATTGAGTGGTAGATTTATATCATCTAAATTCGTTTTTTCTAACAGTTTTTTTCTACTTTCTTCAATACTCATTTCTTTTGTAAAATCAATTGTAAACCAGTAGTCTTGCAAATATTGAAGTATCCCAGATTTTTCCATTTCATTTAGAAATAAATCAAAACTATCAATTATAACTTGATCATTTGATATAGCTGCTATGATAAGCCTATCTATCTCATGAGGTATAGGTATTAAATCGTATATATCATGTCCAGTTGTTGCTATTTTTGCCCGTAAAAATGATATTGATTCCATAAAACCAAAGACTCGTCCATTTCGAACATCGTCTATTGCGGTTTCAGTATTTTGATATATTATTGGTGTTGCACCTATGTTTTGAGTGGTTGTATAAGTAAATGCTCCTGATAGGACAGCTATCCGTTCTCCTATAAAATCATTTATGTCGACACCTATCTTTTCACCTCTACGAACTATCAAAACAGCTCGAGTCACAAGACTTGGTTCTCCAAAAAATAAATTGTCTCTTCTTTCGTCTTCCAATGATTTTGTGGCTGCACTCATATCAGCATTACCTGCTACTACATAATGAGTTATTGCCTCATAAGGCATAAAAGAAAATTCGGGTCTCTTGTCTATATGTTGAGCAAAACGACTTATCATTTCTGCTCCAAAACCGATTGGATTGCCCTGTGGATCAAGATAACTTAACGGAGGATAATTACCTGTGTCAGCAATTCTTAATATTCCGTTTACTCCTGTAAATTCAAAGACTGGGATATCCTCAAAACGCGGTAATGAGGCGCCCAACCATCTATCTAAGATTAATTGATAAGTTCCATCTGAGACTATAGTGTAAAACCATTCATTATATTGATCTCGAAGCTCTTCTGTATGAAATACAAAAGCTGCTTCTTTTAAAAATACATCACTCGGTACCCATAAATACTCAAAATCTGCATAGAGCCCACTGCTAATCATTTGTGGTAAATATTGGTGTCCAACTATGATTGCATCGATTCGACGACTACTCAATATCCTAAGTAAATCTGCTATATTAATACTTTCTGTTACAGATCTTGCGACAAATAATTCCCTAGCTAAAGAACCATATACATCGCCTGCTTCTACACCAAATCTTTTTCCACTATCCACAAAATCTTTATATGTTCTTGTCCCACTTATGGCTTCTTCTGCTCTCCTATTTGTGCAACTATAAAAAAAGGAAATTAATATAATTAAAAATAAAAACGAAATCCAAATTTTTTGTTTTTTGATTATGTTGATATGTTTTGCATAGTTTTTCTTATTAATAAAAAAAGACAACTTTTCTCTCATACCTCCCCTCCTTGATTTGTGATAGGAAAGGTAAAAAATCCTTTTACATCTATTCTAGTTTCTCTATTCACAGCTCCTCCAATATATTTTTTCCATTAAAATGACAATATTTTTACTTTACTCTTTATGTCAAGTGTTTTTCTTGAAAACAATTTCTAATGATTTAACAAATAGCTCAAAAAATATAATTGTTGACAAAAAAAAATAGATTTATTATTTGTCACTCATTGTATAATGAGTTTTCTATTTAAGAACAACACAGACCTTGATTTATACAAAATTGTTATTAAAGGAAAAAAATTTATGAAGCATTCAAAATTATATACCTATTCTTTCTTATTGGCATTGATTATAGTTCTTTTTATTGTTTTTAGAACATCAGTTATAAAGAACAGTTATTCAGAGACCATTGGTTTTGTTGACGAATCAGCAAATAGCGATTACATTGTAGAAAATGCTATTAATTTTTCTCTGGAAACAAAGCAAGAATATGAAAAACTTACTGATGATATTTTCATTAAAAACATGGCAGATTTTTCCATTGAGATATTTAAGAAAACAATATCTCCTACAGAAAATTCTCTTGTTTCACCACTATCTATAATGCTGGCATTGGCTATGACAGCAAACGGAGCAGATGGGGAAACACTCTTTGAAATGGAAAGATTACTTGCAGGTAGTGCTTCTATTTCTGACCTAAATGATTATTTACATAGCTTTACTGAAAATCTACCAAGTATTGAAAAGTCAAAATTAGAAATAGCAAACTCAATTTGGATTCGTGACGATGGAAGCCTTACTATAGTTCCAGATTTTCTTCAAACCGCGATAGATTTTTACAAAGCCACAATAAATAAATCTAGTTTTGATATACAAACATTAAATGATATAAATGATTGGGTGAAATCAAACACAGATGGTCTGATAACAGAAATAATTGAAAGAATAGAAAGAGACGATATAATGTTTTTAATCAATGCTGTAGTCTTTGATGCTGAATGGATGAGTGGATATGAGGAAAGTGATGTTCGAAAAAGAGATTTTACAAATAAAAATGGAAATGTTGTGAACATTGATTTCATGCATTCTGAAGAAGGACTATATATCGAAAATAACATGGTGATAGGCTTTAGAAAACCTTATATCCACGATCATTATAGCTTTGTAGCTCTACTTCCAAAACAGGATGTCAATATAGAAGAATACATTTACTCGCTTACAGGAGAGAGTTTTATTAACACTTTAGAAAATTCCTACCGTAGCGTAGTAAGAGCTTCGATGCCAAAATTTGAATTTGAGTATGACATAATTTTAAATAGTACTCTCATGGAACTTGGTATACCATTGGCATTTAATGAACATTTTGCAGATTTTAAGAAGATGGCAACTTCTCGTGTAGGGAACATTTTTATTTCTAAAGTCCAGCACAAAACCTTTATTTCCGTTGATGAAATAGGAACAAAAGCAGCTGCAGCGACTTCTGTGACAATGACTGCTAGAAGTGTCCCGCCACCACCCAAGATTGTGCATCTTGATAGACCTTATGTATTTGCAATCATAGACAATAAAACAAACGTACCAATATTTATTGGCACTATAATGGCATTTTAAAAAGTAAAGGAGATAAAATGAATCAACAAAATAGGGATACTTTTTCCAGTAAATTTGGAGTTCTTATGGCTGTCATTGCTTCAGCGGTAGGACTCGGTAGTATATGGCGTTTTCCATATTTACTAGGCGAAAACGGTGGAGGTGCTTTTTTAATCATCTACATTGCATTCATGATACTTATAGGAACTCCCGTAATGTTATCTGAATTTATTATAGGACGAAAAGGCCAAGGCAATGTATTAAGATCTTTTAAAAACTTATCCCCTAAATCTCATTGGTATTTAGTTGGGTTAATGGGAATATTGACCGCATTTGTTATACTTTCATTTTATAGCACCGTTGCTGGTTGGGCTTTTCAGTATATGATATTTTCTGCAAAAAATATCATTACTCAACCTGTTTCGATAAATCATGCTCAGGTATTTTCAGATTTTACTTCGACTATTGTTTTACCTTTGACTTGGATGTTTGTTTTTGTAGGACTAACTGCCCTAGTCGTTGCGTTTGGTGTCCAAAAAGGTATAGAAAAATACTCAAAAATCCTTATGCCTATCATGTTTTTAGCTCTTATATTATTGGCTATTAAAGGGTTAACACTACCAGGTTCTATGGAAGGCTTAAAATTTTTGTTTTATCCAGATTTTTCAAAAATTAATACACACGCTATTCTTAGCGCACTAGGTCAAGCTGCTTTTTCTCTCAGTGTCGGTAATGGCATTATGATCACTTATGGTTCATATATCAAAAAAAACGAAAATCTACCCTCAACTGCATTTTCTGTCACCATTATTGACATTGTAAGTGCTACTATATGTGCTATAGCAATCTTTCCGGCTCTTTTTGCTTTAGGCATGAGACCAGAGCAAGGACCAGGCCTTGTTTATGTCGTTTATCCGGCTATTTTTGAACAAATGCATGGAGGTCATTTTTTTGCTATGTCTTTTTTCTTTATGTTGATTATAGCAGCTCTGACATCCGCTATACCTATGTTAGAAGTGGCTGTAGCTACTCTAAAAGAAGAGCTGAAAATGAGTAGGCGAAAGGCAACAATTATCAGTGCTACATTCCCTGCCATAATCGGTATATTTACTACATTATCCTTTGGACCATTGCGGAATGTAAAAATAATAGGTTTAAATATTTTCGATGCAAGTGATTTTTTAGCTTCAAATATTTTATTACCCTTAGGTATATTAGGAATAGTCCTTTTCTTGGGTTGGTTTTATAGTAGAGAACATATAAAAGAAGAAATTACAAATCAAGGAAAATTATCAGCAAAGTTTTTCCCTGTGTTTTTATTTTTGATCAGATATATTATTCCTATAGCTGTTCTAATCGTCTTTTTAAAAGGATTAGGGATGGAAGGTTTTGGTTTGATGGAACATTGGTTGGGTGAGTAATAATTGTCTCTAATTTCAAATATAGGATGATAAAATGCAATCTATTATGATTCGTGAATGGAAAATGTCTGATGTATCCGATTTAGTTAAAATGATAAATAACAAAAAGATAACAGACAATATGCGCGATGGTATCCCCATACCTTATACTGAAAAAGATGCAGAAATTTTTATCAGTTCTGTTCATAATGCTGATAAGGACACTCAATACGTTTATGCAATAACATCAGAAGATAAGATAGCTGGAAATATTGGAATTTATAGAAAAACCAATATATACAGATATTCTGGTGAGCTTGGATATTATATATCAGAAAATTATTGGAATCAAGGAATTGCAACCGAAGCTATCAAACAAATTTGTGAATTAGTATTCTTGAACACAGATATAGTGAGAATAATCGCAGACCCATTTTCATACAATATTGCCTCATGCCGAGCATTGGAAAAAGCAGGTTTTCTATTTGAAGGTTTATTAAAAAAAAATGCCTTTAAAAATGGCAAATTTATTGATATGAAATTGTATTCTTTAGTCAAAGATAATATATAGATGTCGTATTTAAAACCGTGGACTAAGAATTCGGAATTAATTAAACAGAAAAACTCCAATCATATCTTTCAAAAGGACTCATGTACTTCAACGATTTAACAATCTATTTTATTGGGATATCTATAATAGAAATTAATAAAATTTGAAAATGCAGAGAAAATTTTAATAATATTCTACTTTTTTCTATCCAAAAGTAAAACTCGCTAACCTTAGTATAATAAATTAATGAAAAAAATATATTTATACTTTAAAGGAGTTAGTTATGAGAAAATTACTTAATGGTTTAAGCAATAAGTCCCTATTAGTAGTTTTGTTGATGAGTTTGATGATAGGTATATTATCAGCTCAAGGTGGCGAGGTTGTAGCACCACCACGATTTGTAAAGGCATCTGACATGGTCGACCATGTTTATTTGACTTGGGAAGCTCAAACAGTGATGTGCAATCTTACAAAATCTATAGAGATGGAGATATTGTAGCAGAAATCGCCGATTTCCAAATAATTGACCCTGATGTAATAACACGAAAACAGACCCCATATTGTAGCGGCAGAGCTTGCCTCTGTTCGTATTGACATCTACAACCTAAGAGGACAAAAGATTCGCACCCTTGTCAATGAGGTTTATGGAGTAGGAAATCATCAAATCACTTGGAACGAAACAGACAACAATGGACTAATTTTAGGTAGTGGGCTTTATTTTTATCGAATGCAAACAGGAGAATATTCATCAATAAAGAAGATGATGCTTTTGAAATAACTCATCAAATATTTATAAACTATTTCTCATCTACTTGGGGGGATGGCTCGTATGAGGTAATTCTGTTGGGAATCAATCTCGTTCTCCTCTTAGTCTATTCGAGTTCTCTTCCTTGAATATCTAACGAAGCAATCTAACTCATCTATTTTCAAATTTTTTATTATTGACTAAACTCTACAATATGAGATTCATTTACAAGTCCAGAACCACCTTCTATTATGACCCTATCACCTTCTTGTAGCCCTTCTGTTACTTCTACAAAATGCCTACTTTCCAGTCCTGTCACTATATTTCTGAAAAAAGCTCTCCCATCTACTGCTAAAATTACTGTATTAGCCGACAATAATGCAGTTCTGGGAATCATCAAAACATTTTCTTTTGCTTCTGGAATCAGCTCAACTGATGCAAATTGATTGTTTCGTAGTTCTCTTTGGGGTGTTCTAAACTCAATACGAACCCTATTCAGTCCAGTAAGCCTATCATTTTCTGGAGATATAAAAGCAATAAAAGCTTCAATATTTCTTCCATCGACAATCACTCTTGCTCTTTGGTTTAATCTTAGTTGCCTGACATCTGTATTGGTCACATTTACTTCGATATAAACATCTTCATTATTAATAATTCTGAATAAAGGCATGCCTAATAAAGGGCTGTAATTGTCGTTTATACGAAAATTAGACTGCGAAATAGTCCCTGAAAAAGGAGCTTTTACTTCAAGGTTTTCTTTAGCTAGTTCAAAAGCTGTTCTAGCATTGATATAAAAAAGCTCTGTTTCTTCGAAACTTCTTTGGTCAATAGCATTTTGTTGAAAAAGATTTTGAGCTCTCTGGAAATTATTTTCAGCAAGATTGAAATTTGCTTCAGCCTGCATCAGACTATTTTGATCAATAACAGCCAAAACTTGACCCGTAGTCACTTGTTGCCCTTCACGGACATTAATTCTATCTATTCTACCAGCCATATTGGGTAAAATGTTTATAGCTTGGTCGAAGACTACAAAGCCTGAATAATTTAACACTCTTTCTATATTTCCTATAGTTACTACACTTGTTCTAACATAACGAGCACCGGTAAACTCTTCTCCATTTTCAGCAATCACTTCGTTTTCATTTACTTGGCAACCAGTGCAAATGCATAAAATAAAAACTATCAGTATTAATATTGCTTCTTTTAAATTTTTGTAATTATCTACTTTCATTATTTTCCTCCTAATAAATTATTTAGTCTATTTTTTGAATTCATATAGTCATAAATACTATTTATGAATTGTATATTCGATGCCAATGCGGAATTTTGTGCGTCTGTCAAAGCCACATTGGTTGTCATACCCTGTTGATATAAGTTTCTGATGATATTCAGAGATCTCTCTGCAAGATCATTTGTCTTTTCGTTTTGTATAACATTATTCACTGAGCTATCAAAATCAAACCAAGCCTGCCTTGCTTGTATATCCAATCCTCTTGTCCCTTCTTCCAGAATTTTAATTTGGGATCTTAGCTGAAATTCGTTTGCTCTAAAATTTGTAATATTTCTGAAACCATGAAATATTGGAATACTGACATTTGCCATTATTTGCCAAGTTGGATCCCTTAAAAATCTAATTTGGTCGATTTGAGTATCGTTTGATGTTTCATAGCTAAAACTCAAAAAAGCAGTAGGCATAAAATCTGCTTTCGACATGTTTCTCAAATAATGTATAGATTCTTGGGTTCTAGAAAGATTAATTAAATCAAGATTATTGGTTTGAACCAAATTAAGAAAATCATTCATTTGACTTCTCTTTACTTCATTGTCGAGAATTGAGAAATTTCTAATTTCTTGTAATACTTCATCTATAGGAATGGCTTCTGGCATCGGTATATTGTAAATATCTTCTATTCCTAAGGTTAATGCCCAGATTTGTTCAATGTTTATGAGTGTATTCCATAAAATATTTCTTTGATTTTCAATCTCTAATATCCTCAGTTCCCATTGCATAACATCTGTTTCGAGTCCAATTCCATTTTGAAATAAAATTTCTGTATTTACTTTTAGTTCTTGACACAGAGACAAATGAAGTCTTAAAACCTCGTATGTAGAAAGAGTTTGAAGAATCGTATAATAATACTCGGTAACCATACTTTCAGTTTCGAGTAACATTTTTTGATAATTATTCTGACTCATTTCATATTGTAATCTGGATACATTTTGAGCGTTGTAGATTCTCCCACCAGTAAATAAAATCTGTTCTAATTGCAAACTTGTGATATGATTTTGCTTGTCTTGCATCGTTATTGGAGGCATTTCTTCGAATAGCTCAAATTCAATGCCTTTATCCAAAATTAAACCTGTATAAATAAAGTTTATTCTTGGCATGAATTGAGCTTTTGCATTCTGAAATGTCCATCTTGCAGATTCCATCTGATAATATGAACTTTGTAAATTTAAATTATTTTCTCTTGCCATTTCAATGGCTTTTTCAAGAGAAATAGTTTCTTGAGCGAGTAACATGCCCAAAGAATAAAAAACAAGCACTAGATATGTAAGCCTTTTCATCATAACTCCCTTAAAAGTCTTTGTTCAGCTTGTCTCAAGGCTTCTTCGGGACTAATGGTTCTATTAAATACCCTTTCCAAAACTATTTCTTCGAAATTTCTTCTAAATTCAAACCATTCTGGTATCTGAGGCTCAAATTCAGCATATTCTAACTGTTTATATACCTCAATCATTCCGGGGTGATGTTTTAGCATAGCTTGTATATAAGGCTGCTCAAAGGCACTTCTTCGAATTGGCATATAATAAGTCAATGAGGAAAATTTCGCAGTTTGCTTGGGTTCTGTAAACCATTTGATAAATTCCCATGCTGCTGTTTCTTTTTCTGGATTACCTTTGTCAAAAATAGCTATATTTGTCCCTGAGATGATATTTCTCTCTGTTCTAAATACAGGAACAGGAGCTATTCCAAGATTAAAAACGATTTCTGCGTCTCTCATAAACACATAAGATACGCTTGAACCTTCAATAAAAGCCACTGTTGAGGCTAAAAAATGATTTTGATTATCTCTACCAGTCGATAAATATGCTGATCTATCAACATTGAGCATCCGATCAAAGAAATTTAAGGCTTCTAATCCTTCTTTACTATTGAATAGTGGCACTGTAAAGTCATCATTCATTAAATCACCTCCTGCTTGAAGCAATAGATTTTGAAATCTCCACATATCAGTAGCAAAGGTAGTTCCCCACTGGTTTATTCTTCCATCTCCTGAAGTATCTTGAGTTAATAACTTACATAGCTCAAGATAATCTTCCCATGTTTTTGGCGGATTATTGTAATCAAGGTCATTTCTAAAAAAAATATCTTTATTATAATACATAACGCGAACTGATTTATTAAAAGGAAATGACCATATTTGTCCATCTATAGTCACACTATCAAGAAAAACAGGAAAAATATCATCTATGTTTTCCATAAAATCTTCATCTTTTTCTATAAATTCATTCAAAGCTAACAAAACTCCACCTCTTACAAGATTTGCTGTCCATGATTCAAAAACTTGTGCCAAATCGGGTTGATTTCCAGCTTGAATAGAAGCCATTAGTTTTTGCGATAATGCCTGATAATTTCCCATTGAAATTGCTCTTATACGAATATTGGGGTGTTCTCTATTGAAATCATAAATCATTTCATCTAGAGCATCCCCTAAAGGACCTCCAAGAGCATGCCAGAAAACTATGTAATGTTCTGCTCTATGTCCACAACTCAAAATCATTGAGAAAAATAGTAAAATTATCAACATTTTATATCTCATATTTTTTCTCCTAACTTCAACACCGTTTTATATCAGCCCCTAAATTATTCAATTTTTGTTCTATTTTTTCATATCCTCTATCTATGTGATAGATACGAGATATTTTCGTTGTCCCTTCAGCTGCTAAACCGGCTAAAACGAGGGTTGCACTAGCTCGGAGATCTGTAGCCATGACTTCAGCTCCTGAAAATCCTGACACACCGTTTATTATCGCCATCCCATCTTTGACATGGATGTCAGCTCCTAGTCTGTTAAGCTCAGATACATGCATAAATCTATCAGGGAATATAGTCTCTTTTATGTGACTTTTTCCTCTGGCAAGACACAAATAAGCGAGGAATTGAGCTTGAAGATCTGTTGGGAAACCTGGATAAGGCTCTGTAACTATATCTACAGGATTTATGGATACTGCAGGGTGGATTTTTATTTGATTTGCTTTCTTCTGTTTTATATCGCCCTGTAAAGAGGAACTTATCTCAAATCTACATCCAGCTTGTTCCATTTTAATTAATAATGCTTCAAGATGGTTCGGTTCGCAATTTGTGATAGTGATACTACTTTTTGTTATTGCTGCTGCGAGTAGCAGAGTTCCTGCTTCAATTCTATCAGGTATCATTTCCATAGTGAAAGGTTTTAGTTCATCTACCCCTATAACATGTAGGTCATTTTTATTTATTTTTTCAATTTTAGCACCCATAAGAATCAAGCAATCAATGAGACTGTCAATATCTGGCTCTTGAGCAGTATTTTTAATTAATGTTTCACCTTTTGCTAGAACTGCCGCCATGAGACAATTAGCAGTCGCTCCTACAGTGATAAACGGAAATTCAATGATGCCTCCGCGTAAACCATCAGGGCATTCAGCTGAAATATACCCATGCTCAATTTTAATCTTTGCACCAAGTTTTTCCATTGCCATAAGATGAAGGTCTACAGGTCTAGTTCCAATGGCACAACCACCCGGAAGCGCTACTTCTGCATACTTAAATCTCGCCAATAGTGGTCCTAAAACATAAATCGAAGCTCGCATCTTGTTTACTAGCTCATAAGGAGCTACATAATGATGAACAGCTACAGTATCTATTGCCATTTGGTCAAGTTCTGTTTCCACTTTAGCACCTAGAAACCTTAGAAGATGAGCTGTATTTTTTAAGTCATTTAAACTAGGGACATTGGTTAGTATTGATTTTCCACTAGTAAGCAAAGAAGCTATCATTATTGGAAGAATAGCATTCTTAGCCCCACTAACCTTCACAGTTCCTTGTAATTTATTTTGTCCTTTGATAATAAAACTATCCATATATTATGTCCTAAAATTTCAAAATTTTATTTATCTGCTCTTTTATTTATTTTTATGCCAATTGCCTTTAAAATATAAGTTTGTAAATATATACAAAAACAATTCTATCCGATATTCTAATAATTAATCGTCTATCTCGCCATTTTTTTTTTTTTCTTTAAAAAGTCAAGGATTTATACATATCTCTAATCCTATCCTTAGGAGGCTATTTTAAAATAGTTAACATTTGATAAAAAATGAATAATTTAAATTTCAAAAACAATTGACATAAAATAATGTTTTAAAATTATGGCGTATATGTGAATTATTATTGATAAAAAATTATGTTAGGTGAAAAAAATGGTTTTTAATTATTAAAAATATTTATGAATATAAATAAAGAAAAAAAGGGATAATATCAAATGGATAGTAATTTTTTTTACGAACAATATCTATTTTTTGGTTTTAAATAATGGTATCATTAAAAAAAACATCTTATCATATAGTTCTGTACAGTATAGGTAATATCCTACTGAAGATAGTAGGCTTATTCTTATTACCAGTATATACATCAGTATTTGATATCTATGAATTTGGGATGATAGGAATAATAGAGACAACATCATTTTTATTGACAACTCTATTGTCGCTAAATTTATCTTCAGCATTGGTGAGATGGCTGTCAGAAGACAAAGAAGAGATAATATCTGAAAAATCTTTGGAAATGAATATAGAACCTATTGGCAAGAATCACCAAACACACATCAATAAACTTTTTTACAAAGAGATTTTAAACTCAGAATGTTTATTAACAAGAAAAGATAGTAGTATCGTTTACACAATCTTTATTCTCAATATCGTTATCATTGCTGGATTTTCAATAATAACATTTCCTTTTTTAAAGCAAATTTCTCAACTTTTATTCAGATCTGATGCATTTAATATATTGATTTTATTAATGTTTATTAATATTTATATAGATATATTGAATAGAATACCATTGAACTTTTTAAGGGTTAAAGAAAAACCAATACTTTACATCATTTCCATGATTCTGAAGTCAGTGATAACACTTGGAACAATAATTATTTTATTAAAATACACCTCACTTGGAATTTTAGGCGTCTTAATAGGCAGCATTTCCGGTAATTTAGCATTCTTCCTTTGCACCGTCCCATTTTTAGTCAAAAATATATACATTAAAAAAACTCAGGACAATATAAATAAATATTTTCTGCGCTCTGAAATTCCTGCAATTCTTAAATACAGTTTCCCTTTGATTTTTGTAGGTCTTGGTAGTGTAATATTAAATATGGGTGATAGATATATACTAGGACTGTTAAAAGATTTAGGTCAAGTAGGAATATATACATTGGGTTTTAAGGTTTCAAGTGTAGTCAATATGTTTGTATTACAAGCAGTAAATCTTGCAGTTTTACCAATTGCGATTAAATCTTTTCTTTCAGAAAATGGAAAGCTATTTTTAAGACAGATGATGATAAATCTGACAGTAGTTTTATGTTTTATGTTTTTGTTTATATCAATTTTTTCTGGTGATTTCTTAAAATTATTTACCAAATCAAGTGATTATTTAGCTGCTAATAGTATCATACCAATACTGTTGTTTGCATATATTTTTGAAGGTCTTAGGATAATGTATAGTTATCACCTCCTTTATGTAAAGAAGACTCAGTGGAATGCTTGGTTGACCTTATCGAGTGCATTTGTAAATATAGTATTAAATTTCATAGTAATTCCAGTTTACGGTTTTGTAGGAGCTGCATTCACAACGCTATTAACGTCATTTATTACTTGTATAGCATATAAAATAGTTGCTCAAAAAATGATTTTTGTAGATTATGCTCAAAAAAAGATTAGATTTGTTGTGATTTTTACATTTCTATGTTTTCTGATTTTTAAGTTTTTAGAAATTTATATTATTAATAAAATAATCCTGACATCGTTAATAATTATTTTATTTATGTTAGTGATGTATATATCAAAAATAGTAAGTTTTAGTGCTAATACAATGCCTCCAGAATAAAACAAATTTAAATTATTTCATCCTTATTAAATATAAATAAAATATTCTATCGAGAAATCATAACTAAAAAGTCTTTATAAGATTTTGCTATACAGTCAATATTATCTATATTAATAAAAGGGTATTTTTGTCTTAAAACAAGGAAAGTCATAGCGAATCTATGATCATTGTAAGTTTTTAATAGATAATTATCTCGCTTTCCATTATCAAAAAGTGAGCCAGCGGGAATAATATGCAATAATTCATTTTCATAAAATGCCTCACCTCCTAATATTTTGATATTTTCAATAATACCTTCAAGCCGATTTGATTCTTTTTTTGCGAGGGTCTGACATCCATGGATTTTAGCTTTTACACCAATAATAAGTAATAAAAAAGCAAGTGTAATTATTTGATCCGGCATGTTAGTCATATCGAAGAGTAGTGCATTGGGAAAAGAGTCAATTTTATTAATATCGATTGCAATAAAGTCTTTTTTATTAATAAAAGAAATATTTAATCTTTTAATTATTTCAATAAAATAATAATCAGGTTGATAAATATTTTTCGATTTTTGAATGAATAAAGGCTTTTTCATTAAAAAAGAATACAACCAAAAATAACAAGCTGTGGAATAATCTGGATCAGATGAGATATTGATTTTTAAAGGTGGTGAGTTTGGAGTGACACATATTTCATTTTTTGAATAAGAAATATATGTATTAAATAGTTTCAAAATATCTTCTGTCATTTTAATATAAGATTGTGAGGGTAAAAAAGTGTTTTTAACACAATTATCTGTATTAAAATTATCATCATTTTTGATGCCCTGTAGTTCATCTATTTTATCATAATCATCATTGATAGATAAAACAATTTTTGAGACCAATTTTCTGGAACTTGCAAACATCATTAAACTTGATAAAAATTGGCTACTATCTGAGCTGTTTAAATAAAAAATACTATTAATATGCCTATATTTTTTTATATAAATAATATTTTTTTCTATGGATATGTTTGCACCTGCTTGATTGAGACAATTTATTAAAGGTAAGATAGGTCTTTTTGAAAGCTGGTCACCTAAAATAATAGTCACAGATTCATACTCGCTAAAAGCTAAAAATGGCAAAACAAATCTGAGGCAGGTGCCTGCTTCATTTATATAGATTGTTAGTGGTGAGGTTGACAAATCATTTTTTTGGAAAGGTAAATTACTGAGCTTTGTGTCGCTGTGTGGTATAGTGAGGGTGTCTTCCCCCCCCTGCCACCCCCATAAATGTGGGGGGGGAATCTCATCACATTTAAGATTATATTTTTTACCAAGCAAATCGAGTATCGTCAACATTTCTTTCACATCATTGCAAAGATTGACATTATCTATTTTTATATCAACATCATGATAAAGTGACATGCATAACAATCTATTAATAATAGATTTAGAGCCTTTTAACATTAACCTATCATGTAATATTTCGTCATCTTCTTGAGAAGAAAAAGGCATCGTAATCATATCCTACAGATAAGTAAAAAAATACTCTGGAATTTTGATTTATCCCTACACCAAGTCTTGCAGGAGCAAAGATTGTATTATAACCTATTACTGTACCAACTCCAAAAAGAGAATCTTCCATTAGCGGCCACTTATCGACATTTCCGTAGGTCACAAAATTAGTTATCATATCAAGATATAGATTTTGAGTTGGATTAATTCTAAAACCTAAATTAAGATTTCTATAATATGGAGCAGATAATTCTTTGGGATTCAGTCCGAGAAAATTGTCCAAACCTCCTATATAAAAAGGGTCTTGCGGAACATTATTTGATGCAAGATAACTGCCATATTCAAGCCCTCCCAATAATGATACAGTTTTGTCTAAGGGTTTCGCAATTTGTAATGTTGAAGTTAATTTTTGATAATTAACTTCACTCAAATCAAATGATCTCGAGATATTATATTTTGAAAAAAACCTTGTTCCATTCATATAAATTGGAAAATCATCAACATTTTCATAATAAAGTTTAATACCTGCCCCAGAAGAAAAGAAAACTCTATCAAATAAATCATCTTCGGCAATGTTTCTAGTAAATTCCAATCTGTAAGTGTAAAGAAACGGTTCAATAATAGTGTTTTTTACGGCATAAGAGCCAATGCCAGCAGTCATACCAGTTTCTAAATGATTATAACTTCTTATGCGTCTAAAATCTTCGTTATACACATAAAATCTTTCTTCTTTAATATAGGGGAACACTCTATAATACATACCTAACTTTCGATTAAAAACCTTTGTATAGTCGATTTCAAAGGCTTCTCTTCCACCCACTTGTAAATTAACTAATAAATTTGAGTTTCTTTGGATTACATTTCTCATTCCGACTATCACACCCACTACTAATGAATCAAACTGGTTGTAGATAAGATTTAAAGCAATATTTCTTCTTTCTCTTTCAATCACATTTACAATCAAATAATATTCATCGTTTTCTTGGACAATATTCGGATAAATATTATCAAAAAGCTCTGTGGAATATGCGTATTTAAATGCATTAAAAATATCGTCTTTATTATAAAATGTATTTGTATATAATCCTAAATAATCTCTAACCGCAGAATCAGTTAGGTAAACATTGTTATTAACTATAATTGATTCAAATTGAATCAAATCTGGGAGTCTGTTAGCAATTTTATTTTCACTTGAGTATAAATTATTATCAACCATCGATAATTCATTATTGCTAAACAGTTTTAGTTCCTCTAAATGTTTCATGGCACCCTTATACCCTGCCAAAATTATATCTTCAGCTTTATGAAAATCCATAATTGAGTAATCATCCGTGTTAGGCGATATGAGAATATCCACATAAGGTTCAGCCATTTTTTGCCTAAAAAGCATACCTATATTCAAGGTTTGGTTCATGATGCTAATAGGACTTTTTAAGTACTCTCTATCAAACATATCAGTGTTTGTTCTAAACCCGATAACAAAATCATTTCCTAAATTTTTTGCTATATCAGCTGGTAAATTTTGTGATATACCTCCATCAATCAAAATTCTATTATCAACTTCAAAAGGAGTAAAAACACTTGGTATCGTGCTACTGGCTCTCATGACATCAGCAATAAAACCATTTCCAAACAAAACTAATTCGCCTGTTTCAAGATCAGTGGCAATACATTTAAATTGTATAGGAAATTCAGAAAAATCTCTAATATGTGCAACATGCCAAGTTTCATAAAAAAGTTGCAGATGAATATTGTTTCCAAGAATAAGACCTTTAGGCAAAATTGGACGAAATTTTTCGTCTAATCCAAGATAATAATTTCCTGTCGGTAACCATCTTTTTTGTCCAGTGTATAATTCATCACGCGGCACTCTATCATTTAAAAGCCTATTCCAATCTGTTTTTAAGACAATATCTTCAATCTCAGAAACAGACAAACCAGAAGCATACATTCCCCCAATGATAGCTCCCATACTTGTGCCAATAATAGTATCGATTTCAATGCCTAATTCATCTATGACTTTCAGCATACCGACATGAGCAAAACCTTTAGCGCCTCCGCCACTTAAAACAAGAGCTATACGCGGTTTTTCTGACAAAAGATAATTAACTACCAATAAGATGAAAAAAGTAAGAAAAAATATTTTTTTGCTCAGAGTTTACACTCCTTCATAAAGTAGGAATAACTAAAATTGTCAAACATACCTAATACCCTTAGTGGAAAAAGCATTTAAACTCAGATCAGCAAATTCGTTATTTAAATATTTTTGGACAGCTGCAGCTCCTATCATAGCTGCATTATCCATACAGTACTGCATTTTGGGAAAAAACACATCAATATTATTTTTTTCACAATTAAGATTCATTTCATTTCTCAAACAACTATTGGCAGACACTCCACCTGCTACAATGACTTTATTTATATTGTATTTATGGGCTGCATTGATTGTCTTAATGACCAAAATATCTACAATAGCCTGTTGGACAGAAGCTACAATATCAGCTAAATGTTGATCTATAAATTCAGGATTTTTATTTTCCAACCAATTGAAAACAGATGTTTTTAAACCGCTAAAACTAAAATTAAAATTATTTTTTTTATTTAATGCTCTGGGAAATTTATGAAAATTCGGATTTCCGTTTTTTGCAATTCTATCAATGACTGGACCTCCCGGAAAACCAAGATTAAGTATTTTTGCTACTTTATCAAATGCTTCACCAGAAGCATCATCGAGAGTTTGCCCGATAATATAAAAATCAGACAAACTTTCAAAAATAACTAATTCAGTATGCCCACCAGACACAACAAGAGCCAACCAAGGCGGATTAAGCTCAGGATATTCTATTTTATTAGCCATGACATGACCTAACATATGATTAACAGCTATCAAAGGCAAATTCAAAGACCATGCTAAAGCCTTTGCAAAAGAAACGCCAACTATTAATGAACCAATTAAACCTGGGTTAATAGCAACTGCAATCGCCGAAATATCATTCAATGTTAAAGCAGCCTTTTTTAAAGCTGCCTTAAGGCATCTATTGATATTTCTTAGATGCAGTCTGGAAGCCAATTCAGGTAATATACCACCAAAAGCTTCGTGGTCTGGTTGAGATGAGATGATATTTGCATAAACCTGGTAATCAGTATCTATGATAGAAACCGATGTATCATCACAAGAAGTCTCAAAGGCTAAAATATATTTTTTTTGTTTATTTTTGAGATCTTGTGCTGGAATAGATATTTTAGTATTTTTCATATAGTTCTTTCAATCTTGTATAGCTCTGGCACTGACTCTTGCGGGGGTATAATCAACTATCCGAACATAATCCGGTTTAATGAATCTCACATCCAATTCCATAAATTCTTCTAAATCAGTTGCATGTACAAAAGCATTAATATCGTGAGGTGTGACAAGGTTTAATGAATCGAGTTTACCTTCAATAATCACAGTGACTCTTTGTGGAAAAATAGATATACTATCTTCATCATAGAATATCGGTAAAAAGGTAAATGTTTTAGTTGAAATAACTTCAGAAGCTTGTTGTAGTTCAATAAAAGTGGGGACAATAACTATATGTTCGCTGATAGATTGTAAGCGAATATTTTTTCTTCTTTGTCTGAGAATATCCGAGCTTATTTTTTCAGTAAAAGCATGATCTATTCTCCTTATTTCTGCGCTTGGTCCGGAAATAGTTACAAAAAAATCCTCAAAATAATAATTATTTTCGAGAAGATTTCTTCTATCAATCTCAGTAAAAAACTCAAAAATAACAGGCACTCTTTTTTGGTCAAGTCTATCAGTGGAAATCAAAAAATTATTTTCAGTAGAAATGGTAGATAGAGCAAGATTTCTTTGTATAGGTAGTGAGCTAGCGATTCTATCCATATCCAGAAGATTACTACCCATCACAAAGTCCGAACCATTGTAGTCAATTGTAGTATCAGCTAAGTAAAAAATCAAGATATTAATACCAGTTCCTTGAACTAAAACAGGGATTAAAATCTCTTCATTTTCAAAAATATAAATATTTTCTGGCACATTCACAATTCTGACTGGCAAATAAATAGTGGCAATTTGTTCTTTCAACAAACTGACTAAAAGCCAAATAATAAAAGCTAAAATAACAGCAAACACTTTTAAAACATTGTTTTTTTTCATTAAATTATACCTCTATTTTATATATATTAAAAATCTTCAGCAAGCAAAATGTAAATCGAAGGTTTACTGTGATTGACAAAGTCAGAAGTCCAAGCCATATCCATCCTAAGCACAATAAATCCAAGATTAAGTCTAGGTCCGAAACCAAATCCCAATTTAATATCTTTAAGCTTACTATCTTCCATACCGCGAAAATCCTCGTTGTCCCAAACTGAACCTATATCAGTAAAAACACTTCCTCTAATATTTGTAATAGTAATCGGTAAAGGAAAACCTAGCCTTAAAAAATCTATAAATGGATACCGTAGTTCAAGGCTAGTAGCAACCTTTCTATTTCCACGAATACTTCTATCATTGACACCACGGACACCACTAAATGATGTTAAAGTAAAATTTTCAGGTCTTTCACCTTCGCTAACACCTATATATAATCTATTCGCTAAAGAAAATCTATTTGATAATAAAGCATAATTTCTCAAATCAGCATAAGCAGTTGTAAAAGTATTGTCTTTTTGACTGAAACTATGTCTAACTACAGTAGTTAATCGACTCCCTGTCATTGGGCCAACGCTTCCAAACAGTGCATTATCAAAAACAAAGCTCAATTGAGGAGCATATATATAATCAGTTTCCGAGGATTCTTTTTCCCATTGGTCAGTAATTCTATTCCAAAGATGCCATTCAGACCTATATCTATAAAACGAATGATCTAAATCTACACGAAAGAAACGACTAAATGGATATCTTGTCATTAAAAAGATACCAGATTGATATTGTCTATTTTCTATATAATCATGAACTGGAGTAGGAAATCGTAAACGATAAAGATAATAATCTACAAAATTATATAATGCAAACCCATAATCAATTCTATGTGGTAAATACATATAACTCAAAATAATATTCGATTCTTCAAAATGCCCATTGAAATCCATGCTTATGCCAATACCGTGGTCTCCCATAATATCGCTCATTCCCAATTGTAACAAACCTATACTTCCATAAGCTGGCGAATAGGCAAAACCACCCCAGAAAGAATCAATTTGAAATCTTGGTTTGTAATTTCTGATGATAGGAGATTGATAATTTTGGGTATCAGGTCTTAGATCAAGGTTATAACCCCTAGGAAAATGTCTAAATAAATCAATTCTTAGGTCACCATCATTTATCTCATATTCATTAGCGTCCATATTATTATCCCATCTATTTCTGGGACGTTGATTTGTAGGTGTTATATCAGAGCTTCTCACTCTTCTATTACTTATTTCCTCTCTTCTGGCAATTTCCTCTGCTTCTATATCTCTCCCATAAAACCTAAACCTATCGGTTCTAAAATAATCATGAAAATCATTGCTAAATTCAATAGAAATATTTGTATTATAAGGAGAAAAATTTAAATCATTAAAAGGTTTATTCAAAGTAAAAATCTCATATGCATTGTTGAAATAAACAGAAAATATCATCAAATCGTTAACACTTGAATAATCAAATGATTGCATTCCGGTTAGAATATTTGTCACAGTTGCTCTTTCGTTTTTCGAGATATCTACAATATCGATATTAGCAATACCCGTTTTCTCGGTTATAAAAGCTACCTGAGTATCATCTATCCAAATAGGATGAAAATTGTTGAAATCGTCATTAGTGATTTGATAAAAAATTTCGGCATTAATATCATAATAATAAATATTTTGAACCATCTGACCGAAAATATTTGGAGAACTGATAACATCATTATCGTCTTGTGTATCAGGCGGAGGAGGATTATCATTAATCAACACTCTTTCAGAAACAAAACTTAGCTTGGTTCCGTCTATAGACCAATTTGGACTAAATGTAAAAAAATTATCATCAGTTATTCTTTTTAAATCCCTCGTAAAAATATTATAAATAAACAAATCACATCGATTATCCATTTGAGCAGTGATAGCTAAATATTCACCGCAAGGAGAAATATCTATTTCATAGATAGAATCAAACTGGGGGAAATCTCTTTGTTCAATAACTCTTTTTTTTATAACATCATAGAAATAAATCATATCGCCAAAAGTTGTTTTGGCGACAAAGGCAATAATAGAATCAGAAGAATCACTAAAAACATCACTTGGAAACCATGCTAAATTATTTCTTTGGTAATGAAATTCTTCAAACCGAGCTGTTTTTTCCCCTCTTACAATAACTTCGTCTTTACGAAGTTGAAAAGAAGAGCCTCTGAAAATAGAAGTTCTAGCTTTATGAGTTGAGAAAAAAACAAAATCCGTACCATTGGGAGAAAATCTTGGGAAAACATTTTGAGCATTATTTGTTTCTCTGGAATTTGTGTGTCTTGTAGCAACTTCCCAAGGCGTTTGCATTTCATTTATAAGATGAGAATATTTTCTTTTAACATATAGTCTAAATCTATCTTGTAATTCCGTAAAATCAAAACCAAAGGTCTGTTTTGTAGCACTATGTATTTCTGCATGTAAGCGAACATTGTAAAAATATTCTATAACTTTATCTTCATCCCATTCTTCTGAAATCCAAACAAGTATTGCTTCACCAAGTCTATAAGCAAAAAAGCCACCTAAAAATTCTATGTCTCGTAATTGGTCATTTATTATCATATCGATGATAAATTTTGAATTGTATACATTCGTGCCTTTCAAAGCTAAATATTCAGGTAAGCCTTCTGAAAACCAAAATGGTAAATTACTAGTAACACCTCTAAAAAGAGGGTTTCGAAAAAAAGTCCCCTCCATGTCATTAATATAAGCATGAACAAGTTCATGAACCAATACATCTTCAAATTTCTTTATACTTCCATCAAAAGGTAGAGCAACTCTATTTCTATATGTTTCCGTAAAACCTCCTATTCCTTCGGGAAGAAGAGGATAAATAATATTAGTGGTCTGAAAATCTTGCTTTGAAGAGTAAACGATAATCGGTATTCTATTTAATAAGGGATGTTGAAAAAACTGGTATAAATGAAAATAAGCATTCTCAGCAATCAAAACAGTCATTTTACCAAGTTCTTCGTGACCTGTGACAAAATATATATCAAAATATCTTGATTCTATCAGAGACCAATCAATTTTCGATTGTTGAACTTTATTTTTTCCAAATACTTCTGCATACAATGACAAAGAAGGTCGCCAGAAGGCAAAAAAATACATACCGAAAAGAATCAACAAAATAATCTTCTTTCTATAAAACATAATTACTTCCTAGTTTATATATACATTACAATTTTTTAAAATATGCGTATTTTGTCAAGAACTTTTCATTTATAGGGATTGTGGTGAAATATAATGTCATGAAAATATATGAAAAATGAATAATCTATTTTTAGGAGTTTGACAAGAAAAACAAATTATGCTACAATCTCTTAACATTGTAGTTAAACTGTAGGAATGAGTAAATATAATTGCTAAAAAAAGGGGGAGTTTAAATCATCACCGCTCATTTCCAAAAACATATTGGCTTGACATAAATCGATAATTAGAAAACATGTCGCTTTAAGATAAAAAATCAATTTTTTCGGAGGAGAAGATGGCGAGCAAAGACTCTTTTTCTTATTTTTCAGATTTAAGAGAGATGTCGCAGATAAGGGCTGTGGCAGAGACTTTGATGAATAGTTCCAAAGTCAGAAAAGTTACAGCGAGCGAGGCTTATGAAATGGCAAAGTTGCAGCCAGGAATAAGCGAAACAGATTTATTAATATATCCAGAGTATGCAAAAGAAATTGGGTTACCAGAGGGTTCAAAGGTATTAAACGATTGTCATGGTAACATAGTTGGTAGAACCGCAAAAGCTCGAAGGTTTTACAATAAGCTGGAAACTAAAGACAAAGACAAAGTGGATAACGATATTCGCGAAGCAGTCTATCAGATGGAACAATATCCATTGATAAAAGCCGAAGCCGTTCTAGGTATGGACAAAGACCTCATGATAAAAGCAACCTTTGTCACAACTGAAAGCGATGCTTTTAATGTATTCAATTGGCTATGTAATTTTCGTCCTATAGAAACAATCGAAGCAGAATATAAGACCTCTGCGGATGTGCCAATATTGGATATAATTCTTGTAGCTTTCAACGAATGGACTTGTGATGACCCTTTTTATAACAATGTAGGCGCTCCTCAGTTAGCTCTTGTCGATGAAATACAAAATGTTGTATTTTGTTTAGGAATGCGTTATTTTGGAGAGAGGAAGAAAAATACATTAACTATGGGTTGGACATCTGGAATAAAGCTCGGTTTGGCAGCTTGTCATGGTGGAATAAAAGAAATAGATTTTTCTACTACAGAGGATCCTGAATATCACCAACTTGGAAAACGCTCAATAGCCTTTTTTGGACTGTCTGGGACAGGAAAATCATCTCACACAAACTCACACACCAACGGAGGAACACTACCTAAAGGATTTAAAAAAGTAGTATTACATGATGATGCTTTTCAAATTGATGTCGAAAAAAATATTTGTCGTGGATGGGAACCCACCTTTTTTGATAAAACAGATAGTAGAGAACCGGGTAACAAGGACTGGGAATATACTATATCTCTAATGAATCACACCATTTTAGATATTAAAGGGAAAAAAATACCAGTTGGACTTGACATCAGAAACCCCAACGGAAGAGCTTTGATTTCAAGAGATGTGATTGGAGCATCAGTGAATAGATGCTCTTTCCCTAAAGCTCTGACATGGCTAATGAAAGACAGCGTTTTGCCACCAATCATAAAATTTACAGATATGAATTTAGCCGTAGCAATGGGTGCAACCCTAATGACAGAGCGAAGCAAAGCAGAAAATATCTCTGCTGAAGAGCTAAATCAACTTGTTTTTGAGCCATTTGCAAATCCTTTCAGAATTTACGAACTTTATAAAGATGTGGAAGCTTTCTTGAAAATCGCTGATACAAATGCTGAGTTTTACTCTTTAAATTCAAAAGGATATTGGAAAAGCTCAGATTCTGATCTTGAAAGAATCCCTTTACAAACTTCACTTACGCTTCAGACAGCTGTTCTCACTGATGCTCTCGAATGGGAACCTTGGGAATTTATCACAGGTACTTTGATTCCTACTCCAGAGTCTATTCACAAGATACTGCCGGGTTATTATCAAAAATATGACCATAGGAAAATCAGTAATTTTGAGGAATATAAAGCACTTTTATATGACCGAATTCACCTCAGAATATATTTCCTTAAACAGTCTGATGTGGCTACTAAACCTGAATTGTTAAATAGATTAGTTAATTCATTTAATATAAATATTTAGCAATAAAACTGAAAATACAATTGTTTTTTCAAGAACAAAGATTGGGATTGTGTAATAAGAGGCTGTTGCGTATTGGGTTTTCCTTGTCATTCTGAGCAAAGCGAAGAATCTACCACTCTGTATATTTCAAAGTAATTGAGATTCTCGCTCCTATCAGAATGACAGAATTTATTCACTAAGTGACAGCCTCTTAAATAAGGTATTATATGCTTCATCAATTACTAAAAAATAGAAAAATTGTTCTTGCATCGGCTTCACCGAGAAGGGTAGAAATTTTGAAATTAGTAGGATTAAAATTTGTCCAGATACCTGCAGAAATCAATGAGGATGTATGTTTATCTGATCATAAAAATCCTCAAAGGTATGTTCAAAAGCTCTCTTTTTTAAAATGTAAATCAATAAAGGAGGCATTGACAGAAGATTGCACGGTCATAGCTGCTGATACGACTGTTCATTTAGATAAAAAGATACTTGGAAAACCAGTAAATAATGATGAAGCCTTTTATTTTTTACAAAGCCTTTCCAACAAAACGCACGCTGTCTATACTGGATTAACAGTATCCTACAAAAATATAACTCTTACAGACTATACAAAAACTAAAGTAAAATTTTTCGATCTATCAAATGAAGAGATTTATCAATATATCAAAACCAATGAACCTTTTGATAAAGCGGGAGCTTATGGAATTCAAGGTTATGGTTCTCAGTTTATTGAAAAAATAAATGGATGTTATTTTAATGTGATGGGTTTTCCGATAAATTTGTTTTATCAGATGATAAAGAAAATAGCATGTAGCTAATACCTAAAAGGTTGGTGAGGTGTTAGTTATGAGTTTTGTTAAATTATATGTAAAAATCTAACATCCCAAAACTCACAACTCACCACATAGTTTACTTATTTCTTTTTGTGACGGTTTTTTCTCAATCTCTTTTTACGCTTATGGGTTGAAATTTTGTGTCTTTTTCTTTTTCTTCCGCAGGGCATCTAATCCTCCTTAAAATTATTTTTCACTAATTTGATCAGGTTTGACATTTTTAAGAATGTCAGTTTTAAATTCTTTAGAGAATTTAAAGGTAGGAACTACTCTTTTGGGGACATTAACTTTGTCGTTTGTCTTAGGATTTCTGCCAATGCGAGCTTTCCGTATTCTGAGGTTGAAAGTACCAAAAAGTCTAATCTCAATGTGATTTCCTTTCTTCATAGTATCTTTGATTGCTTCCAACAGAGAGTCAACAACAATAGCTACATCTCTACGAACAATTCCTGTCTCAACAGTTATTTTTCTAACTAAATCTGCTTTTGTCATCTTAATTTTCCTCCATATAATAGACTAATTTTAAACAGCTAGTGCAATTTTTTTTTTATAGTCATTTATGTCAATATATTTTTTCAAAACCGGGTGTAGTAAAATATTTTTATTTATATTAAGGTCTTATTTTGAGGAGTCTTTTTTGGCTATTGTTGGTGATGACAATGATGATAGGGAGTTGGAAGTTTTTGAGGAAAACAAACTGAAGTATTGGGATTCTAAAATCATTCAATATTACAAACTTATTTACCTCAAAAAACAACATTTTATAGATTTGAATAAAATATCTCTGGAGTTTTAGTTCTCAACTTTTTAACTTTATTGAGTCTTATAATTATTTTTGATAAATATCAGCGATAGCTTTCTTATTTCCCTCCCTGAGAGAATTATAGATTGGAGACAGTAATTCAAGACCTGCTTCACCAAATATATCTTGGATATTTTGGTGTAGTTCTGTATAAATAAAAGCCATTTTTTCAGGGTGTTTAGTAAAAGCATTTATTTCATATTTTACATAAAAGTCGTCAAGGGCAGTTTGAAGTACAAATGGCTTGGGTTCTTTGAGTATTAAATCAGTTGCTAAAGCTGATTGTATCATTAAATCATGGATTAGTCTCCATTCAACCTCATACCCCATTGTGACAGTGCTGTGAACTATCAATGCTGTATCTTCTGAGGAAGACGAATAGTTGATGATATGGCTACTTAATACCATTGCATTCGGAATGGTGATATCTACATTTTTTACTGTTCGAACTCTGGTCACAAGTAATGATTTCTCCATAACATCCCCCATTGTTTCAGCGATTTTTACCCTATCTCCTATTTTGAAAGGTCGCATGTAAGTTAATACCACTCCTGAAATTATGTTTGCAACTGCAGATGTAGAACCTAAAGAAAACAATACACCAATAAAAACTGTAATCCCACGAAAAAAAGGACTGTCTGAACCGGGTAAATAAGGAAAGATGACAATAGCTGCAAAGATTATCACCATAAATTTTACAATTTTGAAAGTAGGCATTGCCCAATCACTAAAAAAGCCGGGTATAGTGAATGCTTTTTTTTCAATAGCTGTAAATACCAGAAGTATGATTTTTAATAAAAATTTTATCAAAAGAATTATGATCAAAATTATGAAAACATTCGGTAAATAATCTACAAAAGCGTGAAAGGCTTGAATTACAGGAAAAGTTATATAACCGAACAATACTCCTGCCCAAGTTTCAGTGATTATGAAAAAGCTAAAAAGTAAGGTGATATAAAAATATACTACAATTATTACAGCAAGAGAGTGGAGAAATTTTACACAGTGTTTAGCAAAAACAATCAATTTTTCTTCAGAGATGAAAGAGATGGTTTTTAAGTGCATTTTTTCCATGATTTTTGATTTGAGGTTGTTAAATGAATGATACAATCTAAAGAGTATATGTTTTATAAATTTCAAGATATAATAAGTTAAAATTGTGAGAATTATTGCCTTTAAAACTCCCAGTGTTATTGGTCTAAAATTCCAGATTTCTCCTATTCCAGCTATATGCAACATCTGCCTTATGCTAAAAATAATAATACAAGTGATTAAAATCATTTTTAAACCATTGTAGAAATAAACAAAAGCAGATATAGTCCTTTTAAGATTTATTTTTTGATTTGGTAAAATATTTATAAAAATATTTTCTTTCTCATGCAATTTTATTAATATTAATTCAAATTTATAGCTAAATTTTAGTATTAACCAAACTAGAGCAAAAGCTAATAAAAAAACTAAAAAAAAGATGATGATATCCCTTATTATTCGATGCTCCACTTTTGAGTTATATTCAATAGATAAAATATTTTTTAATTTGATATAATAATCATTTACGAGCTGATCTCTACTAGAATGGATAAAATCAGCATCTCTATCTGTGATAGTTATCAAAGAAATTTCACCAATATATATTTCTGAATAATATTCTGAATGTTTTATGTATAAAGTATCACTCGTTTGACTATTTTCCAATAAATTAAAAATTTTTTGAGAAGTTAAGTCAGCTCTTTCATGAGCAGTAAAAGAACCAAAATCAGTAGAATAAAAAAACAATGTATCCTGATTAATCAATATAGGATATGATAAAGTTTGTTCAGAATCTGAATTTGATAAATTGATTGAACTGATATCGTCATGATTATAGGCATTGAATATTGGATTTTCTTGTGAATCCACACTAAATACAGTAAATAAAGTTAAAATTAACAATGAGTAAAATAAAATGACTCTCATTAAATACCTCCGAAAAATGATTGTGCCATTGTTTTGAGATTGGTCTTTTTGTCAACCTTTATTTATTAACGGGTATTATAAACAAAAATTCTTCAAAACTCGAATTTATAGAAAATCATTGACAAAATACCCTTCAAAAAAATAATGGGTCGAAATACTATTTTTATGGAGGAAAGAATGAGGAATTATGCGATGAAAAACATCCGTAATGTCGCTCTCGTAGGCTCTAGTAATGCAGGCAAGACCTCATTGATCGAGCAAATGCTTTTCAATGCCAAAATGACCACTCGTGTCGGAAAAATAAATGACGGTAATACCGCTTTGGACTTCGATGCTGATGAAATTGAAAGGAAGATGTCTTTGATGACATCAATTGCTTATTTAGATTGGAAAGATTATCGAATAAATCTAGCTGATTCACCGGGATATAGTGATTTTGTTGGAGACCAAATTGCAGTAGCTCAAGCAGTAGAAACAGTTATGATTGTTACAAATGCTGCAGCCGGTTTTGAGGTAGGTTTAGAAAAATCAATAGATCTTTTAGAAGGTACAAGAGCATCAAAAGCTGTAATAGTGAATAAAATGGATTTAGAAAATGCGGACTATTTCAAGGTTCTTGATATTTTGAAAGAAAATTCAGGTATCTCTTGCGCACCTATTTTGATACCAATCGGAAAAGAAAGCACTTTCAAAGGCGTAGTTGATGTTGTCAAAGGTAAGGCATTCATGGATGGAAAATATTCAGACATACCAGCAGAAGCAAAAGATGATTTTGAAAATGCAAAAGCGATATTGATGGAATCAGTAGCAGAGACAGATGAGGACTTACTCAATATATATTTAGAAAACATGGAATTGTCAAATGAAGATTTACAAAAAGGACTTCAAAAAGCTCTTGTGGAAGGTCTAATTATTCCAGCTTTTTGTTGTTCAGCTACGACAAATGTAGGCGTAGAAGCCTTGATAGAAGCAATCATTGAGTATTTACCATCTCCAGAATCAAAGAAAAATGTCAAAATAATGAAAGATGAAAAAGAAGCTAATCTAATATGTACTCCAGATGGTGAGGTATATGCTTATGCCTTTAAATCACTTGTAGATCCCAATATGGGCGAAATCGCTTATGTCCGAGTATTTTCAGGCACAATCAAATCAGGATTAGATATTTATGTTCCAGAAAAAGATTCCAAAGACAAAGTTTCCTCAATGTATTATTTTATTGGCAAAAATAGAAGTGATGCCAACGAATTAAGAGCAGGCGAAATAGGAGGTCTTGTTAAATTAAAAATAGCGAAAGGTTTAAATACAATTGTATCTCAAGGCTCAAAAATATCTCATCCCCTAGTGAAATTACCGACGCCTGTTTATTGGCAAGCTATCAGAGCTGTAAACCAAAATGACGAAGATAAAATTGGTCAAGCTCTTGCAAAACTTCTCAGTGAGGACCCTACTATAAACTCAAATATCAATACAGAGACACACGAAAATGTCATAGCAGGGATTGGGGAGCAACAAGTGACTCTAATCCAAAAAAGACTCAGAAGTAGATACAAAGTGGAAGCTGATTTAAAATCACCGAGAATACCCTATAAAGAAACCATTACCGGAAAATCTGACCATAAATACAGGCACAAAAAACAATCTGGTGGAAAAGGGCAATATGGAGAGGTATATTTCAGAATCAGTCCGTTGGAAAGAGGAGAAGGATTTAAATTTGTCAATTCTATCGTCGGTGGAACAATACCTTCAAATTTTATCCCCGCAATTGAAAAAGGTTTAAATGAAACTATGGAAAAAGGCATTATCGCAGGATACAATGTAGTTGATATATGTGTTGATGTTTATTTTGGTTCTTATCACGATGTTGATTCCTCAGAAATGGCTTTCAAATTAGCTACTGCAATGTGTTTAAAAGAAGGATTTAGACTTGCTAAACCAATCCTACTCGAACCTATTTATATAGTTGATATCATTATTCCCAATGAATATCTTGGAGATGTCATGGGAGATATCTCTACACGCAGAGGAAAAATTCAAGGGATGGAACAAATCGGTAAAAAACAGATATTAAAAGCCACAATGCCTTTGGCTGAAATGTTTGGTTATTTCCCCAATCTAAAGTCTTTGACTCAAGGGCGCGGATTGTTTGAACAGAAATTTTCTCATTATGAGAAATTACCTGAAGAACTTGCAAAAGGCATCATCGAGGCATATCAAAGTCCAGAAGAATAGATTTCCTGAAACGAGAATAGTATATCATTGGATTTTTAAAAAAGGTCAGGCATAGCCTGACCTTTAATTTATATATTAAGTAAAAAACTTTTCGTCAGTTAGGAATTAGAATAAAATAACATCTACGCTACATTCTTTTGTTTCAACATGATGTCTTTGAGAAGATATCTCTTGCAGTCCTCACTTAGCAATCTTTAATTATCACTACTGACCGATTAATTTGTTTTTTGTTTATGTAACTATTGAAATAATAATGTTTTATGAACATATTTATCGATAGGGGGTAGGTTTTGTCTTAAGCCTCGTAAATTTATGAAAGGTGATACATTTTTGACTAAAATTGATTTAAACTAGCTATAATGGAGAAATATGGAGTTAGTATATTACTATGTTTTTTTAGAAAATACTTGACATGCAGATATATGCTTGAAATATTGGCACAATAAAGGTTTATAATAGTGTGATGAATGAAAAACGATAGCGAATAATGGACAGAAATGGAAGTAAAACAAATCAATTTGTTGTCTAATTTTTTGTTTGTAAAACATCTCATACAGAGGAGAAAAGACGAATAGAGTAGAAACTTTATTGTCCAAAACTAACTTTGAATATGTGTCCATGAAAGTTTCAACCTCACTTTCTTGAACTTCTCCGAATAGCATAATGCTTGCACTACCTGGAATTGGCTGTGCCATCAAACTTGAGATACACACTATGATTAGCAAAATTGCTAATAAATAATTCTTATTTTTCATAATTTACTCCTTTGCTCTTTTTAGGCGACCTACCCTGATTTTTTTACTCAAAAACATAAAAATCATATTTTTTGAGACATTATTTTTATATTGTTTTGTCAACATATTTATTATTGCTGTTATATCAATCAATTTAATGTTTTTTCTATTTTTTATTCCATAGGAGTCTACTCCGAAAAGTCGGATTTTATTAATAATTAACATACCTTTCATAAGCCTCTTAGGTATTTGAGTCTCCGTAGCAGAAATCTCCGATTTCCACCCCGTAGCAGAAATCTCCGATTTCCACCCCGTAGCAGAATCTCCGATTTCCACCCCGTAGCAGAAATCTCCGATTTCCACCCCGTAGCAGAAATCTCCGATTTCCACCCCGTAGCAGAAATCTCCGATTTCCCACTCCAAAATTTTACCTTACACATGCCGAAGATATGTGAAGCTAGGTAGAAAATGATGTAAAACCACAAAACCTTGAAATACTCCGTAGGGGTAATGGCTTGGTAGAAAAATTGACACCCACACCTCCATCTCTATTCCGTTAGGAGTCCACTCCGAAAAGTCGATTTTTAATTAATAATTGATATTCCTTACACATCTCGGAGAGATGTGACTCTTTATAGAAAACGATTACCACCACATCTCCCACCCCGAAGGGGTGGGACTAAATGTTGTTGGTTGCATGTTTTTCTATAAAGAGTCACACACCTTCGGTGTGCGTAAGGTATGATTTTATGAAAATCGACTTTTCAGCGTGGACTCCGTTAGGAATAATGCTAAAACTACGGTTTTAAATAAGGATAACCTTCGTTTACATTTTTATTTATTGTCCAGACATTTTCAAAGTCCCAACCACTTCTTTTAAATACCGAAGCTCTTTTCATTCTCCAAGTTATCAGACCACGGATGCTTTTATCAAAAAATTTTGATTGAAGGGCTAAGTGAATACCATTTCTAATGCCTGTTTTTTGTCTGTCAAAAAATGTATTTGAAACACTACTTCCATTGATGACGGAACTTGAAATAGCTCCAAATCTCATTGGAAAATATTCATTTTCATTTATTTCGTAAAGGATTATGCCTTGTGGTAAGATTTCACTTGTTGCGACATAACAATACTCAATTGTTGATAAAAAAGTAACGAATCCTACCAATCCTCCAGAGTTCATGGCTTGTCTTCGTATAGAACCATTGAAAAAAGAGTTTCTTAGTATTGATTCGGACATACTGCCTATCAAGCCTCCGGTCACACTGAAATCACTTTCAGAGTTTGACCCTGCTATTCTTGCTACAGAACTACAAAACTCTATCGTTGAGCTATCTGCTCGTCCTATAAGGCTACCAACCGCGAAAGTGTTTTCATCAGCATAAATGATTCCAGATACTGAGGAATTTAATATAGTGCTATTGTAAGCCAATCCTGCAATGCCACCAACATCAAACTGAGCTGCTATGTGGATATTTTCCAATCTTAAATTTATGATATTTGAATTAACTATACCAGCAAAGAAACCTACGCTATTCTCAAAAAAATCATCGTATTGAGAATTTATAAATAAGTCTTTGATGATGAAATTGTTCCCATTATATTCTCCAAAAAAATAATTTTGGGTAAATCTCGAAACTCTTCCAATAGGTCTAAAACCATTACCATCGTTCCAATCAATAGTTTCTGTGGCATCTATATCCGCGGTCTGTAGATAATAAAACATCATGGATTCATTACCCCAAGCCTCAGGTGTTTCTGAAAGCCAGCGAAGATTTCCAAGATTGCTGATGATAAATGGGTTTTCCGGCGTCCCTGCATTGGGTTCAGAAAAATTTTGAGGTAATTCTAATATCGTAATACATTGCAATGAAAAAGCAATGATTAGCATTATAAACAATAAAAAGCAGTTAATAAAACTTGTATTGCCTACTTTTATTGTTTGGAAAAAATGTTTGTTTTTTTTCATTTATACTTCCTTAATGATGAAACTTCACCAGTTTTGTTTTTTCATCTAAATAATTATCAAATAAAAACTTTTCACTATTTTTATATTTGGATAATAAACTAAATATTTTTTTTACTTCATTATCGATTTTATCAAGATTTTTTTGTTGTTTTTCTGACAATTTATTTATTTCACCATCTGCTCTGAGCAATTCTACAGAGAACTGAATTACAGTCAAAGGTTGGTTTATCTCATGATTTGCTGTCACACCCATTGCTAAAACGGCTTTTATCCTTTCATGCTCTACTTTTTGATCATATTCAAGCACTAATCTATCTGTTTCGTTCTTCATGTTTAGTAGTTCTAAATTCTTTTTTGCTTGTTCATTTTGAATATCTAATTTCAAAGTAAAGAGCAAATTTGAGTATTCATAAGCCTCTTTATACATTTCTCTTTCAAGGTAATACTTGATGAATATTTCGTAAACAGCCTGTTTTCCGATTTTATAATTATTTTCTAAACATAGTTTTTCACTCATTTTCAAGTTTATCAAGGTGTTTTCGTAGTCTTTAACTGAAAAATAAAAATCTGCGAGATTTGTATATGCTTTTATCAGAATGACATGATTTGTGCTGTGATGTTGCTGAGCTAGCGCAAGACCTTGAAAGAGAGTTGTATTGGCATTCTCGGGTAGTTTCATTTTCGTATACAAACTCCCAAGCATTAATGAAGCGTTTGTAAGACCTCTCATATCATTGATATTTTCAAATGTTTCTATCGAAGAGAGATAATTCATTTCAGCTTTGCCAAACTCTTCTGCTGCTTCAAATGCCATACCAAGATTATAATAAGCATCCCCAACAAAGTGAACTAAATTGCATCTTTTTGCAATATCAAGAGCCTCTTGAAAGTTTTCAATCGCTTGATCTATTTTTTTAAAATCAAGATTTAATAAACCTAATGTGCATATAACATCAGCGTAAGCACCTATCAGAGAGTTTGCTTTATATATTTCGAGACTTTGAGTTAAATATTCAACAGCTTTTTCATTGTTACCTTGATTCATTTCGGTGATTCCAAGCCATTGATATGCCTTGCATTTGTTATAATAATCAACTTCATCAAGCTCGATATGAAGAGATTCCCAAAGTATTCGATAGGCATTTAGTTCATCTTTTTGAGAGCTGTAAGTGGTTCCTTTTAAAAGTAAAACCAAAAAATGCAGTAAATTGTCCTTTTCTGTAGCTGAATCGATAATATTTAGTATTTTATCACAATTTGAAAAACATATATCCCATTTTTGACCATCATACCAGCTCAATACAGCTTCCATTAGATAACTGTAAGCGATCACATACTTTTTATTGTTTATATCTGAAGTCCTTAAATCATTGATTATTTCACTGCATTTTGTATAATTTGCTCTTTTGATGAAATAATTGCCATATATATAACTTGCATATCCATACAAACTATAGAGTTCTTTATTTTTAAGCTCTTCCCTTAACGCAAGAAGATTTTCTATATCAAGGACATTATCCCTTGCTATTTTGATATTTATATCTGCTAATTGTTTTTGGTAATTTATTTTTTCGTAACTCATATATACCTCATTAACACTGTTCAGACCATTATTTTCAAGACTGTATTTTTGTCAATAGAGTTTTTTGGGGGGTATATTGAAAAATAAAAAGAAATATCAATTTCTATAAAATAAAGTTCTTAAATGGAGTTTAAACTCTCATCTATCATTGAATATTAAAATTTCGATTGACATTTTTGACACATATAAAATATTTGTCTCAAAAAAATAATTTTTGGAGGACTATTATGAGAAAAATATTTCTCTTAGGACTAACTTTTCTGCTTCTAGGTGCTTTCCTTTTTGCAGACGACGCTATGGTTATGCCAAGAAGGGTTGGACGCTTTTATCTTGCACCAACTTTTATATCTGCCAATGAAAGCTTTGACAGAGATGGTAATAGGAACAAAATGGATTCCATGAGTATGTTCAATCTCGGTGCTGCTTTGGAGCATGGGGTAAATGATTGGATTACATTTGCCCTACAATGGGCACCCGGTATGAATTTTTGGTCGGATTTCGATATGAAATTACAGAATCCAATGACCGGAGAGCTTTCAGCCTCACAGATTAAACTTGAAGACATGGGGGATTTGGTGGTTGGGGCTAAAATCCAATTTGTCGGTAGGAATGCACCCAAAAGAAGCGAGAAAGTTCGGCTGGCTTTTGCTCCGGGGATCTGGGTTCCTTTAACAACAGGACCAGACTTTGAAAAACAACAAGAAAATCTCATAAATGGAGCTGATGCTACTCTCGGGACTTTAGACAATCATGTTCTGGGTTTAGGCTTGAGAAGTTATCTAGACTATATTTTCAATGAACATTTTTTTGTGAATTTTTATAATGAAATTTCATACTATCCGATAAGACAGGAAGTGCAAAAAACTGGTTATCAGCAATTTGCCACTCTTCAAGGATTAAATGCAGCTTTTGCGAATTTTGGAACAGAAATAGAAGGGCTTACAAACCATGTCTATGATCTTACTTTTGAAATAGAGCCAAGATATACTAGGCATATAGTGCAAGGAACTGTTCTTGAGATAGGCTTGCCTGTTACATACAAAACAGTTCCTGAAATTGAGTATTCATTTGGAGCAACAGGACCGGCTGCTGATATGGCTGTTGATGCAGCAAAAAATGCGTTTTTGGGTATGAGCGAGCGTTCTCAATTACTTGCAGTCAATCCCGGAATAGCGATATTTTTTATGAATTGGACTATGCCTATTCAATTTAAGTTGACTTATTCTGTTCCCGTCTGGGGTGAAAACACGAGTGCGAACAATGTTCTCGGAATGCAAGCAAGATTTTACTATAGAATCTGATTTAGACGATTTATAGATTTTCCTCTTGATATTGAATCATTTCGTCTATCGAAAGTTTCTTCTTGTGGTAATCAAGTGGAATTGATAGATATATACAATACATCTGTATAAAATATTTTGGCAAAAAACATTAAAAACGGAGTTATTTATGAATAATTTAAAAAGTTGTTTTATCTTAATCATGCTTTTATTGGCTATAAATGCCTATTCTGCATGGCTTGAAAACATCCCAGCGATTATCACTCAACCGGATGGATTTCAAATCGATGTTCTCCGCTCTGGAGACGAGTTTCACAATTGGATTCATAACGAACAGGGCTTTACTATAGTCCAAGATCATGAGACCGGCTTTTGGTGCTGGGCTGTTAATGAAGAACATTTTCTCTCATCAAGAAAGAGTTCTGAGCATCATATCAATGGAGAACTTGTTTCTACTGGTTTTCCTATTCACCAGTATCTCCCCTCTGAACTCGGTATCAATCCAAGAGAAAACATAACTGAAGAGAGATACAAAGAAAAAAGAGACTGGTTTATGGATGAAATCAATAGAAGCACTGTGAGATCGCCATCTGTAGGTGTTGTCTATAGTATCGTAGTCTTTATCAGATTTTCTGATGATACTGAATTTGGTCCAGAGGCTCAAATATTTGATGAAATGTTTCATGCCACAGGAGAAAATGTAAATTCCATGTATCAGTATTTTTGGGATGCTTCTTATCAGCAATTGGAAGTTTTTTCCCCATTTTTCCCACTTCCCAATGGAGAATGGATTGTTTCATATCAATCACAGCACCCGCGTTCTTATTTTCAACCTTACAATGCAGTCACAAACCCCAATGGTTATACAGGTGGTAACAACGGCTTTCAAAGAGCTCAAAGAGAGCATGCTCTTTTAAGAGATGCTATTTTGGCTATTCAAAGTCAAGTTCCCATTACTATGAATCTTGATGCCAATAATGACGGTTATGTGGACAATGTAAATTTCATGATTCGTGGCGATTCAGGAGAATGGGCAGACTTATTGTGGCCCCACAGATGGGTGCTTTATTCTTTCAATGTAAGCATACATGGAAAAATGGTTAGGGACTACAATTTCAATATCGAAAATTTCACCTATACTAGAGGAGTAGGAGTTTTAGCTCATGAATATGCTCATAGTCTATCTTTACCAGATTTTTACAGATATTACAACAATGATATTACGCCCATTAGCCGTTGGTGTCTTATGGCACAGGACAATGAGCCGCCTCAATCCATAAACGGTTGGGCTAAAGCTAAATATACTGCTTGGACTACAACTGTAAACAATATCCCGATTATCACTGCGAATGGAACATATACCCTTTACCCACTTTCGACCCACAAAAATAGTATCTATAGAATTAATTCTCCCCAAGCTACCAACCAAACATATATTGTAGAATATCGTAATACTGATGTTGCTTACATTGATTCAAATCTTTGGGGAAAAGGATTGGTTGTCTATAGGGTTAGACCCGGAACAGGTGGAAATGCAGATGGTCCACCTGATGAAATTTATGCTTATAGACCAAATGGAACTACTACAGTAAATGGCATCCTTGAGCAAGGTTTTTTCTCGCTTCAATCTGGAAGAACTGCTTTTAATAACACCACAAACCCTACACCTTTCTTGGAAAATGGACAATGGGGTGGTCTAAACATTTATAATATAGGATATGCTGGAGATACTATCACTTTTAGTGTATCGATGACCAATCTCCCTACACCTGTCCAAGAGCCAGAAAACCTTTCTGCAAATGTGGTTTGGAATAATGTTGTTTTGAGCTGGGAAGAACCTGTCTCAATGTCCTCCTCTTCTTTTGAATACAAAGTTTATAGAGATGGAAAATTGATCACACCCACTCCTCTCACTGAAATGACCTATACTGACCTTTATTTGCCCGTAGGACATTACTCATATTTTGTCACAGCTGTGTCTGGTGGTCATGAATCATTGCCAGTTTTTGTGGATGCTGAAATTACAATCATACCACCTGCCATGCCTCCTCCCAAAAATCTAACTAGTGAAACAATAGAAAATGAAATAGTTTTTAGCTGGGCTGAACCAGATGAAGAGTTTTTGCCATATTTCATGGGTGTAAATTTTTATCTTAACGACTCATTATTAAATCAAAGCCCTATCGCAGATTATTCTTATTCCATTTCTATTTCATCTCTTCCTATCGGATGGAATCTAATCAGTGTAGCTGCTGTATATGAATACGGTGAGTCTGAACCTATTCACTTTGATATAATTATCAAACCATTGTTGCCACCAAGCAATCTCAATGCTGAAGTTCTTATGCATGTTGTATATCTGAGCTGGGAAGAACCTATATTGCCTGACCTTAATAGTATGAGGATAGAAATCAGCAATCATCGTTCTGCACATACCTCTGCAACTGCTTATAATGTCTACAGAAATGGTGTTCTTCTAAACGAAACTCCCATCATTGAGCTTGAATATGCAAATCAATATGTCTTTGAAGGCACTTACACATACTCTGTTACTACTATTGATGGTGACAATGAGTCTGAACCAATATCAGTGGAAGTTGTTTCAGATTTTATGCCCGAAATAAATCCTCCCAAAAATTTAGTATCTGAAGTCGAGGTAAATATTGTGACATTGAGGTGGGAAGCACCGGACATTATTGATTATGAACTGGTTACACATATCGGCTACAATATCTCACGGGATGATGTATTTTTGACATTTTCCAGTATTCCGAGCTTTACAGAGCAACATGAAGGATATGGTGGCTGTGTAATGGCCCATTTTGTGTATTCAATCACAGCAATATACCATTCAGAATGGCATAATGCAATACCTTTAGAGTCAGAACCTATTTCACTGGGAGTCGATGTGGGAACTGGGTCTGATTTTGATGAAGAAAGCGTGCCTTTAGTTACAGAATTATTCAGCAATTTCCCCAATCCTTTCAATCCCATGACCACGATAAGATTTAATCTAGCAAAATCTGATGATGTATTTATCGAAATTTTTAATTTAAGAGGACAAAAAGTCAAAACTCTTATTAACGAATTTAAGGATGTCGGAAACCATAGTGTAGTCTGGAACGGAACAGATGCAAATGGGCTTTCTGTCAGTAGTGGTTTGTATTTTTATCGAATGGCGACTAGCGATTATTCATCTGTTCGGGCTATGATGTTGTTGAAATAGATGTTTTGTTTATAGATAACATGATTAATCCCCCCCCTACCCCCCACATTTATGGGGGGGGGATATATAGTTATTTACCGTCGTTGCGAGGTCTCTTCTTGCAATCACTCACGAAGCAATCTCCGTGTCACTATCACCCACGCCCGTCGTTGCGAGATCCCTTCTTGCAATCACTCACGAAGCAATCTCCGTGTCACTATCACCAACGCCCGTCGTTGCGAGGTCTCTTCTTGCAATCACTCACGAAGCAATCTCCGTGTCACTATCACCAACGCCCGTCGTTGCGAGATCCCTTCTTGCAATCACTCACGAAGCAATCTCCGTGTCGCTATAACCCACGCCCGTCGTTGCGAGGTCTCTTCTTGCAATCACTCACGAAGCAATCTCCGTGTCGCTATCACCCACGCCAGTCATCGCAACGACGAGCAGAGGGGGGAATTACTCAAAATTCGCTATGATGAATAAAAAAAATCTCATACCTTGGGAAAATTACTCTCTGGCAAAAAGAGTATACCTTGTTAGTTATTGCCTTGATGCTGATATAGTTTTTCTAAAGACGATATTATGTAAAGACGATATTTTGATAGGTGTTGATCAAGGCACGGAGGTATTATTAAAAAACAATTTATATCCTGATATTATTGTTGGTGATTTTGATTCTTTTTCTTTAAATAAAAATATTTTACCAGAAAAATGTCTGATTTTAGAATTAAATCCAGATAAAGACGAGAGCGATTTAGAATATGCTGTAAACTTATTTTATGAAAAGATAAATATCGAGATAATCATCATAAACAATTTACAAGGGAGGATAGACCATATCCTTTCTGTCGTATATTTACTGGAAAAAATCGAAAACGGATGCATTCAAAATGCTGAACAAGAGGTCTTTTTAATAAATAAAAATTTTGAGCGGGAGCTTCCAATAAATTCCACAATTTCATTAATCCCAATTTCAGAGGAAGTAAAAAGTATTTTTACTGAAGGCATGCTGTATAGGCTTGCTAATGAGACGCTTTATAGAAATGAAACAAGAGGTCTTAGTAACAAAAGTGTTGACAAAAAAATTAAGATTAAATTTATTGTCGGAAAAATGTTAGTTGTAATAAACAAAAGGATTCTATGATGGAAAAAAATGAAACTAATAACAATCATATCGAAAATCAACAGCTTGAAAAAGACGGTGTTGATGAGATAAAAAGTTATGAATACTACGAAAAAGAACTCGAAAGAGTTATGACTGAGCTTGAAGATGGAAATCTTGATACCCTCGATAAATTGATTGAAAATTTTGAGTATGGCACTAAAATGATAGAAAAATGCGAACAAATCTTAAAAAAAGCAGAGTTGAGGATACATAAAATATCGAAAAAAGATTGATGAAATATCTTTGAAGTTATGATTGAAAAAATAAAATTAAAACTTGTTTTTGATTATATATAAAGGAGCTTATAATGGAAGATATTAGATTATATGATATTGTAACAGAAAATGGTTTAAACCTCAATGTTAATGAGCTGAAAAAATTTATGAACCAAAAAGTAAAAATTGTATTGATAATAGGAGTTATTTATGACCACTAAAGCTTTTTTCATAGATGCTGATTTAGAATCAAGAGCATCTGCCGTATTAAATGGAATAGGTATTAATCTACAAGACGCCATTGTAGACTATTTAAATAAGATTGTCCAGAGCGACGAAACCCAAATCATTGCAGAATTAAAAAAAGAACACCAACCAGAAACAAAAAAGGTTATGACTCTAAATGATTTACCAAAAGAAGAGAGGGAAAGAAGGCTAAAAATCATACATACAAAAGGACCTACTTCCGAAGCTCTCGGCATTTTAAAAGGGATGGTTTGGATGGCTGATGATTTTGATGACCCGCTTGATTGTATGAAGGAATACATGGAATGAAATATCTACTTGATACTCACACTTTGATATGGTGTTTTACAGAGTTTGAATCTTTGTCAAAAAATGTAGTAGATATAATCAGTGACCCTGAAAAAACTAAATTTATTAGTATTGTCTCATTTTTTGAAATAACAATAAAACTTAAAATCGATAAACTAAATATTGGTATCAGTTTAGATGACTTATTTAAACTTGCTAAAAATAGAAATTTTGTGATGTTACCTATAAAACAAAAACACTTAAATGTCTATCTAACTCAAATATCTTTCCACAAAGACCCTTTTGATAGATTGCTTGTAGCTTCTGCAAAGTCTGAAAACCTTGTTCTCATCACCTCAGATAAAGATATTCATCAATATGATGTTGACTGGATTTGGTGAGCATGCTTGTTGCGACAGAATATATTCTGTCAAAACTTATGTCAGCTCACTCTGTATCCTCTGTGGTTAAAAACTTATGACAATTTACTTTCTTATCTTCGGTTGATTCTACTTGTAACTCAATCCCCTCTGTGTCTTCTCTCAAAATCTCTGTGTTAAAAAATACCTGATTTTGAAAAAAGACTTGACAAATACACTTTCTTTTTTTATTCGACACATAAAAAATATGGAGTATATATGAAAATAAAAAACAAACTCTTTCTTATTTTGTTGACAGTCTTTATTATGCTGTCTTTTGGCTCTTGTAGTGACAAAAAAACTACAGAGCCAGACAATATTAAGGTCGGCGACATCATCCAGTTTGGGACATATAAATGGCGAGTATTGGATATACAATCTGGTAAAGCATTGGTGGTGAGTGAGAATATACTTGAATTTAGGCTATATCATCATGAAATGGGGGCTATCACTTGGGCTGATTGTAGCCTTCGTGATTATCTCAATGGAGAATTTTACAATTCGAGTGCTTTTAGCAATGCTGACAGAAATAGGATAGTCCAAGTGACCAATGTCAATGAAAACAATCAGTGGCATGACACAAATGGTGGTACAAATACCCTAGACATGATATTTCTTTTGAGCATTGCCGAAGTGGTGAAGTATTTTGGGGATAGTGAACAGCTGGCAAATAGACCATCTGGGGTTCCTTGGATTAATGACGAATACAATAACAATCGAATTGCGACTTTTAATGGATCGGTTGTTTGGTGGAGTTTGCGTTCGCCTGGTCTCATGACTTATTTAGCTAGTAATGTGCATTACGATGGTTACATCAACCTAACTGGCAACCATGTCTACAGCTTCTTTGGCGGAGTTCGTCCAGCTTTATGGCTAAGTCTGTAATCTAAAATCTAGCAGCGTAGCGGCAAAATTTTTTTTGAAAAAGAGCTTTTCGAATTATGCTGTAGCAGAAATCTCCGATTTCAAAATCCGTAGCAGAAATCTCCGATTTCAAAATCCGTAGCAGAAATCTCCGATTTCAAAATCCGTAGCAGAAATCTCCGATTTCAAAATCCGTAGCAGAAATCTCCGATTTCAAAATCCGTAGCAGAAATCTCCGATTTCCTACATTAAGCCAATCGGAGATGACAGGCTACTCCGCTTCGCTTCACCGTGGCGGTAACTTCAAAACACTCCCTTCTTCTCTGTGTTAAAAAGAAGTTACAAACAAGAGTAACAAATCAGAGGAACCATCATTTCCGCCCTGCTCATACCTCCATGAAAACCTATCATTTCTTTATATTTTTCTTCATAAACATTATCTATCATCACATAATTATCTTTCATTATTAAGATTTCGTCCCCCAGCCTATCGTAGATTTTAGGATTTATTTCACCTATACCAAGTAAAGACCTTTCCAATATATCATTCATTGTAAATCTATCACAATACTCGCCCAATTGCTCTTCTACTGCTTTGATAAAATATTTTAATTTTGCTGGTCTGACATAACAAAATGGTGTTCGAGGCTCTCCGCAAAGTGGCAATATCATACAATCTTGTATATCCGGATAATCAGAAATATGCAGAACAGTATCCTTAGTAGTGTCAATCAAACCATGATCGGCTGTGACGATAAACAAAGTTTCTGTATCTTGAGCATATTTAAACAAATCATCAAATAAGGCATCAAGTTTTTTTAAAAAATCTATACATTCGTGAGAATTTATCCCAAAAATATGTGCTAAATCATCAAATTGCGGTAGATAAGCAACTATCATCTCATGTTCTGGAGCATCAAATATCTTTTTTTTTATCAAGGTAAAAGACTCTTCTATGTTATTATACCCTTTTTTCGGTGTTGTTCCATAACAAAATCTTGAAAAAGCAGAATTAATAGTTGTTTGTGGTGTGATAGCAAATAGACCTTTTTTATTAAATTTTTGTTGATTATCCAATCTCTCCCATTTTTGAAAAAAGGTCTCAAAATTATATATATCTTGTATATCAACACCCTCATCAGCGAAAACTTTTTCTGTAAAGCGAGCCTTAAAAGGCAGAGAAATTCCAGCTGTAGCCAATTCTCGAAAATACATGAACCAACCTGTTAATCCATGTTGTAAAGGGGCTAAACCACTCAATAGTGCAGTCAAAGCAGACGAGGTAGTTGTAGGAAAAACAGAAGTGATTTCTCTTTCTAAATTCTTGAAAATCAATGAATCCCTTCCATGAGTCTCTAAAAAACTCATACCCAATCCGTCAACAACTATAAATACGAGTTTCTTATGGTCACATATTGAAAAATTTTCAAGTGGAGAATAAGCTGTATTCATATCATAATAGCTCAGTATTGAGCTTATTAAATTTACTAAACTTCCTTTTTTATAATCTGGATATATCATAATATTTTATCAAAACATAATTTTTAACAATTCGTTACTCGATATATTGTAAAAATATTCTTCAGCAGGATATTTTGCCAGCAGAGTAAATATATCATCATAACTATGAGGTATATTTTGAAATTTTCTTTCAAAAGCATCCAAATCCTGTGCACTAAAAAAATCCCCAAAAAAGGTTAATTCCTCTATATATCCATTTTTTACTATCATAGATACCTGTAGATTTCCACCTTTGGTCTGAATAGAATTTGTGTATGTATACTCCCTAGTTCGTCCTTGATTCCATTCCCATGTTCCATATTTTCGTTCTATGAGCTTATTAATAGCTATTTTATCTTTATCTGTCATTTCATAGAGTTGTGAATCTGGATACTGAAGACAGATATGTTCAATCAATATTGATGTAAAATCCGTGATACTCATGTAGATTGGTAAATGTGAGGAAACATTGGTAACTCTGGCTTGGACAGATTTTACAGCTTTATCATTAAATTTTGCAGGATTTACATTTAATGCATTTGATATATCTTTTAAATTGGACATATATAGTATTGTGCCATGCTGTAATAAGTCATTATTTCTGATATATTTTGCATTTCCAGAGAATTTTTTACCTTCTATAGTCAAATCATTTCGACCCTCAAGTTTGGCATTCACTCCTAAATCTTGTAATACTTCTATGATGGGTTTTGTATATTTTTCAAATCCTGTTTTATCAAAAGAATCTTCTGGCATATCAGAATAATTCCTTATGATAAAGCAAAAATTGAGATTCCCAATATCATGAAAGACAGCGCCACCACCAGACATTCGCCGAACTACCGGTATATTATGCTCTTTTACATAATCTAGATTTATTTCTGCCAAAGTATTTTGCTTTCTTCCCACTATGATAGAAGGCGAATTTTGATAAAGATAAAAAATATCACTATCAAAATTGTCCAATAAATACTCTTCAGCAGCTATATTAAAATATGCATTAAAGGTTTGACTATTTATGATTTTCATATTTTATCCTGATTTATTATTGCTTTATATATGTTATTCCCCTCAACATCAATCCCTACATAACAAGGAAAATCTTTTACTTCAAGTTCATAGATTGCTTCTGTTCCCAAGTCTTCCCAAGCTATACAACGGCTTTTTAATACTGTTTTACCATACAAAGCACCAGCTCCACCTATAGCAACAAGATAGATCCCTTTGTGCTGTTTTATCAATTCTATCACTTCTATGCTTCTATTACCTTTGCCTATCATGCACCTCAACCCATTTTGAAATAATATATCTGTGTAACTATCCATTCTACTTGATGTGGTAGGCCCACAAGCTCCGATAGGAAAACCTTCCTTGGCTGGAGTAGGTCCACAATAATAAAGACAATTTTTATCAATCTCAAAAGGCAAAGTGTCTCCAGCTTTTAAATAGTCCGACATTCTTTTATGTGCAGCATCACGAGCTGTTAACAATTTACCACTTAAAAATAGTTTTTCTCCCACTCTCAGAGATAAAATCATCTCATTAGTAAATGGTAATTCTATATATTTTTCTATCATAAATTCTTTCTCATATTATAGATTTTCACAAAACATTATCGTATTTACTGTTTTTTTTTGTATGTCATTTAGTGGTTTTAAAATACCATTCGTAAGAAGACTACCTAAGATTCTTGTTTTAATATCATTGCTCTCTATACAATTTCTACATATTTCATAACATAAATCTTGCTTATGTGAGGGATACTGAGACTTGCTAATTTCATAAATTTCCTCACTTAATTTTTTATTCAAGCCCAATATTTCATCTGGAACATTTGGTAAAATAGCCAGAAAATCATCTTTAGAAATAGTTGATACTATTGTATTTAAATTAAAGAGAGGTGTATTTTGTGTAGAATTGTCAGGCTTCTGCGACAACAATAAACCTGAAGTTAATAGCTCATCAAATCTATCATGATTGTCATTGTTGTATAAAACTCTACCAGTTATATAGTCATAGAGAAAAGAGTATTTATGTAACAAAATCTGACCGAAATTTTCTTTTCTGGAATCAAAATTTGTATTATAAAGCCATACAGATAAATTGTATACATCATCTGGCCCAAAGGCAATATCCATTTCACCATTTGATTCGTATTGTGCTTCATCATAGCTTAAATCATAATCATTTTTTATTGAAGCAAAGTAAATATTTTCACTATCATCACATCTTTTCACGAAATGCTTTATTATGCTTTCATTGTATTCAGGATTTTGAAATTTTTTACATAAAGCAAAGGTTATGACTGACCATAAAAGAACATTTAAATCTTTCTGTGGAGTTATAATGCATGGTTCATGATTTTTCTCAATACTATCTTTAACCGCATTCTGAAATATATTCCATGCTTCTTTTATGATCATTGGTATATATGTGTCGCATATTATTGTAGCATATTTAGAATAAATACTATGTCTTTTTTCACAAACTTCTTTTGAAAAATCTGATATAAAAATGTTTGTTTGATATTTTTCATCTGCTACTTTTTCCATAAAACCGTTATCTTCAAGATATTCTATTTCTTCTCTTATTAAATTAATATTCACACCTATTGAATCTGCTATTTCGGATATACTTTTAACATTGTGATATGCCGAGTAAAGCACATTCTGTGTCAGTAATTTGGTTAATTTGTAATCTATTTTAAGTCTATCTTTACCCATAAAACCAGTATAATACATATTTACAAATTTTATAGGATTTATCGCTAATAGACCTTTTTCAGACATGTTAATACCTAATTTGTGAATATTATCATATTCACTGTCTTTCTTTGATACTTTTTTAAAGGTTTTAGTATACCTGTTTTTAGCAAATGTTCCATGATATGAACCCTAAATTGTCCACTAGAAAATACATTTTTACACATAACTCTGCATAAATCTTGTTTATGTTGAGGTTTATACTTTTTATTTATCTTAAATATTTCAGCATCAAGCTCTTTGCTTATACTTATCATTTCTTTTGGTACTGCTGGAAACAATTCTTTCAGTTTTTCTTCAGAATTGGTAGTAACTATATTATTTACATATTCGCTAGATCCATTGTTCTGAACCCTATTTTTCTTTGGGACTATATAATCTCTATCCAATAGTTTTAACAATTTATTTACATTTGCTGGTTCATTAATTATTTGATTATTGATAAGATCATTAAGTATGTCTATAGAGGAAAAAATACTGTCTATATTCTGGTATTTTCTATCGTCTAAATCGGAGAAAAACTGCCAAACTTTTATTTGATGGTAACTCATCCCAAGCATTATATCAATACTACTTTGGTAACTCTTGTTGCTCGCATTCATGTTATTACTTACTGATGCTATTGCTATGTTTTTACCTCCTTTTTTTTGTTTTACCATAAATTCCGAAAGGTCTTTCGATATATCTTCTATATAAAACATCTTCCAACATGAATATGTTATTATTGACCACATCAAAAAATTGAAATCATTGTGAGGAGAGTATATATTTGTATTTTTTATCGATCTATAATTTTTAAATCTATCTAAAAGCAATGGTATGTATTTATCTGAAATAATTTTAACATATTTGAGTAATACTGTTTTTATTTTTTCTTCTTGTTCTAAATTTATTTCGTTTATATAGATATTAGTCTGATATTTGTTATTTGGCATTTTTTCCATAAAGCCATTTTCTACTAGATGATGTATTTCATCTTCTACAAATGCAACGGGGACACTTAGTTCCTTCGCTATTTCTATTGATGATTTACCTATATGATATGCAGAATATGCAATATTCTGCGAGATTGTGTTGGAAAAAAAGAACTCCATATCTATCCCGTGTATGCTTAACTGACCAAATTGCTTCATGTTGGTAAAAATCTTTTTTTGTTTTTCTGTTGATTCGACATTTGACCTTAGTAGATTGTCTTTATTTTTTATATTATCTTTGATTTGATTTCTGGCTTCAAAAAGATGCCAACGAACCGTTCCCTGAGATAGATTGAGTCTCTTTGCTATTTCTGTTAATCTGAGCTTTTGAAAATAATGCATTACTACAATTTCTCTTTGATGTTTGCTTAGATAAGCTATTTCACCACGCAATCGAGCATAGATTTCATCCTTGTTTTCTTCTTCATAAATTGGAGTATGATTAAAATGGGCTAAATGCTGTTCTGAACTATATATCTCATTGAGAAATGAAGCAAATACATTGTTTGATATTCGGTAGATATAACTATTTACATTGTATACTTGTTCTACTTTCAATAGCGATGTATATACTTCAAATATTATCTTGGAAGTGAGATCTTCTGCCTGATCGATGTCCATTGTTTTCGATAAGGCAAAACCATAGATTTTTTTCATATAGTCTGTTATGATTTTGTCGGCTTTTTCTTTTTCCATTAAACTCAACTCCTTATCCATAATATCTATCAATAAAGTTCTCTCTTTTTTATGAATTACCATTATTTTTAACTAAAAAATATGATAAACATTTCTTTTGAGACATAATTTTTTTTATATTGTTTTTGTCAACACATATTTATAATTGCTGTTATTCACTATATTTGATGTTTTTTCATTTTTTTCCGTTTAGGAATTATGGCTTGATAGAAAAATCGTTGCGAGGACCCTTCCTTGAATCTCCCCCCCCTCCCGTCGTTGCGAGGTCCCTACTTGCTATCCTTCCGAAGCAATCTCCGTGTCACTCCCCCCCTCCCGTCGTTGCGAGGTTCCTACTTGCTATCCCTCCGAAGCAATCTCCGTGTCACTACACCCCCCTCCCCGTCGTTGCGAGGTTCCTACTTGCTATCCCTCCGAAGCAATCTCCGTGTCACTACACCCCCCTCCCCGTCGTTGCGAGGTCCCTTCCATGAATCTCCCCCCGAAGCAATCTCCGTGTCACTACCCCCCTCCCCGTCGTTGCGAGGCCCCTTCTTGCTATCCTGCCGAAGCAATCTCCGCGTCACTACCCCCTTCCCCGTCGCTGCC